>OKSH01003070.1_pt1 | contig 11242 bp, 7 predicted proteins | sample 1601231 | NCBI WGS metagenome assembly OKSH01 (sample SAMEA3541596, study PRJEB24748) | human gut metagenome | biome: human gut; feature: human-associated habitat; material: faeces | place: China | collected 2012 | reverse complement strand
TGAACTCCGAATCACGCTTGCCCTTGTTGAACGACTTGCGTTCCCCTTCGAGCGATGCGATCCGCTTTTCCAGTTTCGCCTTGTCCAACAGGTCGGTATTGCCGGAGAGCAACGCCATGTATTCCGAGAAATTCATGCCCGATTTTTCGTCCATTGCCCCCTCGTCGATGGTACGCGCACCCATCGCACCGCTTTTGAGCTGGCTTATGAAAGTCTGCTTGCAGTGCAGGAGGTTGAACTTGTAGCTGTCCAGTGACTTCTCCACCGCGTAGATGATTACATCCACGTTGTTCCCGGCGAAATGTTTGGCAATCTCATTACCTGCCCTAACTCCGCGTCCGTCACGCTGTTGCAAGTCGGACGGTCGCCACGGCGTATCGAGATGATGGATAGCCACACACCGTTTCTGGGCGTTCACACCCGTTCCGAGCATAGAGGTAGAGCCGAACAGCACACGCACCGTCCCGGCGTTCATGGCGTCTATCACCGCCTTCCGCGCCTTGTCGGTCTTGCACTCCTGAATGAAGCGCACCTCGCTTGGCGGTATACCGTAGTCCTCCGTCAGTTTGCGCTTGATTTCCGAATAGACGTTCCACCCGTCGCCCGGCTGGTATGTCCCCAAATCAGAGAAAACGAACTGCGTGCCTTTCTGGGCGTCGTATTTTTGATAATACTCCGCGATCATCTTGGCACAGTGACTCGCTTTGTTGTCGGGATGATCTTCGTAATTCGGGTCTATCATGCGCATGTCGAGTGCCATTTTCCGGGCATAGTCCGTGGCGATGAGCATCTTCGCCTTTTCTTCCGTTTCCGAAAGCGGCAGCCTGCCCAACAAGGTGGCATCGCCCGTCTTGGCGAACTGCATCAGTTTCTGTATGAAGTCCTCCTGTTCCGGCGTGGGCGGTATATGGTGCAGTATCTCGTTCTTGGCAGGACGGTCAACGCCCACATCCTCCGCCGTGCGGTAGTCCGTGATTTCATTATAGAAGGCGGCAAGCTCCGGCACTTTGATGAAGTAGCGGAAACGCTCCTTCTGGACCACATTGTTCGTCACGTTAAATTCAAAATCCGTCGTCTTCTTGGCAAATATCGCCGCCCAAGCGTCGAAACACCTTATGTCCTGCCGTTCCAGCTCCTTCGGGCGCAGGTACTTGAACAGCAGGTACAATTCAGTCAGTGAGTTGCTGATAGTCGTGCCGGAGAGGAAGGTCGCACCCAAGTCTTTTCCTGTGCGCTCCTGTATGGTGCGTATGGCAAAGAGCATGTTAAGTGCCTTCTGGCTTCCCTCGCTGTTTCCCAATCCCGCCACACGGTCGTGGCGCGTGTTGAAAGTCAGATTCTTGAACTGGTGGCTCAAATCCAAAATTTAGGATTTGTGCCATTATCAGAACTTTTATAAGTTTCCTATTAAATTACTTAATTATTTAGTAATCATTTATTTTGCACCGTAAATAGTTCTGATTATATTACGTCTATAATTATAATAACTTTCAAACAAAATGCGATTATGGACATATTTAATCTAAATGAAAAAGTCAATGGTCTTGTTTCTTATTTACAAGACACCGGTTATTCAGCCATGTACATAGACTATGTGAAGAAAATGGCTGAGTGGCTATCAGGAAATGCTAGCCATTACAAATGGCAGAGTCTTACCGACGTTGAACCGACACTAAAAGCATTGTGGTCCAACAAGTATACTTATAGGAACAAGGTACGCCTGTTACGTGTAATCTGCCAATATATCGAGAACGGATTATTACCCGATGGTCGTAAACACTATAGTAAACCGCACCACTACGAGTTGCTCTGCGCAGAATACAAGGATGTAACGGACATGGCATTCAATACGGTAGGTAGATGTTGCAAATTTTCAACAAATGTAAAGTATGCACTATCTTCGTTCTTCTTCCGGCTACAGGAAATGGGGGTGTACTCATTAGAGTCAATAACAGGAAATGCGGTATTGGAAGTATTTTCCAAAGACGGGAAACCGAATATGGGCCATTCGCTCAAATATTCGGTGGAATATGGACTGAAAGCCTGTTTGCCCCACTATGGCAAATCCGTTGAACGTATAATCGCATATCTGCCGGCCATACCCAACATGCGGAAGAACATTCAATACCTTACGGAGCAAGAGCTTACTGCTATCAGGCATACTTTAGAACACGATGGCACAATATCCCTACAGGACAAAGCCATCATAACCTTGGCCATGTACACGGGATTGCGTGGATGTGATATCTCTGCACTCACGCTTAACAGTTTCGATTGGGAACACGACCTGATAAAAATCACTCAGGTAAAGACCGGACAGCCACTGACATTGCCACTCCGTGCCGTGGTAGGAAACGCTGTATTTGATTACCTGCTCAAAGAACGTCCCCGAAGTTCGGAACCATATGTTTTTCTCACAGTACACGTACCATACAGAAGGCTTCATACAAGCAATCTCGATGCCATATGCTCAAAAGTCATGTGCAAAGCAGGAATAAGACAAGGTAAAAATGAGAGAAAAAGTCTGCACCTGTTCCGCCATAATGTGGCGACGACTCTGTTGCAAGGCGGTGTGCAGCAACCTGTCATAAGTGCCACCCTCGGTCATGTGTCCCCAGATTCTCTTGACCGTTACCTTAGTGCGGAATTCAAGAGGCTGAAGGAATGTTCATTGAGTATAGAACACTTTCCCATAGGAAAGGGGGTGTTTGACATATGAAGACAATTTCATTCCTATCCAAAGCTATAGAAGGATATGTAAAATACCGCAAGGCTTCCGGGCGTTACAGTTATAGCTATATCAAGAACATAATACAGTTCGACCATTTTTGCGTAAGGGAATATCCAGAGCAAACCGAACTTACCCAAGAAATCGTTGACAGGTGGTGTAGGCAACGTCCAACTGAATGTACAAACTCTTGCGTGTCACGTGTCTATCCTGTTTTGGACTTCATCAAGTACATGAAAAAGCGTGGAATGACGAAAATTGACTTGCCGCAAGTGCCAAGGTCTGTACCGAGAACTTATACGCCGCATCCTTTTACACACGATGAATTGAAACGCTTCTTTGACGCTTGCGACAACATAAAGCCAAGGCGTGGCAGATTCGCGGCTATCCAGCGCATGACACTGCCGGTGTTCTTCCGCTTACTGTATAGTTCAGGAATAAGGACAACCGAGGCCGTCCTGCTGGAACGCGATGACGTAAACCTTGAAAACGGCGTGGTATCCATCAAGCGCGGCAAAGGGTATGACCAACATTATGTAGTCCTCCATGACACAATGTTGCCCCTGATGCGTATTTATGACGGAAAAATAGATGGGCTGATTCCGAACCGCAGGGTATTTTTCCCGACACCGGATGACAAGTTGCACCCTCCTGTATGGGTAACGTACCACTTCAGGGTGCTGTGGCAAAGCTGCAATTCATCCCACGCGATCCCATACGAACTGAGGCACAACTACGCCATAGAGAACATAAACAGCTGGACGCACCAAGGATTTGCAGTACACGACAAGTTATTAGCTCTAAGCAAGAGCATGGGACACAGACAAATGGAAAGCACATTGGCTTACTATTCTTTGACCCCTGCGATTTCTGATATAATAGCATATACCGATAGCGAAATAGAACAATCATTAATATTAGAAACAGATGAAAAAGAAGATTAATTTACAAGCAATACAGATTGCTAGTTATTTGCATGAGTGGCTTGAATACTATGTACCTTCAATCAAGGCTTGCAGCCCTCATACGAAAAGAAACTATAAAATTTCAGTGACACTCTATGCTGAGTTTCTTAGAAAGGTGAAAGGTATTTTACCGGAAACATTGAATGCAGAATGTTTCTGTAGGGAATACATCATGGAGTGGATTATCTGGATGAAAAACAATAGGAACTGTACTCCAGCAACATGCAATGTAAGGTTGTCCGCTTTGCGTGCCTTCTTAAGATATATAGCAGACAAAGATGTGACTTATATGGCTGTATTTCTGCAAGCAGAGAATATTCCTAATGAAAAAACTACTAAAAGAAAAGTTGTCGGATTAAGTAAGAAGGCTGTTAAAGCTCTGTTATCCGCACCAAATCAAAGAACGGCAACAGGCTTTCGAGATTTTACATTGATGCTACTTTTGTATTCTACAGCTGTACGCATCAACGAACTCCTTACTATGAAAATTTGTAATGTCGTAATGGACTGTGCTAAACCCCACATGATTGTCATAGGAAAAGGGAGAAAGAAACGATCACTTCCTCTTTTGTCCAAGCCAGTGCAATGCTTAAAGAAGTACCTCAAGAAATACCATCTGAAACATGATGATATGGATACGCTAATCTTTTATTCAAAAAGCAAAGGGGTATATGCTCCTATGTCTGCTGAAAATGTGAATAAGATGCTGAAAAAATATGCCTCAATAGCTCATGAAACTTGTGAAGATGTGCCATTAGATTTACACGCCCATCAATTTAGACATGCTAAGGCTTCACATTGGCTTGAAAATGGGATGAACATAGCTCAGATTTCATATTTGCTTGGACATGAGTGTATTCAGACCACAATGATTTATTTGGACATAACAACAGAACAAGAATCAAAAGCTTTAGAAACTCTCGAGGATGAAAATCAAAAACATAAAAAGAAGAAATGGAAAACTGAAATTGGGAAAAATTCCCTTGAAATCTTTTTAGGACTAAATTGTGGAGGCTCCTAAGTTGTGCAATATTAGTAAAAAATGATGATATTAAAGAGAAAAATGTTGAGTTTGCTTTGGAATGACAACTTCACAAAAATAGCCATAAAGGTATAGATGCCTGTTGGGAAAAGATACGTGATGGGAATTACTATGGCTACAAACGTCATGTCAAGGTTGATAGGAAAGCCAAGCCTATTGAGACACATCACACAACCGATGTCGGTGTAAATGGTTCAAACGTCATCAAACCGCTAATCACAGAGAAGAACAGCGTTTGTATCTTGATGCCAGTTACGAAAGTAGGGAAGATGAGGTCAGGGCATGTGGGATGCGCCCTGTCATCTGTAAAAAATGGAGCCGCAACCACCCTCTGAGCAGAAAACCAAAGAAGCGCAACCACAAAAAGTCAAAGAAAAGATGCCCTGTGGAATACGTCTTCGGCTTTATCAAGAAGCAGGTTCATTCGTAAGATATATCGGTATCATCAGGACAGCTGCTAGCTCCACACCTACCTGCTTGGTATATAATATCTTCAGATACAGTCAAATCTACAAATATCAGTCGCAACTACTTTCTAAAAGGGACGATTGTATCTTAACTACAGAAACAGCATCTCATATGAATAGAAATCATCACTGCAGAGTGAGAATCGCATTGAGGACTCTCATTACATAAAATTGAATCCTGTTAGAGGATTTTTGTCTAAATATCGAATTTATAGAACGTATATTTAGAACTCCGATGAAGTTGACGGCTTCATCGGAGTTCTAAATAATCTTCTTAATAATGTTTCGTTTGTATATCCATTCTATTTTTTATACTCCTTATTTGAAATATATTGCTCAACTCGATTTATAAAAAATGAAAGAAAGTCCAATGTGTCTTCTTTATATTTTATTATATCAGAAAGCAATATAGTTGATCCAAAATTAGAATAACTTACATCCCCATGGGCAAGATGGTTTCGTGCATCCTTAACTGCTTTCAATGTAGTAGCGACTCCATCTTTATTAGGTATGGCTCTCAATTGCAATTTGAAATCTTTGCATACGTTAAGGATTGTCCTAAGATCAACATTCCCATTAAAACGTCCTATCGCATCAGCGAAAATTATATCAGAGCTAATGCAGCCTATTATTTCTTTAGTCCGTGCAATTCGGGTTTTTATTGAATCTCCAGTAGTCATCATATATCTTAACCATTGCTCACGCAAAGAATCTTCAAGTTCATGATACTTTAGATGATCATCTTTAATAGCATCAAATATCGCTAAAATACATTCTACAACTGTTGCTTCGACTATATTGTATAACATCAAGACAGCATGACTTCTCATGCATTTTTGTTGAGTTGAAGTAACTAATAGTGACGAATTCGTTGTTGGATTTGGCAGCATGATGTTTTTATACGTTTCAATAGAATCAATAAATTCTAATAAAGAGAAATAATCATTGATATCCTCAATGCTTTGATTGAATTTATTTTTCTGCATCTGCCAAATATGAATTTTTCACGTAATCTATTCTATTCAATATTTTTTTTGCCGTATGAGTGCGGTAGCGTCCTTCTATGGTTTCAAAGAAACCATTTCTATTATGTTTGTCAACAATAAGACTATCTAATTTATGGGGCTGAATATTGGGATTTTCTTGTAAAGCCATATAAACGCCAATAGCTATTGCTTCAAAATATGGTTTAGAGACACCTACTGCATTTGGTTTCTTGGCAAACCCTTGTCCTTCATAAGTTTTTGATATAAAATCAACCATCTGGTCAAATGCAGCCTTTTTATTTCTTAATTCGTTTTCTGCAAAATTCTTATTTCCGTTATCAAGATATTCATCAAGGTATTTAGCTACCCCTTTATATTCAACCTGACGATAGTCAGGATACGCATCAATGAATGCAAAAAAGCGCAGGATTAGTTCTTCTTCTTCATGTCGTTTTTCTGAAAACTTAGCAAAAGGACACAAGGCTTTAAATGTTTCATTTTTTGCAAGTTCTGTTATAAAAGTCATAAATTCACCCCGATAAACACCCCGACGTGTTTCCATTGGAACCAAAGGAACACTACTAGTATTGATACGGTCAAACATTTCTTTTCGTACTTCTTCTGTGGCACGAGAAGATAGAACTATCATACGAATAGCAATATTTTTAAACATTCGTTGAGTAGCTGAAGGTAATTGCCCAAATCTAATGTCATTAAACTCCGTCAATTTTTCAAGCCCTTTTAATTGAAGTTCATTTGATAAAAATGCAGCCATTGTACGAATACGTTGAGAACCATCAACAATTTCAAGACGCCCTGTTTCCGGAATTTCTGCCGTAAATATAAAAGGCACAGGTAATCCTAATAACAATGATTCTATAAATCGAGACTGTCTGGCAATATCCCAAACAAATTCACGTTGATAATCAGGTACATATATTTCATTGTCATCTTGATCTATATTTGTAAGATACTTTGTAACATAAAACTCTATAGTGAGTTCTCGCATATCAAAAGAAACCAATTTTTGTTCATTGGATAATTGTTCTTGAATGTTATTTTGTCTCTCGGCACTTAATGTATTCATATGCAATATTATATTATGAATGAATTAAACATTGCAAATGTACAAAAAAGCAGCCACATACAGATAGATTTCTGCGTTTTTATTTATCTCAGATTACGATTCTTTCAAGGCAACCGCATCAAAATGTCACCAACCTGATAATCAATACTTGTTTATTTTCTGTTTTTCACCTAATATCATAAAACGACATATTTGATTATCAACAAGTTAAGTTGCTAATATTTTTTTGGTTCGGTTGCCCTGCGGTTCTTTCATTAAATGAAACTCACTAAGTCTTGTTATTGTTTGAGAATCATTATTTTGCGCATAGCAATGCTGGAAGTATCGTTTCCAAAGTCTCTTTTAGCTCATATTACAAAATAATTTTTGCAGGCGAAAATCAAATGTAGCAAAGGTCGTTTCTTGATTTCCTCCTTAATTTTCGCTATGCGAAATTATAATTTATCATACTGATTTTCTGTATTTTGCATATATAATAGATTTGAAAAGGAACATGAAGTCCGCCCTTGCGATAGCATAATGAAACGCCTGAAAGAATTTATAAGATCAGTACCGGACTACAGCAGGACAGGAAGAGGGGGATGCTCTATAGAATATCTTGCTCATAATTGCCTTAATAATATTCGGACAGCATTTAATAATCAAAACTTATTGAGATTTAATATAATGATTAATAAACGGTTGAGTATTTTTTTGAAATCTTGCAAAAGTTCTGATAATGGCTCTCATCTATGAAGATGTGGTCGATGCCCATCTGCTTGAAATCCACCACGTCGTCCGTGCGTGACTTTATGGCGTGTTCCACCTTCTCCAGCTTCGCTTCAAGGTTGTGCTTGCGCTTCTCCAATCCTTTCAGCATCGCCCGCGACACGTTCTTTCCCTGCTGCCGTAGCACTTCGAGGTTTTCCTCCACCGTGTCAAGCTCTGCTTGCAGGATGCGCTGCTGCAATTCCGGCGACTGCGGTATCTTGCCGAACTGGTCGTGCGACATGATGACGCAATCGTAGTCGTTGTTCTTTATATTATTGAAGAAGCGCACACGGTTGGCGGTCGAAAAGTCCTTCTCCGAAGCGTACAGAATACGTGCGTTGGGATATGCCGCCTGATAGGTGGCTGCAATCTCCGCAACGTTGGCTTTCAGCCCGATAATCATCGGCTTGTGTGCCAAATTCAGACGCTTCATCTCATGCGCGGCGATGCACATTATCAGCGTCTTACCGGTTCCACAGGCTAAGCGCAAAGCGCCTTGCCGTCCTTTCGGACGGTAGGTTTCTAAACGCTCGCCACCGAACCGTACGTACACGTCTCCATGTATACGGCTCTCCATGGTTATTTTCAGTCTATTTCTTTTCATGAATCTTACGATAACAATTTTCACATACTGCTATTGTTTTTCTCTGTCTGGCAATCATGAAGCGTTCCCACTCCTGTTTGCCTTTCAGGTCTTTTAGCTTGCGGACATGCACCATTCTAAGGTTGTCCTCCGCTCCGCAATATTCACATTCACGGGCTTTCAACCGAGCCATAAGGCTGGTACTTTCAGTCCCGCGATAACTGGGCATGATATGCGCATTGTCAATACGCGCGTCTTTTCTCTGCTTGAACCCTCCATGATAAATAGTACGTTCCAACATTTCGCCCTTGTTGTTTTCATACCTTACTGTAAAGACTTTATTCCGGCAATATTTACGGATTATTTTCCTTACGGTTGATTCATACTTGGATGATAATGTTTTATACATACTCTCTTTCATGTAGTAATAGAAACTATTGAGAATGTTGACATTGTTTGCAATACAGTAGTAGTTATAGATTCCCCGAATTTCCGAATTGTATCGGTTGAGTATTTCAAGGTCATCATTACTACGGAGATACGGGCGTGAGGTCGATTCCCATGCTTCCTTGCCATTCTTGATTATTATGCGCATCGCATTATAGTCAAGCAGTTTCTTTCTCATAACCTCATAAGGCAGGAGAAGAACCACTTTATGGTCAAGTGAGCGTATGGGGATTCCTCTGAAATCCTTTCTCGTCTTGTCCGTACTGCGGACTGTAACATCAAAGCCGAGAAATTTGGCTGCGTCGTGTGAGTTGGTGATTAACGTCTTTTCATCCGAAAGTTCGAGTTTCAACGTATCTTGCAGAAAGGTCTTAATGTCCCCCTTTGCTTTTACACAGTCCTCTTTACTTCCGATTACGCAAATCAGAAAATCATCGGCATAGCGTACATACCTCATGCGTTTGAAGTTTTCGTCCATGTCAAGAGTTGCAGGAAGTTGTTGCATCTCACGGTGGAGAATGGCTATCTCCTTGCGCAATGCTTCTTTCTTCTGCTCGTCTGTTTCATTCTTCAGTTTCTTTACACGTTTGTCCTTACGATTTGCAACCCTTTTATATTCGGGGTTGCGTACACGTGCTTTACCTTTATTGAAGACGTTTATGTAGTTCCGCATAAATTTATCGAGTTTGTCAAGATAAATATTCGCCAAAATCGGACTTATTATGCCTCCCTGCGGTGTTCCGATATAGGAATTTTTGTACTCCCATTGTTCCATGTAGCCTGCTTTGAGGAATTTACGTATCAGTCGCAGGAAACGCTCGTCATTGATTCTTTCAGCAAGGATTCCGATTAAAACATCATGGTTGATGTTGTCAAAGAAACCCTTGATGTCTCCCTCGATGAACCAACGTGCTCCCGTACCTCCCTTTTGTAAGGAAGCCATAGCCGTATGACAGCCACGGTGTGGTCTGAATCCATGCGAGCAGTCTTCAAAATGACCTTCGTAGATGGATTCAAGAATCATCCTTACAACTTCCTGTACAAGTTTGTCCTTAAAGGCTGGTATGCCTAAAGGACGTTGCTTGCCATTCTTTTTGGGAATGTAAATTCTCCGTGCAGGGCACGGACGGTAACTTTCGTCTTTCAACTGTCCAATGATAGAGTGAATGTGCTTTATGCTCATTCCGTCTATGGTCTGCCCGTCTGTGCCTTTCGTATAGTTGCCCGCATTCTGCGACAACTTTTGATAGGCAAGTGCGTACAGATTTTCATTGAACAGCAGTCGGTAAAGCCGTTCAAACTTGTAGTTTGGGTTTTGGCTGTGTCCAGCCAGACTGTTTAATACATTCTCAGAATTTCTCATAATGTCTCACACATCATTCGTTAAACATATTAAATAATAACTCACTGTCTCCCTTCGCCATGTACAAGGCTTTCCCTTGCTCGGACTACTACGGAGACTCTGTTGTCATATAGGATATTCAGGGGGCAAACCCCATAGCCTTTCGGCATTCCTACTTAGACAATCCCCATTTAGACATATAGTAACATAGCTCAATAGATTGTCGGATGCGATTTTCGTCCTTTTCCGCTTATTGCGGCTGTTCTGCAATCGGTTTTCGGCTCTCGTACTTGAGGTAGGAAAGTAGAAGTATTGCAGCCCGACGTTTGTAACTATCTTCCGTCGGGGTTTACCAACTAACAACTCGGACTGTCGTTCAAACAGTATAGTCTTCATCCTCATATCTATCATTTCATTTAGACATTCAGTAGCAGCATGATAGTTAGCTGACTTATGCCGTTTCCAACATGCGACACTCCCCACCGCCTTTCGGCTAAGTGGATAAGTTGGCTAATGACCGGCGTTGAAAACCCTTGCCGGGTAGGTTGCTAATCCTACATTTACTATATGCCCTTATGGGCGCAGCACCTCGTGGTCGCAAATTCCGCCGCCGTTCTGTTTCAACATCCAGACGCAATCCATCTGTGAGGGATAGACGCTCTTGATACCCCGGCTTGCCAGCCCTTTCAGGTTGAGGTCGGGAAAGGTCTGATGGGAGCCGTCGTAGCGCGGGCGCACGAAACAGTTGAACTTGCGGTTATACATCGTCACAAGCCGCTCCTTGAACTGCGGCGACTGCTCTTCGAGCCATTCGGAGAAGCCGTTTCGTATCTCGTCAATCTTGG
>OKSH01003056.1_pt1 | contig 11271 bp, 8 predicted proteins | sample 1601231 | NCBI WGS metagenome assembly OKSH01 (sample SAMEA3541596, study PRJEB24748) | human gut metagenome | biome: human gut; feature: human-associated habitat; material: faeces | place: China | collected 2012 | reverse complement strand
GGAAAGCTTGCACATCAGTTTTCCAAGCATAACACCGCCAAAGGTACCGAAAGCAAAGGCAACAAGACCAAGAGCTACGATCTTCAGAGTATCCAGGTTCAGGAATGCCTCAGCGCTTGTGGAAGCACCTACGGAAGTACCCAGAAGAATAACTACGATGTACATCAGTGCATTGGAAGCTGTCTCTGTCAGCTGTTTTACAACGCCGGACTCACGGAACAGGTTACCAAGCATCAGCATACCTACCAGCGGAGCTGTTGTAGGAAGGATCAGGCATACTACGATAGTGATCACGATCGGGAAGAGGATTTTCTCCAGCTTGCTGACCGGACGAAGCTGATCCATTTTGATCTTACGCTCTTTCTCTGTTGTACAGAGCTTCATAATCGGAGGCTGAATGATGGGAACAAGAGACATATAGGAATATGCCGCCACCGCAATCGGTCCCATCAGGGCAGTCTGTCCAAGCTTTCCTGCAAGGAAGATAGAAGTCGGGCCGTCAGCACCGCCGATAATGGAGATTGCTGCTGCTGCCTTTCCATTGAATCCCATGAAGATTGCAAGGAAGTATGCAACATAAATACCAAGCTGAGCCGCAGCGCCGAGAAGGAAGCTCTTCGGGTTTGCGATCAGCGGACCGAAGTCTGTCATGGCACCTACACCCATGAAGATCAGGGATGGTAAGATACTCCACTCATCAAGGATGTAGAAATAATGAAGAAGTCCACCTACACCATTGGACATATCTTCCGGGTTTGCCATAATGTCCGGATAGATATTTACAAGCAGCATACCGAATGCGATAGGAACAAGCAGAAGCGGCTCGAATCCTTTCTTGATAGCAAGGTAAAGGAATACGCAGGCTACTGCGATCATCAGGTAATTGCCCCATGTCAGATTGAAGAATGCTGTCTGGTGAATCAGGTTGGACAATGTTTCTGTTACATAAGACATTTGACTACCTCCCGTCTTAGTTCATTGTTGCTAAAGTATCTCCGTTTTCTACAGAGGCACCTTCTGCAACATCAATGCTTGCGATAGTACCGTCCTGAGGAGCTACTACAGGGATTTCCATTTTCATGGATTCAAGAATAACTACGCTGTCTCCGGCTTTTACTGCCTGTCCAACGCTTGCTGCTACTTTGACAACTTTACCAGGTACGGAAGCAGTTACTTTTACTGCGCCGGCGCCTGCTGCAGGAGCTGCTGCTTTCGGAGCTGCTGCAGGTGCAGCCTTAGGTGCTGCTTTTGGAGCTGCTGTAGGAGCGGATACGCTTCCTGTTTCTTCAACAGTTACTTCATATGCTGTACCATTTACTGTAATTGTATAGCTTTTCATTTTAAAATCCTCCTAAATAAATGACAATTATCTTCTATTTCTTTTTACTTTACGGATGGAACGAACTACGAAGCCGTCTGTTGTAGTTCCTTCTGCTGCTGCGATGGCTGCTGCGATAACAGCTACCAGCTCTCCGTCATCTGCAAGGTTCTCTTCTGCCTGTGCAGGTGCTGTCTGTGCGATGGCTGCTGCCTCTGCCTCTTTTGCAGCTTTGGCTGCTTTTGCTTCTGCTGCTTTCTTTGCTTCCGGATTCGGAATGAATCTGAACAGAGAGATCAGAAGGCTTAACACAACCAGCATTACGAATACAGTTCCAATACCCATCAGAGTATTAAGACCTGCTCTCTGAAGAGTCTTGCCCATACCATACTGTACATCTACAGTCATGGAAGTCGGTGCTCCCTGTGAGTCAAAGACATATACAAAGTTTGCTTCTGCTTTCTCAAATTTAAGAGGAACAGTAACTGTGTACTGATCATCTTTGAAAGTTACAGTAGTTTCACCATTACTGTCCTTCTTTGCGCCAAGTTCATCCTTGGATGTCTGCCAGGACTGCATGGCACTTGTTGTAAAGTCATCTCCTGAACTCATGTAATTCTCGATTTCTTCATCTTTAAGCTGGACAATGGCATCTGTCAGTCCTTCTGCTGTAGTTACCAGTGTGGACTTAACAGTATCATCAACCTTATCTGCGGCAAATACCACAGAGGTGCTGCCAATCACCAGCGCAGCCATTACGAGAAATGTCATGAATACAGAAGTTATTTTTTTGATCATTTTCATATGCGTCACCCCGCTTAGACCGTTCCATGTTTCTTAGACGGACGATCTTCTCTCTTTGTGAACAGCATCTCAAATGCACCGATTACATATTTTCTTGTGTCAGCCGGGCTGATCACAGTGTCAACATAGCCTCTTGCTGCTGCGGAAGCAACACCATTCTGAAGCTCTCTGTACTGAGCAGCTTTTTCATTCAGTTCAGCAGCATCTGCATCTGCATACATGATCTTGGCTGCCAGGGAAGCATCCATCATACCGATCTCTGCGTTATCCCATGCATATACAAGGTCTGCACCGATAGATTTGCTGTTCATTGCCACGTAAGCTGTACCGTAAGCTTTGCCGATGATCACATTTACCTTCGGAACAGTTGCATCTGCGAATGCAGCTACCAGTTCACCTACGGATTTCGCCATCATCTTCTCGCTGCATAAGGTTGCCATGAAGCCTGTTGCGTTTGTAAGTGTAAGTACCGGAATATCAAAAGCGTCGCAGAATTTCACGAAATCTGCTGCTTTTCTTGCGCCTCTTGCAGAGATGCTTCCGTCAAATGTTTCTGTTTTCTTGCCTTCTGCGTCATATACTTCGCTTCTGTTTGCAACAGCACCTACTGTAGCGCCGTTTAAACGGATAAAGCCTGTAACCATGTCTTTTGCATAGTCTGCTTTTGTCTCGAAGAATTCACCGTTGTCAGCAATCTGGGAAAGTGCGATTGCTGTGTCACCTGCACAGTTTGCAAGATCTGCGCATACGCGGTTAAGATCATCTGTACACTCTGTGTAGTTGTCTGTGTCTTCATTATTAGAAGGAAGAAGTGATACTAAGGAACGGATCTGGCCAAGAATCTCATCCTCTGTACCAACGCCATCGATCACACCTGTCTCTTTGCTCTGGAAATCAGCTGCTGCTGTGTCGCATTTGTCTGTGTTGTTTCCTTCCAGTGCGTTTGGTGTGTTGACGAACATTTTTCCTTTTTTGGATTCCATGAATGTGAAATCTGTCAGTGACGGGATAACTGCCATACCACCGCCGCATGTTCCGAAGATTGCTGTGATCTGCGGGATCACACCGGATGCCAGTGTCTGTTTCAGATAGATCTGTCCGAAAGCTTCCAGTGCGTCTGTTGCTTCCTGAAGACGGATACCTGCACAGTCAACAAGTCCGATAACCGGAGCGCCTGTTTTCATGGCAAGATCATAAAGTCTTGTGATCTTCTTTGCATGCATTTCACCAACAGTACCGTTTAATACAGATGCATCCTGGCTGTATACATAAACCAGTTTGTCATCGATCACACCATATCCGGTGATAACACCGTCAGATGGTGCCTTGTTTGCAGTCATGTTGAAATCTGTGGATCTGGCTGTTACACCCTGTCCGATTTCGACAAAACTGTTTGCGTCAAGCAAAGAAGTAATTCTTGTGCCTGCTAAGCTTTGTGTTGCATTACTCATTCTTGTTTGCCCTCCATCTTTATGAGAATATTTAAAAGTTAACCCAAAAATTTAGCCGATTTTAATTTTACCTTTTCCGGCAGAAAATTTCAACATTTATTTGTCATTTTCGTTAAAAATATAGCAGAAAAATTTGTCAGGTTTCTCCAAATTTTGTTTTTTTGAGTATTTCTTCCTATTTAATAGAGGGTATTACGGTTATTTTGTATTGTCCTGTATTTCACCCTCTCCTTTAAACCGGTACATCGTTTTCGAAATAACTATACCACTCGCTTGTTTGCGAATCCGATTGTACAGGTACAAAAGTCTCAGCGCAGCCCAGAGAAAAATACTATAGCCATGCCGGTTTGTCAGATTTTTTACATGATGCAGCATGCGGTTATGAATGCTTTTCATTCAGTGCGTGGAAAACCATAGATGTTTTTTATTATATAGCACGAATTATCAATTAGATTTATGGATTATCCCGTTATATAATTAACACATCAAAGAAATTCAGGCCACAGCTAAAGCACTGAACAGTTATAGATCCAACAGAAAATTTCAGGAGGAAAGACTTAATGAAAAGCAATTACCAGCATATTTTCACACCACTCACAGTAAAAAATATGACTATCAAAAACCGTATCGTTATGATGCCTATGGGAACCAATTACGGGGAACAAAACGGCGAAATGAGTTTTCTTCACATTAATTATTATAAAGAGCGTGCCAAAGGCGGCACAGGTCTGATCATCGTAGAGAATGCAAGCGTAGATTCTCCGCAGGGTTCCAACGGAACTACTCAGCTTCGTATTGACCACGACAACTATCTGCCGCGTCTGTACAAATTCTGTGAAGAGATCCACAAATATGGTACCTGTATTGCAATCCAGATCAACCACGCAGGTGCTTCCGCTGTTTCCGCACGTACAAATATGCAGCCGGTTTCCGCATCTGATGTTCCGTCCAAAGAAGGCGGAGAAATCCCGCGTCCGTTATCAGTGGAAGAAATCCATCACATTGTAAAGAAATACGGCGAGGCTGCAAAGAGAGCCCAGGCTGCAGGTTTTGACGCAGTAGAAATCCATGCGGGACATTCCTATCTGATCAGCCAGTTCCTCTCTCCTCTTACAAACAAACGTACAGATGAATTCGGCGGATCTGTGGAAAACAGAACACGTTTCTGCCGTATGGTCATTGAAGAAGTAAGAAAACAGGTCGGACCTTTCTTCCCGATCATGCTCCGTCTCAGCGCAGATGAGCTGATGGAAGGTGGCAACACTCTTGAGGATACTCTTGAATATCTGGAATATGTTCAGGATGAAGTTGATATCTTCGATGTTTCCTGCGGTTTAAACGGTTCTATCCAGTATCAGATCGATGCCAACTACATGAAAGACGGATGGCGTTCCTATATGCCTAAAGCTGTCAGAGAGAAATTCGGCAAGCCATGTATCTCCATGGGAAATATCCGTAACCCGAAGGTTGCCGAGCAGATCCTCGCTGACGGCGATGCAGACCTGATCGGTATGGGACGTGGTCTTATCGCAGAACCTGCATGGGTAAACAAAGTAGCTACAGGCAGAGAATGTGACCTTCGCAAATGTATCTCCTGTAACATCGGATGTGCAGGAAACAGAATCGGCTTTAACCGTCCGATCCGCTGTACTGTAAACCCGGCTGTTCTGGAAGGTGATGTTTATAAGAATCAGAAAGTGAACAAGAACTGTAATGTTGTAGTAATCGGAGGCGGTACTGCCGGACTGGAAGCTGCCTGTACAGCCGCAGAAGTAGGCTGTAATACCTTCCTTCTGGAAAAGGGTGAAACTCTTGGCGGTCTTGCTTCTGTGATCTCTAAGATTCCTGCAAAGAAACGTCTGGCTGATTTCCCGAACTATCTGATTCACAGAGCAGAGCAGCTTGAGAATCTTTATATCTTCACAAACACAGAAGGAACACCGGAAAATATCCGCAAGTTCCATCCGAACCTGATCGTAAGCTCCACAGGTTCCGCACCACTGCTTCCTCCGATCAGGGGACTTCACGACCGCATTGACAAAGAAGGCAGCAAGGTTGCTTCTATCCTGGGAATGATTAATCACATCAATGACTATCCGGAAGATATGACAGGCAAGAAGGTTGTTGTTGTGGGCGGCGGTGCTGTTGGTCTTGATGTTGTGGAATTCTTTGCAGCAAGAAATGCTGAGATTTCTATTGTGGAGATGATGGATCAGATCGGACGTGACCTGGATCCTGTTACAAAGAATGACATGAAAGACCAGATGAAGAAACATCATGTGGCTCAGCTTACAAAGACAGCTCTTCAGGAAGTAAAAGACAGCTCTTTCCTTGTAAAAGATGCAGAAGGTGAACGTGAGCTTCCATTTGACTACGGATTCGTATGTCTTGGTATGAGAGCTCAGGGACAGCTTTTCGCAGAGCTTTCCGATGCTTTTGTTTCTGATGATGTTGAGATCCTGAACATCGGGGACAGCAAACGTGCAAGAAGAATCATCGACGGAACTCTGGAAGGAAGAAATATCCTTAATACACTGATTCAGATGGGATACCTTCAATAAAAACCTTTACAACAAAATACGAAAGGGGATATTATAATGGCTGAAAGAATTACCGGACATACTGAATTAATCGGTCTGATGGCTTACCCGATCCGTCACTCCAGCTCTCCTGCAATGCAGAATGAAGCTTTTGCAAAACTCGGGTACGACTACGCTTACCTTGCTTTTGAGGTTGGCGCAGATGAAATTGAGGATGCAGTAAAAGCAATCCGTACTCTGAAAATGAGAGGATCCAATGTTTCCATGCCAAACAAAACTCTGGTTGGAAAATACCTGGATGAGCTTTCTCCTGCTGCAGAATTATGCGGTGCAGTTAACACGATTGTAAACGACAATGGTCATCTTACAGGTCATATCACTGACGGTATCGGATTTATGTCTGCCCTGAAAGATAATGATATTGATGTGATCGGAAAGAAAATGACTATCGTCGGTGCAGGCGGTGCTGCCACTGCTATCGAGATCCAGGCTGCTTTGGACGGCGTTGCCGAGATCACAATCTTTAACCGCAAGGATGAATTCTGGGATCGTGCAGTATCCACAGTAGAAAAGATCAACACAAAGACATCCTGCCATGCAGTTCTTTATGATCTGGCAGATCTTGATAAACTGAAAGCTGAGATGGATGATAGTTTTATCTTTGTCAATGCTACAGGTGTGGGAATGAAACCACTGGAAGGACAGTCCGTTGTTCCGGACAAATCTTACTTCCGTCCTGAGCTGATCGTTATTGATGTTCCTTACTCTCCGCTGGAGACAAAGATGCGTTCCATGGCCAAGGAAGTTGGATGCAAGACAATGAATGGTCTGGGAATGATGTTATTCCAGGGTTCCGCTGCATTTGAGTTATGGACAGGTGAACCAATGCCTATCGAACATATGAAAGAGATTCTTCACATCTCCTATGATGACTGATACCTGATGGTATCTTCAGTAAAGATATCTCATATTGTGATGCAGAACAGATCATTTCACTGATCTTTCTGCACATAATATTTGATATATACCGCTTTTCGGCGTACTGCAGGAGATGTACTGATATATTACTCCGCGCAGAATGTACATATCCTGCAGTTTGCTTCAAAAAGCTGTTGATCATGCGGTTATGTTACGGTTATTCTTATAACAGTTCCATAATAATCCGGAACTACTATAATACAACAGAAAATATGAGGATAAACAGATGAACACAGTTCAGGTAAAAAGCACTGTGATCGGCGAGGGCAGACCTAAGATCTGCGTTCCCATCGTAGGAAAAGCAAAAACAGACATTCTCGAAGAAGCCAAGAAGATCACTACTCTTCCTGTTGATGTAGTTGAGTGGCGTGTAGACTGGTTTGATGATGTCTTTGCTACTGAGAAAGTATTAGAAACCGCTAAAGAACTTCAGGAAGTTTTAAAAGACATTCCTGTTCTCCTTACATTCCGTACTTCCAAAGAAGGCGGTGAGAAAGAAATTTCTGCAAATGACTATGCTGCTTTAAATATTGCAGCTGCTCAGAGCGGTTATGTAGATTTAATTGATGTAGAAGCATTTACAGGTGATGATATTGTAAAAACGATCATTGACGCTGCTCACGAGGCAGGTGTGAAGGTAATTGCTTCCAACCATGATTTCTTTAAGACTCCTGAGAAGGAGGAGATTATCAGACGTCTTCGTATGATGCAGGATTTCGGTGCTGATATTCCGAAAATGGCTGTTATGCCGACCTGCAAACAGGATGTTCTTACACTCCTCTCTGCTACTCTGGAAATGTCTGAGAAATATGCAGACCGCCCGATCATTACCATGTCCATGGCAGGAACAGGCGTTGTCAGCCGCCTGACAGGTGAGACATTCGGCTCCGCTCTCACTTTCGGCGCTGCTTCCAAAGCTTCTGCTCCGGGACAGGTCGGTGTGCATGAATTAAAACAGGTGCTGGATATCATTCACAGCAGCCTGTGATCTGTTGATGAATGATGTGATATCAGATGTTATTCTTGCCTATAGTCGCCTGGTATCACTCATCTCCGGCAGAAAACAATCACCCTCCTATGAAACGGCAATAAACATTTGATCAAAATAATACTCTTTAAAATCTTATAATATAATTTTCATGACAAAGAACCTGTCGAAAATCTGACAGGTCCTTTGTTTTTATCCTTTATACTTTTTTCTGATCGATCATCAAATTCAGGATTGTAACATCTGTATCTTTCATTCCAACTCTTCCTACGTATCCCATATTTCGGATTGTATCCTCAACATTATCACGTACCAATCCCTCGCCTGCCTGAAAACAATGATCTGCATCCTCCAGAGCGTATGCCATAATTGCTGCATCTACTGCTGAAGCGATTTTAGCAGCACATGAAGACTTAGCTCCATCACATACAATGCCACTTGTATTTGCAAGAGCATTTGTGATTGTTTTAGATATTGCATTGTAATCACCACCGTTTAGCCAGGATATGGCAGCTCCTGCTCCACATGCGGCACTTACTGCTCCACAGTAAGCTGACAGACTTCCAATATAAGTTTTCTGATGAATCGCTATTAGGTTGCTTACGACCAGTGCACGATACATTTTCTCTTTAGGAACTTTAAGTTCTCTGGCATATTCGATGACTGGTAGAGAACAGGTCATTCCCTGATTTCCGCTCCCGGAATTAATAACTACTGGCATAGAGCATCCATTCATTCTTGCATCAGATCCAGCTGCCGCCTTTGCTCTGGCACGTACTTTGACATCATTACCATATGCGCGAAGCAGGGTACGTCCTACTTCTGCTCCGTAATGATTACGCAGGCCTTCTTCGGAAATTGCTGTATTCATGGCAATCTGGCGTCCTATGACTTCCTCTATCTCTTTTATATCCACAATTTCTGCAAACTCCAGAATATCTGCTACATTCAGCAAATCTCTTTTATCCCGTTTTTTCTCTGTTTTTTTCTGCTGAAAGCCCCTCTTTTCCAACAGTATCTCATCGTCTTTTTTGATTAGGACAATATTCGTATGTTTATTTTCTATAACCACAACTGCTCTATGTCCATTTTGTGTAAGTTCTGCACGGATATAAAGATTCTCTACTCCTTCTTCAAGATAACATGTACAGAATTGTGTTTCAAGAAGTTTTGCTGTCTGGATACGTTCAGCTTCTGTAATTCCTTCCAATACTTCCAGTTTTCGTTCTGCCTGACCACCAACCATTCCAAGAACTGCAGCAGCTTCAATGCCCCTCATTCCTCCTGAATTTGGTACTGTAACACTTTTTACATTTTTTATTATATTTCCACTGCAATAAAGATTTAAATGTCCATCATATTTTTTATTTCCATCATCATCTGTTTTTATCACTTTTTCCAGCACAGAAGCTGCTGTTGCTGTTGCATATGCAATCGCAATAGGTTCCGTACATCCCAGAGCAGGAACAAGTTCTTCTCTGAGAATCTCCAGATAACTCTCATACACTTTTTTTCCATGAATGCGCTCTCTCTTCTCCTAACTGTCAAGCAAAGTTCTTTACCATCTAATTTAGATGATATGTTTATCTTACGGCAGCATTTTTCCTGCCGCAAGATAAATTTCATACCATTCTTCACGGCTCAGAACAATATCGGATGCTTTACTTATATCCTGAATTCTTTTCAGATTTGTACTTCCTACAATTGTCTGGATTCCTGCAGGATGACGCATAATCCATGCAACTGCGATTGCATTCTGTGTTACCCCATATTTCTCTGCCAGACGATCTAACACTTTATTCAGTTCCGAAAATTTCTCGTTTCCAATAAATATTCCCTCAAACATTCCATACTGGAACGGAGACCATGCCTGCAATGTCATTTTCTTCAGTCTTGCATACTCGATAATACCACCATCACGATCACATCCTGCATCATTATGGATGTTTACATTTAGTCCTGCATCAATCGTTGGACAGTGAACCGCTGAAAACTGTATCTGATCAATACAGATTTTTCCACCACAGTATTGATTTAATAATTCAATCTGCATCGGATTATGATTGCTTACACCAAATGCTTTTACTTTCCCGCTTTTTTCCAGAATCTCAAATGCTTCTGCTACCTCTTCCGGCTCCATCAACGCATCCGGGCGATGAAGAAGTAATATATCTACATAATCTGTTTTTAAACGTTTCAAACTTCCATCTACAGAATTCAGAATATATTCCTTTGAAAAATCATAACAGATACCCGGACGTATGGCACATTTTGTCTGAATCACCATCTTTTCACGCAACTGAGGTGTCAGCGCATTTCCAAATACCGTTTCGGCTTCTCCGCCTGCATAAATATCTGCATGATCAAAAAAGTTAATTCCACACTCCAGTGCTCCTTCAGTCAGACTCTTTACCGCTTTTTCATCAGATAAACCTGTAATTCTCATGCATCCAATTCCAATTCTTGATACATTGTCTATTTTGTCACTAATCTGAAACATTTTCATTTTTTGTATCCTCCTATACTATACTTAATTTATGTATTTCTCTTTAGTTAACATATTTCTTTTATTCTTTTGTCCAGTTTTTCAAGTGCAAAAACATATATTTTCACTGCATTCTTCAGATTTTCAAACAATTCCGCTTCATCTGCACAATGACAGTTTCCATGTCCTTTTGGAAGTCCGAGCCTGTCTAGTTTTCGCTCCTGTCCAGGGCCAAATGCCACTGCATTGGGAATTTTCCTCGCATAAGTCCCGCCTCCCATAACAAATGGTCTGCCTTCAAGACCTGTAACCTCCCTCCATGCTTCCATCAGAGTCTGTATGAAAAGCTGTTCTGGATTCATATAATATGGTCTGCTGTTTTCAATACCAATGATGTTAATTCCTGATTTAGCAGCTTCTGTTTTCAGCTTCGGAAGAAAATCTTCTGTTTTTTCCCCATAACCGCCTTCTGAAAGTCTCTCCACAAATTCTAATGCTCTTTTTGTCTGTTCAGGAAGATTTTGCATTTTCAACTTTCCACAAAGTATACCTATTGCATTTCGAGTTCCATCCGGAAAAGCTGCATACTGCATAAGTGTATCCTTTTTCTGCATACTCCTTCACTTTAAGTATTGCGTCTTTGGCGCTTCTACCCGGACGATAGCCAAAGCTACCATCTGCAAACAGCGGTTCATAGATTGGCACTA
>OKSH01003055.1_pt1 | contig 11279 bp, 9 predicted proteins | sample 1601231 | NCBI WGS metagenome assembly OKSH01 (sample SAMEA3541596, study PRJEB24748) | human gut metagenome | biome: human gut; feature: human-associated habitat; material: faeces | place: China | collected 2012 | reverse complement strand
CAGTAAAGTCTCCGATGCAGGGGCTTTTGTAAAAAACAATATCTACGACTTCATAGATGACAGCGAGAAAACCGTATTGGTAGTGGACTGCGAAAACTCTGACCCGTACAAGCTGTGCGCCACGCTCAAAAACCTTGATTATGAAATCATGCAGAAAATTACGGCGATCATTCTCTTTGATGACGTACATACTGCTACGGCATGGCGCATTCTCGAAAACTACACCCGCATCCCCGTTGAACATATCATGATTGAGCGGATCAAGCAGAACAAATCACTGGTAGACATCAAGCTCACCGCAAGAGCCTGTCAGGAACACTACCAGAAGCAAGTGGATTCCTTCGTCATCGTCTCAAGCGATTCCGACTACTGGGGGCTTATCTCTTCCTTGCCGGACGCCAGATTCCTTGTCATGATAGAGCGGGAAAAATGCGGACCGGATATGAAAGCGGCACTTGCAGAATCCGGGATATTCTACTGCTATCTGGATGACTTCTACTCCGGCAACAGCGAGGACATCAAGAAAAACGCACTATTCAAGGAGATGTACCGCTGGATTGACAACTCCGTTCACCTGAATGTCAACGATATGTTTGATGCAGCTCTGCGAAACACGAGGATCGAAATGTCGCCCGCAGAGCGGCGGCAGTTCTATGAGAAGCACATCAGGCACATGACGCTGACCATCGACGAGAACGGAAACGTCAGCATTGAATTGAAACGCGGATAGCCTTGGTTTCTATTCCGGGAGGAATGTGGATGGACAACAGATTCTATTTTGGATTCAATACATCGGAGGAACGGAAAAAGCGCAGAAAGGCAGAGCTGTACTCCATGAGTGAGCAAGTCAGCACCTTCTTTTGGGATGAAGCCCCGCAGCATGGATTGGAAATGCGTGAAGGGCAGCAGGATATGTCTTTTGAGATTGTGGACGCCCTCATAAACGATCAGCATTTTGCGATTGAAGCTGGCGTGGGCATTGGAAAGTCCTTTGGCTATCTTGTGCCGGTGCTGCTGTACAGCAAACGCATGAACAAGCCGGTTATCATCGCAACCTCGACCATTGCGCTTCAAGAGCAGCTCTGGCGCGATGTCCACGCGGTAATGCCCCTTCTTGGGCTGAACAGAGATGTCATCCTCGCAAAAGGACAGACCCATTATCTCTGCAACAAACGCGCAGATGAGTATATGTGTGACCCGAAGGCTGACCCACCGGACGCGCTCAAAGAAGGAATCCAGCAGGGGTATGAGGAACGCAAGGATTTCCCGGAGGTTTTGCCGCAAGGCGTCTGGGACAAGGTAAATGTGCAGCGGTTCAGCATGAAGAATTGCGGCTCCTGTGAAAAGAAGTGCAAGTATTACAAAGTCCGCGCAGCATTAAAGTTTACGGGTGGAGTGGTACTGTGCAATCAGGATTTTCTAACCCAGCATCTCATGAAACTCCGGCGCGGTCAGGAAGGGCTGATTAACGCCGCCGCTGATCTGCTTGTCGTGGATGAAGCACACAACTTGGATGATAAGGTGCGGAGTGCCACAACGGAGCGTTTCGGGCAAGGTATGCTCTTTGGAATGATTAAGAGCGCATTCTATGAGCTGCGATCCTTTGACCAGAGCAGTGTGTCAGGTGAAAAGCGAGAGGCAGAGAGCGCAATCATCGCCTTCTATAACTGCCTGAAAGCACAAGTCCAAAAGCAGATCAACGAGACAGAGCAGAATATGCGCTACGCTGACCGCTTTTTCTTCGACAACAATGGCAGTGCGATTGAACTGCTTACCGAGATGAACGCCACCATACACAACTTAATCGTATATCATCCTGATACGGATTTTCTTTATACCTATACATACAACGATGCATCATTTACCCTGGATACCAGGGAGATGAGGGAGATTCTGGGAGGAATCCCGCTCAACACCCCCGAAGTGTCCGCTTACATAATGGAATATCTGAAAGAAAATCAACAGGAAACTGACGGAGGTGCCCTGATTTAAAGGGGTATCGTCAAACATGACATGTATCGCACGTAAGCGCCTGAAAGACAGGCGCCAGGTGCTCATAACGAGCCACTCCACTAAGTTCGTGAAACACCTCACCAAGTGGAGATGACATGTATCGCACGTAAGCGGCCAAAAGACGGCCGCCAAGTGCTCATAACGAGGAGGATAATCGCACATGAAAACTCTTGCTGAATTACAGGCAATCAGAGAAAAGATGCAGAGCCAGGTCAATATGCGTGCCGAAGACCACGATCATATCCGTGTGGTTGTAGGTATGGCTACCTGCGGTATCGCTGCCGGCGCCAGGCCGGTTCTGAATACGCTTGCTGACGAAGTCCAGAAAAGAGGACTTACCAATAAAATTTCTGTTACCCAGACAGGCTGTATCGGCTTATGCCAGTATGAACCCATTGTGGAAGTTACGGAGCCTGGCAAGGATAAGATTACTTATGTAAAAATGAATGCCGACAAAGCCCTGGAAGTGGTTGAACGCCACTTGGTTGGCGGCCATCCCGTGGAGAAGTACACCATGGGCGCTGCAGGTCTTAAATAAAGGAGGAAAGTACGATGTATCGTTCACACGTATTAGTCTGCGGTGGTACCGGATGTACTTCTTCCGGCAGCCCGAAGATTATGGAAGCTTTAAAATATGAAATTAAGCGTCAGGGACTGGAAGAGGAAGTGGCTGTTGTAGAGACAGGCTGCCACGGACTCTGTGCCTTAGGCCCTATCATGATTGTATATCCCGATGCCACCTTCTACTCCATGGTGCAGGTAAACGACATTCCTGAGATTGTTTCCGAGCACCTGTTAAAGGGCCGTGTGGTGACACGTCTTCTGTACCAGGAGACCGTAAGCCCAACCGGCGGCATCAAAGCGCTGATTGACACTGACTTTTATAAAAAACAGCACCGTATCGCCCTGCGCAACTGCGGTGTCATCAATCCTGAAAACATTGAGGAATACATAGGTACAGGCGGATACCAGGCACTGGGCAAGGTGCTCACGGAGATGACTCCGGACGATGTAATCCAGACCCTTCTGGATGCCGGACTCAGGGGCCGCGGCGGCGCGGGTTTCCCAACCGGTCTTAAGTGGAAGCTCTGTAAGCAGAACGACGCAGACCAGAAATATGTGTGCTGCAACGCCGACGAGGGCGACCCCGGCGCATTCATGGACCGTTCCGTGCTGGAAGGCGACCCCCATGCCCTTTTGGAGGCAATGGCTATTGCGGGTTACGCAATCGGATCCAACCAGGGCTATATTTACGTCCGCGCCGAGTACCCCATCGCTGTGGAGCGTCTGAAAATAGCAATTCAGCAGGCCCGTGAAATGGAACTCTTAGGCAAAAACATTTTCGGAACCGGCTTTGACTTTGACATTGACCTGCGTCTGGGTGCAGGAGCTTTCGTCTGCGGCGAGGAAACCGCTCTTATGACCTCCATCGAGGGCAAGCGCGGCGAGCCCAGGCCAAGGCCTCCATTCCCTGCACAGAAGGGTCTGTTCGGCAAACCAAGTATCTTAAATAACGTAGAGACCTACGCAAACATTCCTCAGATTATCCTGAACGGTCCTGAGTGGTTTGCTTCCATGGGTACTGAGAAGTCCAAAGGAACCAAGGTATTCGCACTGGGCGGCAAGATTAACAACACCGGTCTGGTGGAGGTTCCCATGGGCACCACCCTACGCACCGTTATAGAAGAAATCGGCGGAGGAATTCCAAACGGCAAGAAATTCAAGGCAGCACAGACCGGCGGACCTTCCGGCGGATGTATCCCTGCCGAGCATTTTGATATTCCCATTGACTACGACAACCTGATTTCCATTGGTTCCATGATGGGTTCCGGCGGTCTGATTGTTATGGACGAAGATGACTGTATGGTGGACATCGCCAAATTCTTCCTGGAATTCACCGTGGAGGAGTCCTGCGGCAAGTGTACCGCATGCCGTATCGGAACCAAGCGCATGGTGGAAATCCTGACCAAGATTACAAAAGGCCAGGCTGTAATGGAAGACCTGGATAAGTTAGAGGAGCTCTGCCACTATGTAAAGGCCAACTCACTGTGCGGCCTGGGCCAGACAGCTCCCAACCCTGTACTCTCCACCCTTCATTTCTTCCGCGACGAGTACGAAGCACACATCAAGGAAAAACGCTGTCCGGCGGGTGTATGTAAGGCGCTTCTCTCCTTCAACATCGACCGTGACAAGTGCCGCGGATGTACGCTGTGTGCCCGCAACTGTCCTGCCGGAGCAATCGTGGGCTCTGTCAAGAATCCGCATGTCATTGACCAGAACAAGTGTATCAAGTGCGGCGCTTGTATGGAAAAATGTAAATTCGGCGCTATCTACAAGAAATAATGAGGGAGGGAATATACGATGGAGACAATTAATCTTAAAATCAACGGCATTGCAGTCGAAGCTCCCAAGGGTTCCACAATCCTGGAGGCAGCAAGACTGGCACATATCGAGATTCCTACTCTGTGTTTCTTAAAGGAAATCAATGAGATCGGTGCCTGCCGTATCTGTATAGTAGAATTAAAAAACGGAAAGCTGGTAACTTCCTGTGTCTATCCCGCTGAGGAGGGCATGGAGGTATATACCAATACACCTAAGGTTCTGGATTCCAGAAAAAAGACATTACAGCTCCTGTTATCCAACCACAACCGTTCCTGCCTGTCCTGTGTCCGCAGCGGACACTGCGAGCTCCAGGAGCTGGCCCACGAACTGGGTGTGGACGACGAGGGATATTATGACGGCGAGATTACCCCGTCTGAAATTGATACCTCTGCCGCCCACATGATCCGCGACAACAGCAAATGTATCCTCTGCCGCCGCTGTGTAGCTGTCTGCGAGAACGTACAGGGCATCGGCGTCATCGGCGCCAACAACCGCGGGTTCTCCACCTCCATTGGTTCTGCCTTTGAGATGGGTCTGGGAGAAACCTCCTGCGTATCCTGCGGACAGTGTATCGCAGTATGTCCAACCGGAGCACTGACCGAGAAGGATTACACCGCAGATGTATTTGCAGCCATTGCAGACCCGAAGAAGCATGTAATCGTTCAGACCGCTCCCGCTGTACGCGCAGGACTGGGCGAGGAATTCGGGCTTCCTATCGGCACGGATGTGGAAGGCAAGATGGCCGCAGCCCTGCGCCGTCTGGGCTTTGACAAAGTTTTTGACACCAATTTCTCCGCAGACCTTACCATCATGGAGGAGGCACACGAATTCATTGACCGTGTACAGAACGGAGGCGTACTGCCTCTCATCACCTCCTGCTCACCCGGATGGGTTAAATACTGCGAGCACTATTTCCCGGACATGACAGAGAACCTGTCGTCCTGTAAATCTCCTCAGCAGATGTTTGGCGCTATTGCCAAGTCCTACTATGCCGAGAAGGCTGGTATTGATCCAAAGGACATCGTAAGTGTCAGCGTAATGCCATGTACCGCCAAGAAGTTTGAGATTGGCCGTGAGGACGAGGATGCCAACGGAATGCCGGATGTGGATATCTCCATCACCACCAGGGAGCTGGCCCGCATGATCAAAAAGGCAGGTATCAAGTTCTTAGACCTGCCGGATGAGGAATTTGACGCACCATTGGGCCTTGGAACCGGAGCAGCCGTTATCTTCGGCGCTACGGGCGGCGTAATGGAAGCAGCACTGAGAACTGCCGTGGAAACCCTGACCGGCGAAGAGCTGCCCAAGCCGGACTTCACAGAAGTCCGCGGCACAAAGGGAATCAAGGAAGCAGCCTACAATGTGGCAGGCATGGAAGTAAAGATTGCGGTAGCCTCCGGCCTGGGCAATGCCAGAGAGCTGTTAAATAAGGTTAAATCCGGAGAAGCCAACTATCACTTCATCGAAATCATGGGATGCCCCGGCGGCTGTGTAAACGGCGGCGGACAGCCCCAGCAGCCCGGATACGTACGCAACACCACGGATATCCGCGGCCTGCGCGCAAAGGTGCTCTATGATATAGATACAGCCAACCCAATCCGTAAGTCCCATGAGAATCCTGCTATTAAGGAGCTCTACGCCACTTACCTGGGAGAGCCCGGAAGCGAGAAGGCTCACCACCTGCTCCACACCACTTATGTGAAGAGGAGTATTAACCAGCACTAAGCACCATACCGTAATCCACATGTAATAATCACGTATATTCCGTAAAGACAGATTTTCAATGGTTTTTGCAAGCAATGTACATATATGCAAAACAGCGGACCGCAGGCTTGCCCCTGCATCCGCTGTTTTGCTACATTCCAGGAGGATACCATGACAGCACGTCAGAAACGGATTTGGGATTTACTGGCAGAACACGAGTGCCTGACATCCCAACAGATTGCCGCCCTTCTGCACATCAGTGACAGGACAGTTAGAAGCGATATCAAGGAAATCAACGGAGAGCACGCCTCTGAGGTCATCCGCTCCAAAAAAGGACAGGGATACTTCATAGACGCCGGTCAGCCTGAAAAGAACGTCCCCGCCTCAAAAACCCCACGTCCGGAAGACGATCTGGAATGGGCCATTATCCGGCAGGTTCTATTCTGCCGTGAAACGCCCTATCTGGAACTGGCGGAAGAACTATTCATCAGCGATACACTGCTCTCTAAAATCGTGTCCGAGCTGAACCGGAATATAACCAGGCGACACAGCCTGCCCGCCATCCTCAAACAAAACGGCATCCTCTCCCTGGCTGCCTCAGAAGAAGAAAAGCGTTCCTACTACACTCTCTATATCATGAACCGGAATGTTAACCATTATTTTGACATGGAACAATTCCAGCCCTTTTTTGACATTGTTGATTTAAAGGAGCTGAAGGAACTTATGTTCCGTGAACTGGACCTGCTTAGCCGGCATCTTTATGACACTACTATCGTCCGCCTGATAATTGACACTGCCGTCATGGCGGAACGGGCTGTATGCGGCTTTTTCATGCCTGAAACGCCTTCTGTCATGCACGAAACACCCTATGGCAAATCATCCGAAGAAGGCGCCTTAAGCACGGGCAGACACTTTTTAGAAGAACTGGGTTCCCGGCTTTTTATTTCCTTTCCCCCATCAGAATATGAGTATTTTTTCCGGCTCTTCCAAAATGATTTTTATTATGTAAGGGAGCAGCCCGACAGCCAGGCTGAAAGCCTGCTGGAGAAAATACTAATAGAAATCAATGTGGAATATGGCTTTGACTTCACCATTGACAAGAACTTCTGCCACGAAATGACAGAACAGCTCCACGGAGCCCTGGAACGGAGACGGCACAGGCAGCACGTCATCAATCCTGTCCTATCCACCATCAAGTCCAAATATCCCTTAGAATATGATATCGCCATCTTTTTTGCAGACCGTTTTAAAAATCTCTCAGGCCTATCCCTGAGCGAAGACGAAATCAGCCTGTTTGCCATCCACTTCATAAGGGCCATGGAGACAAACCTCGGAAGGACAGAGCAAAGGGTGGGGCTGATTAATCCATATGGAAAACAGATTAAGGAGCTCATGGTCAAACGCCTGGGGGATATGGGAGAGTGCCGTTTTCAGATTGCCTATACCTGGTCTGTCTTTGATTATCCCCATGAAATGCCCAAGGATATCCTGGCTGTCCTCACCACGGTTCCCCTGCCCGTCCAGCCCGCAGATGTACCGGTAATCCTGTGCAGGAACTTTCTGAACTATCATGAAAAGGAAAAACTGCTCACCGTTGTCAGAGACAGCGAGGTCAACAGCATACGAACCTATTTTAGAACGCTGTTCAAACCGTCCCTGTTCTTCACCGACATGGAGTTCGATTCCCGCCGTAGCGCCGTTGCCTTTCTGTGCGGAAAACTCCGGGAACAGGGCTATGTGGGACCCGGTTTCCTGGAAAGCGTCTTGCAGCGCGAATCCATTGCTCCCACTGCCTTTGAGCCGGGTTTCGCCTTTGCCCATGCCATGGAAAACAACGCGAAACGGACCGCGGTCTGTGTATGTGTGCTGAAAAACAAGCTTCCCTGGGGCGAATACAATGTGAAGATTATCTTTCTTTTTGCCCTGGCGCCAACCTGGAACCATACCATTATTCCCATCTATAATGTGATGATTGATAATCTGTTTAAGACCAATACCATCTACAAACTGGCAAAGATCAGGGATTGCCGTCAGTTTATGGATTTGTTGATTTAACGGAGCAGATATAAAGCAGAAACAGCCTGGCGGGCAATGTGTCTGACCCGCCAGGCTGTTATTTTCATTGAAGCGTATTTATATTTTACCTTATTTATTTCTTTCTTCTCCTGCCTGCATATAGCTCACATCCCCACATGCCTTCAGTTCATATAGGCCGTCCTTATAAGTCAGGACCGTCACACTGCAATTTGCAATGCGTTCTCCCTGATACTGCTCAGGCACCAGCAAATCTAAAATAGTTGCAATCTCATCGCCGCTGGAAACTGCCAGGGCATTTCCGCCGCCTGCCTCCTGGGTTGCTTTTACAATGGTGTCCATAACCTCAATGGAACGCTTTGAGATGTCATCATAGGTCTCCGCCATATGCAGAGGATCAATGGCAGCGATTGTATCCACTTTTTCTTTCTTTGACAGCTCCAGATAGGTTGAGCCCTTCTCGTCATAGGAAGCCCCGTTGGCTTCGTATATCGGACGCCACAATTCCTCGTCCGGTTTTCCCTCAAAGCCGCCGTAAAACTCTTCCCTTAACCCGATGACTTCCTGCAATTCAGGGATATCCCCTTGATTCTGAGCCAGAATATGCTTTGCTGTTGCCCGCTGCCTTCCTAAATCGCCGGAAAACGCGGTGGTAAATACAATATCCTTCATGCCCTTTCCGGCCGCGTCAGCCTGGTATTCCCCTTCCTCCGTAAGAGGTGAATCCGCCCATCCCTGTACCTGTCCTGTGGTGTTAAAAAAAGTCTTTCCATGCCGTACCAAATAAATTGTGACATCCTTCTTCTCCGGCGCTCCTGACGTTTCTGCTGCTTGTTCTACTGCCTCTTGTATCGCCGTTTCCGTATTAGCCTGCTTTTGGCAGCCAGCCAAAGCCACCACCCCCAAAATCATAGCACCCCCTAAGCATAGCTTCCTTATCTTCATATTCATACCCCTCCCCTATTTTAAGCTCTGCTTTTATACATCTCCACCATTTCCTTTGCCAGAGCCAATGTGATTTCAGCCCCCATCATAATATCCTCGCTGTGAATCATGATAAGTCCTATTTTATCCAACTCCCCGCTGGCATCCATCGTAATCAGCCTGGTATGTACATGGTGGGCCTCTTTCATCTTCTCCCCGGCAGCCACCAGATGTTCCCCGGCCTCGTCAAACCTGCTGTTTCTGGCAGCGGCCAGGGCAGCCATGGACTCGCTCCTGGCCTCTCCCGCATTACTGATAATCTGCAGGCATATCAGTTCCATATCCTCCATCACGCTTCCCCCAATTCTTTCTTAACCTGATTTAATACCTTCTCTCCATTCATTGTACCGTATGACACAGGATCAATGCTTGTCACCGGACAGGCCACCTGCTTCTTTACAGTCTCCATCTGGAATCGCACCTGGGGGCCTAAGAGAATCAGGTCGGCCTCAGCTCCAACTGCTTCCGCGTCGGAAACAGGGGCAGCCGATATCTCACATGCAAAGTCCTGCGCCTCTGCTGCTGCTTTCATTTTCTTCACAAGGATTCCGGTGGATAAACCGCCATTGCACAATAATACGATTCGTTTCATATTTTTAAATCCTCCTTCTTTTGATTGATATTATATTTATAGTTTAAATGTCCTCTTCCCCGCTCTCCAGCTTAACCAGATTCTTCTCATAAATCTTAAAGAACGGGAAATACACCAGCCCGTCAACCACAATCAGCACCAGGATAAGCAGCGGCGCTTTCCAGTCCATGGTTGAGAAAAATGCTCCGATGACAGAAGGCATCTGCCAGGACAGCATGGCAAAGCTCTTTCCAATCAGGCCTACCTGCATGGTCAGATACGCAGCCGTACCGTTGATGACCGAAGTCAGCAGGAAGGGAACAAAAAATACCGGATTCAGCATAAGGGGCAGACCAAAGATAACAGGTTCCGAGATATTGAAAAATGCAGGCACAATTCCCAGCCTTCCAATGGTCTTTAACTGTTTTGATTTTGAAAAACACAGCAGTGCCGTCAATGCCAGCACGGATCCGCATCCTCCAATCACCACAAAATATACCCAGAATGGCGTGGTAAATATGGACGGAAGGGCCTGCCCGGCTGCATGGGCAGCCGCGTTTATGGATAAATTGCCGTCGCGGATAGGCGCAAGCACACCTGAAAGGGCAGCGTCATGGATACCGAAGAACCAGAAAATATGTACCATCAGTGTTATGATAATGGTAAAACCAACACTGTCCGCTGCTGTCAGGGACGGGGAAATGGCATTGTATATCAGCTTTGGCAGCGTGGTTCCTGCCTTATTCATTATGGCGTACAATGCTATATAAATTACCATCAGCACCGCCCCCGGCACGATGGAGGCAAATACATCGGAAAGGGAAGCCGGCACCGTATCTGGCAGGGAAATTTTTCCAAAATCCCGTTTTCTCATGTAACAGTATAAATCCGCGGTCAGAATGGATATGAACATGGCCGGGATCAATCCCTTGCCGTCCATATAGGACAGCTCCGCCATTTTTCCGTCCCATCCCAGGGACATGGGCTCCACAATAAGCATCAGAAAGCCGCAGACACCTAAAAGAATAGGCAGAAACGACTCTATCTTCCGGCTCTTGCACAGGAAATGAATGATTCCGATGCAGATATAAAGGGACATGGCCCCCAAGGTCAGTGCGTTAATCCAGGAGAAAATCATGCTGTTGCTCTCCACGAACCTGGCCCAGGCCAGGGTGATTCCTGTTCCGGCCGCGTCCACGGAGGGAGCAGAGCTCAGTACAGCTGCAATACCTCCTGTAAAGGTGATGGGCAGAAGGGACATAAAGGCGTCCCGGATTGCCCGCAGGTGTATCTCATTCCCCAGCTTGTTGGCAAGAGGCATCACATATTTTTCCATTGAAACGCTCATACTCTGTATATTCATATAACACTCCCCCATTATTTTCCTGTAATATGTTTTCCATCCGTTTCAATTACATCCTTGTACCAGTAGTAGCTTTTTTTCGGTCTCCGCTCCAGGCCGTTTTCATAATCAATGGCAACCAGGCCATAGCGCTTCTCAGTTCCGTTTTTCCAGGAATACAAATCAAACGGCGACCAGGCATAGTACCCCCGCACATCACAGCCTCCCTCCTTGGCTTTCAGCACCGCT
>OKSH01003053.1_pt1 | contig 11287 bp, 14 predicted proteins | sample 1601231 | NCBI WGS metagenome assembly OKSH01 (sample SAMEA3541596, study PRJEB24748) | human gut metagenome | biome: human gut; feature: human-associated habitat; material: faeces | place: China | collected 2012 | reverse complement strand
GAAAGCATCACGACGAGCTGCATGCGGATACCGTGGCATTTGAAGAGAAGTATGGCTCCCAGCTGGAGCTGATATTTCGTTTTATCGATCGTGCGCTGGCAATTGGCGTGCTGGCCTGATTTTGTGGAGAAAGTTGATGCGTGATATGTATGAAGTATTGGACCGCTGGGGAGCATGGGCTGCAGCAGATAACAGTGGCGTGGACTGGCAGCCGATAGCTGCAGGCTTCAAGGGGCTTTTACCTCATGGCAAAAAGTCCCGGATTCAGTGTGATGATGACGAAGGCATTATGATAGACAGTTGTGTGGCTCGGTTGAGAAAGTATAAACCAGAGGAATATGAGCTAATCATAGCTCACTTTGTCATTGGTATCTCATTACGCACTATTGCCAAGAAGAGAAGATGTTCAGATGGCACAGTTAGGAAAAAATTGCAGACTGCCTTGGGGTTTGTTGAAGGATGTATTTGTTTGATTGAGTTCTAAAAAGAATGAGGCGTAAGCCTCATTCTTTATCTTTAATTATAAGTTTCGATTTTTCATCATGCATTTTGTCTATCATAAAATACATACCTAATGCCGTTGTGTATATAATGTTGCATATGGTACTTAAATAAATAAACAAAAGTAATGATTTCACTAGTGGATATGATGAAAGGTGTAATTCCTTGATGCTTGCGCTGGTTAGTTGAAGTGCTCCTCCAACGAAATACAGCGCGATGCTCATAAACGCTAAATAACCAAATAGATAAGTGAGGAATTTACGCCTTGTAAGTTTTTTACCTTTTAATACCGGAGGTATGCCATGCATAACTTCATCCATACCATCCTTACTGAAGGTTGCAACTGCAGCCATAGATGCAATGTAAAAACCAGATAGTATTTGAAGTATCCCGTTTACTAAAGACACAAGACTATCCTTCCCGAGAAGTGAGATGGTTTTCGGTAAGTAATAGATGGATAAAGTAATAATTGCAGCAGTGAAAATGGGTAAAACCCAGTCAAAAAATCGCTTCTCAGGATGCTTTATGCGTAGGTAGTCTATAGGTGTAAAAACCTTAGATAAAACATACATATATGCCTCCTTTTGACAGGTTTTCCATGCCTTCACTTTAACATAAAGTTTTGCATTTTTGCGAGAAGTTCTTCGTGAAATGCTGTTTGGCAAACGGCAATTGTTGATGCCAACACTGCTTTTTCACGTTGTGCCAATTGTGCTGTTGCGAGTTCCTGTAGGCTCATTTCTTTTCCGATGGAAACAAGATCTGATGAAACGCGTTTATTTTTGTCTTTATAAGAAATTCTTAACATTGTATACTTTCTACCACGAAGTTTGTCATATGCAGACTTAATCGCCTTAATTGCACCCTCTCCGCGACGTATTTTTGTTGATAGCTTTAGTGTTTCTTCTTCAACCATTACTGTGCCATCATCATCTAAAGAGTTATCTTTAAAGCGACGAGTAGCAGTAAGTCCACATAAATAACCAGTGGATAGAGATTGCTCAAGTGTTGTTGCAGCCAAAAAATCAATGTCGAAAATAGGTCTGCACTTAAGTTCTTTTTTCCCTCCTGAACGGATAAAGGAAAAATTATTTTCTCGCAGGAAATAAGTTAAAGCTTGGGCTAATAAACCTCTGGTAATGCCCGGAACTTCTTCTAAAATTGCCTCATAACAATCTTGGAATGATGAGTCGCTCGGTCTTTTTTTGATAAGCACATGAGCAGAGTACCCCATACCTTCATCATTTTGCTTTTTCTCAATTCTGGTTTCACCAGTTTTTATGTTGGAAAAGGCGGGATCAGAAGCATCTTTATTTATATATTGAAAAAGCAATTTCAGGTAATTTTCATCGTCTTTTATGGATAGCAATCTTATGACAGAACGTCCTTTGTTTAATTCGTAAACAGCTTCTCCTTTGTTATAGCGATTTTTTAAAACAGGAATACAGTTTACTAAAGGCATGTCAGGTGCGTCATTAGGATACTTCTTTAAAGTAACCTGGCATTTGATCATGAAACGTTCATTATCTCCCAAGAGCATATCTGTTCCTTATACGAGCACTAATACTGATTGCTGTTTTTAGTTCAGCAGAACCAAAGGTTAACTGATTGTGCTTGATAGTATATATTTTTCACTAACGCGTACGCAAAAAGTATTGTATCGTGTTAAGAGTGGTTACTTCGCCACACAACTTAAACCCGCCGCTGAGCGGTTTTTTTGTACCTGTAAACTTGGTGCAGTACAGTAAACACGCTGGTGGTCGTGAATACTGACTTTTTATCTTGCTGGATTTTTAGACAAGAGTTATTGGTATGTCATGTTAACCAGAAGGGAAAAAGACATGCTAAAACAGCAAGATATGACAGAAACCGCCGCCGCAGTCCTTCATTTCTTACCTGCTGACAAGTGGGTAACGCCACGCATGATGACGAGAACTACCGGAGTAAGCGAAGCCCGGTGCCAGTTAATACTGACTCAGTTAGTTCTGGCGGGTCTGGCGAAGGATAACGGCGGGTACGGGAATAAATTCAGACGCTGCCAGTAATGGCGGTTTCCTGCTGTGAAAATGGGCGGCTGGTGGGTGTTGGTAGCACCTGCCAGCCATTCGCTCATGCTTACTGGTCACAAGCGAACCACGGCCCACTGCTTTAGCGCAAAAGCAGAGTGAGCCTACCAGAGTTACGCTTACTGATCCATGAAAAATACTGTAAAAATAAACAGTGTTGATTTAATCAACGCTGATTGCCTGCATTTTATTCAGTCCTTGCCTGATGATTCCATTGATCTGATTGTTACCGATCCGCCGTACTTCAAAGTGAAGCCCAACGGCTGGGACAATCAGTGGAAAGGGGACGAAGATTACCTGAAGTGGCTGGACTACTGTCTGGCCCAGTTCTGGCGGGTACTGAAACCAGCCGGAAGCCTTTACCTGTTCTGTGGACATCGCCTCGCATCTGATATCGAGATCATGATGCGTGAACGTTTCAACGTGCTTAACCATATCATCTGGGCGAAGCCGTCCGGACGATGGAACGGGTGTAATAAAGAAAGCCTGCGGGCATATTTCCCCGCTACAGAGCGCGTTCTGTTTGCTGAACATTACCAGGGGCCATATCGCGGCAAAAGTGACGGCTATGCGGCAAAAGAAAGGGAACTCAAACAGCACATAATGGCACCGCTGATATCGTATTTCAGGGATGCTCGTGCCGAACTGGGTATAACGGCAAAACAAATTGCCGAAGCCACAGGTAAGAAAAATATGGTTTCCCACTGGTTTGGTGCCAGTCAGTGGCAGTTGCCGAATGAGGCTGACTATCGGAAGTTACAGGCACTGTTTTCCCGTATAGCGGCAGAGAAGTTTCAGGAACAACAACTGGAACAACCACACCACCAGCTGGTGGCATCTTATGATTCACTGAATCGCAAATATTCTGAATTGCTGGATGAGTTTAAATCTCTCCGGCGCTATTTCTCCGTATCAGTCTCCGTGCCTTATACCGATGTCTGGACGCATAAGCCCGTTCAGTTCTACCCGGGTAAACATCCGTGCGAGAAACCGGCGGATATGCTCCGGCAAATAATCAATGCCAGTAGTCGACCTGGTGATCTGGTTGCTGATTTCTTTATGGGATCCGGTTCCACAATAAAAGCAGCAATGGCGCTGGGGCGTCGGGCGTTAGGTGTTGAACTTGAGTCAGAGCGGTTTAATCAGACGGTGAAAGAGGTAAGTGAACTGGTGGGGAAATAATTCTGGTGGCCACGTTGCGTGGCCTTTTTATTTCCAACACAGCACCCGCAAATATCGCGAGGTGAGAGATGACGAAATGCCTCATAACCCAAATACCTGGCCGGACTGGCTGGAGTTGTTTCAGAGCTGGTGGCGTGGAGACACACCGCTGGGTGCAGTGATTATGTCGATCGTTATGGCTGGTTTGCGCATCGCCTATTTTGGCGGTGGTGGTGGCTGGAAGCGAAAAACGCTCGAGATTTTGCTATGTGGCGCTCTGACGCTGACCTTTGCATCCGCTCTTGAATATGTCGGATGGCCTAAATCGCTTTCTGTTGCCATTGGTGGTGGCGTGGGGCTGATCGGTGTCGATGCTATTCGTGGGGCTGCAATGCGAGTAATCGGTAACAAATTTGGTAGCTCGAAGGAGTAATTTATGCAGGCACTAAATTCCCAGCGTAAAGCTTTCCTGGATATGGTGGCATGGTCAGAAGGAACGGATAACGGGCGACAACCGACACGTAACCACGGTTATGATGTTATTGTTGGTGGCGAACTGTTCACTGATTACTCCGATCACCCTCGCAAACTTGTCACGCTAAACCCCAAACTCAAATCAACAGCTGCCGGACGTTACCAGCTTCTTTCACGCTGGTGGGATGCTTACCGTAAACAGCTTGGCCTGAAAGATTTTTCTCCAGAAAGCCAGGACGCTGTAGCTCTGCAGCAGATTAAAGAGCGTGGTGCTTTACCGATGATTGACCGCGGCAGTATTCGTCAGGCAATCGACCGTTGCAGCAATATCTGGGCGTCGTTACCTGGTGCAGGTTACGGTCAGTATGAACATAAAATCGGTGACCTGATTGCCCGATTTAAAAAAGCTGGTGGGGTAGTAAATGAAGCTGAGATATAAGCTGGTTATTGTTGCCTTCGTTGTTAGCGTCATTGGTTCCTTCATCTGGTCTGCTGGACATTACTACAGCAAATATCAGCACGAAAAGGAGCGTGCTGATGAGGCTGTACGAAATGCTGAATCAGCAACTGCCATTACCCGTAACGTTCTGCAATCACTGCAAATCATCAATACAGTTATAGAGGCTAACCAGCATGCAAAACAGCAGATCGCACTGGAGTCACAGAGAACCCAGGAAGATATCAAAGTGGCTGTTGCGAATGATGATTGCGCTTCACGTCCTGTGCCTGCTGCCGCTGCTGACCGGTTGCGGAAGTACGCGGACAGTTTACGTACAAGTTCCGGTGATACCGCTACCGGCAAGTCTGACCGCTGAAACCCCGCAACCAGCCATTCCCGATCCGCTGACCTATGGAGGCAGTCTGGATTTGAATGTGAGTCTGTTGTCAGCACTGACTAACTGTAATCGGGATAAAACTTCTATTCGTAAAATAGAAGCAGAGAGTGTCAGTAAACGGATAAACCTTAATAAGTAGTGCCATAGCAGCAGCCATGATATCCCAGAGAGCTCAAGGTTGCGCGTACCAGTCGCTCATTAATAGTGTAATTACACATTGTTTACGGTTGAGGGGAGCAGGGATATGCTCTAAGAAAATATCCACGTTACTGGAGCGATCATTGAGGGAGTGTGGTATGTAGTATTTTCAGGCGCCTAGAAGGCGCCTATTTATTATTCGTGACCAAAAGATAATAACTTTTCTTTGAATTGCTGTAGGCGTTCAATTTCTTCTGGTGTATTTTCAGGAGAAATATCATTAGGGGCTATCGCCTCAACGACTTCTTGAAAAATAGTATTAACATCCATCCCAGAAGTGTTTGAAATATATTTCATGATGATTTTAATCATTACGCGATTTGCAGAGGTCTCAAGCTTTAATTCATCAATTTCTTTTTCTAATTCGGTAATTATTTCTTGATTCATGTAATTGCCCTTTTCAAAATCGTACAAGAGATAGAAATTATGCCACCACGAACTCCTAAAGCCTGCCGGGTCCGAGGGTGCGGCAAAACAACTATAAATCCATCTGGCTGCTGTGAACAACACAAAGGCGAAGGCTGGAAGCAATACAAACCTGGACAATCCCGTCATCAGCGCGGTTATGGTTCGAAATGGGATGCTATCCGTGAACGTGTGCTGAAGCGTGACAAAGGCCTGTGTCAGTTATGTCTGCGTGCTGGTGTGGTGCGTGAGGCGAAAACCGTTGACCACATCATCCCTAAAGCGCATGGCGGCACTGATGCCGACTGTAATCTGCAGAGTCTGTGCTGGCCGTGTCATAAGGCGAAGACGGCCCGTGAACGACTTAAGTGATAATAATTCTCAACTGTCTGAGGGGAGGGGCGGGTCAAATCTCTGTGACCTGACGTCTTCCGGACTGCCCGCCCCATCGTTTTTTTATACCCGCGAAAAATGAAATTTAACCAGGAGTGCCGCATATGGCTGGAACGGCGGGGCGTTCCGGGCGTCGCCCCAAGCCAACGGCGCGCAAGGCGCTGGCCGGAAACCCCGGCAAGCGAGCCCTGAATAAAGATGAACCTGTTTTTACGCCCATCAAAGGTGTTGAGCCACCGGAGTGGTTCGCTGAAGAAGATCTCCCTCTCGCTACGATCATGTGGCAACTGACAACTAAAGAACTCTGCGGTCAGGGCCTGCTGTGCGTGACTGACCTTGCGGTGCTTGAGCGGTGGTGCGTGGCCTACGAGTTCTGGCGACGTGCCGTGAAAAATATTGCCAGACAGGGCAACACCATCACCGGTGCAATGGGCGGTATGGTCAAAAATCCGGAGCTGACTGCCAAAAAAGAACAGGAGTCCGAGATGAGCAGTACGGGGGCAATGCTCGGACTCGACCCCAGCAGCCGCCAGCGTCTGATTGGCCTGGCGGGGAAGAAGAAAGCCACTAACCCGTTTCTGAAAATCATCGAATCATGAGCCGGAAATCTTACCCCAACGTAAATGCTGCAAATCAGTATGCCCGGGATGTCGTGCGCGGAAAGATTGTTGCCTGCCAGTTTGTGATTCAGGCCTGCCAGCGCCATCTTGATGACCTGATGGCGGAAAAAAGTAAGTCGTTTCGTTACCGCTTCGACAAGGACCTGGCTGAACGGGCCGCGAAATTTATTCAGCTGTTGCCGCACACCAAGGGGGAGTGGGCATTCAAACGGATGCCCATCACGCTGGAGCCGTGGCAGCTATTTGTGATCTGCTGTGCGTTTGGCTGGGTCAATAAAGGCACCCGGTTGCGCCGCTTCCGGGAGGTGTACACCGAAATCCCCCGTAAGAACGGCAAATCAGCAATCTCTGCCGGTGTTGCCCTGTATTGTTTTGCCTGTGATAACGAGTTTGGCGCGGAAGTGTATTCCGGTGCCACGACAGAGAAACAGGCGTGGGAAGTCTTTCGCCCGGCGCGACTGATGTGTAAACGCACACCCATGCTGACGGAAGCGTTCGGGATTGAGGTTAACGCCTCAAACATGAACCGTCCGGAGGATGGCGCGCGGTTTGAACCGCTGATCGGCAACCCAGGTGATGGTTCATCACCCCACTGTGCCGTGGTTGATGAATATCACGAGCATGCCACCGATGCGCTTTATACCACAATGCTTACCGGGATGGGGGCGCGACGTCAGCCACTGATGTGGGCCATCACCACCGCCGGGTACAACATTGAGGGGCCGTGCTACGACAAGCGGCGGGAAGTCATCGAGATGCTCAACGGCTCGGTGCCTAACGATGAACTGTTCGGGATCATCTATACCGTTGATGAAGGTGACGACTGGACCGACCCGCAGGTGCTGGAAAAAGCCAATCCAAATATTGGCGTGTCGGTTTATCGCGAATTTTTGTTAAGTCAGCAGCAGCGTGCGAAAAATAACGCCCGTCTGGCAAACGTCTTTAAAACAAAACACCTCAATATCTGGGTGTCGGCGCGTTCGGCGTATTTCAACCTGGTGAGCTGGCAGAGCTGCGAGGATAAATCACTGACTCTTGAGCAGTTCGAGGGGCAGCCGTGCATTCTGGCCTTTGACCTGGCGCGTAAGCTGGATATGAACAGCATGGCGCGACTTTATACCCGCGAGATTGACGGTAAAACGCATTACTACAGTGTGGCCCCGCGTTTCTGGGTACCGTATGACACGGTGTACAGCGTCGAGAAAAATGAAGATCGCCGGACAGCCGAACGCTTTCAGAAATGGGTGGAAATGGGCGTTCTGACCGTTACCGATGGTGCAGAGGTGGATTATCGCTACATCCTCGAAGAGGCCAAAGCGGCGAACAAAATCAGCCCGGTCAGTGAGTCACCCATCGACCCTTTCGGAGCGACCGGGCTGTCACATGACCTTGCTGATGAAGACCTGAATCCCGTTACTATCGTCCAGAACTTCGCCAATATGTCCGACCCGATGAAAGAGCTGGAGGCAGCGATTGAATCGGGACGCTTTCATCATGACGGCAATCCCATCATGACCTGGTGTATCGGCAATGTGGTCGGCAAAACCATTCCGGGTAACGATGATTTAGTGAAGCCCGTCAAAGAGCAGGCGGAAAACAAAATCGATGGTGCAGTTGCGCTGATTATGGCGGTTGGCAGAGCCATGCTGTACGAGAAAGAAGACACGCTGTCTGACCACATTGAGTCCTATGGGATCCGCTCGCTTTAACTGAGGTAATTATGATCATGCTGATTCTCGCGCCTCTGGTGGGCGTGCTGGGGGCGCTTTTGCTGGCGTATGGTGCCTGGCTGATTTATCCCCCGGCGGGGTTTGTTGTTGCCGGGGCGTTGTGTCTGTTCTGGTCGTGGCTGGTGGCGCGATATCTCGACCGTACACAGTCGTCTGTCGGCGGAGGTAAATAGTGTTCTTTTCGGGATTATTTCAACGAAAAAGTGACGCACCGGTGACCACGCCAGCAGAGCTGGCGGATGCTATCGGGTTGTCCTACGACACCTATACCGGAAAGCAGATCAGCAGCCAGCGGGCCATGCGACTGACGGCGGTTTTTTCCTGTGTCAGGGTGCTGGCGGAGTCGGTCGGGATGTTGCCCTGCAACCTGTATCACCTGAACGGCAGTCTGAAGCAGAGAGCCGCTGGCGAACGTCTGCATAAGCTGATCTCCACGCATCCCAATGGCTATATGACGCCGCAGGAGTTCTGGGAGCTGGTGGTCACCTGTCTGTGCCTGCGGGGAAACTTTTACGCCTACAAAGTGAAAGCATTTGGCGAAGTGGCTGAACTGCTGCCCGTCGATCCCGGCTGTGTGGTACCGAAGCTTAACAGTAGCTGGGAGCCGGTCTATCAGGTCACATTCCCGGATGGCTCCACGGATGTACTGAGCCAGAAGGATATCTGGCATGTGCGCACGCTGACGCTGGACGGACTGGTGGGGCTGAATCCCATCGCCTATGCCCGCGAGGCAATATCGCTGGCGGCAGCGACCGAAGAGCACGGGGCCAGACTGTTCAGCAATGGCGCGGTGACGTCGGGTGTGTTGCGTACAGAGCAGACGCTGTCAGATCAGGCTTATGAGCGCCTGAAGAAAGATTTTGAGGAGCGTCACACCGGGCTTGGCAATGCTCACCGCCCGATGATCCTTGAGATGGGGCTGGACTGGAAGTCGATGGCGCTGAACGCCGAGGACAGCCAGTTCCTGGAAACCCGCAAGTTTCAGCTTGAAGAAATCTGTCGTCTGTTCCGGGTGCCGTTGCACATGGTGCAGAACACCGATCGCGCCACCTTCAACAATATCGAAGAGCTGGGGCTGGGATTTATCAACTATTCACTGGTGCCGTATCTGACCCGCATCGAACAGCGGATCAACACCGGACTGGTACGAAAAAGTAAGCAGGGCGTTTATTACGCCAAATTTAACGCCGGGGCGTTACTGCGCGGGGATATGAAGTCCCGTTTTGAAGCCTACGCCACCGGGATCAACTGGGGAATTTACTCTCCCAATGACTGCCGCGACCTGGAAGATATGAATCCACGACCCGGTGGTGATGTCTATCTCACACCGATGAACATGACCACGAAACCCTCCGATGGCAGTAAAGCCGGTAAGCAGAAGGATAACGCCAATGCAGACGAAACAACGTCTTGATGTACCGCTGAGTCTGAAATCTGTCAGTGACTCCGGTGAGTTTGAAGGGTATGGCTCCGTCTTTGGTGTAAAGGACAGCCACGATGATGTGGTGATGTCCGGGGCATTTGCTGCTTCCCTGCGGGCGTGGAGTGACAGAAAAGCGTTACCTGCGCTGCTCTGGCAGCACCGCATGGATGAACCCATCGGTGTTTACACCGAAATGAAGGAAGACGATGTCGGGCTTTACGTCAGGGGACGGTTGCTTATTGATGATGATCCCCTCGCAAAACGCGCACATGCACACATGAAGGCCGGTTCGTTAACCGGCCTTTCTATTGGGTACGTCCTGAAAGACTGGGAATACGACCGGAGCAAAGAAGCCTTTCTGCTGAAAGAAATCGACCTCTGGGAAGTCAGCCTGGTGACGTTCCCGTCTAACGACGAGGCGCGGATCAGCGACGTCAAGAACGCACTGGCCCGCGGGGAAATCCCCGAACAGAAAAAAATCGAAAGAGTCCTGCGTGATGTCGGACTCTCCCGTACCCAGGCCAAAGCATTCATGGCCGGGGGCTATGGCGCACTGTCCCTGCGCGACGCTGAGGATGTGGGCTCTGCACTGAATGCACTGAAAAATCTGAACTTCTAATCAGGAGAAATACGATGGCGGTTGATATTAAAGATGTCGAACAGGTCGCGCAGGAGCTGCAGCAGAAGTTTGACGACTTCAAAGCAAAGAACGACAAGCGCGTTGAGGCGATTGAGCAGGAAAAAGGCAAACTTGCCGGGCAGGTGGAAACCCTGAACGGAAAACTCAGCGAGCTGGAAAATCTCAAAAGCGATCTTGAAAAAGAGCTGCTTGAGCTGAAACGTCCGGCAGGTGGTGCGCAAAATAAACTGACCACCGAGCATAAAGAAGCGTTTGTGGGCTTCCTGCGTAAAGGCCGTGAAGATGGTCTGCGCGATCTGGAGCGCAAGGCATTACAGGTGGGCACCGATGAAGACGGCGGCTATGCCGTGCCGGAAGCGCTGGATCGCAACATTCTGACCTTGCTGAAAGATGAAGTGGTGATGCGTCAGGAAGCCACGGTGATCACCATTGGTGGTTCCGACTACAAAAAACTGGTGAATCTGGGCGGCACGGCTTCCGGATGGGTTGGCGAGACTGACGCGCGCTCCCAGACTGCCACCTCAAAACTGGGCCTGATTGAACCTTTCATGGGGGAAATCTACGGTAACCCGCAGGCCACCCAGAAAATGCTGGATGATGCCTTTTTCAACGTGGAAGCATGGATCAACAGCGAGCTGGCAACCGAATTTGCCGAACAGGAAGAAATTGCCTTTACCTCAGGCGATGGCACCAAGAAGCCGAAAGGGTTCCTGGCGTATGAATCCACTGATGAAACCGATAAGGTCCGGGCGTTCGGCAAACTTCAGCATATTGTATCCGGCGAAGCGACTGCGGTGACCGCAGACGCCATTATCAAACTGATTTACACGCTGCGTAAGG
>OKSH01003052.1_pt1 | contig 11292 bp, 8 predicted proteins | sample 1601231 | NCBI WGS metagenome assembly OKSH01 (sample SAMEA3541596, study PRJEB24748) | human gut metagenome | biome: human gut; feature: human-associated habitat; material: faeces | place: China | collected 2012 | reverse complement strand
AAAGAGTGTTCAGGAACTTATTGAGGTGTCATCAGCAATTTTAAATGAAGCGATTGCTCAAGGAGGAACGACGATTCATTCATTTTCAGCGAATGGGATCGATGGTTTATTTCAAGTTAAATTAAAAGCCCACTTACAAAAAGTTTGTCCAATTTGTGGTGGTGAGATTACCAAAGTAGCAATAAAAGGTCGTGGGACTTATTACTGTAAGCATTGTCAAAAAAGGAGAAGGTAAAATGATTAATTGGGGAATAGTTGGAGCTGGTCGGATCGCTCATCGTTTCTGTGAAGCTCTGGCTCAAGATTCACGTGCTAATTTAGAAGCCGTTAGTTGTCGAACGCTAGAGAAGGCAAAAGCTTTTCAAGAAAAACATCCATGTAATAAAGCTTATGATAGTTTTCAAGCTGTTTTGGATGATCCTGAAATTGAAGCGGTTTATATTGCCTTACCGCATTTATATCATTTTGAATGGGTCAAAAAAGCTATTCTTGCTAATAAGAAAGTTTTAGTTGAGAAGCCAGCTACAATGAATACTGCAGAAATGGAAGAAATAAAAGATTTAGTTAAAAAGCATCATATTTTATTTATGGAAGCGATGAAAACTCGTTTTGTACCTGGTTATCAAGAAGCAAAAAGTTTGGTTAGTGAAGGAATTATTGGTGAACTTGAATGTCTTGAAACTAGTTTTTGCGGTAAAGTTGATTATAATCAGAATTCTTATCTGTTTGATATAAAGCAGGGTACTTTCAGACTTTTTCATTTCAAAAATGCATATGAAAGAGATGTACTTCCACGAAATAGCAGTTTACAGAGTTCCGATATCGATAAAAAAGATCAAAACGTTTTTAAAAAAGCTCGTTATCTTTTCCAAAAAGTTCCTGTTGTTATTTGAAAAGCTCTTGATCTTTTTTAAAAACGTCCTTATATTTGGGGGATTTATATGATTCACACTCACATACATACGCACAAACCCGTACATACATATGCGTAGCTTCATGTAGACATACGTGCATAAACATACTTCTTGGCATAGTATAAAACACAATCAGGCAACACTCCCCATATTTTTACAAATAAATCAATCTTCCTACTCTGTGATAGGGATTTTATATGATCACATCTATTGAAAAAACTCTTTTATTCAATATCACTTCGCCGATACAATAATAAAGAGGCTGAATCAAATTTATCTTGAATTTCAGCCTTTTTATTCATCAATACAACATTGGGAAATCGGGCTACATGACCATTCTTGCATTAAGAAAGGCAATTTAATAATGAAACTGCCAAATCTCTAAAACAACAATATCCATCCGTCTACAGTTTGGTAAGTGGATGGATATTGCTTTTTTATTCTTAATCTCTGCCCAAAATAAAAGCAAAGAAGCCTTATATTTAATTTTAACAGAAGAAACTTTCTATTTTTTCTGCATTAATCCTTTAAATGCCGTAGGATAAGGAGTTTCAAACTCCATCAACTCTTTTGTTACCGGATGATAGAAACATAACTTGAAGGCATGTAACGCCAATCGTCCTAAAGGATCACACTCACTGCCATAGCGCCGGTCACCAACAACAGGGTGACCTAAATCCAACATATGCACACGAATCTGATTCTTACGTCCTGTTTCCAAATCCAACTCCACCAATGAATATCCATTGGCCCGCTTTATTGTTTTATAATGAGTGACCGCAAACTTACCTTCCCCATTATCTACAGGACTGGAATAGACATACAATTTCCGGTCGGTCAACCAAGACTCTACAGTACCGTAATCTTTCTCCATATCACCAGAAACGATAGACACATAACGGCGGTCCGTCACAATATCATGCCAATTATCACGTAAAGTATTCTGGGTTTTTTCATCTTTGGCATACATCATCAACCCCGAAGTTTCACGGTCCAGACGATGTACTACAAATACGCGGTTGAAACGATGTGAACGTTTTACATACTCATTCAAAATATGTTGTGCAGTACGCTCCTTCTGATGTTCTGTGCTGACAGAAAGCAGTCCCTCCTTCTTTTCCACCACCAAGATATAAGCATCCTCGTATACCAGTTTCAGCATCGGATGTTTAAACTCACGATTATTCTTCACCTTGGATATCTGCACTTTCATACCTGGTTTCAATGCGAAATTATATTGGGTAGTAATCACATTATCTACCAAAATCACGCGGTTGGCAAGCAACGCCTTTACCTTGCTACGACTGATTCCCGCCATTTTCCGCATCAGAAAATCCATCAGCTCAGCGGGCTCCGTCACATTATATATAGTATATCGGGCAACACTTCTCGCCTTTGGCCTGCCGGAATCACTATTCTTACCTCTTGACATAATTCTATTTACTGTTTAAACAATTTATAATTGAACTATCCGGATTATCCTCTTTTTTCCAGCAACACCACATTTTCCACATGATGCGTATGAGGGAACATATCTACGGGTTGCACGGCCATCACCTTGTATTTGGCATCTAACAAAGACAAATCACGTGCCTGGGTGGCAGGATTACAGCTAACATACACAATCCGCTGAGGTTCAGCAAAAAGAATTGTATTAATCACATCATCGTGCATTCCGGCACGCGGAGGATCAGTGATAATAACATCAGGACGACCATGTTGGTTGATAAACTCCTGAGTGAGGATATCCTTCATGTCACCGGCATAAAATAAGGTATTGTCAATGCCATTAATTGCCGAATTCACTTTAGCATCTTCTATTGCTTCAGGCACATATTCGATACCAATCACTTTCTTTGCCTGGCGTGAAACAAAGTTGGCTATGGTTCCAGTCCCTGTATAAAGATCATACACCAATTCTTTACCGGTCAATCCGGCAAAATTACGGGCCACCTTATAAAGATTATACGCCTGTCCGGAATTAGTCTGATAAAATGATTTTGCTCCTATCTTGAAGCGCAACCCCTCCATTTCCTCGAAAATATGATCGTTGCCTTTGAACACCATTACCTCCAGATCGTTAATGGTATCATTGCATTTGTTATTGACTACATATAATAAGGAAGTAATCTGCGGAAAACGTTCTGCCACGAAAGCCAGCAGTTGCTTCATCAGATCCATTTCGCTCTCTTCCACAATCTTGCATTGCAGCAACACCATAAGCTCACCCGTACTCGAAGTACGGATCATCAAGTTGCGAAGCATTCCTTCTTGAGAACGCAGATTAAAGAAAGAATAATTGTGTTCGTATGCATAGTCACGAATCGCATTGCGTATCTGGTTGCTGATATCATCCTGTAACCAGCACTTTTCTATAGCCAGTACCTTGTCAAATGCACCGGGAATGTGGAAACCTACGGCGTTCATCTGATCGTACTTCACATCTTCCTTTACCTCTTCCTCTGTCAGCCAACGTTTGTTAGAAAACGTAAATTCCAACTTATTACGGTAAAACTCCGTTTTTTCCGACCCTATGATAGGTGAAATTTCCGGCAATTCGATCTTGCCGATACGGGTCAGATTATCCGTCACCTGCTTTTGCTTATACTTTATTTGTTCTGTATATGGCAGACACTGCCACTTACAACCACCACATATACCATAATGCTGGCAGAAGGGTACTGCACGCACAGGAGAATACTCATGGAATTTCACAGCCACAGCTTCTGCATAATGATTTTTCTTACGCTTCACTTGTAAATCCACCACATCACCGGGCACTACATAAGGCACAAATACTACCAGGTCATTCACTTTCGCCAAAGCTTTTCCTTCGGCAGCTACATCTGTTATGGTTATCTTCTCTAATAATGGAAGTTCTTTCTTCTTTCTAGCCACTTTTCTGAATAAGTTAATTTGGGGACAAATTTAAGCATTTTCCCTGAATATTGCCTCATAAATCGTAAGATATTAAAATTGCAAAGTAGAAATTGCAATTTCCACTATTTTTTTTCAGTAAAAGGTTTGGAGATAACTAAAATATGTATAGTTTTGCGATTACATTTTTTGAGCGAGTTAACTTTAAATACATTTATTATGGATAAAAAAAGAGTTTACACCTTTGGTAATGGACAAGCTGAAGGAAAAGCAGACATGAGAAATCTGCTTGGTGGAAAAGGCGCTAACCTGGCTGAAATGAATCTAATCGGTGTTCCCGTACCTCCGGGATTTACAATCACCACAGAAGTTTGTAGCGAATATTATGAGTTAGGTAAAGATAAAGTAGTAGAACTACTGAAAGCGGATGTTGAGAAAGCTATCGCCAACATCGAAAATCTGATGAATTCCAAGTTTGGAGATGTAGAGAACCCGTTACTGGTTTCTGTACGTTCGGGTGCCCGCGCTTCTATGCCGGGTATGATGGATACCATCCTTAATTTAGGTTTAAATGACGAAGTGGTGGAAGGCTTAAGCCGCAAGACCGGACGCCCCCGTTTCGCATGGGATTCTTACCGTCGTTTCGTACAAATGTATGGTGACGTGGTATTGGGTATGAAACCGGTGAACAAGGAAGACATCGATCCTTTCGAGGAAATTATCGAAAAAGTAAAGGAAGAAAAAGGTGTGAAGCTCGACAACGAATTGGAAGTGGAAGACCTTAAAGAACTGGTTAAACGCTTTAAAGTTGCTGTAAAAGAACAAACCGGACAAGATTTTCCGACCTGTGCATACGAACAACTTTGGGGTGCCATTTGTGCTGTATTCCGCAGTTGGATGAACGAACGCGCCATTCTTTACCGCAAAATGGAAGGTATTCCTGCCGAATGGGGTACTGCTGTAAGCGTACAAGCCATGGTATTCGGTAACATGGGTGATACTTCGGCTACTGGTGTTTGCTTCTCTCGTGACGCAGGTAACGGTGAGGATTTGTTTAATGGCGAATATTTGATCAACGCACAAGGTGAAGATGTTGTAGCCGGTATCCGTACTCCGCAACAAATCACAAAAATCGGTTCTCAGCGTTGGGCAGAACGTGCAGGTATTTCTGAAGAAGAACGCGTAGCCAAATATCCCTCTATGGAAGAAGCTATGCCGGAAATCTACAAAGAACTGGATGCCCTGCAAACCAAACTGGAAAACCACTATCGCGACATGCAGGATATGGAATTTACCGTACAGGAAGGTAAATTATGGTTCTTGCAGACCCGTAACGGTAAACGTACCGGAGCTGCTATGGTAAAAATCGCCATGGACTTGTTGCGCCAGGGAATGATTGATGAAAAAACAGCATTGGAGCGTTGCGAACCTAATAAATTAGACGAACTGCTTCACCCTGTGTTCGACAAGAAAGCGTTGAAAGAAGCGAAAGTTTTGACTCGTGGTTTGCCCGCTTCTCCGGGTGCCGCTACCGGTCAGATTGTGTTCTTCGCCGATGATGCTGCTAAATGGGCTGCCGATGGCAAAAAGGTGGTCATGGTACGTATCGAAACTTCGCCGGAAGACTTGGCAGGTATGGCCGTTGCCGAAGGTATCCTGACTGCACGTGGCGGTATGACATCTCACGCTGCGGTTGTGGCCCGTGGTATGGGTAAGTGCTGCGTATCGGGTGCTGGTGCTATCAATGTAGATTATAAGACACGTACCGTAGAAATTGAAGGTATTACTTTAAAAGAAGGTGACTTCATCTCTCTGAACGGTACTACCGGTGAAGTATATAAAGGTAAAGTGGAAACCAAAGCAGCCGAAGTTTCAGGCAATTTCGCTGCATTGATGGATCTTTGCAACAAATACACCAAGCTGAATGTCCGCACTAACGCTGATACTCCGCATGATGCGGAAGTGGCCCGCGCTTTTGGTGCTTCAGGTATCGGTCTTTGCCGTACGGAACACATGTTCTTTGATGCTGAAAAGATTGTCGCTATGCGTGAGATGATCCTGTCACCGGATGTAGAAGGACGTAGAAAAGCATTGGCTAAATTGCTCCCCTTCCAAAAAGCCGACTTCAAAGGTATCTTCAAGGCTATGGACGGATGTCCGGTAAATGTTCGTCTGCTCGATCCTCCTTTGCATGAGTTCGTTCCCCATGATGCAAAAGGTCAGGAAGAAATGGCTAAGGCAATGGGCGTAACCGTACAGGAAATCAAAAAACGTGTGGAAAGCCTGTGTGAACACAATCCGATGTTAGGTCACCGCGGCTGTCGTTTGGGTAACACCTATCCCGAAATCACAGAGATGCAGACTCAAGCGATTCTAGGTGCTGCAATTGAACTGAAGAAAGAAGGATATGATCCGCATCCCGAAATTATGGTTCCCTTGACCGGTATCCTGTATGAATTCGAAGCTCAGGAAAAGGTGATCCGTGATGCAGCAGCAGCATTATTTGAAAAAGAAGGTATGGAAATTCCGTTCAAGGTAGGTACCATGATTGAAATTCCGCGTGCTGCGCTGACAGCCAACCGCATTGCCAGCCGTGCAGAATACTTCTCATTCGGTACCAATGACTTGACCCAGATGACCTTCGGTTATTCCCGTGACGATATTGCTTCTTTCTTGCCGGTATATCTGGAAAAGAAGATTCTGAAAGTAGACCCGTTCCAAGTACTCGACCAAAATGGTGTGGGCCAGCTGATTGAAATGGCTGTAGATAAAGGCCGTTCAGTTCGTCCTGATTTGAAATGCGGTATCTGCGGTGAGCATGGTGGTGAGCCTTCATCAGTGAAATTCTGTCACAAAGTTGGTTTGAACTATGTGTCTTGTTCTCCGTTCCGCGTGCCTATTGCCAGACTGGCCGCGGCGCAGGCCGCCGTCGAAGAATAATCGAAAGGTGCTGAAAATTAGCTATATAAAGGGCAAGTATCTGGGAAACAGGTACTTGCCCTTAGTTTTTTGTGCATGTTCTGCATGTTCCAAATGCAGAATAAGAAGCCAAAATCAGGGCAAATGTTTCCCAAAAATCAAGAACGTGTTTCCCAAGCCATTCTTTTGTTTCCCAAAAAACATCGGATGTTTCCCAAAAAAATCGCGTTGTTTCCCAGATTTTGGAACTGTTTAAACAGGTATTATATCACAAAAAGAATAACTCAAAAACAATTTTCAGCATGGCAACATTAAAAGCAATTGTAAAGTCAAAGACAAGAAACGGAATGTACAATGTATATATCCGTATTACTCAAAACAGGCAGTTCGCTTACGTTAGAACATCATGGATGGTAAACGACAAAGGTTTAAGTGATGACAAGAAAGACATCATTGACCCTTTCGTGATACAGCAGACTTCTATCTTAATTGAAAAGTTTTACACGATGCTTAACCAGGTTGATGCTTCTCAATGGTCAGCAAATGAAGTTCTCACCTATGTGACGGATTATGGAAAGGATCTTTCTTTCTCCGATTATGCAAGAGAACATATTGAGAAGATGATAAAGAGAGGTCAGGAACGCACATCCCGTAATTACAAATGGGCATTGCTTCACATGGAAAAATTTGCAGGGGTTAATAACATCATGTTCTCACGTATTACTTCAGCTTTTCTAAACCGATGGATAGATTCGCTCTCCTCTACCACCCGAAGCAAAGAACAATATCCTGTGTGCATGAGGGAGGTGTATAAGGCTGCCAGAAGAGAGTTTAATGATGAAGAAAGAGGAATACTAAAGCTGAAAAATCCTTGGAGTAATGTTACCATACCAAGAAGCGATGTGCCAGAGAAGCGTGCCATCCCGGCGAGCAAGTTGCGTGCATTCTTCAATGTTGTTCCTGATAGAAGTAGGTTCACTAACCCATTGATGGAAGTTGGACAGGATGTGGCATTGATTTCCTTCTGTATGTGTGGCTTAAATGCTGTGGACATCTTTAATGCGAAGAAGGACCAGTACAACGGAAGCATCTTCCACTACGAACGACAGAAGACGAGATCTGCACGTTCTGATAGAGGTTATTTCGAGGTACGTGTACCAGCATTCCTGAAACCCACCTTTGAGAAGTATCTCTCTAAAGATGAAAATTCTCCGTGGCTATTTAACTTCCACGATCGTCTGTCAACATCAGATTCATTCTGTGCAAATGTAAATATTGGCATTAAACAGGTTTGGGAAAAGGTGGAGCCAGGTTACAGAGCATCACTATATGCCTTTAGACATAGTTGGGCAACCATAGCACAAAACGAATGCGGTGCAACTATGAATGATGTCGATTTTGGGCTCAATCACTCCATCAATAGAATGGCAAAAGTCTATGTCAAGATAGATTTCACTCCTGCATGGATTCTTAACGAGAAGGTTATAGATTTTGTGTTCTTCACAGACAATGAGTCAAAGCACGTTGAAAAAGAGGATAAGTCATTTGAAAGAATATCAAAGTACAATTTTGTGCGTGCTGAAGCCTATGTTATGGGTAAGCAGGTTTGTGCCTTAGAAGATACCGGCTTTTCTAACGTTGACCAGATAATGGACAAACTTGTGACTATCCTACCTAAGAATATTCATAATGCTCGTGTTCAGTTCAAGATTACCAATATTGACAAGAACCTGACGCAGATGTACCAACGTCTGATTCCGTGAAATTTTCTCCCTTAACCGAAAACTCATAAAAAACTCAGATACAGTATGGCGCTGCATCTGAGTTTTTGTTATGTACATCTTAACGTAATTACAGGATGTAGTTCTGTTGAACGTTTGCAAGTTTCTGTAGATCTATCAACCTATAGCGTTTTTTGCCTGGTGACACCCTACATGGTTTTAGCTTACCATTCTTAATCCACCGTTCAACGTCTGCCCTACCAAACATCTTGAATGCTTTGGCTTGACTGATTTCAAGCTGTCCTTTCTCAACTTGATGTATCTTCAATGCAATCCTTGTTGCAAGATCTGTGACAAATTGGTCGTAAGTGACCGTTTTGTCTGAGAAAATAATTTCTGTATTGTTGTTCATCGTTATATGCTTATGATTACGTATGTGGAGAGGCTACCTCCGTATCTGAATCGATTCGAATGCAAAGGTAGCCCCTCATAATCATAAGAATACTAATGTCAACTATATAGGTACAGCTATATAGTTCTTATATCGCTGAATACACCATAGTTGCTTGTCTTTCTTGCATCTTACATACTTTCTTTCAATTTTTTCACGAAAGCATTGCATGTGGCTTCGAAGCCAATATCTTCCAACCTGTTCAAGGAAGATTTCTCTTTGGCGAGTTTGATGTTCTTTGCCTGTGACAGACCACATCTGAGATGACTGGCACGAAGGGGCTGGTTATTGGCTGATGAAGAAACAAGTCTGTTCTCCTCAATAATCATCTGCCATGAGAATGGCAATAAGCCATATTGCCTAAGAGCACCGAAGAAAAGAGCTACATGCCTGTTGACATTTGCTTGCAACGGCGTGTGCAGCTGGCAGTTGAATAGATTTGCCATGTTCTCCTCTGAAACATCTTGTCTGAACAATTTTGTTGAGTTTGCAAATTCAGTGATGAGACGAATCTGCTCCTCCGTGAAATTGGCAAGACGTTTTTTTTCGGATTCGATGGTGTTGCCTGTGTTAAACAGATGTTCCATCTGACGATAGTCTTTCTCATCAAAATTGTCTTTTGAAAAGAAATAATCAACCAGATCGCAACGTTCTTCAAGGAGTTCCTTGATGCTAAAAACGTGCATCACGTGAAGGCGCATTTGGTCTTCATGTGTACACAATGTTGGAAGATGATATGCAATGAAATCATTCACAAAACGAGAGTATTTCTTCTCTCCTTTGAGGATTTCACACTGGTACTGCTCATATGCAGCACGATAGAGTTGCCAAAGTTCGTTCTCTGGCAACCCCTTCTCTTCTTTCTTTGTACATCCTCGATGGCATGGACACAAAAAGAGAGAGAACGAAGTTGTTTTTAAACTGCTTCATTTCTTTTTGTGTTTAGTTTATATTAAGAATAATACATGGCACACAAACGTATGCCATGGTCTTGAATAATTATGTTTTCTTTCTTTTCTCATGCATATTTGGGCAAATTAGTGCAAAGTTATGTAATCACGGTGCAGCCTATCAGCACTGATATGATTAAGTATAATATTCCCTTATTATATAGCTATTATTTTATGATTATGGTATATGCAGATGCAAATAAGTGATGAAAAAACATACTAATCCAACCACATGCAACGAAAGTGGCTATATAGTTACTATATAACTTCTCCTATATAGTAATATATTCCTATAAAGCATCGCCATCAACATACCTTTGCATTCGAATCGGTTTTCAAAGAGGGTGGCTCCCTTAATGTTTCATCAAAAACAATTAAAGAAATGGCGAAAAAAGAAATCGAGCATCTGACAAGACAAATAGAACTCTTGGAAATGCAAATTAAAGAATTGAAGACAGTTGATCCAGATGTCGTTAATGAGCGTCTGAAATCGTTGGAAGATGCGATTTACACAACAAAGGAAATACTTAATATGAAGGATGTGTGTCAATACCTTGACATATCACAGAGCCTTCTCTACAAGCTTACATGCACTGGTGAGATACCTCATTTTAAGCCTCGTGGCAAGATGATTTTCTTTGAAAAGAAAGAGCTAATAGCGTGGATAAAAAGGAACAAGGTAAATGACCAAGAGTTATCCATCCTGTCCGTAAACATGGAATCAAAAGAATCTGAAAAAGATGAAGAAGCGGTCAAAAAAGAACAGTATTGATGGTGTCAACCTCCCAGACTCACGTTTGGTGGAGCTGCTTGATAGATGTGCAATATCCGTAAAGGACATTGAGAAAAATACAAAAAAGCAAAAACAAGATGGAAAAAAGAGATGATAAACCAGTGCAAATAGTTCAGAAAACAACTCTTGAACATAAGTCACTGGAAGTTTCAATGTTAGAGAAGGACGATTTCAGCGATGAAGAGTTGGAATCCTATCTATCAAAGGGTGAAATCAAAGCGACTGACAAGGTTACTATACCACCAAAAATTCTTTTCGTTGGAGACTGTACCATTGCCACTTTTGGTAATTTCAGTGCTTCAACAGGTAAGGCAAAAAGCAAAAAGACTTTCAACATTTCAGCAATGGTAGCAGCTGCAGTTACAAATACGACAGTACTCAATTACAGGGCATGTCTTCCTGAGGGGAAACGGAAGATTCTCTATTTTGATACTGAGCAGAGCAAATACCATTGCCATAATGTTTTGGAGCGAATCTATAAGCTTTCGGGGCTTTCTGTTAAGAAGGATGACCCACGTCTTTTGTTTTGGGGCTTGCGTGAGTACACACCGAAACTTAGAATTGCTCTCATTGATTATGCCTTGCGTAAACACCAAGAGGTTGGACTTGTAATTATTGATGGTCTTAGAGATTTGATGTATGACATAAACAATGGCAAGGAAGCGAC
>OKSH01003042.1_pt1 | contig 11325 bp, 8 predicted proteins | sample 1601231 | NCBI WGS metagenome assembly OKSH01 (sample SAMEA3541596, study PRJEB24748) | human gut metagenome | biome: human gut; feature: human-associated habitat; material: faeces | place: China | collected 2012 | reverse complement strand
GTCACGAAACAGGTTCCTCATTTTTTATTCATTATTAAATTATATTCTATTCTCTTTTATCTCTCCAGCGGATATTTCTCTGTCAGCGATTTTACGATTGCACACGCTTTATCAGCTGCCGGTTCACCCTCCTTGATCATCATGGCGATTGCCTCTGCAATCTGATCCATATCCTCTGTGTTTAGTCCACGGGAAGTAACTGCCGGCGTTCCAAGACGTACACCGCTTGTTACGAATGGGGATTTCGGATCGTTCGGGATCGTATTCTTGTTGCAGGTAATATTGACAGAATCGAGAAGTTTCTCCACTGCCTTTCCGGTCTGATCATAATTTGTCAGATCAACAAGCATCAGGTGATTGTCTGTACCGCCGGATACGATTTTAATATCACGGCTTAACAGTCCCTTGCAGAGTGCCTGTGCATTGTCAATGATATTCTGCTGGTATACTTTAAACTCCGGCTGAAGTGCCTCTTTAAAGCAGACTGCCTTCGCAGCAATCACATGCATCAAAGGTCCGCCCTGGATTCCCGGGAAAATGGCCTTATTGAAATTGAATTTATCTGCTGCTGCCTGGTTGGCCAGAATCATGCCGCCCCTTGGACCCCTTAAGGTCTTGTGGGTCGTTGTGGTCACCACGTCCGCATATGGAATAGGACTGGGATGCACGCCTGCCGCCACCAGCCCGGCGATGTGGGCCATATCCACCATCAGGTAAGCTCCCACCTTGTCGGCCACTTCTCTGAACCGCTTAAAATCAATGGTCCGGCAGTAGGCGCTGGCCCCTGCGATGATAAGTTTCGGCTTGGAGGCAACTGCTGTTTCCTCCAGTTTGTCATAATCAATGTACCCATCCTCATTGACGCCGTAGGGCACAATGTTGAAATACAGTCCTGAGAAGTTCACAGGGCTTCCGTGTGTCAGATGGCCGCCGTGGTCCAGGTTCATGCCCATAACCGTGTCGCCCGGCTTTAACATGGCTACGAACACAGCCATGTTGGCCTGGGCTCCGGAATGAGGCTGTACATTCACATAGTCGCATCCAAACAGCTTCTTTGCCCGCTCAATGGCAATGGTCTCCACCACGTCCACAAACTCACATCCGCCGTAATAGCGTTTTCCTGAATATCCTTCCGCGTATTTGTTGGTGAGAACCGTGCCCATGGCAGCCATCACGGGCTCCGACACAATGTTCTCGGAAGCAATCAGCTCCAGATTCCTTCTCTGGCGTCCGCACTCCGCCTTGATTGCCTCCCCTATCTCCTTGTCATATCCTTCAATAAAATCCATTACCTGTTCAACCATTGGTTCATATCCTCCTTTTTATTTTTCATCACGGACATATCCGTATGCCCTTCATCACAAACACATCCATATGCCCTGTTTCCGCCTCCGAAACCATACCACCTCCCTGTTTGTACCGCGCGCTTTTTTTGAAGGAGACCCGTATACACACATGCCCTGTATCCATGGTCCGGATATCAAAAAAAGCGCACGAACAAAAATTTGTTCATGCGCTCTGTCTTTGTACCTGAAAGATTTGGCTTCGTCGGTGCTATCGCTTTCCAGAGTTTCGTCCAGTATCCGGTTCTTTTGCCTGAGAGTTCTTCGCTTCCCCTTCGGCGCTGCCTGTGCAGTCTCTCCCGAATCCATCATCCGATTATATAAAATTGTCAACAAAAGCATTTCTATATGATTCTGCTTTGTGCTAATGTCATAGTATCACACTTAATATTTTCAGTCAATAGGTAAAATGTGTTTAATTTTTAACGCATTTTACCGTTATTGCATTGTGTTTTTTGCCTTATCAGCAGTTTTTTCCTGCTCTTTTATGCACACGCGGCTGACCCTGTAGGAGTACAAAAGAAATGCCGTCATGACGATGGACAGGACTGCCACAATAATCCAGGCAATGTTGTATGAGCCTGTCAAATCATAGGCTGACGCAATCAGAGGGCCGCCCAGGGCGTATCCCACGCTGGGAAACAGACTCAGGAATCCATAGATTTCTGCGTAATGTTTTGTGCCGAAGATACCGCTGGTGATAACCGGAGCGCTTACAGTTCCTATACAGGTCCCGAATCCAAACAATATTGCCATCAGGTACAGGAAGGGCTGATGTTTAATAAATATCAAACAAACAACGGAAAGAAAAAACATGGTATTTCCAAATAGTATTCCTGCCTTCACACCATACCTGTCATAAATATGTCCCAGTACCAATTTTCCGGGAATGGCAATAAACAGGTACAAGGAGGCGATGGAGGCCGCTGTGGTGGTTGCATATCCGGCATCCATAACCGAGGCCGGTATCTGGGTAATGACGGCCGCAGTGGCTGAAATCAGCGTGCATCCCAATACAAAGCACCAGAACATGGGCTTTTTCTTTACTTCCTTCAGCGACACATTCCACTCCCGCTCTGTTTTCCTGGCTTTTCCTGTCTCTCCCTCCTCATCCGCGCCATATGCCTTGGTCCCCATATCAGCGGGAGTCCTCCTGATGACAAGCAGCACCAGCGGAACCAGGATAACCAGCCTGGTTATGCCCACGGCCTTATATGTAAACCGCCATCCCTGGGATGCGATGAGGTTTCCGATTATGGGGCTTAATATGGTTCCGCCTATACTGGATCCTACCATGGCAATGCTCATAACCAGTCCCCTCTTTTTCCTGAACCAGTTGGTAATCAGTACGCTGACCGGAATCATAGTGGAGCCGCATTCAAAAAATCCGATACAGGCTGCTGTTACGTAAAACTGGGGCAGGGTGCTGGCAAAGGAATAACAGTAGTACGCCAGACAGTTTCCAATCATACACACCACCAGGGCTTTGTGCATGTACGGCTTTGACATGATCTTTCCAATGAACGGCGACATAAATGCCATCATCAGGGCTGCAATGGTGCTGACCAGCGCATATCCGCTCCTGGTAAATCCCAGATCCTCTGTCACCGGTTTTGTGAACAGGCTTGCGCAGCTCACCAGAGGCGCATACCCCAGCCCCATAATCAGGATACAGGTCAGCAGTATGAGCCAACCGTAAAAAAATCGTTTCTTTTCCGCCATATTGTCCTCTCTTTCCCTGTGCACGTTTTACTGGTTTCCATGGAGTTCCAGCCATCTCATGGCTGTCCCGGCATAAATAGCAGCGCCTTTGACAAGGGCAGACTCATGAAAACGCACCTTGGGATTATGCTCCACATACCGTTTTGAAACATCCTCGATACCGGCTCCAATGCACATATAGCTGGCCGGTATTTTTTGGGAAATATAGGCAAAGTCCTCCGAGCCCATCACATGATAAGCGCAGACCGCCTTCAGCTCCGGCTCCAGCTCCTTAAGCCCTTCCACAATCTCCTGGTTCAGCTTCTCATTGCACCTGACAATGGGAACATCGCTTATCACCTCAATCTCCGCTTTTGTGCGGTAGGCCTCTGCCACGGAAGGTACGATTTCATTCAGCCGTGCTATCAGATGAGCCATTGTCTTTTCGTCAAAGCTCCTCATGGTTCCCTGCAGGACGGCTGTCTCAGGAATCACGTTGGAGGCGCTGCCCGCGCAGAACTGTCCGATGGTCAGGGCTGTCTCTGAGATGGCCGGGCACTCCCTTGCAATAAGCTCCTGCAGCGCCAGATAGACATGTACGCCTGTATTGATGGGATCAATGCATTTTTCCGGCCTGGAACCATGTCCGCCCTGTCCTGTCAGGGTAATCCTGAATCCATAGACCCCTGCCATGGGAAGGCTTCCGTAGGCAACATATTCCGGGGACATCTGGGCTGCCACATGCATGGCGAAGGCGCTGTCCACCTTTGGATGGTCCAGCACGCCTTCCTCAACGGCTGCCCTGGCTCCCTGGAAGGTCTCCTCTCCCGGCTGGAACAGAAGCTTCACCTGGCCCTTAAGCTCAGACTCATGCTGCTTCAAAAGCCTTGCTGCTCCCAGCAGCACGGTAGCGTGAAGATCATGTCCGCAGGCATGCATCCTGCCGTTTTGGGACGCAAATTCCTCCCCTGATTCTTCCTGAAAGGGCAGACCGTCCATATCGCTGCGCAGCATAAAGCATCTGCTCCCTTTTCCAAGAATTCCAACCACGCAGGAACCATTGACCTTAATCTCATAAGGAATCCCCATATCCTTTAACTTTTCCCGAACAAACGTACTTGTATCAGGCAGCTCCAGCCCCAGTTCCGGCATGGTGTGAAGCCTGCGCCTCCAGGCAATCAGATCTGCCTCCATGGTTTTTGCCTCTTCCAGTAATTCTCTATACATTCTTTTACCCCTTTCCTTCAGACAGGCTCTTTGATTTTTATAACTACTTCTCCGGAGTTTCGTTAACTTTTATTTATTTCTGTGATATAATCTTACCATAGCTCCCGGGCATTCGGTTATTCCGAATATTTTATGGGTTATAACCATTTTATTATTAGGCAAATTGTACACAAAAGGGGTAACATCATGAATTTCAGCCATTTAGAATATGCAATGACCGTGGCAGAATGCCGGTCCATCAACAAAGCCGCCCAGAGGCTGCTGGTCTCCCAGCCCTATTTAAGCGGAGTCCTTAAGAATCTGGAGGAGGAACTGGGCTGCCAGCTATTCAAACGCAGCCACAACGGAATCCTTCTGACAGAAAAAGGAATAAAATTCATGGACAGTGCCCGCACCATACTGTGTGAATATGAGAAATTAAAACAGCTGTCCTGGGATGAAGCAGAACAGCCTATGGTGATTTCTTCCTATTTCGTATCCAATATTATGAGGCTTTTTCTGGAATTTAAAAAACAGTCCGCCAAACAGTTTCCGGACCGTCTGACAGAAATGGGGAACCAGGAGGTGTTAGAGTCAGTTGCGGCAGGCCGTACGCGTCTTGGTTTCATTCTCTGCGCCGTAGAAAAAAAGGAAAAATACCTGAGGCTGGCCAGGGACTTCCACTGTTCCTGCGAAGAGCTTATGACTTCCATTCCGCTGTATGTAATGGTTTCCAGGGAGCATCCTCTCTATAAGAAAACTTCCGTATCCATAAAAGAATTGTTTGACTATCCCTACGTACATTTTAATGATGTCTCCGCCATCTCCTACCTGAAGTTAGTCGGCCTGGCCGACCATCCCAACCGCCTGGAGGTAGATAACCGTGGGCAGTTCTTTGATGCCATCAGAGAGGGCCAATACATCTCCCTGTCAGTCAGAGGCAAAACCCCGGATGGGCGCGGATTCTGTTTCGTGCCAATCAGCGACAAAAACCTGTATCTGAACCTCTATTTTGTGACCCAGACAGACTACAGGCCTAATAAAAGGGAACGGGAATTCATACGGTTTCTGCGGAATTTTGCAGCCTTAGACGGACAGAAGCCCTGACAAAAAAGGACCGTAAAAGAGAGGACAGCCCACTGTTTCCGGCGCTGTCCCCAATGCTGTTTCTTCTATAATAATATATTTTTAGCTTCCAACTCTTTCCGCCAAGCTCAGCTCTCTATCAGCTTCATCACATCCGCCGGCCTTACCGGAATCCGCTTCACCTGTTTTCCCACTGCATTGGATACCGCATTTGCCACTGCCGCGGCCACAGGTACCACAGAACACTCGCCTATGCTCTTGGCCCCAAAAGGACCTGACTGCTCAATCTGTTCCACCAGCCCCACTTTAATGGGCGGCATCTCCTGTGCGTTCAGCATGTGGTACTGTTTTAAGGTGGTATTCTTTACCTTTCCCTTATCATCCAGTATAAAGCCCTCTGTCAGGGCATAGCCAATTCCCATCTGGACCGCGCCCTCGATCTGGCCTTCCACGCCCATGGGATTAAGCGCCTTGCCGATGTCGTGGACTGCCGTGTAATCCAGTACCTTTACACTGCCGTTTTCCATATCCACCTGGACCTTGGCAAAATGGGCTCCGTAGGATACGGCCATGGCGCAGGAGGCAAATGTGTCCGCGCAGCAGATATCTCTGCCATGGGCCTGCTTTGCATATTTGATCACCTCTGCCAGGGAGGCAGACGTATCAGGCCTGGAAATGCAGTAAACCCTCTGATCTTTTAAATCCAGCTCACTCTCATCCACTTTCAGCAGGCCGGAAGCCTCCTTAAGAAGCTCTGTTTTCACCTGGCCGGCAACCTTTAACGCTGCGCTGCAGCTCACAAACGTACCTCTGCTGGAATAATTTCCCATATCCCAGAGCGTTGCATCGGTGTCGGCCTGGACACATTCGATGTGCGGCATGGGGATGCCCAGTATCTCGCTTACCACCTGGGTCTGGGTGGTTACGGAACCATTTCCCATATCACTGACACCGGTAAACATCACAGCCGTGCCATCCTCATTCATCTTAATGATGACTCCCGTTGTATCCGGTCTTACGCCGAATACACCGTTGCCGTGGGCCGCAACAGCCATGCCCACGCCGATTCGGTACCTGCTGTCCGCGGCATCCTCCTGTTCCCTGACAGCCTCCTCGTATCCTGACAATTCCATTCCCTTTAGTACACAGTCAATGGGCCTGGGATTTCCGTGGGGCAGGCCGTCCCTCTGGTCAAACCCATCCGGCTCCACCAGGTTCTTAAGCTGGAGCTGGATTATGTCCATGCCCAGATCCTTTGCAATCCTGTTCAGCTGGCACTGCTGGGCAAAGAACTCCTGGGGAGAACCAAAGCCTCTCATGGCTCCTGCCACAGGGGTGTTTGTGTACACCGGCACAGCATGAAACCGCAGGTTTGGTGTCTTGTGGTTCTTAAAATATTTGCCGCTCATGGCCCAGACAATGCTCATGGTTCCGCCTGCATACGCTCCTGCATTCACAATGACATCCATTTCCTGTGCCACGATGGTGCCGTCCTTTTTCATACCTGTTTTCAGATGGAGCTTCATGCTGTGGCGGTTCCTGGATGAGGGAATATCCTCCCTCCTGGTGTATACCAGGCGCACGGGACGTCCTGTCTTCATGGCCAGAAGGGCCGTGACAGGCTCTGTCACCATATCAATCTTCCCGCCAAATCCCCCTCCGATTCCGGGGTTCACCACCCTGACCCGGCTCATGGGGAGGCCGAAGATCCGCGACAGATTGGTCCTGTGCCCGAACACATCCTGGCTGGGCGTGTAGACGGTGAGCTTGCCGCTGCTCTCATAGACAGCCAGGGATGTGTGCGTCTCAATGGCCCCATGATGGATGGCAGGTGTTTCAAAGTCGTCCTCGTAGATATAATCCGCTTCCGCCATCCCCTTCTCTACATCCCCTGCCTCCTGGACTACTTCCTCGATCACATTGGAATCCTTGTGGATGGGATATGCCCCCTCCTTCAGGGCATCCTCCGGCTCCAGGTAATACGGCAGCTCCTCGTATTCCACACGAATCAGCTTCAGGGCCTGCTCCGCTATCTTTGCTGTCTCGGCTGCCACGGCTGCCACTTTGTCTCCCACATAGCGCACGGTGCTGTCAAATACCCGCTCGGTTTTCTCTCCGTCAATCTCCTCGCCGCAGCTGTTGAACAGGGCATCCGGCGCATTCTTCCAGCACACAACCGCCCGGACCCCTTCTAACTGCTCCGCCTGGCTGATGTCTATGGATTTGATTCTGGCATGGGCCACAGGGCTGAACAGCACCTTGGCGTGAAGCATATGGGGAAGAGTCATGTCTCCAACGTACTTAAACTGTCCGGTCACCTTCAGGGCAGCATCCCTCACAGGCATATCCGTGCCAATCACTCCGTTTTTTGGCGTCTGTAATTCCATCCTCTACTTCCCCTCCTTCTGCATCCGGCTGGCTGCCAGCTGAATGGCCCTGACGATTTTTACATATCCGGTGCATCTGCACAGGTTGTTGGAAATACCGGCTCTTATCTCCGCCTCTGTGGGATCGGGATTTTTGTCCAGCAGCGCCTTGGCCGACATGATCATTCCCGGTGTGCAGTAACCGCACTGGACCGCTCCCACGTCAATAAATGCCTGCTGGATTGGATGAAGATGGATTCCGTCCGATAAACCTTCCACGGTCTCAATGGTCTTACCCACCGCATTCCTGGCTAGGACAAGGCACGAATTCACTGCCTCCCCGTCAATAATTACCTTGCAGGCACCGCAGTCCCCTGTATTGCAGCCGCATTTCACGGCTGTGAGCTCCAGTTCCTCTCGCAGTACATAGAGCAGAGTCCAGTTTTTTTCAATTGCCACATTGTAGTTTTTTTTGTTAATATTTAAACATATCTGTTCCATCTAACCATCTCCTGTCTGTCCCGGTATCCTTTTCTGGATAAAAAAAACATAAGCATGTCGGCCTTTGGTAAAGAAAGGTCTCCAAACTTATGTTCCGCAGTATGATATAAAAAGCACAAGCTTTGCATTTATCTATATATTTCCTGATTATACCAATTCAGCTATAAAAGTCAACATTCTCGAAAAAGATTGTCGCTTTATCACAACAGAGAATGACTTTTTTAAGCACTTTTTACAAAAATAAACTTTTTTTACTGGTTTTACCACCCGATACTTCCCGCTGTTTCTCAAAAAAACCCTTGCAAATCAAGGCACTTTGCCATTTTATTTATCATAAACATACGGTTTTTTATGCAAGTTGACAAACCAAAACAAATGACTTATACTCGCTTCGTGGAACTTTTAACATACTCCATGTGAAAATTCCTCACATTCCTGGTCCGGCAAGGCCGGTCAGCATCTGGAAAGGAGATTTATCCAACATGAATGCACGAAATCAAGAAGTAAGCCATTCCCTGTACGTCTTTGACAGCAAACCGCCTGTCCGCAAGGCCCTTCCCATCTCATTGCAGCACATCATGGCCATGTTTTTGGGTACAGTAACAGTACCCATTGTCATAGCCGGTGCAGCCGGTGCCGATGCTGCCACCAGGACCATCATGATTCAGTACTCTCTGATGATGTCTGCCCTGGCCACTATGATACAGGTTTGTCCCCTGGGTCCCGTGGGTTCCAGACTCCCCGTCATATTCTGCGCGGGCTTTACCTGTGTTCCTGTATTTACTCCGATTGCAGCCCAATACGGCCTTCCCGGCGTGTTCGGCGCCCAGCTCCTGTGCGCTGTTATCACCATTGCGCTGGGTTTTTGCGTAGGCAGACTGCATAAATTCTTTCCCACTGTGGTCACCGGCACCATCATCCTGTCCATCGGCCTTTCCCTGTATCCCATTGCTTTAAAATACATGGCCGGCAATGCCAGTTCCCCCACCTATGGCCAGCTGAACAACTGGATTGTGGCCTTTGTAACCCTGGCCGCCGTCCTCTTCTTCAACCTGATGTGCAAGGGTGTGGTCAAAATGGCCTCCATCCTGCTGGGCGCCGTGGTGGGATACGTGCTGGCGCTGTGCATGGGCATGGTCCATTTTGACGGTGTGGTAAGCGCCAGCTGGCTGGCAGTGCCAAAACCCTTTTTCTACGGTATGCCGTCCTTTGACCTGTCCATGGTTCTGCCGATCCTCTTGATTACCATTGTCAATATCATGCAGTCCGTGGGAGATATCACAGGCACCACGGTAGGAGGTTTTGACCGAGAGCCCCGCAGCGAGGAACTGACAGGAGGCGTGGCCGCATCCGGAATCGCCACCCTGGTAGGCACCATTTTCGGCGTTCCTGTGGTTTCCTCCTTCAGCCAGAACGTGGGCATTGTGTCCATGAACAAGGTAGTGAGCCGCCGTGTCATCACCATTGCCTGCGCAATTATGCTCGCCCTTGGCATCGTACCTAAATTCAGCGCGCTGGTATCCACCCTTCCGGCCCCGGTCATTGGCGGCGGAACCCTCATTGTATTCGGTATGATCACGCTGACCGGACTCAAATTAGTGTCCAGCGAGCCCTTAACCGCCCGCAACAGTACGATTGTAGGCGTATCCATTGCCCTGGCCATGGGACTGTCCACCCTGGAAGGCACTGCGGCCCTGGAGAATTTTCCTCCCCTGGCCCAGGCCCTTCTCTCTAAACCAGTGGTTGTGGCAGGCGTCATGTCCTTCCTCCTCAACCTGTTAGCCCCAGGAAAAACCGTTGACGAAGAAGCCCGGGAACGCGCTGCCCTGGACGCCGAATAACCGGACGCAGCCCTATCTACTTAACACACACATCCATTCCCGTCCACCTGCTCTCCGAGGGCTCATGGATTCCCATTTGGTCCAGAATCCGTGTCACAAAGAAATCCACCATCTCCTCAATTGACCTTGGACGGGAGTAAAATCCAGGGGACGCAGGCATTATGACAGCCCCGTAACCTGACAGCTTTGTCATGTTTTCCAGATGAATCTGGTTGTAAGGCGCTTCCCTGGGTACGATGACCAGGGGGCGCCGTTCCTTCAGGCACACATCCGCCGCCCGCTCCAAAAGATTATGGGATGAGCCATGGCAAATGGCGGACAGTGTACCCATGGAACAGGGGACCACTATCATGGCATCCATTCCGGAGGATCCGCTGGCTATGGGCGCGCCTATGGCATGGACATCGTAATGGTGAATCAGCTCCTTTGACCCAAAGATTTCCTGCAGATATTGTTCCACCTCCCCGGAAGGGGTATCCTGCCCAATCTGCCAGCCAAGCTCAGACTCCACCACCAGCTTTCCCGCCTGGGTCATGCAGATACACACATGATGGCCTTTCTGAATCAGCCTTTCTATGACCCGCTTTGCGTAGATTGACCCGCTTGCCCCGGTGATTCCTACTATGTATTTTCCCATTTGCCATGCTCCTTATCTTACTATTTCCTTACTGGTAATCCTTTAAGTCCACCTTGGGATAGCGGACCCGCTCCAGGCATCTGCTCTCCTCGTTTAGTGTGGCGTCAATCCCCATCTTCGTCTGTACGCCCCGCTCGTCGGAACAGGGATCCAGCTCATGTCCCTGGGCATTGTGGATATAGAAAATATCCCTTTCAGGAATCACACGGTTGGATACCGCCCACATCACGTCTGCGGGATCATAGATATCCACGTCCTCATCCACCACAATCACATTCTTGATGTTTACATACGCTGTCATGGCTGCCAGAGCCACATTTTTCGGCTCACCCGGATTCTTTTTCTTCATCTGGACAATGGCCAGGAAGCCGCTTCCATAGGGCGGAATATGTACATTGGTAACTCCCTTGCTCACATACTGGGTATGGGTCTTAAGGAGAGGCTCCCTGGGCAGCACATTTCCCAGATTGATATGCTCAAAGGAGGCGCCGTTTATGGTCTGGTAAATGGCCCCGTTCCTGTGGGTGATAGCCTTCACCTGCACCATAGGGCTGTTCCACGGCTCGCTGTAGTGGCCCGTGAACTCTCCCAGAGGACCTTCCTTCTCCCTGTAATCCGGAAGGATTTCACCTTCAATCACAAAT
>OKSH01003041.1_pt1 | contig 11340 bp, 9 predicted proteins | sample 1601231 | NCBI WGS metagenome assembly OKSH01 (sample SAMEA3541596, study PRJEB24748) | human gut metagenome | biome: human gut; feature: human-associated habitat; material: faeces | place: China | collected 2012 | reverse complement strand
GTTCCGTTTGAAGAACTGGAGCTTTTGACGCTGGGGGGGCTTAGAAAAGCGGTTGCGCGGGCGGTACGACCGGAGCGGTGCACAAAGGACTTCGGGTCGGCCGGCGGCTCGACCTGCACCACGAGCTCCACGCCGCCGACGTCTATGCCACGGGCGGCCACGTCGGTGGCCACCATGACACGCACATCGCCGGAATCGAACGCAGCGAGGTTGCGATCGCGCTGGTTCTGGTTCAGGTTGCCGTGCAGCTCGGCGGCCGGAATGCCGTTCTGCGTCAGGTTCTTGGCGAGCTTCTTGGCCTGGAACTTGGTGCGGGTGAACAGGATGCGGCGGCCTTCGCCCGAGGCGAGCATGCGCACGAGTTCGTGCTTGTCGCCGCGCGTGGTTTCGAACACGTGGTGGGTCATCAGGTCGGGTTCGGCGGTGGCCGAATCGACCTCGTGCACCTTGGGATCGTGCAGGAAGGTGTTCACCACTTCATCCACGCCGTGATCGAGCGTGGCGGAGAACAGCATGTGCTGGGCGTCGGGCGAAATCTGCTCAAGCAGTCGCTTGACCGGTGGCAGGAAGCCCATATCGGCCATTTCGTCGGCCTCATCGATGACCACGACTTCGACGGACGAGAGCGTGAGCGCCTGCTGGCGCAGCAGGTCCTCAAGGCGGCCCGGGCAGGCGACCACGATATCGGCGCCGGCCTTCAGATCGCGGATCTGGTGGATGTACTTGACGCCGCCGTACACCGTGGTGGTGTTCATGCCGAACGTGTGGGCCAGCGGCATCAGCACGTCGTTGATCTGGTTCGCGAGCTCGCGGGTGGGGGCCAGCACCAGGCCGCGCGGGTGCGGCAGGAAGTCGTCGGCGCGGCGCTCTTCCAGGCTGGCCTTCTTGCGGCGCTTGATTTCCTTGCGGAACTCCTCCATCGCGATTTCGCCGAACGAATCGTAGGAACCGAGGCGGGTGACCAGCGGAATGGAGAATGCGAGGGTTTTGCCGGAGCCGGTGCGACCTCGGCCGAGAATGTCGCGGCCGGCCAGTGAATCGGGCAGGGTGTCGGCCTGAATGGGGAATGCGGTCTTCTTGTCATCTGCCGCAAGCACGCGCACCAGCGGTCCGGGTACGCCAAGTTCGCCAAAGGTAAGGGGGCGGGATTCCGCGCTGTCGTTCATCTGGAAATCAGCGGAATCGTCACGATCATCGAAATTATTACGGGGCACAGTGGCCTTTCATGTCAAAGGTTACGCAAATTACGCAAGCTTTCCGAGCTTAGCGTAAGCCCCCTACTTTGCTTGGTGCTCGCCACACTGTCATCCCACTCTTTACTTATGACCCCATGGGGCGGTAACTCGCCCATGGGGCGGCAACTTGCCCATGGGGCGGTTTGAAGAAATTGTGAAACCGCAGAATAAAGCCATTTTCACCTACCGCCCCATGAGGGTTTTACCACCCCATGGGATATTTGCCGCCCCATGGGTTTTACCACCACGTAAGGCGAGCACCGCTCCATGGAACACGCAAATGGCCCCCACCCGTGAAGGTAGGGGCCATTGTGCAAAAGGGCTGAGCCAAGATACAGCCCAGTAGCCCTAAAACACACTACAAAATATCCGGATCGTCTTTGGCAATAGTGCCGGTTGCCTTGCCAATGGCCTTCAGGCCGTGGTAGGCCACAAGAATCACGATCGTGCCAATGGCAATGCCGTTGAAGGAAATGCCACCAACAGTGAACGCGAATTGGCCGATGGCAATGATCATGGTGATGGCTGCCACCATGATATTCAGCGGCTTGTCGAAGTTGACCTTGTTCTCCACCCAGATGCGGATACCGATCATGCCGATCATGCCATACAGCAGCGTGGTCACGCCACCGAGCACGCCGGCGGGGATCGTGTTGATCACGGCACCGAACTTCGGGCACAGGCTCAGGATCAGGGCGAAGGCGGCGGCGCACCAGTAGGCGGCGGTGGAGTACACCTTGGTGGCGGCCATCACGCCGATGTTCTCGCCGTAGGTGGTGGTGCCGGAGCCGCCGCCGAAGCCGGCGAGCGTGGTGCCCAGGCCATCGGCCATGAGGGCGGTGCCGATCTGGTTGTCGTAGTCGCGGCCGGTCATTTGGGCCACGGACTTGACATGGCCGACGTTCTCAGCCACAAGCACGAGCACAACGGGGATGAACATGGGAAGGATGGAGAAATCGGCCTGCGGCAGGTGGAACTTCGGGAAGCCGATCCATGCGGCGTCGCCGATGGCGGAGAAGTCGACCTGGCCACGGATGCAGGCATATACATAGCCGATGATCACGCCGACCAAAATATTGAGGCGGCCCAGCAAGCCCTTGAACAGCACGGCCACGAGCAGCACGGCCAACAGGGTAACCAGTGCGGTGTCGGGCGCGGCTTGGAAGTTGGTCCACACGGAAGGTGCCAGATTGAAGCCGATGATGGCCACGATCGCGCCGTTGACCACGGGCGGCATGATGATGTCGATCCATTTGGAGCCGGCGTAATGCACGAGCACGCCAACCAGGGCCAGCAGAATACCGGTGACCATGATGCCGAAGCTGGCGACCGCAATGCCCTTGTTGGCGGTGGAGACCGCGGTGATCGGTGCAATGAAGCCGAAGGACGAGCCCAAATAGCTCGGCAGCACGTTCCTGTTGATAAGCAGGAACAGTGCGGTGGACATAGCCGTGAAGAACAGGGTGGTGGACGGGTCGAAGCCCGTCAGAATCGGCACCAGGAAGGTGGCACCGAACATGGCGATGACGTGCTGTGCGCCGATACCGGCGGTGCGCACCCAAGTCAGACGTTCATCGGGCTCGACTACCTCGCCGGGCGCCAGCGTCTTGCCGTCGCCATGCAATTGCCATTGGAAGATATTGGACATTACTACTCTCCTCGCTCTCGCTTGGGGCACGGCATTCACAACCAGCCGCACCACGCACCATTCTAGCTCACGAAGATTTTGTGAAGTCTCTCTTCCGGGAAAGGCTATTTGCCGTAATACTCCAGCAGGTGTGGGTCGACGGCCTGCACCACATCCACCAAATCGCCATTGGAGAGATACGGGCGCTTGAATTCGCGCCACGGCTCCACCTTGACCTCCCAGCGGCCGGTCGTCTCGTCGAGCACGGGCCGGGCGGTCTGCTCCCAGCGCACACGCTTGGAGGTGCGGCCGGTTTCCGGGTCGCGGCGTGTATAGTGCAGGCAGGTGCAGTTGGTGATCTTCCAGTCGTCCGAATCGGCGCGATGCAGGAATTCCTCGTCGGCCAGATCCTCGATGGTGAGCATCAGGGCGAGCATGAAGTCGCCGTGGGTGACCATGACCACGGATTCCGAATCGGATTTGCGGCTCAGCGAGGTCAGGATGTTGTGCACACGGTCCTCGGCCACATCGGCAATCGACTCGCCTGCCGGCGGACGCCAGTACAGCGGATCGGTGTTCTTGAAGTTCCAGTTGCGCGCGTAGTTGTTTTTGAATTCGTCCTTGGTGATGGTGTTGATCTCGCCCCAAGAACGTTCGCGCAGCACACGGTTCTCCTCCCATTTGGCCTTGGGCAGGGCCATGGTGGCTGCGGTTTCGCGGGTGCGCACGTATGGCGAGACCATGTAGCGGTCGAACAGCTGCTGCTGGCTGACCAGCCAGCGGCCGATGCAGTCGGCCTGCTTGCGTCCGGTGGCGGTGAGTCTCCAGGAGCGGTCGGGTACGGTGACGTTGTCCTGCGTGTACAGGGAATTGTCGCCCTGCTCGCCCGCCTGGACGATGACGTTCGCTTCGGATTCGCCATGCCGGATTACGTATAGATCGAGCGGCATGCTCATATATGTTCCCCTTTCGTTATTGGTTACGTTGTGTTGTTTTCTGTTGTTTCCTACTTGACTTGCGTGATGGTGTTCCCCTTGACCATGAACGCGTGCCGGGCCATGTCGATCATCGGCTGATCGAATTTGGAGTCGGTGTAGAACTCGTCGATGACGACGTCCGGACCGTACAGTTCGCGGAACCGTTTGGCCTTGTTGGTGCTGAAGTTGAGGTACGTGACCCTCATCGTCTCCACATCCACCTCGCTGGCCACGAGATTCCTCACGCCGAGTCTGCGGCAGGCCTTCCCCACCGTCAGACCGAAGGATGCGGTGAGGATCACATCGTCCGACTCAGGCTGGTACCAAGGCTTGATGCGTGAATAGTTCCTATCCCAGAAGTCGTCCACGAGCTGTTCGACGCTCGCCACCCGTTTGGATCGGCTCAGTTCCGTGAGATAGCCTTCGGTCATCTTGCCCACGCCGTATTCCATTTGTTCAAGCGTGGCCCGGCCAAGCTTGTATTTGACCGCGTACCGCAGCACGGGGGCGATATAGCGGAACACTTTCGGGTCGTGGCGGGCGGAATACAGGTACAAGTCGAACAGGCTTTCGCCATCATAGATGGTTCCGTCGAAATCGAATACGCGCATACCTTCTGCTTCTACTCTGTTATTCCTTGTCTAAGGCTAATCTCGGTAAGCCGGCGAAAGCGCAAATACGCAGTGAATTTCACATGAACACTGTTTTTTGGATTGATTTCGGTACAGGTAACGTACACTGGTGACAGCGTGGAAGGAGGTGCGTAATGGCGGCGTCTGAAATCGAACAATGGTGGATTGATAAGTTTCAGGAGAACCTGGGTCCGATTCGCAAGGTAGCCGGATGGACGACTCAGCAACTGGCCGACGAGCTGGGAGTCGCGCGACAGACGGTGTCTAACTTGGAGACCGGCAAAAGCCCGATGACCAAACTGCAGTATCTCGCTTTACGTACGGTGTTCAGCGCCGAAATCGCACGTCGTGAAGACCGCGATCTGGCACGCATCATCAAGACTTTGGTCGACGATCCCATTGAGCAACGCATTCGCGAACGGCGCGCTCAAGAGCAGGACGGCGAGGCCGTTGCCGACAATGCCCCAGTCAATACGGACGGTGGCAACGTTGCCGACAACGCCGCCACCGAGAAACGCAAGCCCAGTGCCGCCACATTGAAGGCTTCAAAGACTGCCGCAACGGGCAAGCCCACGCTCAGCACGGCGATGCAGGCTCTTGCCGTCATCACCGGCGCACTGGCCAGTGGAACCGCCGCCGGCATCATCACTTACTTGATGTTCCCGGACGGCGGCCCGAACAAGCGCTGAGTCGCCGAAATATCGAAACGGATTGAACAACCCAGTTCGAAGCCCTGAGCACCATTTTGTCCGTGTCGCACCAGCGTTTCCCTCATTATCAGCTGTTTCGAGTTGCATGAATGCACCGTTTATAGGCCGAGAATTTCGTGCTTTTTTGCATCAAATTCTTCTTGGGAGAGAATGCCGATATCAACCAATTCCTTCAATTTCTTCATCGCCTCGACTTGTTCTTCCACAGACATGGATGCCGTGTGAGAGGCGGGAGCAGCGGCTTCCGGCGCCGGCGCAGGCGCCGGCGCTTGAACCGGGGCGGCCGTCATAGGATTAATGGCTTGTGCCATATTCATGCCCAGCAACATGCCACCATCGCCAAAGCCGTTGTCTTGGATGCCTTGCGCAATGCGCTGCTGGGCAGCCATATTGCCAGCTTGCTGGGAAACGCCCTCGTATGCGGCAACATTCATCTTATTCGAGGCGAACTGCTGCACGAGTTGACGTGATTGCTCGGTGAACTCGATACTTTCGATGCCCACACTGGACACTTCAAAGCCAAAACGATCATTCCACGTACCTGCATTGGCCCGATCGCCACGCACGCATGCTGCGATGTCATTCGCCTTGCCGGGCAATTGCGAAATACGATATTCATTGGACAGCAAATTGATGGCCACAATAAACGACTGTACGAATTCAGACAGAATCTGCCTACGTGGCCCTTCATCATCGAATGAATACGACACGGTAGTGGCAGGCACAAAGTTACGAACGAATCGAACTGGATCAGCGACCTTTAGCGACATGGATCCGCGTGCGCGAATTTCCAAATCGACGCCATAGAACCGGTCGTTATACACCAGCGGCGCAGAAGTGCCGAATTTGATGCCACGAATCTCACGCAGGTTGACGAAGGCCACATATTTGGTGCGGCCAGGCTGACCTCCGAAGGTGAATCGATCGGCAACCTGATTGAAGAACGATCCGATGCCGTCTCCGGCGAGCACGCTCTGCTCCCCGTTGCGATATTCATAACCGCCCGACTCGGTGATGACGTTTTCGATACCTGTTTCAGAGAAAATGAACGCCGCAGTATTCTCTGGCACATAGATACGCGAACCATTGGTGATTATTCCCTCGGAACCGTATTCATTCGAACCGCGATCGTTGTTGCTTCCGCGGGGAATGCCCGGCACAACGACGGTGTGTTCCGTGAACGGACCAGCGGTGATGATATCACGCCACAGGTCCGCGAATGTACCGCCGAGCGCGCCGGCGAACGCCTTAATAACTGCCATCTGTTTTTTCCTCGATATCTCATGCATATGGCCGATCTTGCGACTATGCAATCGCAAGACCGGCCGTTATGCTGGCATGTTGGTTATAGCTGCGTTTCGCGATCGCAGTATTCGCATCGAACGACTTCTTTGCGATGACCGGAAAGCGGAGCGCCACAACCTTCGCAATTCACCGAAACCACGGGTTCGGTAATCCCAAGCCCACTACGGAATGCGCCAAAAGTGTCCTTCAGCGCCCCGGCCAGAGCCTCCGTTCCGGGGATGGCCTTGTTGAAGACCGGCTCATCCATTGGCGTGTACTGTCTGCCGCGTATACCCATGTATCGTCATCGTTCCTTTCTTGGAAAACCGTTACCTCGATACGCCAGTCTGATCACTGGCCCACCGATGCGAGCTTCTGCGTGCATCGAGTCATGACCTCGGTGTAGTAGGCCGAATCCTCACTGCTGAGGGAGTTTTCGTCAATGGCGTCTACCTTCTGGGAGAACTCAGAGTAACGCTTCATCATGCTGGCATAGTCGGTAGCCATGCTGACCACGTTGTCGGATTTCTGATATTTGTTCATGAAGGCAACATACTCATCGATAAAGGCCTCGTAGCTGTCCATCGTGGCCTTGAAGTCAGCACTGTCATTGGTGTTCTGCTGCGCCTTCTGATCCGAAGACTGGTCGCTCTGCTTGTTGGCATCGCTGGAATCAGTGCCCGTACCAGTGCTCTTATCATCCTGTTTCGCGGCGTCGCCGTCCGTAGACGTATCTTCCTTCTTTTCCGGAACCTGGATAGTGATGGACATGATGGTCTCGTCGTCAGTGTTACGAGAAACGCTCACACTGTATCCATCGGCGTTCTTGGCATTGAAACTGTCAGCGGACTTGCTATAGTCCACGGTGAAACCGTTGTCTTGCACGGACTTGACGTAGTCGGCATACTGCTTGGCGTCGGTACCGCACACCTCGATGGAGAAATAGTCCGAAGACTCGCTTCTAATTTCACCCTTTGTGGATTTCGGCTGCGGCAGCAGCGCCGCGATATCCGACTCCGGCCATGAATATGCTTCGCACTTGGTGGCGAGCGATGCTTCCAATTCCGCCCGATCAGCCTTGGCCTTCGCATCGTCACGAATTACGAACACGCCACCGATTACCAGACCCACAACGGTGATACCGACTGCCACCCAGGCCAGCACTCGGCCTTGCACCTTGCCACTCGGGCGGGTCACGTATACGGCGAAGCCTGAGAGCAGTGCCGGAATCACCGTGGCGAACAGCAGTCCGCCCCAGGATCGGCCAGAAACATCCACAAATTGGGCGAGTACGAACAACACTCCCCAAATAATGGCGAACACAGCCAGCTTGGAAGTCTTCTTCACCCCTTGTGCATTCGGAGCAAGCACGGCAGGCGCAGCGGCACCAGCAAAACCAGCGGCAGCACCGGCACCATGTGTGGCGGGTGCAGGAGCCACACCAATACGCTTGTCCAGAGCGGCGAGGAACTCATCAACGCGCTTGGCGCTTTCGTTTCCAGTCGCCTCCAGACGAATGGCGGCCCCTGCCGCACCCTGCGGGACTACGGTTAGCGTGCAGTTCACCCCATCATAGGAGTGGAAGGAAAATGCTCCGGTCTGGGTGTTTTCGTTATCCAAGGTAAACGTGGCGCCAGTAGTCAGCTGGTCATGAATAACTTGGAACAGCTGTTGCGGACTGACCGCATATACACGATCAAATGGCGCGCCGGCGGGCCGCTGCGATGCCGTAGCCGGAGTCATCAGAGTGGTGGTAGCACCATCAGACGCTACGTTCGGTTGGCCAGCCGGTACAGTATTCGGCACGGTAGACGCATTCGCACGATCTTCCGGTGCGTCATTCGTGCCTTCGGACGGTGGAACCGGCTGAGGTTGTTGATCAAATGGCGTTGTCATGATGCCCTTCTTTCCTTAAGCAGCAGCATTACCAGCACAGAAGAGGCAAGCCCGGCAACCGTTACGGTCAATCCGACTGCCATGGCAAGCCGGTATCGTTCGCTCATCATTGCGTCCCTTCTTATTGCTCGCTTTGCTCTGCGATACATCGAAACCAGTGTATGGCGTTGTTATTATGTACGCAAATTAGCATTTTGTATGCATGTTAGCTTTATTGTCGATGCTTGATACCGCGCATGAACATCCTTTCCGCCACCGCACCTACACGGATGGCATCGACCATTGTCGGCGACACGCGCGGGCCATACATCAGCTGACAACTGAATTTTTCGGCGTGTTTCCGAAAAGTCGGCGTCCTGTACGCTGGGAATCGAGCAACCGCGTACGATGGCGCAGCACAGCACCCGCAACACAGCGACAAGGAGCATGGGCAATGGCAGACATCCCCGAAGAACATTTGACCGAGGAACTGTTGGATCGGCTGCTCGCCAGCGCCAGCATTGAGCAGTATCTCGATGAGGGACTCGTCAGCGCACGCACGCTGACCGACTATCTGTTCGACCGTATGGAAGCCCATGACCTGAGACGAGCCGACGTGGTGCGGGCATCCGGCCTCAACGCCACAGTGGTTTATGACATTTTCTCCGGCAAAAGCCGCCCCGGCCGAGATCACGCCATTATGCTGGCTTTTGGTCTCAAGTGCACATTACGTGAAACCCAACGGCTACTTCGTCTTGCAGGCGTTTCCGAACTGTGGTGCAAACAGCGACGCGACGCGATTATCATCTGGTGTATACGCAATGGATTCGACCGCATTGCCACGGACGACGAGTTGTATCGTATGGGAGAGGCGACGTTGCTACCGGCCGATTGACGACATTCGGCCCAACAACACTCACCAGTGAGACGCAAGTAAGAGGGCATCAAGGAGAGACATGGACGATAAGCAGGCGATGCATGCGATGAGCATCGACGATGCGTACCATGTCAAGCGTACGCTCGCTCGCGGACCTTCCGGCGTCACCGAACTGGTGAGCATTGACGGCAACGGCCCGTTCGTACGCAAGAAGATTCCCTCTCCCCTAGCGCAACGCAATGTGTGGGCGGCGCTCAGCGCTTGCCAGAGTAATCGTCTGCCGCGTGTGGAAGCGACGTACGAGCTGCCCGACCGGTTCGTCATCGTCTACGATTACGTGCCGGGCAGCACGCTTGCGCAAATTGCGGAGGAAAACGGGCGGCTTGCACCGAATGTGGCCGTGCAGCTTATCGACCAAATTTGCGAAGCCGTGCAGGAGCTTCACCAGCACGGCGTTATCCACCGCGACATCACGCCGGCCAACGTCATCGTGGCCCAGGATGGCGCGCATCTCATCGATTTCGGCATCGCGCGCATCCGGTCAGAGGCAAGCAACCGTTCACGGGATACCACGGCGCTTGGCACCTACGGATTCGCCTCGCCTGAGCAATATGGCTTTGCCAAAACCGACGCGCGTTCCGACGTATTCTCGCTGGGCCGGCTACTCGAATTCATGCTGACCGGCATATATCCCGATGCCAGCGACTACGAGCAGCGACTTGCCGATGATGCCGCAGTACCGGCTCGACTACGCGCCGTCATCGGCTATGCGTGCGCATTCGAGCCCAGCAAACGGCCACAGAGCGTCCAAGAGTTTCGCCAGGCGCTGTTCTCCCAGTCCAATCCGCCCACACCGAACGCATCATCGGCAAATCCGCCATCAACGAGAACAACGAACGGCAGCGCGTCGGCGTCTCGACTATTCCGGCGTCTGCACTTGAGCAAACGCGCCATCGTGCTGTGGTCCATTGCCGGAGCGGCACTGATAATCGCCGCCATTGCGGGAGGCATTGTGTTGGCAGGCCAACTTGGCATTATCGGGTCGGCAACATCACCCGATTCCTCGACACAATCCAGCAGCCAATCAACCGATAAGGCCGATGGCGGGCACTCCTCGAACGGGTCAGGAACCGACAATGCCAATGGCACGGGCGGAGTAGGCGGCACTGACGGCGCTGATGGAGACAATCAAGACACCGTCACCGACAATCCTCTGAAAATAGTGGAATCCGGCTGGTCGGCGGACCAGCAAGGGTATGTCCACTACGCTTTCGCCCTGCGCAACACCAGTAAGACCCAGCAGGTGCAGTATCCGCAGATTACCATTACGGGGCGGGCCAAAGACGGTTCCATCGTGTTCTCGCAGACGCAAGCACTGAATATGGCATTCCCGAATCAGACTGTATATGACGCCGGTCAAGCAGGCGAAGGCACCGCCCCAGAAACGGTTGATTTTACTGTGCTCAATCCGGATACATACAACGTCGCCAAGGCTCAGGGAACCGCCGCCTTCCCCATCAGTGGAATATCCAAAATAGACAACAGGGACGGCTGCACGACGTTCAATGGCGAGGTCCGCGCCGTGGCAGATGGATTCAAGCCATCTGATGGACAGCAAATCAAGATTTCCCTAGTACTGCGTAACGCACAGAACGCAATCATCTATGGAGATATCGCATTCGTGGATTGGCCGGGCAATGGCCGATCCACGCCATTCTCGATTACCGTCTACGATCTGCCGAAGTATGTGTCTTACGATCTGTATGCGCAAATCTGGTAGTTGACTTTACGTCTGGCAGGTGGCCGTCAGGTGCCTGTCAGGCCGCTGTTCGCGTCACCTGCGCACTGACGTTACGGCGCGCCTGGCCGAACAGATAGATGCCGATGGGCAGGGTCAGAACACCGCCGATGATGAACACCAGCGAAATCGGGATCACGTCGGCCAGTGGCGCGAAGATCAACATGCCGAGCGGCATTCCGAGCGCGCTCAGGGTGGTGTCAAGGCCGAATACACGGCCCACCATCCTCTCATCGGCCTCGGTCTGGATGATGGTGCGCATCGGGCCCGTGCAGATGGCCGAAGCCAAACCGTTCACCACATCAATCAGCAAATACGCCAGCAG
>OKSH01003037.1_pt1 | contig 11360 bp, 12 predicted proteins | sample 1601231 | NCBI WGS metagenome assembly OKSH01 (sample SAMEA3541596, study PRJEB24748) | human gut metagenome | biome: human gut; feature: human-associated habitat; material: faeces | place: China | collected 2012 | reverse complement strand
TGAGTGTACCATAAATGCCTTTTTATTTTTCTAACTTAATTTTACAATTCGCGTTTCATTAAGTATTAGGCACAAAAAATGTACTGACATTTAAAGATATAAGGAAGATAATTAATTGGATTATTGTACCTTATTAATGAAAGAATCTAGCTCTAAATAAATTAATTGTAAGAGGCTAGCATTAGGAACATTATCTGAGCATAAATAAACTTCATTTAGCAAAGAATTGAAATATTCCATATTAGGCATCATAACACGGCGCTGATGTCAAGATTATGGACAGGTTTTAGATACAATGTATTCGCTTTACCTGTCTTTTTATCATGAATAAAGGCGGTATTTTTGACCGAACCATCAAGATTGTAGACGTCTGATTTCTTTAACGTCATGACATCACTCACCCGTAGTAGTGTAGCTTTTCCAACTTGAAAGATGGTGTAGTTTACGACGACCAGCCCGAAAACTATCTAGTAAGGTATCTTGAACCATTTTTAAGATATTTGAATCTTTGATGGGTAGAACGATTTGTTGAACCATATTAGTATTCCTCCTTTAACTTAATATATGACTAATCCAATCAGCAACGTAAGTTTCGGTGAAAGCTGCGATAACAATTAATGGGAGAACATATTTAATATAAGGGCTTAATAATAATTTTAACTCTTTCAATAGATTTGTATCAGCACTTTTTTTCTTAGATATTTTGTATCTAATCCATTTATTAAATTGATCCAAAGCTACCATCCATACGCAAAATGCGAAGACCTCAAATAAAATATGAGGGAGCGAGGAGATTAAAATAACGAATCCTTTTGCCAACGAATATCTAAAAACTATACCAAATAATATTCCAGGTAGCATGACTGTAAAAAGTGGCTGAATCCAATATAAAAATCGGATAGGTATAATTGATAAAATTAACATACCTATCGGGACTTTAAACCCATTATTAAAAATATACGCAACTACTAATTGTAATCCTGATTTTTGTGATACGGATTTTGGGACATTGCTTGATACAGAATTTAATGTATCTGATAAATTAGGATTGATAATATAAGTTATTACAGCTGAAATAACAATAACAACCGTCAAGATCCCTAAATATTTAATGGGTTTAAAAAATCTATTCATTAGCCTACTCCTTTTAGGGTTATTATATCATTAAAATAAATAAACAGCCCCTTTATTCTGACAGTTAGATTAAAGGGGCTGTTTTAATAGTTTTTTATAGGGGTTATTCTAATTATAGACCCTGAGTTAAGGAATGTACTGATGTTTTCTAGTATAGTCCCTAGTCTGATAATATTTGTTGTATTTTTCTGTTCCTTGAGTAAATCTAACTTACGTTGATGAAGAGCGATAGTGGCGTCTAACTGTTTGAAGAATGAGCCTATTTTTTCTTGTCCAAATTTATCTTCCGTCATCTAACTATTCTTCTTTTATTTTTTAGTTGTTACGACTTCCCAAACCGCCACCACTTTTTTGGTTTGGTTTTCGCTTCTGCTGGTTGAGTTTCTGGTTCCGATTCACTTGGTGACGCCACATCTTCTTCTACCTCACGACTCGGCATCGCTAAGGCCTTCAAATCTTTAATTTCTGTTTTGTACTCCTCCAGCAGCTTTTTGTCTTGCAAGGCTAATCGCTGTTGCTGGTCTAGTAAGTATTGCATTTGAGCTATTTGTGAATCTTTATTTTCTAACTGCTTATCCTTAACTGCCAATTGTTTATCTCTATTTTTCTTAACTTCATCAAGTTCACTAATTAAATAGTTGTGAATATCTCATTTAGTCTCTTTGTCTGTTTGTTTGTCTACCTTAGACCTTATAAATCGCTGTTCTTCGATAGACAAAACAACAATTCCTCTATCATTTTTTTGTCTACTTTTATTTGTCAGTGATACCCGTGGTGCTAGTTAATTTTTCCTAGAGGAAAATGTCTAAACATGTTGGTAATTCAACAAAAAAACGCATATAGTAGTCTCAAAACTCCCAAGAAATGGGGACTATTTAACAAACTACGATGGTTACGTCGTGACAACTGAACATTTTGACTTAGCCAATCCTGTTACTAAAGTCGATGATATCCCCGATTATGAAATGTACAGTCAAACAATCGATAGCTTAAATAAGCGTTTTGGAAATCGTGTTTTAAAAGGCATCGAAATCGGTTACATCGCTTCTGAAAAGGATCGGATCATCGACTATTTAGCCGATAAAGATTACGATTTAAAATTACTCAGTGTGCATCATAATGGTCAATTTGATTATTTAGATGACGAAGTCAAAGATATGGATCCTGCTATTGTGATTCCTCAGTATTTTGCACAACTTTCAGAAGCACTAGTTGTTATAGAAGCAGATGTCTTTGCTCATTTTGACTATGGTTTTCGGGTATTTGGTCTATCCGTTGCTGAATTTAAACAATATGAAGCGCAGTTTTTACCGATTCTAGTAGCTATATCTATTACTACAATAATGAACGGATAAAACAGAAATTAAACTGTCAAAGTCCCGTCCAATTTCGTAAAACAACCGTTACGGTTGTGTAAAAATATCATTTTAGAGCATGAAAAAAAGAGTGGATTTCTCCACTCCAAAAAGGTCTAACTTTTGGGGGTCACTACATTTTTGATCCTTTTTATTTGATTAATTATATCCAGCTGGATAATAATTTTGGGGGCAACATTTCTATCTTACTATTATCTTCCTAAAGTAGTAGACTTTCTTATTGGGAAAAATTACAACAAAAAGGAGTGGCTTAGTTGACAATTCCTTTTTGTTTACAAATCAATTGGATATCTACAAATTGTATTTTCTAACGAATTTTATAGACATTAAAAAATTAATTTGACGTTAAATACTTTCTCCAGAAAGTATTGAGATTGGTAAAATATAATCCTTATTTGTCTTTTCGCCTTTAATTTTTTTCAGAAGAATATCAACAATAAGACTTGCAATTTCATCAATTGGTTGTCTTATTGTTGTCAATTGTGGGAAAAATTTCTCAATGAAAGAGGTACCATCGTATCCAATAATTTTTAAATCTTCTGGGATATTAAGTTTAAGTTGATGAGCAATTTTCATAGTGAGAATGGCTGTTAAATCATCAGAAACAAAAATACCATCTGGTTTGTGATTTATAATAGTTGACTTTATTTCCATTTCACGACGGATAGTAGACAGATTATTAGGAATTTTGAAAATTTTTCCATTTGGATTTTGAAAAGAAAAACCTAGTGCACGTAATTCTGTGGGAGAATCCGTGTTATCATTTCCTGTAATCATAATGGTATTTTGACAACCATTTTTTTGTAAAGTCTTAGCTGCAAGTTTTCCCCCTTCAAAGTTATCTGAAGAAACAATGGAAACATTAGGAGCTAAATTTCTATCAAAAGCAACAATAGGTGCTCTCACACGCTCATAATCAGCAATTCCAAGATTATGGCTTGATGAGATTATGCCATCAACTTGGTTGGCTTCAAGCATTTCAATGTATTCTCTCTCTTTAGCAGAATCATTTTGACTATTGCAAATAATCGTTTTATATCCATGTTTAAATAACTCGATTTCGAGATACTCAATGAGTTCAGAGTAAAAGATATTACTAATATTAGGAAAAATAAGACCAATAAGCTGAGGTGACTTTCCTTGAAGTCCACGTGCTAAATTATTTGGTTTATAACCAAGAGTTTTCATAGCTTCATGAACTTTTTGTTTTGTTTTTTCTGATAAATATCCCTTATTATTAATGACGCGTGAAACGGTTGTTGGGCTAACTCCAGCTAATTCAGCGACATCAGTTAATTTTGCTACCATTTTAATATTTTAGTTCAAAGTATTTTCCAGTCGGTTCGCCTGATTTGATTTGAATACCATTTTGGTGATTTTCAGGGAATACACGACTAGTAAACACTTTTTCTCCTTTATTAATAAAAATCTCAATGATTGAGTTATCTACAAAAATGTTAGCAGTTGTTTCTTTAGTATCAATTGAGCATTCACGAATAGTTCCGAAATCGGTTGCATATTGAATACCTGCTTTGCTACGATCTAAAATGATTTTTCCTTCTTTAGTATCTACAATCAAGCTAAGTCCATTTCCTTTACTATCAGAGAAAAGAAGTAATTCCGATTTCTGATTTGTAGGAAAAGTCAATTCAAGCTCATAAGTATTATTTGTTTCTACTTTTGATGTGAACTCTTCAGAACTAACACGAAGGGATGTAATAGTTTCTACTGGATATTGGTAAAGTTTACCATCTTTAATAGAAAGTTCTTTTACAAGACTCATTGCTCCCTGATAATTGTACTTGTCAGTTGGATAATCAATGTCGGGAAGACCAATCCAACTAACAATTAGCGTACGTCCGTCGGGAGTATTAAATCCTTGAGTAGCGTATGCTTCAAATCCATAATCAAGGTTTTGAATTTCAGAAGCACCCACAAGTTTTATATTTTCTGTATCAAACGATTGACATATTTTAAAAGTATTTGGATAGATATTATCATAATTAAGTTCAGATTTATCCAGTCCTTGAGGACAATAAATTATAACAGGTTTTTCATCTACGAATAAAAGATTTGGACACTCAATCATGTATTCTGAACCAGTGCTGCCAAAATCAAGGTTACCAACTTCTTCCCAGGTTTCAACATTATTGTCAGTAGCTTTATAAACCTTGATAAATCCTGATTTTTCTAGATTTTGTGCTCCAACAATTGTATATAATTGTCCTTTATAATTAAAAATTTGTGGATCACGAAAGTGTTCTGTTACATCAGCAGGTTTATGAATAAGAATATTCTCACATTTCGTAATATTGTGGTCTTTATCCATCCACGCCCCGATTTGAAGCGTATCACGTATCCATTTTTTATCACGAACGTTTCCTGTATAGAATAAAAATAACTTACCATCTACTTCATAAGCAGAACCAGAATAAGCGCCGTGACTATCATGTTCGGTATCAGGACGGAGCTCTGCTCCCGTTACATAAAAATGAACTAAATCATCTGATTCAGTGTGTATCCATTCCTTTAAACCATGAGCAGCTCCAAATGGCCAATTTTGATAGAAGAGATTATATTTTCCATTAAAAAAAGAAAAACCATTGGGATCGTTTAATAATCCTGTTCTAGGCTCAATATGATAACTAGCATGCCAAGGTGATTGATTTACATTTTCGTTGATTTTTGCAATCTCTTCCTTGCTCCAATCAGAATAAGCGCGGTATCGAGTTTCTTGAGGTAAATTCATAGTCTTCTCCTCCTTTAGTTTATCTGTCTACAACTAGTATGGTAAACGTTTTCCGCTTAAAAATCAATTATTTTTAAGTAAAAATTCAAAAATATGGTAAACGTTTGACACATTTATAAAATGTGCTAAAATGTAAGTGAATTCAATCGAAGCGTTTTCGCTAGATGCTAAAAAAGTATAAAAGGAGTTAATGTAATGAATTATAGTAAGGTAGCTTCCGACGTAATACAAGCAGTCGGAAAAGATAACCTTGTTGCAGCCGCACACTGTGCAACACGTCTTCGTCTCGTACTAAAGGATGATACGAAAGTTGACCAAAAAGCATTAGATAAAAATCCGGATATAAAAGGTACATTTAAAATTGATGGTCAATATCAAGTTATTATTGGAGCTGGTGATGTTAACTTTGTTTATGATGAACTTATAAAAAAAACTGGTCTTTCAGAAATTTCAACAGATGATTTAAAACAAATCGTTAGTAACGGTAAAAAATTTAATCCAATTGTGGCATTGATTAAATTGCTATCAGATATTTTCGTACCAATCATTCCTGCCCTTGTTGCAGGTGGTTTGTTGATGGCATTGCGAAACTTTTTGACATCAGCTGGACTTTTTGGACCTAAATCAATTGAAGAAATGTATCCTATTATCAAGGGTCTCTCCTCTATGATTCAACTTATGTCAGCTGCACCATTCATGTTCTTACCAATTTTAGTAGGTATTTCAGCTGCTAAACGCTTTGGAGCAAACCAATTTCTTGGTGCTGTAATTGGTATGATCATGACAACACCAGATCTTGGTGGTTCAACTGAATATTGGAATATTTTTGGTTATCATGTTTCACAAACAAACTATGCTTATCAAGTTATTCCAGTTTTAGCAGCTGTTTGGATATTATCTATATTAGAAAAATTCTTTCATAAAAAATTGCCATCATCTATTGACTTTACATTCACGCCATTATTATCAGTAATGATTACTGGATTTTTGACTTTCACAGTTATTGGCCCTGTAATGTTATTGTTGTCTAATGGAATTACAGACATTATTGTTTGGCTATATAACACTACTGGATTTATTGGAATGGGTATTTTTGGAGGAACATATTCACTTATAGTCATGACTGGTTTACATCAATCATTTCCAGCTATTGAAACTCAATTACTTTCAGCGTGGACAAATGGTATCGGACATGGAGACTTTATCTTTGTAGTTGCATCTATGGCAAACGTTGCTCAAGGTGCTGCAACATTTGCCATTTGGTTCTTAACTAAAAATTCTAAGACAAAAAGTCTTGCTTCCTCTGCGGGTGTCTCAGCACTTCTTGGAATTACAGAGCCTGCCTTGTTCGGAGTTAACTTAAAATACCGCTTTCCATTCTTTTGTGCTTTAATTGGTTCAGGAATTGCTGCAGCAGTAGCAGGATTACTTAAAGTGGTTGCTGTTTCACTTGGTTCAGCAGGTTTCCTGGGATTTCTTTCAATTAATGCAACATCTATTCCATTTTACGTAATGTGTGAATTAATTAGCTTTGCAGTCGCTTTTGCAATTACTTACTTCTACGGTAAAACAAAAGCTGCTGGTATCTTTGAAGCAGAAGCAATTGCTGAACAAACACCAGTTAATTATTCAAAAGTAGCAACAACAGATCCAATATCTACTGATGTTGAATCAACACAAACAAAAGTTTCATCAGAAACAATTGTTAGTCCCATTTCTGGTAAAGTGATTAGTCTTTCTTCAGTAAATGATCCAGTCTTTTCATCAGAAGCTATGGGAAAAGGGATTGCCATTAAACCAAATGGAAACACGGTCCATTCTCCAGTAGATGGTACTATTCAACTCACGTTTGAAACTGGACATGCTTATGGTATTAAATCAAATAATGGTGCTGAAGTTCTAATTCATATTGGTATTGATACTGTATCAATGGGAGGAAAAGGATTTACACAAAAAGTTACTACTAATCAAAAAGTTAGAAAAGGCGATGTTCTTGGAACATTTGACCGTTCAATGATTGAGAAAGAAGGTCTTGATGATACAACAATGATTATTGTGACCAATACTTCGGATTATTCAGAAGTAAATATAGTAGCTGAAAATACAGTCACTGAGGGTACTGATTTACTTGAAATCAAATAAATATATTTCCCTGAGTAAAGATTGAATTTTCTTTCCAAAATCAAATAATATAGATTAATCAAATATTTGAGAATAACATTTTATTTAATCTTTTCATATATCAATTGTATGAAAAATTATTAGAATTTTAAAAAATGATAAAAATTCAAAAAGAAAAAATAGTAGTTATTTACTTGTCATGCTACTAAATAAAAAAATAATTTAAACATGATATATAGTCATTTATTTAGTGATTTCATTCTAAAATAAAGGGAGAAATGTCTATGCTATACGGCGCAATTGAAGCAGGAGGTACAAAATTTGTCTGTGCAGTTGGTAATGAAAAATTAGATATCATTGAGAAAGTCAACTTTACAACCTTAAGTCCAAAAGAGACAATGCCACAAGTTATTTCCTTTTTTAAAAAATATGAAACACAACTATCTAGTATTGCTATTGGATCTTTTGGACCTATTGATATCTGTCCTGATTCAAAAACTTATGGATATATTACCTCAACACCTAAAATTTCATGGCAAAATTTTGATTTTATAGGTTATTTAAAAACAAAGCTTAAAGAAATGCCATTATATTGGACAACTGATGTAAATGCTGCAGCATATGGAGAATACATTGATGGACATGGTCAGGGATATTCATCAGTTGTTTATTATACAGTTGGAACAGGTATAGGTGGTGGTGCACTACAAAATGGAAAATTTATCGAAGGTTTTAGTCATCCCGAAATGGGGCACATGATTGTACGTAATCATCCTAACGATTATTTTAAAGGCAACTGTCCGTATCATCAAAATTGTTTAGAAGGTATGGCAGCAGGCCCTGCTATAGAAAAGAGAATAGGGATTAAAGGTCAAGATTTACCTGAAGATCATCCTTTTTGGGAAATCGAAGCTTTTTATGTTGCACAATGCATTTATAATACTACAATGATGTTTTCACCAGATATTATCATTCTAGGAGGCGGTGTAATGAAACAGGTACATTTACAAACGAAAATTCACCACGAATTTAAAAAAATTATGAATAATTATGTTGATCTTCCGCCAATAGAAAAATATATTGTTTTTCCAAAATTAGGGGATCAAGCTGGTATTATAGGTTGTTTAGGGTTAGCAAAAAAAATAGCTTCTTTTTAAACAATTATAGAAAACCGACACTCTGTTAAGTTGTTTGACACGGTGTCGATTTTTATGACTTTCTTATTAAAAATACAGATTCTAAAATAACTGTAAATATACCATCGTTTCCTAAACTACTGCCAGCAACTAATGGAAAGCAAAAATATTATAGCAAAGGGTCATAAACTAAAAAAAGTTTTTGACCCTATTTTTTATTACGCCGATTGTAAAATTTCTCTTCCTTCAGGAGTTAAATATTTCCATTCATCTTTTTCATAATACCCTGCCTCTTCTCCTTCACTAAATGGATCTTCGATTCTAGAAACTAATGTAATTGTTCCATCTTCAGAATAGGCAACGATGTATTCTTGATTTTCTGAAGGTTTTTTACCATTATCAGATGATAGTTTGATTACCACAGAACTTCCTTGTAATCTAGATTTTGTGATAAGCATATGACCACTCCTTTATATTTGTATGACTATACAACACTAAGTAACAGAAAATTTTACAAAATATTTATTTGTAGATATTCAGTATCTATAAAATGACCATTTCTGTGCATTTTCTTTTTTACCTTTATTTTGCAAAAAATCAATTCATTTTTTGTTCATAAACCTATAACATAGGTTCATATAAAAAATTATATTACAACAAATTTTAAATAGGATGCAGAGAGTGTAAAATATTTTGTGTAAATGAAAAAATCCATACAAAAAAGGAAGTCGCTTCTGTAGAATAAAGTTAACGACAACCAATTCACAGAAAAGAGGACTTCCCTATGAATGATTTTACTACAGAAATTGTGCAAACTCTAGTCACTAAAGGCGATTTAAATGAATTATTCCGTTCGCACTTAGAAAAAGCGATAAACACACTCCTACGGACTGAATTAACGGCTTTTTTAGATTACGAAAAATATGATCGCACTGGTTTTAATTCAGGTAATTCGAGAAACGGTTCTTACTTTCGATCAATCAAAACCGAATATGGTGAATTAACATTGGAAATACCTAGAGATCGTAATGGTGAGTTTAAACAACAAACTTTACCAGCCTACAAAAGAACAAACGATACATTGGAAACCACTATTATCCATTTATTCGAAAAAGGTGTTACGATGTCTGAAATTGCTGATTTGATCGAAAAAATGTACGGTCATCACTATACTCCACAAACCATGTCCAACATGACTAAAGTTCTGACTGAAGAAGTAAATGCCTTTAAATCCAGAGCCTTAAATGATAAGTATGTCGCTATTTTTATGGACGCTACTTACATTCCACTAAAACGTCAAACCGTATCCAAAGAAGCGATTTATATTGCCATTGGTATACGAGAAGACGGCACTAAAGAAGTACTGAGTTATGCGATTGCTCCAACTGAATCAACATACGTTTGGAATGAGCTGCTACAGGATATTAACTCCAGAGGAGTTCAAGAAGTCTTGCTTTTTATTACGGACGGCTTAAAAGGCATGAAAGATACTATCCATCAAATTTATCCTAAAGCAAAATATCAGCATTGTTGTATCCATGTATCTCGTAATATCGCTCATAAAGTACGTGTCAAAGACCGAAAAGAAATCTGTGATGACTTTAAGGCTGTTTATCAAGCTAACTCAAAAGAAGAAGCGAATACCTTCTTATCCGGCATGATTGAGAAATGGAAGAAAAACTATCCTAAAGTGACGCAGTCACTCATAGAAAACCAAGACTTATTAACTTTTTATGATTTTCCACCTAGCATTCGTAGAACCATTTACTCAACCAATCTAATCGAGTCTTTCAATAAGCAAATTAAAAGATACAGCCGTAGAAAAGAGCAGTTTCAAAATGAAGAATCACTAGAACGCTCTCTAGTCAGCATTTTTGATACATACAATCAAAAATTTCTAAACAGAAGCCATAAAGGTTTTCAACAGGTAACCGATACATTAGTTTCAATGTTTACTGAGTAACTAATTATTTTGCAGGAGGACAATTTATTTACACAAAATTATTGACGCTCCCGTCTCGTAAGAGACCTCTGTAATCATCAAATCTTTCTCTATTATTCTCAGCATTTTTTTGATAGAATCATTCATATAGCATATCGTCCTCTCAGTTGTTTATTTTGTGGTGATTTAATCATACTAGAGAACGATATGTTTTTTAATACCTAAAATGAAAATGGGGTTGAAGAATCAATTCTGATTCATCAGTCCCATAAATTATAGAGCCAAAAGACTTTGTACGCCTATTGGTTTCAGGCACACAAAGTCTTTTTCGATTAAATAAACGTCACCGTTTCCGTCACTTCGATCGCTGGATCTAATGATTGGATCACGGGGCAATTTGGTGAAACGAGTTTTAGGCAACGGGTCGCTTTGTCATGGTCGGCTTCAGCGATTTTCGCATAAAACTGAATGTGGATGGCACTGACTGGTTGGGCTTTTTTGTTGTCGTCTCGGTCATAGCTGACTTCGATCTTTTCGATTTCTGCTGTGATTTTTGAATTCTCTAAGACGGATGCGTATACATAGCCACCGCAAGCAGCGACCGCACTCACCAGCATTTGGACTGGCGAATAGCCTTTTTCCCGTGCTAACACCCAATTGCCAGTTGGGGTCGTCATTTCAAGTTTGTCGCTTCCTTGATGGATCGTCAATGTTTCTACTGTCATCGTTTTTCTCTCCTCACAAAATGATCTGGTTCAACTTCGACCCATTCATACAATGGTGTCAAAGTAATCGTGCTTTGAATCTCCGTTTGTTCCATCGCACCTCTTGCTAACACAGGATCAGCGGTTCTGTTGCAAAGTTTTAAATAAAGAATAAAATCCCTTACGGTATCTATGATT
>OKSH01003034.1_pt1 | contig 11368 bp, 9 predicted proteins | sample 1601231 | NCBI WGS metagenome assembly OKSH01 (sample SAMEA3541596, study PRJEB24748) | human gut metagenome | biome: human gut; feature: human-associated habitat; material: faeces | place: China | collected 2012 | reverse complement strand
TCTGCAAGAATGCACGGTTTATTCACACATGCTGAAAGCTCTGCGCCATCCATCTTCTGAACTGTCTTCAGCTCAAAAAAACGGGCTCCTGCATAATAAGAAGCGATGATATTCTGTGCCAGCTGGGTATGGGGACCTGCTGCCGGTCCCACTGGTGTCTCCAGGTTTCTGGTAAAAATAGTCATATCATTCTTCGGATCTGCTGTGTATGGGCGATGTACCCCAAATACAGTGTCCTGCCCTTTTTTCTCCTGAAGGACCCAGTCCATCAGCTGCCCGAAAGGCATACATGTCATAATATCGCTCATATTTATTTTCCTCCGTTAATATCGTCAGCCAGTTCCTGTGCAGACTGACGGCAGTCAGCCATAACCTTATCTACGTCACAAACCAGCACTTCCCTGTCTTTCATAAGAACCTTCCGCCACGAGCAACTCGATGTAATGGGAATATTTCGAGAGTTTGGCCGCTACGGTATCCTCGACCACACTCCCCTTGGGCAGGGCGTATTCGGCAATCTTCAACTCCTTGAGCTTGCGCGAATCGAAGAGGTACTGGCCGTCCGTAAGGCGGAAATGCGTCCCGTCTATCTTCCCCGAGGCGTAATACTTCTTGATCTGCGATGCGATGACCGAGGCGGCGTTCTCGTATTTGGGGACATAGCCACCCACAGCCACGTCGCCGATGCCGATCTGGGATATCGAAAAGACCGGTATGCGCGGATTGAGCTGCACCAGGTCGTTGAGCGAACGCTGCATGAGGTACTCCCCGTCGCGGCCCACACGCCAGGTTCCGAGTATCGCCGCGGAACGGTGCGACAGCGAGGCATAGGTCTCATGCATCGCATCATCCCCCTCGCGGCTGTCCACCAGCACAAGGTTCATGTCGGGATAGTTTTTCATCTCCTCGCGTACGAGCGCCTGGAGGGAAATACCCCCGTAGGTGTTATCCGAGATGAAGGCGATGTTCTCGGCTTCGGGAAAAAGCGAACGAACCAGCTCGATATTGCGGCGGACGTCATACTTGTTGAGCATACCGCCCACATTGTTCAGGCTGTCCGTCATGTTCATGTAATTGATCGAAGGGGGCAGCCACATGCCGAGACTGTCCTCCGGCGGCGGGAGCACGATGCCGTTGGAACTGACATAGCAGCAGAAGCACATCACATCCTTGGGGATATGCCCCAGCGAGACGAACGATGCCCATGCCTCCTGCCCCAGCAGGACGATGGCGCGAAGCCCCTTGTTCTCATACCGGGAAATCATGTTCTCGGTCTGCGACATCCAGATGGGTGCGTCGTTGATGCTCTTGCATTCGAGCGTTTCGACATAGATATCGCACGGGATGCCCGAAGCCATGATGTTGCGTTCGAACTCGGTGATGAAGCCCGACATGCGGCGCGTATCCGGATTATACGAGGAAATAATCAGGATACTCTCCCTCTCCTGCGGCGCTTGAGCCCGAAGCAATGCGGGCAACAGGGCGCAACACAGAAGAAGAAATATCCGATTTATTTTCATTGGGTTCCTGGTCATAGTTTCCCTTTCTATCGCGAAAGCAGCGCCGCAATCCGCGTGCGGAGTTCATCCGCCCGCAGGGGTTTGGCAAGACATTCGTTGAAACCGGCCTGGAACATGCGTTGGCGGTCGGTTTCGAACGCATAGGCCGTGAGTGCGATGACGGGGACGTCGGGCGAAATCTCCCGCACGCCCCGGAGCGCCTCATAGCCGTCCATGACGGGCATGTTGATATCCATCAGCACCAGGTCGGGGCGGCAGTCGGCAAACAAGGCGACGGCCTCCTCTCCGTTCCAGGCGTGCAACAGGTCGTAATCACGGCGCAGCAACACCTCGACGAGCTTATAATTACTCGGATTATCCTCGGCTACCAGCAAGCGGGGACGGTTGCCGACCGGACTTACACTATTGCCACACTCCATCACTTCATCGGTTTAACAAAATAGCCCGACAACAATAAAGACCGGACAATTGCACAAAAATACCATTTTTTTGATTAATAATAAAATATTTCTTTAAAATTAATAACATCCAGAAAACGGAGGTGTAAAATCCGGACGTTTTTGCTATATAAATTACCTTAAAAAGTTTATAATGCCAATTATTTTACCGATATTTGCACTGGGTATCCGGATCAGGAGCGGGAAACGGCACGTTTTGCAACGCCCGCACCGGAATTCCAGGTAAATAATAAACAACCGACCGGAACCGGACAACGAACATGCGACGCTTCCCGTTCCGGCAAAACCCGACGACAACGAACCGCTGAACATGAATCGCAAGAAAGTACTGATCGTAGACGACAAGGAGCAGATCGCCAAAATACTTTTCGCATACCTTCACAAGGATTACGAATGCTTTTACATGCAAAACCCGCAGCAGGCCATCGAATGGCTGTTGCGGGGGAACATGCCCGACCTGATCATCTCGGACATCCGCATGCCCGAAATGCGCGGCGACGAATTCCTGGCATACCTCAAACTCAACGAACTCTTCAAGCAGATCCCGGTCGTGATGCTTTCGAGCGAGGACAGCACCTCGGAACGCATCCGCCTGCTGGAAGAGGGTGCGGAAGACTATATCGTCAAACCGTTCAACCCGCAGGAACTCAAAATAAGGATTAAAAAGATTTTGGATTGAAGTACCCCGTCATCTACATCAAAGGCAGAGGCAACCACACGGCCCGTTTCACGGAGCTGACCGAGGGACAGATGCGTATCGCAGGGGATATCGGCGCAGCCATGGGCAAGCTCATGCCGCTCAAGGACGACCACGCCTTCATCCTCTACGAACAGCAGGGCGAGGAGGACATCCGCAGCATCCGCTTCCTGCGCTCCTGGTTCCCGGGTGCCGGCATCATCCTCATCATCTCGGGGCAACTGACCGGGGAGGAGCGGCGCGCATACCTCGGAGCCGGCGTGAACAGCGCCGTACCGGGCGACATATCGCGCGCAGATTTCCTCCGCATACTGCAATTCATGACCGACTATACGTTCGTCCACAAACCCGTCGCAGGTAGCGGGAACGACGTAGAGTTGTTCCGCATGCCGCTCTGGAAACGGGCGTTCGACATCGCGGCATCGCTCTCGGCGATCCTCCTGCTCTCCCCCCTGCTCATAGCCGTGGCCGTGGCCGTCAGACTCGACAGCCCGGGGCCGGTCATCTACAAGTCGAAACGCGTGGGGAGCAACTACCGGATCTTCGATTTCCTGAAGTTCCGCTCGATGCGCTCCGACGCAGATCAGCGGCTCAAGGAGCTGGAGGATCTGAACCAGTATGCCTCGGAACCCGTCGCCGAAGACGATGCGAAGATGGCGCTCAACGACGACGAGATTCGCAAACTGCTGGCGGACACCGAAAACGGCATGCTCTATGCGGACGATTTCGTGATCCCCGAGGAGGCCCATCACCACCAGCTGGAAACCGAACAGGAAAACGCGTTCGTGAAGATCGAGAACGATCCCCGCATCACGCGCCTGGGGCGTTTCCTGCGCAAATACAGCATCGACGAACTCCCGCAGCTCTTCAACATCCTGCGGGGCGACATGTCGGTCGTGGGCAACCGCCCTTTGCCCCTCTACGAAGCCGAACGTCTCACGAGCGACGAATATATCGAACGGTTCATGTGCCCCTCGGGCCTCACGGGGCTGTGGCAGGTCGAAAAACGCGGGCAGGCGGGAAAGCTCTCGCCCGAGCAGCGCAAGCAGCTCGACATCGAATACGCCCGCCGAATGTCGCCGTGGTTCGACCTGAAAATAATCCTGCGCACGTTCACCGCATTCATACAGAAAGAAAATGTATAATAAACAGCAACATATGAAAAGGGCCGTCTTAACACTCTGGCTGCTGCTGGCTGCCGCCGCCGTTACGGCGCAAAGCGAGCCTACGCCTCCCGAATTCGAGTACAGCGACCTGCAACGGCTTACCCCGGAAGACTATATCGACATGCAGCTTCCCCCGCTCCACGTACTGATGGAGAATGCGCGCCACGCACCGCAGGTCGGCTATTACGAGTCGAACCGCGAGATCGAGGAGCGCGAACTGAAAACCGTGCGCCGCAACTGGATGCGCAATTTCAAGCTCAACGCCAACTACAACTACGGGTCGTCGGACATCTACAACCAGAATTATCAGGACAGCAACATCCCGATATGGACGACGACCACGACCGGGCGCGAGCAAAGCTGGTGGAACGTCGGGGCATCGTTTTCGATCCCGCTCGACGAGATTTTCAACCGCCGCAACAAGATCAAGCAGCAGAAGAAGCGTATCGAGAACACCCAGTACGACCTCGACCGCTGGTACGACGAGTTGCGCATGAAGATCATCGACGCCTACACCACGGCCGTCGAGCAGCTCTCGATCCTGCGGAGCGCCGCCGAAGCCAAGATCACGTCCGAGGCACAATACCGCATGACCGAAGTGGACTTCGTCAAAGGCAAGCTCGACGCGCAGACTCTGAGCCGCCAGAAGAGCCTCGAAAACTCGGCGACCCGCGAATACGAGCAGGTGCGGCGCAACCTCAACGACGCCCTGCTGCGGCTCGAGATACTCACGCACACGCCGATCATCAACAAACCCATATCAATGCCCGGGGTGTCGAAAGAAGCGCCCGAAACCGAATAGCATATGAATTACATCGCCTATACCGCGCGGTTTCTTTACCGCATCAAGTGGTGGCTGATACTCTGTCCGCTGCTGGTCGCGCTGCTCGTCTACCTGAAGATGGGTACCAAGCCGCGCAACTATAAATCCACGACGACGATCTACACGGGCATCGTCTCGGGATACGACATCACGACCACCGAAGGCTCGCGCCAGGACTGGAACGTCATCAACAACGCGATGGACAACCTGATCAACATCATCCTGTCGCAGTCCACGCTCAAGAACGTCTCGCTGCGCCTCTACGCACAGGGGCTTACGCATCTCGACCCGGACAACGACAACCAGTACCTCTCGGCACGTACTTCACGGTACCTGCTGAGCAAAACCCCGCCGGACGTCATGGAGCTCGTCGACCACACTTCGGAAAAGAACACCTACGAGAACCTGCGCAAATACGAAGAGATAGACCATAACAACCACGTCTACGGCATGTTCCACTGGAGCCCTCCGTATTACAGCTACCAGGCGCTGAGCCAGATCAAGGTCAAGAGGCTGGCCAACAGCGACATGCTGGAAATCAGCTACGAGAACGACGACCCGTATATCGTCTACAACACGCTGATTATCCTCAACGACGAATTCGTCAAGCAGTACCGCGACCTGCGGTTCGGCGAGACGAACAACGTCATCGCCTATTTCGAATCCGAGCTGGAGCGGGTGGGCAACAACCTGCGCAACCTGGAGGATTCGCTGCGCGACTACAACGTCCAGCACCGTGTCATCAACTACGACGAGCAGACCAAGCACATCGCCGCCCTCTCGCGCGACTACGAATTGCGCTACGAGGAGATCCTGCTGAACTTCGAGAGCGCCGAGAAACTGCGTGCCTCGATCGAGGGGCAGCTCGAAGGGTTGCAGGAGACTTTCCGCAACAACGCCGAGTTCATCGAGAAACTCCATAAGATCGGGAGCATCTATTCGCGCCTGTCGGCCGCCGAGGCCTTCCAGCCCGAAACCGACGGCACGGAAGGTATTTCCGACCGGACGGCCATGCCCGCCAGCCGCAACGACACGGGGCAGTTACGCAGGAAACTGAGCGAGGAGACCCGCAGCCTGCAGGAGCTCACCACGAACATCGCCAACCAACAATATACGAAGGAGGGACTTTCGGCCAATACGATCGTGACGGAGTGGCTCGCCGCCGTACTGCTGGCCGAGAAATCCCGCGCCGAACTGGCGGTGATGAAGCTCCGCAAACAGGAACTCGACCAGAAATATACGCAGTTCTCGCCCGTGGGCTCGACCCTCAAACGCAAGGGGCGCGAAATCAACTTCTCGGAACAGTCCTACCTCTCGATCCTCACGGCGCTCAACACGGCCCGCCTGCGGCAGAAGAACCTGCAGATGACCTCGGCAACGCTGAAGATCATCAACGCCCCGGTGCTTCCCCTGGAGGCGGAACCGAGCAAACGCAAGATGATGGTCGCCGCGGCAGGCCTCGCCACGCTCCTGTTCGTACTGGGATTCTTCATCCTGCTCGAACTGCTCGACCGCACGCTGCGTGACAAAGTCCGCGCCGAGCGCATCACCAAGGGGCGGGTCATCGGGGCCTTTCCCGGCAAAGCCTATTTCGGACAGCGGAGGTTCACCAAGCAATACCGTGAGATCGCATCCCGCTACATCGGCAATGCGGCGGTCAACTATTTCGACCCGGCCAAACAGCCCAACGTGACCAATATCCTGAGTACCGATCGCGGGGACGGCAAGAGCCTGATCGCCGAACACCTGGCGGCATTCTTCCGCGAAGCGGACATGAAAGTCCGCATCGTTTCGTGGAACAAGGATTTCGACATCGAACGCAAGGAGTACCTGCTGGCCGAGAAACTCGGGGATTTCGTGCGCGACACCCCGGGCGAAGTTCCCCTCACCGAGGCCGACGTGGTGCTGGTGGAATACCCGCCCTTCGCCACGAGCTCCGTACCGAAGGAATTGCTGCGCCATGCGGCGCTGAGCATCGTCATCGCCCCGGCGAACCGCACGTGGAAAGATACCGACCAACTGCTTTTCGAAAAGGCAGAAAAACTCTCGGGGCGCACCCCCGTCGTACTCTGCCTCAACTGCGCGGGCCGCGACGTGGTGCAAACCTTCACGGGCCTGATGCCTCCGTACAGCCGCCTCCGCAGGTTGGGGTATCAGATCAGCCAGTTCGGGTTCACGGCCGTCAAATAAACAGCGACACGTCATGGAACGCTACGGCAGCATAACCACCCCGGTCAGCGTGCCCCGGCTCATCGTCGGGGCAATGCTGGCCGCCGGTGTGGCCGCGCTCATCCTGGCGTTCACCCAATACGGGTTGCTTGCCGGACTGGCCGTCTCGGCGATTCCGGCGGCGCTGTGTATACTGTGGGTCACGCTGCGCAACCCCGCCATATCGATGCTCGGGCTGTTCGTGGTCAACTATTTCATCATGACGCTCACGCGTTATGCCTACGACCTGCCGTTCGGGATGATCCTCGACGCACTGATCTTCTACAACTTCCTGATAATAACGCTGCAAGCCCTGATGCGCCCCATCGAATGGAAGCGAGCCAGCTCGGGACTGACCGTTGTGGCGGCGATCTGGATGGCCTACTGCATCCTCGAAATAGTGAACCCGGAGTCGGTCTCGGTCGCGGGATGGTTCTCATCGGTGCGGTCGATCGCGTTTTATTTCTTCTTTATCGTCGTGCTCACGCAGCTCACGATGACCGAGTACAAATACCTGAAATACATGCTCGCCGTATGGTCGGTGCTGACGCTGATCGCCGTCGGAAAGGCCTGCATACAAAAATTCTTCGGCTTCAACGCTGCGGAGAACTACTGGCTGTTCGTGCTGGGCGGCCGTTCGACACACATCATCCACAGCGGCGTGCGCTACTTCTCGTTCTTCAGCGACGCGGCCAATTTCGGCGGCTCGATGGGGCTGTCGATGGTCGTGTTCTCGATTTCGGCGCTCTATTACCGCAACTCGTGGATGAAGCTCTACCTGCTGCTCGTGGCGGCCGCGGCATGCTACGGCATGCTGATCTCGGGAACCCGCAGCGCACTGGCCGTACCGTTCGTGGGCTACTCGGCCTTCATCATGATGTCCCGCAATATCAAAATGATCGGCGCGGGTATTTTCCTGGTCATCGCAGCCTTCGTCTTCCTGAAATTCACCACTATCGGGCAGGGGAACAGCATTATCCGGCGTGCCCGCAGCGCCTTCAATACAAACGACCCCTCGTTCCAGGTGCGCCTGGCAAACCAGGCCAAACTGCGCGAGCTGATGGCAGACAAGCCTTTCGGCGCCGGACTGGGGCACGGTGGCGGCAAAGCCAAGACCTTTGCCCCGGACGCCCCGCTGTCGCAGATCCCGACCGACTCGTGGTTCGTGATGGTCTGGGTCGAAACGGGCGTCGTCGGCATCCTGCTGCACATCGGCATCCTGCTCTACATACTGGCGCGTGGCGCCTACCTGGTGGTCTTCAAACTGCGGAACACCCAGCTGAGGGGATTCACGGCGGCGCTTACGGCGGGAATCTCGGGTATCGTGGTCATGGCCTATGCCAATGAAATTCTGGGACAGATCCCCACGGGCGCCATCCTCTACATGAGTATGGGTTTCATCTTCCTCGCGCCGCGTTTCGACCGCGAACTGGCGCGCAAGGAGATACTGGACAGGGCGATGTCCGCACAACGGCCACACGCAAGGGAAAATTACGAATAGCATGAAACCGCTGATTTCGGTCATATCGGTCAACTACAATGGCTACGCGCTTACCTGTGCCATGGTCGAATCGCTGCGGCGGCACGTCACCGCGCCGCTGGAGATCATCGTGGTGGACAACGGCTCCGCCCGCGACGAGGCGGCCATGCTGCGCGAACGCTACCCGGGGATCAAGGCACTGCGCAGCGAGCGCAACCTGGGATTCGCCGGAGGCAACAACCTGGGGTTCGCAGCCGCGGCAGGCGATTACCTGCTGCTGCTCAACAACGACACCGAGGTCGAAGACGACACGCTGCACTACCTCTGCGAAACCCTGGCGGGCAACCCTGCGATCGGCGCCGTATGCCCGAAGATCCGGTTTTTTGCTCCCCCGCGACATATCCAGTTCGCCGGATATACGCCCCTGACGCACGTCACGCTGCGTAACGCGCTCATCGGCTTCGGGATGCCCGACGACGGGTCGTTCGACACGCCGCGCGATACGCCCTACGCCCACGGCGCGGCGATGATGGTACGGCGCGAAGTACCCGCAAAAGCCGGAACGATGCCCGACATCTATTTCCTCTACTACGAAGAACTCGACTGGTCGGTGCGTATCCGTGAACAGGGCTGGCAAATAGCCTACGACCCCCGTTGCACGGTATTCCACAAAGAGAGCGCGACCACCGGGCAGGAAAGCCCCCTGAGGAGTTACTACCTGACCCGCAACCGGTTGCTGTTCGCATGGCGGAACCTGCACGGCACCGCCCGGATGCTTTCCGTCGCCTACCAGCTCTGCATCGCCGTCCCCAAAAACATCGCCGCGGCGCTGGCACGCGGGCGCGGCGACCTGGCAAAGGCCGTACTGCGCGGTGCCGGGGGCTTCTTCACCCTGAAAAACAAAACGGCATGACGCTACTGCTCGACATCCTCGACTGGACATTCGTCTTCGTACTGGGACTCCCGGTGCTCTACCTCTTCGTCTTTGCGGCCGCCTCGACGCGCGCACGCAAGGACACCTATCCCCCGGCACGGCGGCAACGCCGGTTCGTGACGCTGATCCCGGCCTACAAAAGCGACGCGGTGATCGTCCATGCAGCGCAGTCTGCGCTGCAACAAGACTATCCGCAGGAACTGCACGAGGTAGTCGTCATCGCCGACCGACTGCAACCGGCCACGCTCGCCCAATTGCGCCGGATGCCGATCCGCGTACTGGAAGTCTCCTTCGAAAACAGCTCCAAGGCTAAGGCGCTCAACTTCGCCGTAGGGGAAATCGGCCCGGACGGCGCGGAGGCCGTGGCCATACTCGACGCCGACAACCTGGCGGGCAGGGAATTCATCGCCCGCATGAACGACGCCCTCGACAGCGGCATCCAGGCCGTGCAGGCACACCGCACGGCCAAAAACCGCGACACGGACACTGCCATACTCGATGCGGCGAGCGAGGAGATCAACAACTCGATTTTCCGTCGCGGGCATGTGGCGCTGGGATTCTCTTCGGCGCTGATCGGCTCGGGCATGGCCTTCGATTACAAATGGTTCCGCGACAATATCGCCCGCTGCACCACTTCGGGCGAGGACAAGGAGCTCGAAGCGCTGCTGCTGAGGCAGGGCATCTACATCGACTACCTGGACGACGTGCGCGTGCTGGACGAGAAGGTACAGGGCGAAGGTGCCTACTACAACCAGCGGCGGCGCTGGCTCGCCGCGCAGTGGTACTCGCTGAAGGCCGCCGTCCGCGACCTGCCGGGCGCGGTCCTGGAAGGAAATCTCGACTACTGCGACAAGCTGGTACAGTGGATGATGCCCCCGCGCATCCTGCTGCTGGGGCTGGTGCCCCTGTGGGCCGTCGTGATGACGGTATGCGCACCCATGGGTTCGATAAAATGGTGGGTGGCCGTCCTGCTGCTGCTCCTGGCCATGGCGATGGCGCTGCCCGACGAGCAGGCCGACGCCCGGCTGGGACACGCCCTTAGGCGAATGCCCGTCCTGTTCCTGCTGACGCTGGCTAACCTCTTCCGGCTGCGGGGCACCAAAGACAAATTCATCCACACCGAACATACCGGGGCCGGAAACAAAGCCCCCGGAAACAATACCGGAAACCGACCATGAAAATTGCGATCGAGGCACAGCGCATCTTCCGCCCCAACAAACACGGCATGGACTTCGTGGCGCTCGAAACCATCCGCTGCCTGCAACGGCTCGACACGAAGAACGAATACTTCATCTTCACGGGCGAAGGCGAAGACCGTTGCCTGGAGGAGAGCCCCAACATGCACATCACGACGCTCCGCTGCCCGAGCTACCCGCTGTGGGAACAGTGGGCGCTGCCGCGCGCCGTGGCCCGTGTGAAGCCCGACCTGCTGCACTGCACGAGCAACACGGCACCCGTATGGGGAAAGGCCCCGCTGGTCCTGACGCTCCACGACATCATCTTCCTCGAGGAACAGGCCGCCCGCAACAAATCGCTCTACCAGTTGCTGGGGCGCATCTACCGCCGCCTGGTAGTGCCGCGCATCCTGCCCAGATGCCGAATGGTCATCACCGTCTCGCAATTCGAGTGCGACCGCATCCGCACCGCACTGAACTTCGACCCCGAACGCATCATGGCCATCCACAACGGCTACAACGACCGGTTCCGCCCGATGGAAGGCACGGCGGAAACCGTCCGCAAATACCTGCAAGACCCCGAATTCCTCTTTTTCCTGGGCAATACCGACCCCAAAAAGAACACGCCCGGCACGCTGAAGGCTTATGCCGAATACGTACGGCGCTCCGAAAAGCCGCTGCCGCTGCTGGTCGCAGACCTCGGGGAACAACCCGCAGAGGCGATCCTGCGCGAGATCGGCGAACCCCGACTGCGCGGAATGCTCCGCCTGGCGGGATATATCCCCAACAGCGACCTGCCGGCCATCTACAACGAAGCTTCGGCATTCCTCTACACCTCGCTGCGCGAGAGTTTCGGCATCCCCCAGCTCGAAGCGATGGCCTGCGGCACGCCCGTGGTGACATCCGC
>OKSH01003029.1_pt1 | contig 11379 bp, 11 predicted proteins | sample 1601231 | NCBI WGS metagenome assembly OKSH01 (sample SAMEA3541596, study PRJEB24748) | human gut metagenome | biome: human gut; feature: human-associated habitat; material: faeces | place: China | collected 2012 | reverse complement strand
AACGCTTCTTCATGGGGATGTCCTCATGTGGCTTATGAAGACATTACTAACATCGCGGTGTATTAATCAACGGGGAGCAGGTCAGCTCCGCTCCCCGTGATTTGTTATATACCCACCACGGGGGCATTAGTTTTTTTATTTTTTTTGATGATATGTACAAAATCAGTGGTTAGGAATAATCTTAACAGCCTTAACAAAAACACACAAAAACAGTGGCTATGCTTTATCTCACTACACTAAGTAACGACAGTATCATGCTAAAAAAAGATGATATTATCTTTATGAAATCATGTGGTAATGCAAAAACAATAATATTTTTACGTGGCGTCGATGAGAAGCTCATGATTAACGCGAGCTTTGAAGAGATAAAGTTTGCTATCAATAATAATCTTCAGGAGCTTCCGGGGGTACAAGCAGTAGCCGCGACACTGAAAATAGCAACCTGATTTCGAGTAAGGGCACTCAAAATCAAGAGATCAATTTACTATAACATCCCGATCACGAATCCCGCGGCTGGAACCGGCGTTCGGCACCGCTGAACGATTCAATTCTATTTTTGATATTAACAGGAGTAATAGTGATGAGAGTATTATCTCTTGGTGCCATTTTAATGGCTATGTCAGCATTACCACTAACCGCGATATCCCAAGTAACCTTAGCACCTGATGGATCGTACGTTAGTGGTTCGGAAGCAACCTTAGCACCTGATGGCTCATACGTTGGTGGTTCGGAAGTAACCTTAGCACCTGATGGCTCATACGTTGGTGGTTCGGAAGCAACCTTAGCACCTGATGGCTCATACGTTGGAAATTAACCCCCCATTATTATGCTGCGTACCGATATACTGAATTCCGAATGCCAGCATTTTTGGATTTATCATAACGTCTTCTTACGTGTACTGAACAATGCGTCCTCAGGAACCATTAGCTCAAAGCAATAAGTGTAATGAAAAAAGAATGAAAACCACTTACAATAACTAATCATAGCAGGTTTTTTATTAAATTAATCAGGTACTTATGGACTTTGTTTTACTTGCTATCGCCATTGCTCTACTTGTTGTAGCTGTCTACACAGGAATCTCATACTTCAGAGAAAAAAAATCAATCAGTCGTGCATTTAGGCGATAGCGCCCTATTTAACATCATGTACAGAACCTTAAGCGGCAAGCGAATTAATAATACCGTCTAACGTGTTGTTTTGCTTGGATTTTCTCTGCCTACTCTTTTTGCCGTTTTTGGATAAATACACCATTGCCCACTCCAACTTCTCTGTTATTTCCTGCCACGCACCATGGATGATGCTCGCCAATATCGGCATTAACCAAAGCGCGCTGTTTTTGGCAATCTTCAGCATCGATAACTCCGCGCTGCCAATCAGCGTCAGCGCCAGCCGACGTTTGACCAGCAAGGCCAGCAAACTAGCCCAGATCAAGCCTTCCGCTATCGCTTTTTGTCGTGTCGCGAACGCCTTCAACCGGTTATGTGATTTCAGCTCTTTGAACAACAGTTCGATCTGCCAACGGCAACGATACAATGCCATCACCTTCTCGGCTGGCCATCGCTCACGCGGAAGATTGGTCATCCATATACAGAACCGTTTTTCCTCTGCAAACCAACGTCTTATGAGTCGATATTTATACTTTCCCGAACTCACATCCAGATCCAGAACCTCGGCTCTGCAGCTTCTCCGATCGATATCCTTGAGCTTTTTTCCGAGTAACTTGGGCATTTCCCTGCCGTCCTGTCGGTAAGCTGCCTGTACTTTGGGATTGAGATTTTGACTCCCTCTGACCAGATAGCTTCCTTTGGCTTTGGTCACATCAGCAAAGTACTCGCGGCTGATGTAACCGGCATCCGCCAATAACAGTTTGTTATTTAACGAATTTGCGGCCGGAAGATGCTTGCGCTCCGATTCGGTATCCGCCGTGATACTCATCGATATCGGCGACTGGTCCAGCAAGGACATGGTCATATGACACTCTACCGCAGCGGGGCTGTGCTTATTGAATCGGCCCGGGAAATGTTCTGCCAATTGCGGATGTAACGCGAATGACGACCCGTCCTGCAGCAGTACCTGCTCAAAGCCTGCCAGTCCGTGGGCGTCCGGTAGACACTCCTTGAGGCGTAAGGCGATGGCTCGTTCAACCAGTGCGCGCATGAACAAGGGAAAACCCTGCTTGCGTAACTGGTTGTGAAAGGGTTTATACGCTATTTGGTCAGTATCATGGAGCTGCAACGCATTGAAATGGCGATGCAAACCAGCAATACCATCCACCTTGTCGCAACCAAGCCCTGAGAGCAGAGCCGGGAGTAGTCTCGCAGGCTGGATATCCCGGAGTCGCTGACAAAAACCGGTAAATTTACCGATCCGGTTGAGTTCAGAAGAGCTAAGAAGTTGCTTGAGGTACTGGGTTGCATTGATAATAGTCATGGCTTCGGGCGTGTCGGTTTTTTTTTGCGATTAAATCAGATCACAAACGAAGCCTTTTTTCTATCTATTTCAATTGGTTGTAGCTAAAGATCCTGTACATGACAGGTCACTGCAGCGGCCAAACTGTTGCCACATCTCAGTTCAGGAGGAAACGCAATGACTCAGGAAAGGATCCAGACCCGCTACCCACTCGGCGGCCCCTTCGCCACCCAGGCTGAGCTGGAGCAGGCCATCACCCAGGCCATAACGACCCACAGACAAGATTTCTTCCCTCTGCTGGAACGGCTGGTGGACGTGGGGGACACCCGGGTCAACCTCAGTCAGGAGAACCCGCTGCGGGTGCTCAGCATCGAACTCGCTGACGGCCGTGAAGGAGTGGCCCATATCAACTACGAGTCCAACTTCGCCGAGAGCTGCCTGATTATCAACGAATACGACCAGCACCAGACCAGCCTGGCCTTTCGCCTCGACGGGGATGCACTTATCTTCGACGTCGAACTGCCGATCGCGTGGAATTTCAATAACTGAAGATTCAGCGGTGTAATGCCGCCTGGTTGCTACACCCGGTCAGCCAGCTCCCCTCACCCTAACCCTCTCCCAAAGGGAGAGGGGATCAGCCCGTGCCAACCTCCAGCCGTGGTAGTCACTCCATACTCTGCTGTTATTTCAGGCGCCTGTAATCTTCCCCATATGGCTGTCATCTGAATAGCAATATCCAGCATATAGCCACCATAACCCTCACTCATGTACAGGATCTTTAGCGGCAACCAATTGAAATAGATATAAAAAAGGCTTCGTTTGTGATCTGATTTTATCGCCAAACAAAATCAACACGCGCGAAGCCTATGACTATTATCAACGCTAATTACTATCTGGAGCAACTCTTGGCTCCCGCCGCACTCGAGCGCATTGCTCGGCTCTGCAAGTTTTGTCTGCGTCAGCGTGCCATTACCCCAGCCATGCTCGTACCTGCACTGCTGCGGGCCATGGGAGGCGACCAGGTCAATGACATTGCCGGTTTACACCGCCATTTCAATGCCTTGCAACTGGTAAACACCCATCAGGTTTCTTACAAACCGTTTCACAATCAGCTGCGCAAAGAGAGCTTTGCCCTGTTTATGAAAGCCCTGGTCGAGCGGGCCATCGCCTTGCGTATCGACCATCAACTCAAAGCAGCCTCCCTCGGCGCGTTCAAGCAGGTGTTACTGCACGATGGCACCTCCTTTGCGGTGCATCGGCGCCTTGCTGCTGATTTTCCCGGCCGGTTCAAGACCATCAGTCCGGCAGCTATCGAGTGCCATATGACCATGTCACTGTCGGAGCAGAGCCCGTTGTGCATGAGTGTGTCTGCCGATACCGCAGGGGAACGGCAATTTCTGCCTGAAGCCCACACGCTGACCAACTGCCTGCTGCTGGCTGACGCAGGTTACATTGACAGGGCTTGGTTTGAGCAGGTGAACGACGCTGGCGGATTTTATCTGGTGCGCGGCACGAAAAGCCTGAACCCCAAGATAATCCAAGCCTGGCGCGGTGATGGACGGGAAGTACCCAAGCTGGCGGGACTATCTCTGAGAGAGGCCGGACGGCGACGCTGTCGGGCCGAGGTACTGGATATGGTGGTGAAGTCCGGCCAGGTCGAGTACCGGTTGATCCGGCGCTGGTTTGCTGAGGAAAAGCGGTTCTGTCTGTGGATGACGAACCTACCGCGAGCAGCATGGTCAGCAGAGCAGGTGATGAGCCTGTATCGCTGCCGTTGGCAGGTGGAGTTGTTATTTAAAGAGTGGAAATCGCACAACCGGCTCAAGGGGTTTGTGACGGGCGAGAAAGCGATTGCCGAGGGGTTGGTGTGGACGAGCCTGCTGTCGCTGGTGATGAAGAGACGGGTCGCGCAGAGTGTGATGAGTGGGGCGCTATCGATGCTGAAAGCGTCGAAGAACAGTGCGACGTGGTGGCTACCGCTATTGGAAGCAGTGGCCCATAGGGCGCTGACAGAAATAAGGGAAAGATTGGAATGGGCTGCCGATTATTTGGCCAAGAACGCCTGCCGAACCAAGCAGAGAAAGTCGATACAGAACAGGACCTTGGAAGGCGTTTTAAATGGACTCGCCGCTTAAGGTCCTGTACATGTATTTAACATAACGTCTTCTTACGCGCACCGCGAAAACGGCCTCAGGGCGTTTCTGGCAGGAAACCGGTAAAACAGGCAACAAACCACCCGAAAACCCGCCAGAAACGCGCAGGCTCTGTTTTTACGGCATGCATGAGTATGCGCGCAAGTGCATAGCGCGGAAATTCACGCCATTCAGCCGGGGTAAGTCCTGTTTCCGGCGTTCTTCCCATCCGAAAACGGTGAACGGGGACGCAATTTATTGCGTGGCCGTGAAGCGTTGCCGGCGCAGCCGGAAAACCGGTTTTCAGCACGTTCAGGAATCGGGTTCGTCGACGGCCGGCAATCACGTTATGGCAAGTCGCCGGACGACTCACCACACGATTCACCGGCGACTCTTCACTAGAGTCGTACCCAGAGTCGCCGAGTCTAAAAAACACCCAAACGGCGAGTCGTGTCTAGAGTCGGGTCGTTATTAACTCATTGTTTTTATAGTCCTGAGTCGTTACCGACTCTATGACGACTCGCCGGGGACTCTATGACGAGTCGTCATAGAGTCGGATCTATGTAAATAAAATTTAAAAAACGAAATTTCACGAAAGTAAACAACTGATATTAAATACAAATCTGCAAAATTTTAATTTTGCGTAGTGTGTGGTCATTTTGTGGTGAGGAGTGCATATATGTTGAGTCTCGGTCTTGGATGGGTTAAGGTTATTCCGGGATTTGGCACGGAGGGGAATTCATGAAGGGAGCAGCGTTTGGTATCATCCTGTCTTTAATACCATTGTCATCAATGGCAGCAGACTGCTTTGATATGGCTGGCAGGGATTACAAAATTGATCCGGATCTCCTGCGTGCTATATCATGGCAAGAATCACGATTTAAAATTGATGCGATTGGTCGTAATCCTGTTACGGGTTATGGATCAGGCTTGATGCAAATTGACTCGCAGCATTTCAACGAACTGTCGCGATATGGAATAAAACCGGATCATCTTCTTAGCGATGCTTGTCTTAACATCTACACCGGAGCCTATTATCTGGCTCAGGCGTTTAAAAAGTGGGGCGTTTCGTGGGATGCAGTCGGGGCATACAATGCAGGCTTCAAAAAGACCCCGCGCCAGGCAGCAAGACGTTACGAGTATGCGAAGAAGATCCATTACTACTACACGGCTATCAAAGCAAGCAAACGAACTTCTTCTAAAGATCAGAAAATCGCCATGAACTAAAAAGCCTTCTGATATAAGAAGGCTTGAATTTCTTAAAAATCTACGGCATCTATACCTGGATAATAATCGGCATCACTATCAAAATGAAAAAGCAGATACCCGCCCTCCCGGTGCATTAGTATGAGATTTTTGCGTAAAAATTTTGACACCCCACCTCTTTTTAGCGCCAGAAGATGGCGTTTGAAATCATACATCCTTATAACACAACCATAAGGTGTATCATGTATCCACTCTAAGTAACTATCGCAAGTTAGATAATTGGTTGTTGATGAAAGCACCTGAAGAACTCTGATATCACCTTCTTCCATATGTGAAATACTGATACAGACAGCTTTAAATTCAAACATAAGTATTCCCACCATCAAAACGCCGGACAGCTGCCCGGCGCTTATAATTAGCCTTTAAGAGTGCGGAATTTCTCCGCAATTAACCACAATGCCTTATTGAGTTTGACATCACCATCAATTGCTTTTACTGGCCGGGTTGTTGTTCTTTTCCCTTTTTCAGTTCGGCCAGGCAAACCGCCTTTAATCAGATTTTCCTGGACCCTTTGATATGTAGTCCAGATGTCATCTTTTTTATCTTCATAACGGCGCGGATGAATTATCTGTTCAATACTGACCGGAGATTTATTTTCATCTTCATATCGGTAGGTTAATGCAGCTTGTCCAAACAGACGCTGTTCTTCCTTGGTTAAGGTAATAGACTTCATGACATCAACGCCTTCAGTTATTTTATCGAAAATTCCCAAAACTTCGTAAGCACCTTCGATAACCCTTCCCACAATATCACCTTTATGAGGTACACGAATCTCACCAAACGACGTACCGCACACAAGGCCATTTGTGCATACAAAACGGAACATACCCGGGATCATTTGATAACTGGACGATCCATCATGCGAGTTAAGAAGAATGATTTCGGGTACTTCTGTTCCTTTATTGGCCCCTTCACGGCGAAGTCTTACCATATGCTTAGTATGCCCCCGTTTATCCTCATCCCTTACTCGTGACTGACAGGCAAAAAATGGCTGGAAACCTTCTTCACGTAATTTATCCAGCAGTGTAATGGTTGGAATATAGGTATAGCGATCACTACGTGAATTATGCTTTTCTTCTGAAAACACAGAAGGTACAACCTTGACTAATTCATCGTTAGTCAGTGGGCGTTCCTGACGAATGGAATGAGTAAGTCCAAATCGGGATGCTAAACGCATATTATTCTCCTTCACCTGTTTAATTTTTTAACCATCACCCGTTGAGTTGCCGGGGCCGCGGTTTTGACTTTGTGCGGGGACCTGCTGAACCTGCCCCCTGGATATAACCTTCACCCGTTTGAGAGCCGTTCGCCGCGAGGGCGTAAACGAGCACGGCCCGGTGCAGATGTCCGGGGGTGAGCGGGAAATTTTTTTCGGCCTAATGAAGCTGCAGCGGAATGGCCGGGAAAAATTTATTGCGAAAGGCCCTGCCGTCCCCTGGACAGCAAGACGGGTTGTGCTTGTCTCAGCCCCGGCGAATGGACTCAAACGGGTGATACGGGTACCAGGGGAAAGGAGCAGGCACCCGCCGCAACGACGAAGAGCGCGGGCGCGAAACGGCGTTGCCCCGCAGAGTGCCGGCAGTCCTTCGCCGGCACGGTGAAAGCGGCGCGACCGGGACGGTCGCAGCAAGCACTGCCGTTGACCTTGACGTCAGACATCAGACACTAGCCGTCAGGCCCGAAACCGCTTGCGGGTTCGGCGGAGCTTACCGCGTCTTTTCGCGGTTAGCGGAGTGTGGCTCGACGACTGGACAGCGCAGCTGGCCGGGAGCCGAAGGTGTCCAGTGCGGGTGTGCTTTTAAAGCCTTTAAGGGTTAAAAAGAGACATCACAGCAGGAAGAAGAAGAGAAAGCAGACAGACAGCAGGGAGCAAGCCGGAAACGTAAAGATGCAGGCTGGAGAGAATATGTTTTTCATGCCGCCGGAAAGAAGCCATGATAAACCGGCGGCATACCAGACGGGGCGTCAGGAACGGAGCTTATTTTCCTTCCTGAACTGCGCAACGCTATACCAGATTGAAGCCAGGAAAGCGAAAACGGTGATCAGGACACGAAATTCGTCACCCGGCTCTTTCCCCTTCAGCATCAGCGTTATGATGATGCCGGCAACGATAATCCACGCAATACCACTCCAGAGGCGCAGCTTATCCGCCACGACATTAATCAGAACAAAAGCAACGGCCAGGATAGCCCCCCACAGAGCCGGAACAGGCTGAAACGGAATAAAAAACAGGTTAATACCGGTTAAAAGCGTCACGGCAGCAAACATCAGAGACATACGCACAGATTACCCTCCCTGGACACACTGAGTAAGAAAATCAATTCTGCTGATCATCGCCCGGTTTATTATATTCGGGTGCATTTGCGCGCGGCAGCTGCTGACTGTTCAGTCGATGTACGCGGAACCGTTCATGGAAATATTCGCGCAGGTGTTCAGGCTGTTCCCGTTCAACAAGTTCCGGCATGACGGGCTTGTTCATGCGCTCCTGCCAGGCAACATCAGCAGCCACCTTATCGACGGCAACTTTGTCCTGCTCCTCCTTTGAAAAAGAGGCAATATTCCACTGCGACATACGCAAAATCAGCAAAAGAAGAAAAGGTACGCAGATATTACGCTCTTAATCCTTAACTGGCGACCTGTTGAGGTGAGGCCAGTACGCAGCGCCGCAGGTGTGGCGAACCGCCTCACCGGCAGGCGAAGCCTGCCAGGATTTTCGCGCGGCCGCACCGATCTGCGAAGCCGGGTAAGCTCCTCACAGATCGTGCCGTCTCTGACCTTAAACGGGGCGTCGGGCGCCCCGATATAGTATCAGTCCAGAGCCGCGTAAATAGCAGCGCATTCGTCATGAGAGTCAATGAAATTCCACAGCTGCGATTCCCGCAGCATCAGGTGGCGTGTCAGGGCAGCATCACCGCGTTCATGGTGCAGCCAGATACGGCGGTTGATCGCCAGCGCCGTAATGATAACTCCGGCCGCATCCGCGCTGACGGACCGATCAAACCAGTTATCCGGGTTAGTCAGATGGAAACGGTCACCGTCAGGCATCATGTAGCCGCCGCCCTCCGGAATACGGATGAAATGCCAGAAGCCTCCGCAGTAATCGGTGATGTGTTTCTCAGCGAGCGCATAGACCTGCATCTCTCCGGCCAGAAAATCGTTACCAAACAGATCCGGCAGGAACGAGAGACGGTCGGACTCCTCTACATTCAGCATGGTTTGACGGGCATGATACATAGCAACCTCCACAGGTTCATAAGATTGCGGCACCGGGTTGTGCCGTGCCGACACGACAGCCCGGCGGAAAGCGGAAGATGCAAGGGCGACACCGGAGGCCGCAGCGCAGATAAAGCACGAAGCTGGTCTGGACGGTTTTAGAGCGAACCTGAGCGAGAAAACGACGGGAAGAACGGCGAGCTTCCTAAAAAAACTGCGACCGGGCGAGGATGGCGGCGCCAGCGAACCCTTGCATCTGCAGCGGCCGGGCTAAAGTGAAGGCACGGCACTACCCGAAGCGATGCAGGAGATACAACATGAGGTCCCCTGTCGCGGTTTACGAGCGCAGGGAGAAAAGCAGAAGCTGGCATCGCGACGCGATGGCTGCGTATAAAGGCCGCAGACCGGAGGGAGGGGGCCGGACAAAGCGGAGCCGGCGGCAAAGACAAGCCGGCGACGTCCTTATCCGGTGTTGATGGCATGGCGCCAGTTTATCAGCTGCCCGTCACCAGGCGGCCCGGGAGACCTCTCGTTCTGAGCTTATCGGCGATCTGGTTTATCACTGGCCACGGAGATACCAATGTACATACCGCTTCCCCAGATAATCTGAGAGAGCACAAATAGCCACTGAGGGACGTCAACAATCAACAGCGGAAGAAGAGCAACCGTCACGATTAAAATCAGGCGGCTACCGAATTGCCGGCGCACCGGTTCAGCGGCGTCAACCGGGACGCCTGCATATCGCAGAACCTGCCTTAAACCCGTATTCATAATCACTCCACTCAGAATAAATGCACTGTACGTCAGTATATTACATTTTATTAGATAACGATTCTCCGGACTGGCAGCGATCCTTCTGAAATTTCCCTGTTTTTGCAGGAACAGCAAATGGTTACAGACAACGGCAACAAGATGACTTGAAAAAAAACGGCCTCCGCAAAATAATGTCGCGGTAGGGATACCCGTTACCGGGTACCCCCCGCACAGATCCCGGCGTGCGCTATTCACGCACCGGGCTCCTGCCTTGGGTGTCTGGCGGTGAACCGCTCCACAGGCCATGGATGCAGAACCCGAACCTTCGGCAGCCATACGGCTGCCAGTCTGTTTGCTTTCGTCCATGTCGTATCATCCTGCTGGCTCCTGCGCCTCAGCGCCCGTCGCCAGAGGTCTGTTACGTATATCCTGAACTTCCGCATCATGGGATAGTTGCCCGGGACTGAGTGGTAGTTCAGGTATCCCTGAACCACTCTCCTGAGCCATTTTCCCTGTTCGGGGATTGAGTAATGCCAGCGCTTTCGTAGTCCGTCCTTGATCGCTTTCAGTGTCGCCGTCATCCTGTCCCGGCGTGTCTTTCGTATCAGCATGAACCTGCCACTACGATCTTTCCCACTGATATGCGTGAACCCGAGGAAGTTGAACGTTTCTGGTTTACCTTTTCCCCTGCTGGCGCGGTTTTCGGCTGCGAAGCGGCCGAACTCCGTCAGTCGGGTTTTCTTCGGATGTACCGTGAGTCCGAACTCCTTCAGTCTGCGCTGCATGGCTATACGAAAGCATTGAGCGTCGATTCGCTTGTCGAACCCGATGACTATGTCATCTGCGTATCTGACCATGACCACATTGCCTGTGGCATGGCGGCGTCGCCACTGATGCGCCCACAGATCGAAGACATAGTGGAGGTAGATGTTTGCCAGCAGCGGCGAGATAACCGCACCCTGTGGGGTGCCTTCCTCCGATGCCCGCCATTCTCCTTCCTCCGATGCCCGCCATTCTCCTTCCTCTGAGGTCCCGGCTGTGAGCCACTTACGTATGAGCCTGATTACCCTCTGGTCGCCGATTCTGTGTTCTATGAACCTGATTAGCCATTCATGGCTTACCTTGTCGAAGAACTGACTGATATCGGCATCCAGTACCCAGTTTACATTGGTCCGAACCAGCCCTGTGGCCAGTGCGTCCAGCGCATTGTGCTGGCTTCGCCCGGGTCTGAACCCGTATGAAAACCCCATAAAGTCATTTTCGTAGACTGCATTCAGGATCTTAACCAGCGCATACTGGACGATTTTGTCCTCCAGTGAGGCGATGCCGAGCGGGCGCTGTTTTCCATCCGCTTTCGGGATGTAGTGCCGCCTGCCGGGCTGAGCCCTGTAACTACCCTGATGAAGCCTCCGGTGCAGATCTGCTATGTTGACCTTCAGGTTTTCGGCGTAGTCCTTCCACCTGACACCATCAACTCCGGCAGCCGCTTTCCTGCTCAGGGAGAGGAATGCGTTCTCCAGTGCCTCTGCTGTCAGGAGGTGGAACAATGCGGTAAACCGTTCTTTCTTCCGCTGCTTCGCAGCTTCCCGCACGCGTGACAGCCTCT
>OKSH01003027.1_pt1 | contig 11389 bp, 12 predicted proteins | sample 1601231 | NCBI WGS metagenome assembly OKSH01 (sample SAMEA3541596, study PRJEB24748) | human gut metagenome | biome: human gut; feature: human-associated habitat; material: faeces | place: China | collected 2012 | reverse complement strand
ATATTTCAAAATCGTGGGTATAATAAAATTTACAATAAATGTAAGAATATAAAGGAGTAATGCCTATGACAAACAACAAACTTTATGCACGAGATGATTATCTAAAGAAAAAAGCAGCGGATAGTAATGGATTGAATATTCAATTAACGAACATTTATGCTTTTCGGAAAACATTTAAAAATACTTACATAGCAAAAGGATCTTTGATGGCGTTATTAGGATTGAAGGAGGATGAGATAGCAGATTTAAAAGTTACAGATCCATTTGAAGAGGGGGAAAGTGAACAGGAAAAAGAGGGGATTCTGGATATAAAAACAGGGGAAGAATATAATGACAAATTGCAATTTCACGTGGTACAATTAAAGAAATTAGAAATGCTGCCAAGGAAGAAAAAGAAACGGAACTATACTATTGGGCAAAATTACTTGCAGCAAAAGATTGGAAAGAAGTTGACGATACGATTAAAGGAAATCCATATAGAGAGGCGGTGAAAGATGAGATGTATAAAATGAGTCAGGATGAAAGAGAACGATATTTGTATTTGCGAGAAGAAATGGCATATAGTGATGAAATCAGTAGGATGAAAACTGCGAGAGAAGAAGGATTGGAAGAGGGAAGAAAGGAAGGAAAGCAACTATTTTTACAATGTATAAGATTAAAAAAACAAGGTTTTTCAAAGGAAAAAATAGCAGAAGAATGTCAGGTTGATATACCTGAAGTAGAAGAAATCTTGAAAGAAATAGAAGATTTATAAATTGAAAAATTAGAATATGGCATAGATAATAATCACAAGTGGTAATAAAAAATTATTGCTTGTGATTATTTCTTTTATCTTGACAATTACAAATTAAACTGTATATACTGTACATATACAGTAAAACAAAGAAAGGAGAGAATTAAGTGAAAATCATAATCAGCAATGTCAAGAATCAGCCAATCTATGAACAGATTTATGAACAGATCAAGAATCTGATCATTACAGAAGAACTAAAAGCTGGCGAAATGCTTCCATCGATTCGAGGACTTGCGAAGGATTTAAGGATCAGTGTGATCACAACAAAGAGGGCGTATGATGAGCTTGAGAAAGCTGGATTTATTAATTCTGTGGCAGGAAAAGGCTGTTTTGTGGCGGAGAAGAATCTGGAGCTTATCAAGGAGGAGAATTTAAAGAAGGTAGAACAATATTTGGAGAAAGCAGTGAAGCTTTCAAGAACATGCGGGTTAACAAAAGATGATCTGATCGATATGATCAAGATCATTGGAAAGGATGAATAATGAAGAATGCATTAGAATTACAAAATGTATCAAAGTCATTTAAAGGATTTGAAACGAAAGATATGACATTTTCACTACCAGAAGGTTGTATTCTTGGACTTGTCGGGAAGAATGGGGCAGGGAAAAGTACTACGATCCGTCTGATTATGGATATGATTCACAAAGACAGCGGAACAATCTATGTGTTAGGAAAGAATATTGAGGAAGATTTTACAGAGACAAAACAGGATATTGGAGTCGTTCTGGATGAGCCATCATTTCCAGAATATGTGACAGCAGACCAGATGAACAATATCATGAAAAATATTTATAGAAACTGGGATGAAAAACGATATTATGAATTGATCGATCAATTTGAACTTCCGAAATGGAAAAAGCAGTTTAAGAATTACTCCAAAGGAATGAAGATGAAGCTTGCGATTGCAGTGGCATTTTCTCATCATGCAAAACTACTGATCTTAGATGAACCAACGAGTGGTTTAGATCCATTTATGAGAGATGAAATTCTGGATATTCTTTATGAATTTACAAGAGAAGAAGATCAGTCTGTTTTGATTTCTTCTCATATTGTCAGTGATCTTGAAAGACTTTGTGATTATATTGCATATATTGATCAGGGAAGTTTGAAATTATATGAAGAAAAAGATTGCCTGATTGAACAATATGGAATCTTAAAATGTTCCAAAGAAGAGCTGAAAGAATTTGACGAACAGGCAGTTAAAGGGGTAAGAGAAAATCCATATGGAGTTGAAGCATTGGTAGACAGATCGAAGATGCCGAAAGATTATGAGACAGATATGGCAACATTAGAAGAAATTATCGTATTTCTCTCAAAAGGACAGGAAGAATAGAAGGAAGTGTGGGTATGAAAGGATTAATACGAAAAGAATGGTATAGTTTGTGGAGTCAGTATCGGATACATATGCTGGCAATGCTGGGGTTAGGAGTATTGCTGCCAATTATAAAAAATACAGACTTTTTCCCTGATGAATCTTTTTGGATATATTGTGCAGTAATAACGATTTTCTATATTCTAATGCATTCGGTAGAATATGAAAAAAAATCAAATTGGGATATGTACAGAGCAACATTTCCAATCAATGGAAGGGAGATTGTTGTTTCAAAATATATCTTTGGTTTTGGGATCGTGATAATCGCGAGTATCTTAGTTTTTGCAGGAAGTATGATCTGCCAGAAGATGATAGTGGGCAGAATCAATATTTACTTTATTGGTCGTGTTGTAAAAGCTATATGGATTAACGGTACATTGGATATGATATTTGTATTTCCGATTTTGTGCAGATATGGATATGACGAAGGAAGGGTATCTGCAGCGATGATCGTATGTTTTCTTGGAATGCTTTACCCATATAGGTTGCAGCAATTGTTATTAAATCTGCCATTCCCGACCATTGTATTTATGATTTTGCTATTTATCATTTGGTGTTTTTCAGGTGTATTGAGTTGCAAATTATACGAGAAGCGGAATGATCAATAAGGAGGCAGTATGAAAGGTTTGTTATTAGAATACAAATACAGGATTATGGAATCTGGAATTAAATATGTGATTTGGATACTTTTAATTCTTCAGCTGATCATAGGTTTTTTTGGATTTGGTACTGGTGGGGCTGTTTTGTCAGCACTTTTGGTAATACAAATCAATGACACAATGATTGATGATCAAGCCTGTGGATGGAATCAGTATTGCAAGATCTTACCAGTCAGTGGAAGGAAACAAGTTGGTATGAGGTATCTTCTTGGAATTGTAGCGACAGCAATTATGACCATCATATTTTTGATCGGAAGAGCACTTGGCGTTCTCAATGTTGAAGTTCCGTTCTATGAAGTAAAGCAAGTGATTCAATGGATCGTTGTAGTAAGTTTCTTATGCATGTCAATTCAGATTCCAGTAAATCTCATGCTACATTTAAAAAATATAAGAAACAGACTCGTAGGATTGCCATTGTTTTTAGTTTGCTATGTAGGAGGTAGATTGATCTTTTATGCAATACGAAAAATACCAAGAATTCCGGGGAGTCAGGTGTTTTTAAAGAATGCAGTAGTGATATCAATTGTAATGGTTTTGGTTTCTTATATTGGTTCGGTTTTGATGTGGAAATATAGGAAATCGTAGTGGTTAGCAAAAGAAATGCAATCTATACTGTCCTAATAACATCATTTATGCTAAAATAAAAATCGTCTGTAATACGGCAATAAAAATCGTATTACAGATGATTTTTATTTTACAAAATTTTCAAACATAACAAAGAAAGAAGGAAAAACAATATATGGACACATACTACGTCACAAGAATCGAAGAACCAGACTTCGGTTGTGAAGGCCGCCCGGAAGGACAGGAAATCAAAGATAAAGTATATTTAAAAGAAGAAATAACGAAGGAAGAAACAATAATCTTCATGGAAGATAAATTACTATACGAAAGAGATATCAATGAAGGAATGAAAGTTGTGATCGATGGAGATGGAAGATTACAGAAAGCGGAGGATCGATCATGAAAGATCTGACAAAAGGAAAGATTTCAACATTGATCTTAGGATTTGCGATTCCAGTATTTTTAGGAAACTTATTACAGCTTACATACAGTCTTGCTGATACAAGAATTGTCGGAAGTTTTCTTGGAGAGCGATCACTTGCTGCAGTTGGTGCAACGACAACGATCAGTAACTTGATCGTTGGTTTCTTATTAGGTCTGGCCAATGGATTTGCGATCATTACAGCGCAGAAATTTGGAGCAGGTGATAAAAAGAGAGTTCGAAGATCATTTGCGATCGCACTTGTGTTAGGAGTGATCGTTTCTGCTATTTTAATCTTGATCGGAACGGTATTTATCAATCCGATTTTAGGATTTTTGAATGTTCCAGGCAAATTATTTATCGAAGCGAAACAATATATACTGATCATTATCATTGGTTTATGGGTCACGATGTTTTATGACATCTTAATGGCAGTGATGCGTGCGATCGGAGATACGTTAACACCATTATTGATCCTTGCGATTTCTGTAGGATTAAATATCGTACTGGATCTTTTATTTGTTGCCGTATGGAAAACGGGAACATGGGGTGCGGCAGCAGCAACTGTGTTGGCACAGTTTATCGCATTGGTCATTTGTTGTTTTTATATGATTCATAAGTATGAATTATTACGTCTGAATAAAAATGATTTTAAAGATGTGGAATCTAAAATGATCAAAGAAATGCTGGCGACAGGAATGTCCATGGGATTTATGAGTTCTCTTGTGAATATCGGATCACTTACCTTGCAGACAGCGATCAATAAACTTGGACAAGAAATTATCGTAGCCCATACAGCGGCAAGAAAGATCACAGAAATATATATGATCATGTTCAGTGTCTTTGGCCAGACGATGGCAACATTCTGTGGTCAGAATATGGGAGCTGGGAAAGTTGACAGAATTAAGGAAGGTATGAAACTAGCGATTATTTATACATGTGTCTGGTCAACTTTTGCGATGATCGCAAGTTATACGATTGGACCGCAGTTAGTCCATATGGTTACCGGAAGTCACAAAGATGTAGTCATTGTAAATGCAACAAATTACCTGAAGTTTAATACGATCTTTTATTATGTGCCAGCAGTCATCAGTATAGTAAGAAATGTTATGCAAGGAATCGGGGATCAGATCACACCATTAGTATCCAGTGGATTAGAAATGGTCGGAAAAGTGGTGATCGCATTTACATTAGTTCCTTTGATGGGATATGCAGGTGTTATCGTAGCAGAACCGATCGTATGGTTTATCATGGTTATTCCATTGATCGTACAGATCATAAGAACACCGAAATTAAAAGCAAATAAATAAAACCCAAAAAGCGGAGAATCCATAAAAGGATCTCCGCTTTCTACATACACATGACATTATTTTAATTGAACATTCCGTCCCACGGGAACATTCTTCTTTCTTCTTAAGGATTAAACAATACCCTGAGCTGTCATTGCATCTACGACTTTCTCGAATCCTGCAATGTTAGCACCAGCTACATAGTTTCCTTCCATTCCGTAACGTTTTGCTGCGTCATCTAAGTTGTGGAAAATGTTAACCATGATGTTCTGTAATTTTCCATCAACTTCTTCGAATGTCCAGCTTAATCTTTCGCTGTTCTGAGACATTTCAAGAGCAGATGTAGCAACTCCACCAGCGTTAGAAGCTTTACCAGGTGCGAATAAGATTCCGTTTTTCTGTAAGTATTCTGTAGCTTCTAATGTAGTAGGCATGTTAGCACCCTCTGCAACTGCGTAACATCCGTTTGCTACTAACTGTTTAGCATCTTCTAAGTGTAATTCGTTCTGAGTTGCACATGGAAGAGCAATGTCAACAGGAATAGACCAAACTCCTCTTCCTTCGTGATATTCAGCACTTGGACGAGCAGCAGCGTATTCTGTTAAACGAGCACGTTTTACTTCTTTTACTTCTTTTAATAATTCAACATCGATACCATCTTTGTCATAAATCCATCCTGTAGAGTCAGAAGCTGTAACAACTTTAGCACCTAACTGCTGAGCTTTCTGGATTGCGTAAATAGCAACATTACCAGCTCCAGAAACAGCAATTGTAGCACCTTTGATAGATTTACCATTACATTTTAACATTTCGTCTGTGAAGTAAAGAAGTCCGTATCCTGTAGCTTCTGTACGAGCTAAAGATCCACCATAAGATAAACCTTTACCTGTTAAAACTCCTTCATAAAGTCCACGAATTCTCTTATACTGACCGAACATGTAACCGATCTCTCTTGCACCAGTTCCGATATCACCAGCAGGAACGTCTGTATCTGCTCCGATGTATTTGCAAAGCTCTGTCATGAAGCTCTGGCAGAATGCCATGATCTCACGGTCAGATTTTCCTTTAGGATCGAAGTCAGATCCACCTTTACCACCACCGATAGGAAGTCCTGTTAAAGAGTTTTTGAAGATCTGTTCAAATCCTAAGAATTTGATGATTCCAAGGTTAACAGATGGGTGAAGTCTTAAACCACCTTTGTAAGGTCCGATCGCACTGTTGAACTGTACACGGTAACCTGTGTTAACATGAACCTGTCCTTTGTCGTCTACCCAAGGTACACGGAATTTGAACTGGCGTTCTGGGTTTACAAGACGTTCAAGAAGAGCATCTCTTCTGAAAGCTTCTTCGTTTGCTTCAACAACGGCTCTTAATGATTCTAAAACTTCTTTTACAGCCTGATGGAATTCAGGTTCTGCTGGGTTCTGAGCAACTACCTGCTCGATCACTTCATCTACGTATGACATTTTGTTTCCTCCTTATAAGTCATAATGATATGTGTGTTTAAAACAGAGGGTATCTTTTTCAAATGGGTGTTGGCACATCCCAAAAGATAAAACAAAAAGAGGTCGGAAAACGCCTCTTTTTCTCAATGACGCCTTTGTCTTAGAATTATTATATAAGATATGGTATAATATTTCAAGAAAATCAATACACAGGAAGGAAATTAGTATGAAATCTGTGGCAATGGCCTTTTATAATGGCGCGAAATATATAGATGAGCAAATAAGATCGATTCTTGATAATATGGAAGAGACAGATGAACTGATCATTTCAGTGGATGATGCTAGTGATGGATCAGAAGCAATACTTAAGGATTGGGTCCAAAACGACCAAAGAATCCGCATAATTAAAGGACCTGGGAAGGGTGTCGTAAAAAATTTTGAGAATGCATTTAAGCATTGTCGAGGGGAGATCATCTTCTTATCTGATCAGGATGATGTGTGGAAAAAAAATAAAATGAGAGAGATTGAGCGTGTATTTGAAGACCCGAAAGTGATGGCAGTTGTTCATGATGCACAGATTGTAGATGAAAAACTTTCATCTTTAGATCAAACCACTTTTGAGTGGAGAAATAGCGGAACAGGCTTCTGGAAGAATATGAAAAAGAATTCCTATATCGGATGCTGTATGGCAGTCAGAAGATCCGCAATGAAAAGAATTCTGCCGATTCCAGATGACATCTGGATTCATGACCAATGGATCGGATTGCTGTCAGAACAACTCGGGGAAGTTGTATTTTTGGAGGAACCTCTTATTTATTATCGAAGACATGGAGGAAATGTTACGGAATTGACCCATGGTTCGATCACATCCATGATCAAAAAAAGATATCATATGATCATGGGAATCAATCACCGTGTAAAAGAATGGAGCAGACATGACAAACAAAATCAAAGACATACTGAAAACTCATAAGTATCTGTTACTCTCGTTTTTTCTGCCGGTTCTTCTATTAGAAGGAATCGCGATCGCAGAGAAGATACAGCCATTTGGCAGTGAATCATTTCTGATCGTTGATGCATTGCATCAGTATTTGCCCTTTTTTGCAGATTATCAGGAAAAATTAAAAAGCATGGATTCGATGTTTTATTCTTTTCATGCAGGTCTTGGATACAATTTCCTTGGACTATGGGCGTATTATCTGGCAAGTCCACTAAATCTGGTGATCGCACTTGTGTCAAAATCAATGCTTACGATGATATTAAGTCATTTGTATGTCTTAAAGATTGCACTGTGCTGCTTTACAGCCGCATTTTATTTTAGAAAACGCCGTGGAAAGGATGAGATATCCATTGTTGCGTTCGGAATGGCATATGGATTATGCAGTTATATGGTTGGCTACAGTTGGAATATTATGTGGATGGAAGTCATGATGATGCTTCCACTCATTTTGTATGGTATTGATAAGCTGATCAAAGAACATGATGGAAGACTTTATTGTTTTGCATTATTTATTTCTTTATGGTGTAACTTTTATATGTCCTATATGACATGTTTATTTTTAATCTTGTGGTATTTACTATATTCACATAAAAATGTCAAAGAATTTTTTACAAATGGATTCCGCTTTGCAGGATATTCACTGTTATCTGGAGCAATGGCAGCAGTTGTGTTACTGCCAGCTTACCTTGGGATCATGCAGACATCCTCAGCCAAATTACAATTTCCAAAAGAATTATGGTATGGAACATTTGGAAATCTGTTTTCCAGACATTTTCTTGGGACAACACCGCTTACGATGGCGGTAGATGATAGTAAGATCAATTTATATTGTGGAATCTTAACATTATTAATGGCAGGATTTTATCTGGCAGTCAGAGAAATTCGCCTGATCGATAAGATTCGAAGATTGTTATTACTTGTATTTTTATTTTTTAGTTTCAATATGCCTGTCTTAGGTTATGTTTGGCATGGCTTTCATGATCAGTATGGAATTCCAAACCGCTTTGCGTTTTTGTATATTTTTGCATTGCTTGCGATGGCGTATGAAGGATATTGTGTGTTGGTAAGAGGTAAAAGAAAAGTTTCACTGTGGATTTATTTTGCAGTGATTCTATGCGGTATTTTGATCGGAATCACAATGAAAACGTCGACAGTAAAATTGGAAATGAAAACGGTTTACGCAACAGTTGCAGCGATCGCAGTTTATATGATTTGTTTCGCATTATATCAGAAGAAGATTTTCAGGAAGAAAATATTTACAACATTGATCTGTTTCTTATTTATAGTAGAAACCGCAGCGATGGCAGTGATGGGATTTCAGGAAAATGGAACCATCGATACAGATAGTTATTTTCAGGATACCAAAGCTATCACAGAAGTAAAAAAAGAGTATCAGAAAAATGTAGAGACAAGAATGGAATTGATCAGTGGGCGTATGCTTGATGAAAGTATCTGGCATACCTTAAATGGAATGACATTGTTTGGTTCCACAGCACAGGGAAACGTTGTTGATATGATGGATCAGCTTGGATTTTACACGGGTGTAAATGAATATTTATATGAAGGCGCAACGCCATTTACAAATAATCTGATGTCCATGAAATATCAGATTTACCGTCCATATGATACGAAATATACCGAATTTTCACTAAAAGAAAGTGTTGGAAATGTCACGGTTTATAAAAATCCTTATCGAATAGCACTTGCCTATACGATGGATGACTTGGTACAAACTTGGGATTATGAAGATTATAATCCATTTTATGTACAAAATGATCTGGCAACGAGTGCATTTGATGTTGATGAGTTGTTTCATATGGTCAAAACAGCTAAGCCGCAATTAAACGATTGTAAGATCACATCCGATAATGGTGATGGAGAATATGTATTTGAAAATACATCCGCCCGACCAGATAACATGGTATTTACGATCAGATCAACAAAAACAAGGCGGTTGTATATTCATTTTGATGGAAGCCAGGTAGAAAATACTGTGATCGAGAAAAATGGAGAACAGGTTTTGACGGGAAGGCTAGATTCACAGATCATTTATCTTGGAAATGTGCAGAAAGGTGATGAGATCCGCATCAAAATGCAACTCAAACAAGATAATGAAATGTCTGGAGTTGTAAGACTGACAGCAGCGGAACTTGATGAAGAAGTGATGGAAGAACTTGCACAGAGAATGCAGGAAAATGCATGGAAACTTACCAGTGCCAAAGGAAATCATCTAAGTGGAACGATCCATGCACAGGAAGATCAGATGTTATTTTTCTCAATTCCATACGATAAAGGATGGACGGTGAAGATTGATGGCAAGAAAGTGAAAACAAAAGCACTTGGGAAAGCATTTTTGACAGTGAAAGTGCCGGAAGGAAAGCATAAAGTTTCACTAACGTATGTATCTTCTGGGTTTAAGGAAGGGGCAATCTTAAGTGTTGTGGGATTTGTTATTTTTATTCTGATCACGGCTTTTTTCAGAAGAAAGAAAAAAGCTGCAGTTAAAGAAATATAAATTTTCGTAAGAAATTCTTATGATTTTGGAATATTGAAAGTCAGAGATGTTTTTGCTATGATGAAAGAAATTAACAAGCAGGAGGAAAAGGATTTATGAGAAAGTTTATTGGAAAATTCCTTGCAGCAGGACTTTGTGTCGCAATGGCATTATCATCTGTAACTGTCAAAGCAGACAGCGTTGATCAGAAATATCTGGCACTTGGAGCTGACTTAACAGCTTCCCAGAAAAAGAAAGTGTTAGAACTTCTGGATTTAGATGATAATAGCGACTATAAAGTTATTACTGTAACAAATAAAGATGAACATGAATATTTGGACAGCTATCTATCAAGCAGAGTGATCGGAACAAGAGCATTATCTTCTGTGACTGTAGAACAGAAAGATGATGGAAATGGAGTGAATGTCACAACACAGAATATCTCTTACTGCACATCTGGAATGTATCGAAATGCTCTGATCACAGCAGGGATCAAGAATGCCGATGTAAAAGTAGCTGGTCCATTTAAGATTTCTGGAACAGCAGCATTGGTTGGCGTTATGAAAGCCTACGAAGAAATGACAGGAAAGAAGATTCCAGAAAAGAGCAAAGATGCAGCGACAGACGAGTTGATCACAACGGGAGAAGTTGCGGAAAATATCGGTTCTGACGATGCAGAGAAACTGATCGCAGATGTCAAACAGAAAGTTGCAAAAGATAATCTGTCATCCCCATCTGAGATCAAACAGGCGATTGAAGAGTCTGCAAAAGATTTAAATATCAATCTTTCTGATGCAGACCGAGCGAAGATACAGAGTCTGATGGATAAGATTTCAGGACTTGATCTGAATGTGTCTCAGTTAAAATCTCAAGCAAAAGATTTATATGATAAGCTTGGAGGAAGTCAGGGAATCTTTGATAAGATCGCAGCTTTCTTCCAGTCTATTTTCAGCTGGCTGTCTAATTTATTTTCATAAAAGCTTAGGAGCATATAAGAAACGAATATCTCTCCTTATGTAACATAAGATTACATAAGGAGGGATTTTTTTATGGGACAAAATGAAATGATCTTTTACATAGTGGCAGCGGGATGTATGATCTGTCTGATGATCGGAATTGTAAAGAAACCGGCATATTTGCTAGTGCTTTTGCTGCGGGGAGCTTTTTGTGCGATGATCGTATATGGAATCAGCATTGTTTGTATGCGGAAAGGAATCACAGCACCAGTCAATCTTAATATCTTGTCCATTGGAACAGGTGCACTGTTGGGGCTTCCAGGAATTATTGCGTTGTATGCGGCAGCGGTGTTTTTATTGCAGTAATAATGTGATGTAAAGTGTGCTAGTAAAATA
>OKSH01003026.1_pt1 | contig 11390 bp, 6 predicted proteins | sample 1601231 | NCBI WGS metagenome assembly OKSH01 (sample SAMEA3541596, study PRJEB24748) | human gut metagenome | biome: human gut; feature: human-associated habitat; material: faeces | place: China | collected 2012 | reverse complement strand
AATCTACAATACCGGTATGAATATCGAAGCTGTCCACTGTATGGATGCCAAGTGCCAATATCTCTTTAGCATATTTCTCAACGCTACGCGTAGGAGTACAAAGGATGGCCACATCCACATCCCTCAACTCTTTGATATCTTTCACTACGGAATATTCACTCAATTCTGCAGGACGGTTCTCTGCCCCTGCACGACGTACTACTCCTGCGATTTCAAAATCGGGAGCTGCCTGTAATGCCTCAAGTACAAAATGTCCGATATTGCCATAACCCACGATGGCTGCTCTTACTTTTTTCATCTTTTTATCGGTTTTAGTTATCAACTTTCTATTTTATGAGCGCAAAAATAAGCATTTTAATTTATAACTTAATACAGAAGTTTGCATGTTTCACAGAGTTTTTCTTTTTTTAGAGACTTAAAGTCAATAATAATTCCTACATTCGCAGAATAGGAATAATAATCATATGATAGAATACATAAAAGGTGAGATTGCCGAGTTGAGTCCGGCAAGCGCAATTATAGACTGTAACGGCCTGGGATATGCCGCAAATATCTCCTTGAATACGTATGCTGCCATACAAGGAAAGAAAAGCTGCAAACTGTATATCTACGAAGCTATCCGTGAAGATGCATATGTCCTCTACGGTTTTGCAGACAAACAAGAACGAGAACTGTTCCTGCTACTGATTTCCGTATCGGGCATTGGCGGCAATACGGCACGTATGATTCTCTCAGCCTTATCGCCCTCTGAACTGATAAATGTCATAAGCACGGAAAATGCCAATCTGCTGAAAACAGTAAAAGGCATCGGTTTGAAAACAGCCCAGCGTGTGATAGTCGATTTAAAAGACAAAATAAAAACCAGCGGAGAAGCCGCCGGAACTACCGGCATAACCGGTCTTGCCTCTACTGCCGCCAACGTACAGGTACAGGAAGAAGCCGTAGCCGCCCTCACAATGTTGGGATTCGCACAGGCTCCTTCACAAAAAGTTGTAATGGCTATTCTGAAAGAAGATGCCGGTGCACCGGTAGAGCAGGTCATCAAACTGGCTCTGAAAAGATTATAACCCCATAAAATAATATTCACACTTTAAAAGCAAACAAACTATGAAGCCAGTTCCTATTTTTATGAAACAATGGTTGGAAGCCAATGAACGTACACGTATTCTGCCCGGTGACCAATGGTATCTCGATTTCTCAATAAAGACACTCCCGATACTAAAAGAATCTCCCTTATTCAAGGAAAGCGAATATGCACAGAAAGATGCCGCCACATCACTCGGCATGTATTTTCAGGATGCAATTGCCCAGACAGGAGGTTGGAAAACATTCTCCGAGGCATACTATGCATTATACAATAGGCATCTTCCCTTTTACCGGTTATCTGACAGCTACATCCCCGATGAAATCAATCTGGAAGATGTGGCATTCGTATTGTGGACATTGAAATCCCACTTTGCAATCTTCAATCCGGATGAATATACGCTGCAAGACCCGTTTGATAAAGACTTACTGGCTCTGGCACAGAAAGTATACAAACTGATGGATGAAAACTTTGAAAAAGCCCCTATCAATGAAGAGCCTTCATCTGTTTTGTGGCTAATGGGACCGGATTTACTGGATATGCCCTTGGAGCCGCTTCCCGAAATTACTCCCGAAACAAAATTGAGCAAGGATGTTGAGCATTGCCTGGAATACAGTAATGGAAAGCCTTTGCTATACTTTACTACCTATAAAGAGCTCTGCAAATTCTTTGTTGAAGTTCTAAAATGGGAAAATACCCGTTCTGCTTTACTTCCTGACTTACAGTACAAGAAAGAATTCGTAATATACGCCAATGCCAAAGGTATGCTAATAGCCCACAACGTAGCTGCCTATTTTTGTGAAGAGCACAACCCGATGTACAATGCCGAACGCGCCGCTGCCGAAGGCTACAAACTCTTTTGCCGCCCGGGAGGCTGCCCGTTCGATTTAATAAAGTATGGTATGCTCAAAGGAATATTACCTGACGTACAATTGCCATTTGACAACGGCAAAGAAATACTACAGCAAAATTGGGATTTTATCGCCCGTTATTATCTATGTGAATATTATGAAGGGGAATAAAAACGCACAATTGCACCCTAACCGGAACAAAAAAGCCAAACCGACAGGAAAAAGAATAGGCAAATCAAAACCGTCCAAGGCTAATAACCAATTGAACAGAAGGGTGAAGTAAGCGGTTAGTGATTAGTGATTAGTGATTAGCGGTTAACGATTGTCATACGACGTAATTACCAGCCTAATCACTAATCACTAATTACATCATAATTCTATGATTTCTTCTTTGCACAAAGTCAGTTTCTCAAGACCGTCGGTGGTTACTGCCCATGAGTTTTCAATTCCGACAGGACCTATACCGGGTAAAACAATCTTGGGTTCCAAAGCAAAAACCATACCCGGTTCCAATTCCTGCTTCATACGAGGAGCCAATACGGGCATTTCATTTATTTCCAAACCAATACCATGCCCTATGAATTTCGCCTTTTGGTCTACTCCCATAAAATAATCTGCAAAACCGGCTTTCGTTACTATTTCAATAGCCTTGTTATACATATCTTCACAAACAGTTCCCGGTTTTGCCATTGCCACAATCTCCTCTTGTATTTCTAAACACGTCTGATGTGCAGCATAAGCCTGTTCCGGCAACTTGCCAATGGAGAACACACGGCTCATATCGCCCATATATCCGTTGAAGTTGCCTCCCAGATCGACCATAACACTTTGTCCTTCTTTCAGCGGAGTCTTGTCAGCGCCTCCGGGCAGGGCAGGATCGAGTCCGCGACCCCCTAAAGCAAAATCGTAGGGAGAAGGATAACCGGCATTATCTCCGGTCAGCACACTTCCCATGAAGATTTCCATGCTGCGGCCAAACACGCGGAAGATGCCGAGGCAACCTTGAAGACGCATCAGACGTTCGATTTCGATAGAAAATTCGATGTCCGTCATGCCGGGGCGGTATACGCTGGGGATTTGTTCGTAGGCTTTGGCGTGAGCAATGCCCGAACGACGGAACATTTCAATTTCAATGGCAGTTTTTACACTACGTGCCTGGCGGATTAACGGAGTGCCGTTGACTACTTCCGTTTCAGGAAACAAGCTTGCCAACCGGCAATATTCCGAGTAAGGGAGTTCGTCACCTTCCAACATTAACTTGGCAGGTATGGGCAATCCTTTTTCTTTTAGCAAATCTACAATTTGTTCCGGTTTGCGGATTGAGAATGAATGTTCTCCTGTGATATTGTTGGGACGTTTAAAAAACAGTAAAGCAGGTGAGTGTAGTGGGAGATAGAGATAACCACTGACTACGCAACCATACGTGTAAATTAAATTAGCATTACAAGTAATAAGTGCGGCGTCAATGCCCTGTAACGCCATCAGACTGCGAATCTTATCGCGGCGAAGTTTTAATTCGGGTTGTAGCATTTTATATTTGTTACATGATTAATAATTACACAATTGCTAATAGTAAATCATTAATTGTGAGTTGTTTACTGTGAACAACAAATTCATAATCTATTATTTACCTTATTATGCCACAAAGATAATTAATTCCATTGAAAATAATGTTAATCTCAAAAAAATAGCGCTACCCGCGTCCTGTCACAGGAGGCGAGTAGCGCAAAACCACAAATACAAATACAACTAAACAAAGTCTTTTTAAATAACGCCTTGTCCCATCATTGCGTGAGCTACTTTCATAAATCCGGCAATGTTGGCACCCTTCACATAATTAATGTATCCGTCGGGTTCCGTGCCGTACTTCACGCATTGTGCATGGATGCCGTGCATGATTGCATGGAGCTTTTCGTCCACTTCGGCAGCACTCCAGCTTAGGTGCATTGCGTTTTGAGACATTTCCAGACCGGAAGTGGCAACACCGCCTGCGTTGACCGCTTTACCCGGAGCATACATTGTCTTATGTTCAATAAAGAGGTCGATTGCTTCGGGAGTACATCCCATGTTGGAAATTTCTCCGACGCAAAGTACGTCATTTTTTATGAGATTTTGTGCATCTTCTCCATTTAATTCATTCTGGGTAGCACAAGGAAGCGCGATGTCTGCTTTCACTTCCCACGGGCGCTTGCCTTCTACAAAGGTAGCATTCGGATACTGTTCTGCATAAGGTGCAACAATGTCATTACCCGACGAACGAAGTTCGAGCATATAGTCTATCTTTTCGCCGCTGATACCATCCGGATCGTAGATATATCCGTCCGGACCGGAAATTGTAATCACTTTGGCACCCAGTTCGGTAGCTTTGGTAGCTGCTCCCCAGGCGACGTTGCCAAAACCGGAAATAGCGACTGTCTTACCTTTTATATCAATACCTTTCGCTTGTAGCATCTGATTTACAAAATACAGACCACCGAAACCGGTAGCTTCCGGGCGAATCAACGAGCCTCCGAATTCTAATCCCTTGCCGGTGAATGTGCCTGTAAATTCACGAGTCAGTTTCTTATACATACCGAACATATAACCTACTTCACGTCCGCCTACGCCGATATCACCGGCTGGTACATCCATATCCGGTCCGAGGTGACGCCATAACTCCAACATGAAAGCTTGGCAGAAACGCATGATTTCAGCATCGCTCTTACCGCGCGGAGAGAAATCGGAACCACCTTTTCCACCACCCATAGGCAGCGTGGTCAGTGCGTTTTTGAATGTCTGTTCGAAACCGAGGAATTTCAGAATGGAAAGATTGACGGAAGCATGGAAACGGATACCACCTTTATAAGGACCGATCGCATTATTGAATTGTACACGATAACCGAGGTTGGTCTGCACCTCGCCTTTGTCGTCCACCCACGTCACACGGAAAGTGAAGATACGGTCGGGTTCTACCAATCTTTCTATGATTTTAGCTTTTTCAAATTCAGGATGTTGATTGTATATATCTTCGATAGAAAGAAGAACTTCCTTCACTGCTTGAAGATATTCAGATTCACCGGGATGCTTAGCCTCCAAAGAGGACATGATTTTCTGGATGTTCATGATACTATATTTTAAAAGGTTAATTCTGATAAAATGTCAACTAACTCACTGCAAATATAGGAAAATTTTTCAAAATTGCTTGTTTTAATGCGGATATTTTGATTAAATAATGATAAAATGTCAATTTCTTCTGCTGAAAAACACAAAGCCCCGCAGCCTGTAATGTAAAATACAGGTTACGGGGCTTCTATGTGTTTATAAATAGGAAGTGCCGCTTTAGAATTTTGGTTTCATTCCTAGATTATACATGATGAATCCGTAAATATCAGCTTGTTCTTCCAGCACTTTAGCCATTGGTTTGCCAGCGCCATGCCCGGCTTTGCTGTCAATACGGATCAGTGTCGGATTGGTACCGTCGTTGTCGGCTTGCAGGGTAGCGGCAAACTTGAATGAGTGGGCAGGGACTACACGGTCGTCATGGTCGGCGGTAGTGACCAGTGTTGCCGGATATTTCGTGCCCGGTTTCAGGTTGTGCAGTGGAGAGTAGCCTTTGAGGTATTCAAACATCTCTTTGCTGTCTTCGCTTGTGCCGTAATCGCTTGCCCAGTTCCAGCCGATAGTGAATTTATGGTAGCGGAGCATATCCATTACACCTACTTGCGGGATCGCTACACGGAACAGGTCGGGACGCTGTGTCATGCAGGCGCCTACCAACAGACCACCGTTGGAACCTCCTACAATGGCGATTTTATCTTTATTCGTATATTTCTGGTCGATCAGATATTCGGCAGCAGAGATGAAATCGTCGAATACGTTCTGTTTCTGCATTTTAGTTCCGGCTACGTGCCAGTCTTCACCGTATTCACTACCACCACGCAGGTTTACTTGTGCGTAGATACCCCCATTTTCGAGGAATGGAATGCGCATGGCACTGAAGCCCGGGTTGAGGCTGATGCCGAAGCCACCGTATCCGTAGAGGAATACAGGGTTTTTGCCGTCTTTCTTCAAATCTTTCTTATAAGTAAGGAACATCGGAATTTTTACGCCGTCTTTGCTGGCGAAGAATACTTGTTCGGTCACAAAATCGTCCGAGTTGAATTGTACTTTCGGGGCACGATATAGTTCGTAGGTATTCTGATCCATGTCGTATTTATAGGTAGCACCCGGTATGGTGAATGAAGTGAATCCGAAGAAACATTCTTTGTCGTCTTTGTTGCCGCTAAAGCCTACGGAACCGAGTGACGGCAGTTGGATTTCCTGGATTTGTTTGCCGTCGAGACCGTAAACGTATGCGTGGTTCGAGGCATCTTTGTCATAAGTAAGGAACAGTTTGCCACCGATCACTTCCGCGTTTGAAAGAACAGCTTCCGATTCGGGTACGAGCTCTTTCCAGTCCTCCAGCTTCGGACGGTTGATGTCGGCTACCATGATTCGGTTTTTCGGTGCACCGTAGTTGGTATAAATATAAATCTGGTCGCCGATAACTTCGATTGGGTAATATTGGTAGTCGAGGTCTGAAGTCAGCTGGATGAAGGGTGAATTCGGCTTTTTCAGATCCCGTATAAACAGGTTGTTACCTCTTCCGGCACCGGATTCCGTCAGGAAGAGAATCCGTTCGTCTTCACTGGTGCTCGATGTATAGAAACGTTTCGGATAAGCAGGATTCTGATAAATCAGTTTATCTTTTGACTGTGGCTCACCGATTTTGTGATAATAGATTTTGTGATTCTCGTTCACGTTAGAGAACTCTTTTCCTTTGGACGGTGCATCATAGGCGCTGTAATAGAAACCGTCTCCCTGCCAGGCAGCACCGGTGAACTTGGCCCATTCGATGTGGTCTTCCAACAGTTTTCCGCTTTCGGTATCCATTACATAAATTTCAGACCAGTCCGAACCGCTGCGTGAAATACTGTAAGCGGTATACTTGCCGTCGTTTGAGAAATAAAGACCGGTCAGTGCTACTGTTCCGTCGTCCGATAGTTTGTTCGGATCGAGGAAAACACGCGGTTCGCCGTCCAATGAGTCCTGCACATAGAATACACTCTGGTTCTGCAGACCGTCATTTTTACTGAAATAATACTTTCCATGTTTCTTGATCGGGGCACTGATCTTCTCGTAATCGGCCAGTGTCGTCAATCGTTTCAGAAGGTTTTCGCGGAACGGGATCTGGCTAAGATACTCATTCGTTACTTTGTTTTGTGCTTCTACCCAGGCAGTAGTGGCTGCACTGGTGTCATTTTCCAACCATCTGTAAGGGTCGGGAACTTGTGTGCCGAAGTACACATCTACAGTGTCTACCTTTGCCGTCTCGGGGTAGACCAGCTTTTTTTGTTGGGGAGCGCATGACATCACCATGATTCCACTCATTAATAAAGTTACTTTTTTCATGTGAATAAAAAGTCTTTTTGAATAAACTTAAAGTTACAAATCTACAAAATAATAAGAGATAAACAAGTAAACTTTATAAAGAAGATGATGGAAAATGAGATTTAAAGAATTAACTTTGCAAAAGTAATCATCAAGTATAAAGGACTATGGGTAATTTTATTACGAGTATCAAGGTTAATCATATTTTTCATTTGGAGAACTTTTGTATACCAATCTCTGAAAATGAAAAAAAACATCTGATTATTACGGGAAAGAACGGAAGTGGTAAGACTATTCTGTTGAATGCAATAGTGGAGCATTTAAGTCAGGTTTGTAATGATAAGATGTTGAGTTTCTTAGATTTAAAGAAAAATTTAGAGTCTAATCAAGCATGGTTGCAGCAAGCTGAGACCACTGGTGATTCGAAAAGTATTGCTTCCGGCCAGAATAATGTTGAATATTATAAAAATAGAATTGAAGAATTTTATGGAAAAGTAGAACTTTCATTCCATGATATATACTCTATACCTAAGGATTTTTTAAGTCAGGACTTTATTATAGCCTACTATGCTGATGAACGTAAGTCTCTTTTTGTAGAACCTAAGAATCCTGTTAAGCCGGATTTGAAGATGAAGACTGATCTGAAACATAATAAAGTAGATCAGTTCTTGAATTTTATGGTTGACTGTAAAGTGCAAGAGGCTTTAGCTCGTAATGAAGGAAAAACAGAGGATGCTGATTATATTCGTCAATGGTTTGTCGGCTTCCGAAATATTCTTCGTCAGATATTTGATGATACAACCTTAGAACTTGATTTCAATTATAAAGATTACTCTTTCCTCATTCAAACACGCGGAAAGTCGTTTAAATTCACCGAACTATCAGCAGGGTATTCGGCTGCATTAGACATTGTAGCCGATTTAATTTTAAAAATGCAATCACAGAATAATGTGGTCCGTGCATACGAGAAAGAAGGAATTGTGTTGATTGATGAAATAGAAACGCATCTTCATTTGGAACTACAACGAGTGATTTTGCCGATATTGACTACTATTTTTCCTAATATACAGTTTGTTGTCACTACTCATTCCCCTTTTATTCTTAATTCTTTAGAGAATGCTGTTGCTTTTGATTTGGAGCATCGTGAACCAATTGAAGATTTAACGGATTATTCTTATGAAGCATTAGCAGAAGGTTACTTTGGTGTTCGTACAGACTCCAGTGAGATTCAAATGCGTTTACAACGGATGGAAGAATTGATTCGTTCCGATCGGCTTTCTATTTCGGATAAAAGTGAGTTGGAAATGTATCTGCAGGATTTTGATAAGATTCCGGAAGCAGTTGCTCCTGCTGTAAAAGCTAAATATTATGATCTGAAAAGAGAGTGGCAAAATAAGAATTAATTAAGATGATTAGAATTTGTAAAAATGCAGATAAGCCACAAACTTTAGATAAGAGTTATAATACGGACGAGGTCTGCAAACAATTACTGATGGATCAGAATGATAAATGTTATCTATGCGAACGGCGTTTGACAACTGATTATCAAGTAGAGCATTTTAAATCGCAAGCCAATAATGGAGACTTGAAACAAACATGGGAAAACTTATTTGTAGCTTGTGGATACTGTAACAATAAAAAGTCGAATAAGTATGATGATATCTTAGATCCGACTCAATATGATATCGAAACTATAATAGAACATTCAAATGATTTTGTTAATCAGAAAGCAATATTTGATAGTGATAATAGAACTTCTGAAGTACTTTCAACGATAAAGTTATTGAATTTATTATTTAATGGAAAACTATCTTATAGGAATTGTCGTGAGCAACGATTTTATGATGAATTTATTCAAAAAATGAATTTCTTTTCTTATGTTGTTGATGAATATATGTCAGGTGAGAAAGAATATTATTATCCGGTTATAAAAGAACAGTTGGATATTCGTAGTGAATATTTGGGATTTAAATATGCCATTATTCATAGTAACGATTTGCTGAAACATGATTTTGGAGATATGACGATTTGGAATAAGAAAGGAGAATGACTTTATGCTTAGTAAATATAAATTAAACCAGCTTTACTTCAAAGATACACAATTCGCCAACCTGATGACAAGGCGAATTTTTAACGTGTTGTTAATCGCTAATCCTTATGACGCTTTTATGTTGGAAGATGACGGGCGTATTGATGAGAAGATTTTCAATGAATACACCTCTTTATCTTTGCGTTATCCGCCTCGTTTCTCGCAGGTATCCACAGAGGAGGAAGCATTGGCGCAGTTGGAAAATATGTCGTTCGACCTGGTGATTTGTATGCCGAGCACGGGGGATAATGACAGTTTTGATATCGGTCGTCATATAAAAGAGAAATATGAGCATATTCCTATCGTGATCCTGACTCCTTTCAGCCATGGTATTACCAAACGGATTATCAATGAAGATTTGAGTGCGTTTGAATATGTGTTCTGTTGGTTGGGCAATACCGACCTGCTGGTGTCTATTATCAAATTGATAGAAGACAAGATGAATCTGGAACACGATGTGCAGGAAGTCGGTGTGCAGTTGATTCTTTTGGTGGAAGACGGTATCCGTTTCTATTCCTCCATTCTTCCCAACTTGTATAAATTCGTGCTAAAGCAAAGCCAGGAATTTTCTACCGAGGCGTTGAATGCGCATCAGCGTACACTCCGTATGCGTGGACGTCCTAAAATCGTTCTGGCACGCACGTATCAAGAGGCAATGGAGGTCTATCGTAAATATCAGAACAATATATTAGGTGTTATCACAGACGTACGTTTCCCGAAGGTGGAGCGTGGCGAAAAAGACGGTCTGGCGGGTATTAAGTTATGCGCTGAGATACGTAAGAATGATCCGTTTGTACCGTTGATTATCCAGTCTTCCGAATCAGAGAACGCTTCGTATGCAGCAAAGTATGGCGCTAGTTTTATCGACAAGAACTCCAAGAAAATGGACGTCGACCTGCGGCGTATCGTTTCTGATAACTTTGGTTTCGGCGACTTTGTGTTCCGTAATCCGGAGACAGGGGAGGAGATTGCCCGTGTACGTAATCTGAAAGAATTGCAGAATATCCTGTTCGCTGTGCCTGCCGAGTCTTTCTTGTATCATATTAGCCGGAATCATGTGTCACGCTGGCTTTATTCACGCGCCATGTTCCCGGTGGCAGAGTTTTTGAAACCTATTACATGGAGCAGCCTTCAGGACGTGGATGCGCATCGCCGGATTATCTTTGAAGCGATTGTGAAATACCGTAAAATGAAGAATCAGGGAGTGGTTGCCGTCTTCAAACGTGACCGTTTCGACCGTTATTCCAACTTTGCCCGTATCGGTGACGGTTCATTGGGAGGAAAGGGACGCGGTTTGGCTTTTATAGATAATATGGTGAAACGTTATCCCGAATTTGAAGAGTTTGAGAATGCCCGTGTTGCCATTCCTAAGACAGTGGTGCTTTGTACGGACGTATTCGATGAATTTATGGACATTAACAATCTGTATCAGATTGCGCTTTCGGATGCGGATGATGATACGATATTGCGATATTTCCTGAAAGCAAAATTGCCGGACAGACTGGTAGAGGACTTCTTTACTTTCTTTGATGTGGTGAAATCGCCTATTGCTATCCGTTCTTCTTCTTTGTTGGAAGATTCTCATTATCAGCCGTTTGCCGGAATCTATAACACTTATATGATTCCTTATCTGGACGATCGGTATGAGATGTTGCGTATGCTTTCCGATGCAATCAAAGGCGTTTATGCTTCCGTTTATTTTCGGGATAGTAAAGCCTATATGCAGGCTACATCGAATGTGATCGATCAGGAAAAAATGGCCGTTATTTTGCAGGAAGTAGTCGGCAATCAGTATGGTGACCGTTATTATCCATCCATGTCCGGTGTGGCGCGTTCGCTGAATTATTATCCGTTGGGTGATGAAAAAGCGGAGGAAGGAACCGTCAATCTGGCACTGGGATTGGGAAAATATATTGTAGACGGCGGTATGACGCTTCGTTTCTCTCCTTATCACCCG
>OKSH01003019.1_pt1 | contig 11431 bp, 14 predicted proteins | sample 1601231 | NCBI WGS metagenome assembly OKSH01 (sample SAMEA3541596, study PRJEB24748) | human gut metagenome | biome: human gut; feature: human-associated habitat; material: faeces | place: China | collected 2012 | reverse complement strand
TACTTCTTTTTTAAGATTATTGGTATATTTCAAATTCTTAAATTCCAATGTTAGTACCTTTTTTGAAGTATCAATATTTTGAACCACTAGATTACCAGAACGAAAATCACTATCTGTAATATATTCATCTCCACTATTATATTCCATTAATAGCCCTAATTTACTGGTAATATCACTTCCTGCTGAAAGATTTTCTAGCTTGGTGGATAGAGTACCTTGAATATACACTCCAGTATTAATAACGCTGGCGTCATTTACCCAGAATGTAAAAGCTCTGAAAGAGGTGGAAGGGTCATACTCACCTTCAATACTTTTGACCTTAATAGCTTCGCCATTCATTGTCAGACTGGAAGCTGCACCCAAATTGTCATCATCGTCTTTTGAACATGACGCAAAAACACACGCAGTCAATATGACTGCAAAAAGCATAAATAAATTCTTTTTCATTTTAAAATAAGATTTGTGCTATCTGCCCCCGATAAGCGGTTTATAAATGGGAAGAAGCGTGGGCAATTCGTTAGTTTATTTGTTTTCAAGGCTCTGGTAAACCCACACACAAAATAAACAACGACGCCCACGCCCCCTATAAAACAAGGACGTGAGCGTTTAGTTGCCATTATCTCTGTGTGTGAAAGAATTTACCAGATTCTGAAAACGAGATAATATCCTAAACGCTTCTACGTTAAATTTCTAATATGTCAGTGCAAAGATAATAGCTTTACTTTGATTATAAATGTTTAGTTGCATATTTTATTTTGATACAGATGATTTTATTGATTAACCGTCTGGTCTAGAGATTATTAACTATGATTGTTGTGCCAATTTGAAACTGGAACCGTATATTTGTACAGTTAAATAGTAATTAATATGAAAACAGCAGTAATTTTAGCACGAGTAAGTACAATGGCGCAAGATTTTGACCGTCAGATTGATGAGTTGAAATCTTATGCATTGAATAACAATTTGAATATAATGAAAATATTTGCTAATAAAATTAGTGGAGCTAAAAGTAATGATGAACGTTGTGAAATCATTGAACTGATACAGTATGTAAAAGAAAACCACGTTGATAAAGTATTGGTACTTGAAATCAGCCGCTTAGGACGGAATACGCTGGAGGCTCTGAAAGTGATTGAATTACTTAACCATGAGAAAATTTGTTTATGTGTAAAGAATTATAATATCGAAACGCTGGACGGTTTGGGAAATATTAATCCAATGGCACAATTCCTTATTACTATCTTACTGGAAGTTGCCAGAATGGAACGTGCTACAATTCGACAACGAATGGAAAGCGGATATGCACATCATATACAAAATGGTGGGGTTGTTGGACGTAAACCTGGTTATCGTAAAACTATATCGGAGATGAAAGAACAGTATAAAGAAGAAATTAAACTGTTGAAAAGAAATTACTCTTTAAGAAATGTGTCTAAATTGACTGGTACGAGTGTAAATACTCTTCGTAAATTAGTCGGTTTAATGTAAATTAACGCAATAGGGTGGTAAAATAATCTATAAGTCGTATATTTGCTTGGAAGAAAGGTAAATCCACCACGAAAGACACTTCAATTTCAATTTTATTGGAACAAGTTAGGAGCAGGAAGCACGTTCATGTGTATGCACTTCCCTGCTCTGTGGATATTGCATGAACGTGTGAAAATAAGTCGTGCAATGGCATGACAAATAATCCTTTATAACAAATGTTTAACGAGGATGAATTGAAAGTTTATGATAAGAAATTTCAAGCAATAGGTATTTTAGACAAAGAAGAACAAAAAAAGATACTGGAGTTCTTCTATACATTAGGTATTATTACGTTTAACCTTTAATTTGATGATTTATGAGTAAGAAAAAGAGTAAAGAGAAAGTAGTAGAGTATTCCAAATTAGAACATAAAGTTGCTGCTGTCTGGACACGAGTCTCAACGGGAAAACAAGCGGACAACAACGGTAGTTTAGAGTCTCAAAAAAGAATTTGTGATGAATATGCTGCTAGTAAAGGTATCCGCATAAAAGAATATTTTGGGGATACTAATGAGAGCGCACAGACTGAGGGAAAACTATATCGTAATATGATTGAAAAAGTGGCTAAAGATAAGGAGATTAATGTAATATTAGTTGCTTCTTATGACCGCTTTAGTCGTACAGGTCCAGAAGGTATAATGACAAAGGCATATTTAAAAGCAAAAGGCATTTATGTCGTTTCAGCAACGCAAGCAACCGACCCAGATAGTGCGGCTGGTACATTCATGGAGAATATAATTTTTCTTTTTAATCAATTTGAAAATAGTTTAAGGAGGGATAAAGCTGTTATTGGCATGACTGATTGTCTAAGAAAGGGTAATTGGTTTTCCAAACCGCCATTAGGGTATAATAAAGTAAAGGTTGAAAAAGACCATATTCTTACAGTAAATGAAACGGGCAGAATATTGCGTAATGCTTTTATCTGGAAAGCTACAGAGGGGATTGGGGATATAGAAATAGTTCAGCGGTTAAAGGAATTAGGGTTATCTATTGACCGAAAACATTTGAATAAAATTCTGCATAATCCATTTTACTGTGGGTATATACAGCATAGTTTGTTGGGTGATGAAATTATAAAAGGTAATCAAGAGATATTAATTGATGAGGCTACCTTTAATAAAGTGAATGGCATATCTAATACTGGATATGAACATAAAAAAATAACAGAGCCATTTCCATTGAAAAGGCATATCATCTGTTCAGACTGTGGCGGCTATTTAACTGGATACACAGTGAAAGCACGTGGGAAGGATTATTATAAATGCAATAAGAAAGGATGCAAGAGTAATCACAGTACAGAAAAGTTGCATCAGAAATATATCAATCTTTTGAATGAATATAATATACCAGATGAATATATTCCGATACTCACAGACGTTTTAAGAAAGGTTTTTGAAGAATACAACCAAAATAAAGGTGAAACAAAGAAAGTCCTTTTAAAACGAAAAACAGAGTGTGAAAATCAAATTAATGCAGTCAAAGTAAGGTTGGGTTTAGGGGAAATCAATAGTGAAATATATACGGCTACTATGGGCGAATTAAATTCAAGATTAGCAGAGGTCAAAAGAGGTCTTGAAGATGCAGGGAAAAATTTATCGAACATGATGAAATATATCAATCAAACGATTGAAATGTCTTGTAAATTAGGTAGTTTATGGAATGATAGCAACTTTGTGGATAGGCAAAAAGTACAGAATTTAGTCTTTCCAAGTGGAATTTACTTCGATAAGGAAAAAGATGATTATCGAACAGAAAATGAGAATGAAGTATTTAAGATTTTCCGCAGATTTACAGAGATTTACAAGGATGAAAAAGAAAAAGCGACAACCGATTTTGCTCGTTTGTCGCCTTCTGTCGGAATGAGGCGACTCGAACGCCCGACCCCTACGTCCCGAACGTAGTGCGCTACCAACTGCGCTACATTCCGCTCTTGGATGTGATGTTGTTGAAAATTGAACTTTGAAAGTTTTTATTCGTAAAACTCTGATTAACATTACAATTTCTATCACATTATAATCAAATAAATAGATTGTATATATGTTAAATGTTAACTTATATTGCTCTTATTTTTTTTGACGGTGCAAAGATATGGAAAAGGTTCGATTTATCCAAATACTATAGGAATATTTTTTGGAAGGAACTTCATAATGTATTCTTTTATAATGATAAGAACAAAGCTATATCCCGTGTCCTTCTCTTTAGTGCTGACTTTTAAGACAAAGAGTTTATCTCCTAATGAGAAACTGAAATATTCATTATTAGATATACCGGCAATATGCAAAATTGAATATATACGGATATTAGTTCTAGTATATATACAATTTAAGTACCTTTCTTCCTAAGAGAAGTTTCCAATCTGTAATATAATTGTAATTAATTGAATTTCAACGAATAATGAATTAACTAGAAATATGTATAGATTACAAAGTTTTGCAAATCCCCTAGTTTTTAATAGTTTAGCTAAAAAAAAGTTTATATTTTATATTGTCATTTACAATATTTTATATAATTTTGCAACAGGTTGGATACATCTCTTAGGAAGAGATATATTTGAAATGTCATTTATTTATACTCATATATATAGGGGTGTTGAAAAGGTATATGTAACATTGATTTGATATATAACGCATGTCTAAAATATTTCTATTTCCGATATATAGGACGAATGTGGTTTGAGATATATGCGTGTATGTGTGAATTTAGTAATATATAATACTTATATATATGAAAAAAAACAAATTGAAACTGTATGCAATTATGATTTTTGTGCTTCTCTGCACAGAAGTACATTGTCAGAAAGTAGCAATCAAAAGCAATTTATTGTATGATGTTACTGCAACTGTTAATGCAGGAATAGAAGTTGGCCTTGCTCCGAAATGGACATTTGATCTTTCCGCTAACTATAATGGCTGGACTTTTTCACATGAGCGTAAGTGGAAACATTGGCTTCTGCAACCAGAAGGACGTTATTGGTTTTGTGATCGTTTCGCTGGTCATTTTGTTGGTGTTCATGCTTTGGGTGGGCAGTATAACATTGGTAATCTGAACAATCATATTTCGTTTCTTGGAACAGATTTATCTGTGCTTTCTGATCGTCGTTATCAAGGTTGGTTTGCCGGTGGTGGCATTGCGTATGGTTATGCGTGGATATTGAACAAACGTTGGAATTTGGAAGCGGAGTTAGGTTTGGGCTGGATTTATACTCGCTACGACAGTTATCCCTGTGCCCAATGCGGTACAAAAATAGCCGATGGAAAATCGCATAATTATGTTGGGCCCACAAAAGCGGCAGTCAATCTCATATATACTTTTTAAATCACACAAATTACGGATATGAATAGAACAACAAAAATACTTTGTAGTAGTTTGCTATTCCTACTCTTGATGATAGGAGCAAAGGCTCAAACAATAATGGGCGGTAATGTGACAGTATCTGACCTTGCCGTGTCTCGTTCGGAAGATAAATTGTTCGTATCAATGGATATTGATGTTTCGGCATTGAGTGTAAAAAGTAACCGTGAAGTGATTCTTACGCCTAGACTGTCAGGAGAAGGTAATGAACTGAACTTACCTTCGGTGATGATAGCTGGTCGCAACCGCTATTATCATCATCTGCGCAATGGCTTGTGTACGGATGATATGATGCTTTATCAAAAAAGCAAAGTATCTGTGGTCAAATATCGTACAGTGGTACCTTATGCCGATTGGATGAAACGTGCCACGCTCAGTACGGGCAATGAAACATGCGGTTGTTGCGGCGAGGCACTTGTTGATGGCAACGAGCCTCTGTTGGTGCTTCAGTTGGAGCCGAAAGAATTTGTGCCTGCCTATGTATACATTCGTTCGAAAGCAGAACCAAAAATTAATGTATTGGAAGGTTCGGCTTATATTGACTTTCCTGTGAACCGAACAGAAATCCATGAGAATTATCGTCGTAATCCGGCTGAATTACAAAAGATACTTAATACTATTGATGCGGTGAAGAATGATGTGGATACACGGATTATCTCTGTCAGCATCAAAGGATATGCTTCGCCTGAAAGTCCCTATTCGAATAATGAACGTCTGGCGATGGGACGAACGAAAACATTGAAAGAGTATGTACGCAAACAGTACGATTTTGCCGATTCACTATTCATTACCGATTACGAGCCGGAAGATTGGGCAGGACTCGAACGTTATGTGGAAAACTCGTATCTCGAAAACAAAGCAGGTATTCTGGCATTAATCCGCAGTAACCAGGAACCGGATGCAAAAGAACGTAGCATCAAGACTGCCTTTCCAAAAGATTATGCATTCTTACTGAAAGAGGTTTATCCGGGGCTTCGTCATTCAGACTATGCAGTCAAATATGAAGTGCGTACCTATACTGATATCAACGAAATCAAGCGTCTGATTAAAACACAGCCACAGAAGTTAAGTTTGAATGAGATGTATCTTGCCGCACAGGATATGAAACTGGGGAGTGAAGAATATAATGAAACATTCGAAGTCGCTGTACGTATGTTCCCTGATGATGAAGTGGCTAATCTGAATGCTGCAAATGCCGCAATGGCTAGGGGGGATATGAAGAATGCGGAATATTATCTGAAGAAAGCTGGAAACTCACCGCAGGCTGTTTATGGTCGGGGGACATACGCTGCCTTGAAGAAGGAGTTTGATATGGCCTCCGCGACGCGTAGCACGAGCACCTTGCTGGGCCCGCCCTCAAGGATCATCCGCAGGTATGCATAGTTGCGCTGCGTCCAGTGTGTGTAGTCCACGTCCGCGAGGGACGTATATACCGTCTCGGCAGCGCCGCCCTCGGTGTTATCTCTAAGGATGCAGGCGACGATCCCGCGCGCGCTGCGTTGGATCGCGGTCTGCCCCTTACTGGCAAATGTGATGTTAATCTCAGGTAATCCCACTCGTTACCCTCCCTTGTGGTGTGATAATATCCGCCTCCAGCGTCTCGGCCAGCGGGTACTGCTCCTGTACATCGGCGCTGTCGATATACGACAGCGTAAAGGTGCAGTGCAGTATCCGGTCGACGATCTTGTAGTCGACGCTGGGGACGGTGATCGCCCGGTCACCCCAACGGATGACCGGGCGGATGGAATGGTCGATGGTGTCGGCGAGCGCCCAATATCCGGCATTGTCCTCGCGGGCCGTATGCACGGCCAGGTCGATGACGACGCTGTGCCGCGTATGGTACGCGCTCACGGTCTCCCGGCTGACGGGCGTCAGGCCGATATAGATGTAATCTGTAATATTGGATTTGCTCCCGTAATCGGTCTTGGCAAGGTGCTCGCTCGTGACGTCCATGTCAGGCAGCGCCGTTTTGAGCGCCCGGACGATGGCGTCCTTGATCTGGTGATATACGTTGCTCATATTGCTCCTATAAGTCGTGCGCTGCCATAAAGTCCTGCAGCCACGCGCGCAGGTAGGAGGGCAGCCGCTCCTCGACCTGCGCGAGGGAGATCTCCATCATGTGCGCGCCGGGGACGTATCCGCCGCCCCGCGTGCGGTGGCCGTAGTTGACAGGGTCGGCATACTCGAGATCGGTGTAGACCTCAACGACGTACTCGCCACCCTTACGGACGATATCGCCCACCGTCCAGCTGCCGCGCAGGTGGCCGGTATCCTTGGGTGTGAGGTCGGAGGAGAGCCGCCCCTGCAGCTCGTGCGCGATGTCGAGCACGAGCCGTTCAAACTCCGTTGGCCACTCTCGCGCAGCGCGCTCAAATATCTCCGCGTACTCATCCAGGCCGTCAAATCCATAATCCGTACTGCTCATACCGTATCCTCCACGAGCGTCAGCGGGATATTGTTGTGGCTCGGCTGCCGCTCCGGCTTGCCCGCGACGGTGCGGTACGTCTGTCCGAGGCGGGTGACGAGCACCGTGTCGCCGGGACGGATGTCCACCTCCGGGCGCACAAAGAGGAGATAGTCTGTCTTGACGTCAGAGGTTGCCTCCCCGTGTTGCAGCTTGCCGCCGGACGGGGAGGACAGGGCGCAGGGGATACCGCTCATCACGATCTCCCCGTCGAGCCCGTCCCGGATCACTGTCTCAAGATTGGGCAGCAGCCGCTTGACGGGCCGGTATACCGTGCATGCGTCCCCGTAGGTGGCGGCGAGGATATCTGCCTCAGTGTTATGGCTCATCATGGCTCCTCCCTCCGGGGGACGCCCGGCTTACGGTAACGCCACAGGATATCCTCATAGTCCTGCAGGTAATCCCGCGTAGCCTTGGCAGAGGATGATTGATCCCGATAGCTGATGGACGTGTCGCCCCGCGTTACGCTGGAGACCTGCTGGGGCAGGGTAAGCGTCCCATCGTCCCGCAGCATTGCCTCTGCCATTTGCGCCGCCACGATCTCCAGCGCCTCCGGCAGGTCGTCGCGGTTGCAGGATGCAAGGATCCTTGTAACAGCCATCAGCACACGCCGCCTTGCCGCAGTCTCATCCGCGACGGACAGGTCATAGGCGTACTTGATGCCCAATACGATCCGGTCGATCTGCTCAGTTACCGTCATTGCCCGCACCCGCTTTCGGGGCGGCCTTGCCGCCGCTCTTGGGCTTGGCTGCGGGCTTTGCGGGCTGCTCCTCCTCATCGAGGAGCGCCTTGGCAATAGTCTCATCGGTCAGGGGCTCCCCGGTGCGCAGCTGGTTGGCAATCTGGCGGCCAAGCTCCTCTACGTCGATGGTCATGTTAACCTCATGCTCCGTCTCCGCCGCGCCGCCGGTGCGGGCAAAGCCCTGCTCCTCGAGCTTGCGGGCGGCCTCGTCCGAGGCCACCCTGCGCACGACGTTGTCACGCTGTAATGTAATCATGTGAGATCCTCCTCTCAGGTTTCCGGCAGGGCCTGCTTACAGTTGACCCACACCTGCGGCCACTTGTTGTTGGTGATCCACAGGTCGTGATACTTGCGGTAGTCGATCATCCATGACCTCGCTCGTTGGTTGGTCTCCGGATCAAAGATGCGCACCTTGTCGGTGCGGGAGACCGCGATCGGCACCGTGCGCGGGCAGATGATCCAGTTGACGTCGATCGCATTTTCTGCGGGCGCAAAGCCGCCCGTCTTTTGGCCCTCGGTCTTGCCGTCGGCAAACACATACGCACTCTTGAGCCTCCCGGAGCCGACGCGCCGGATCGGGTGCTCTCCGTTGAGGGCGCTTACCTTAAGGGTCACGCCTCCCTGCGTAAAATCGACGACGTCAAGCTTTTTGGAGATCTCTGACGAGGTGTCCAGGATGGCCGCGACCAGCGTGGACATGGTGATCACCAGCGGGGTGTCGTTGCCGACCGCGTCCTGCACGGCGGCAATATCATAATATAGCTTGGAGAGAATGTCAGCGGCGGTCGGCGTGTATCCTCCGGACGCCCGCTTATTGGCGATGGCCCCCGCCGCGATCGCGCTGTAGCGGTAAGCGTCGATCTCAGGCACCACTTTGGTGCGCTGGAACTCGCCCATAATCCGCGACGCGGTCGCCACAAAATTGGTGTCGTTGACCTCATGCTCGTCGAGCATAAACCTACGGCCACGATCCATCTTAAACACAAGGTCTTGCCACGTCAGGGTGACGTCCCCATCAGTAAAACCGTTATCATAGTCGGCAAGACCGTCCATATCCATCAGCGGCACCTTGACGGTCTTGCCGCCCGTGTACTTGATAAGGCTCTCGTTGGGCTCCATCCAGCCGGATGTGGCGAGCTCGACGGCGGCCTTGTCGAGCTCGCTCTGAAATACGGATGCATACTGTAAGCTGTTGGGCATGGCTTATATCCCTCCTCTGATGTTTTTGGCGATCTCGTTGCGGATCGCCTCGTTGGCGTTGGCCCCCTTGCCGAGGCCCTCCGGCGTCTTGCCGCGCAGCCGCTCCTTGACCGCCGCCGCGACCGCTGCGTCAAATGCCTCGGTCAGCTTGTCGCAGGCCGCCGTCATATCCTGCTCGCTGGTCAGCGGCAGCAGGTCGGCAAGCCCAACCGGATAGCCGTCGCCGCTTAAGCGTGCGACCGCCTTATCCTTGAGGTCGTGCGCGAGCAGCTGTGCCTCCAGCTGAGCGACCCGGTCGCTGGTCTTAGCAGCCTCTGCCTTGGCGCGCTCCTCGGGGGAGAGCTTAGCAAGGCGCGCCTGCTCCTCCTGCTCGGCCTGCCACTGTGCCTTGGCCGCGTCGATGCGCGCCTGCAGGTCGGTCTCGGTGTAGGTCTGGCCATCCTTGGGCGGCGGGTCTGCCTTGCCGTCCTCCTTGGGCTTGGCGTCGCCGTCCCCGTCATCGCCGCCGATCCCCAGCAGCTTACCCAGCCGCTGGAGGAACTTGCTCTCCGGCTTAGCGTCTTTGCCCTCCGGCTCCTGGCCGGTGGGCGTCGTCTCCGCTGCGGGGGTAGCCTCCGGCTCCGCTGTTGTGGTGGCGGTCGTGTCTAATACATCTGCCATGATCATATAACCTCCGGTTAATTTATTGATATCCGGCGTTTAACCGCCGGTTATCCGCGTGTTTTCTTCCTCTCCGTCCTGCGGGACGGGGAGGCCGATGTAGTCGTATGCAGACAGGTAGGTAAGCCCCCGGGGGAGCACGCCCGCCTCGACGAGGCGGATGTGCTCGAAAGCGTCCACGCCTGTCCACCGCTTACCTGTCACAGCGCCCGTCCCTCCCTCGCATACCGCTCGTTATATAGGTCACGCAGCGCGGCCTTGACCGCGTCCGCGCCGTAGGTCTTGGCATAGACGGGCAGGTGCGTCTGGAGGACGTCTAGAGCGGCCTCCGCGCGGTATCCCTTGTATTGCGGGTTGATCCACGTCTGCAGGTAATAGTCATAGATCGCTATCCCGATCTCCGATGGCGCGCATATCTCGCATAGCCCTGTGAGCTCGTGCTCGATCATCAGCCTTGCACCGTCGTAACCGACCGGCTTATCCTCATGTCCCATCACTTACGCCTCCTTGGTGGCCGCTGCGTGTGCGCGACGTAATCGTCGTACCAGTCCTCATACTTGATGCTCTCCGGGATCGGCACCGCCTCAAAGGGCTCAAACATGCGCCGCGACGGCACCGCGACAATGGTGCAGGTACAATTGGGGTGGAGCGGTGGGTAGTCGATCCCCGGCTTGGCGGTGTCAATGTCATACTCCTGCCCATTGAGTGTGGCACAATCGCAATGCCCGCCCTCGCCGCCGCCGACAAAACGGTATCGCTTGACGCCCGTCTCCTTGTATGACAGGAGGCGGGCCTCGGCAGCAAAATGCGTACACTCCGTGCGCACGAGGCGCTCCGCTGCGTACCGGCCCGCGCCCATCGCATCGTTGACGCCCTTGGTCATCTGCTGGATGCTGCTGCCCTTGGTAAGTCCGATGGAGATCTCGCGGCGGGTCACCATCGCCAGATGGTCGGTGTTGCCCCACACGGCGGCGCTAAACTGCCGCTCGCTCCACGGCTCGTCAAGGACGCGCTTAATCAGCCGGTCGTCGAGACGCGATACGCCAAAGCCCAGCCGCAGCCCGCGCTGCACGCCGTAGCAGCCCTCGTAATAGCTGTTGACCAGCGTGTCGCGCATCATCCGTCTGATCCTGCCGTCCGCGTCCCCGGCCAGGTCAATCATGTGCCGGTAGATGTCGCCGAGCATCTGCTCCTTGCGGCTGATCCGGCTCTTGGCCGATAAGGTGTTAAGCTCTAGCAGCATCCTGCTATCCTTTGCGGGGCCGGATAAGGCCTTGACATACCGGTCAATCGACATGCGCCACCTGCTGTACTCCTTGCCTGACAGCAGCTGACGTGCCTGCGCGTCTGTCAGGCGGTTATCCTTGGCGTATCGTCCATATAACGCGGCAATCTCCTGCTCGATCTGTGCCGCCGCCTCCTCATAGATGGTCATGAGCTCATTTGCGTACTGATCAGCCCGGCGCTCGGTCTTGAGGGCCTCGCTCT
>OKSH01003015.1_pt1 | contig 11446 bp, 10 predicted proteins | sample 1601231 | NCBI WGS metagenome assembly OKSH01 (sample SAMEA3541596, study PRJEB24748) | human gut metagenome | biome: human gut; feature: human-associated habitat; material: faeces | place: China | collected 2012 | reverse complement strand
AGCCGCTACGGCTGCCGCGCCCAGGGCGCGGACGAGATCGCGCTGACGAAGCTGGATATCCTGGATTCGCTGGATGAGATTCCCGTTACCGTGGCCTATGAGCTGGACGGAAGGGAGATTCATGATTTCCCCTATGGGGATGTGCTGGAGCAGGCGAAGCCCGTCAACAAAATGTTCAAGGGATGGCGGACGGATATTTCCGGCTGCCGGAAAAAAGAAGAGCTGCCGCGGGAGGCGCTCGAGTATATCGCATTTATCGAAGAAGCGGTCGGCGTAAAGATCAAATATGTCTCCGTTGGCGCGGAGCGCGACCAGTATATCGTACTTTGATCGGCACGCCTTCCGTTTCGATGGCGCGCACGGCCGGGAAGAGGGGCCCGGCCTGCATGCATGGGAACGAGGGAAAGTGAATGAAACGTGTTTATGTGAACGAACAGTGGTGCCTTGGGTGCCATCTGTGCGAGTATTACTGCGCGTTTGCCAATTCGGGCAAAAGCGACATGGTGAAGGCGCTCAAGGGCGCCGCCGTGCACCCGAACATCCGTATCGAGGAGGGACCGGGAGGCATCAGCTTCGCGGTGGCATGCCGCCACTGCAGTGAGCCGCTGTGCGTCCGGGGCTGCATCTCCGGTGCGCTGCAGGTGCGGGACGGCGTCGTCACCATCGACGAAAGCAAATGTGTGGGCTGCTACACCTGTGTGGCCAGTTGCCCCTATGGCGCTGTCCTGCCCGGCGCGCACGGCGCAGTACAGAAGTGCGAGCTGTGCACCCAAAGCGGCGGTGTACCCGCCTGCGTGGAGCACTGTCCAAACAAGGCCATCGTCTTTGAGGAGAGGGGGGCCGGGGCATGAGGTACGTCATCATCGGCGGCAGCGCAGCAGCCATCGGCTGTATCGAGGGCGTCCGCTCCGTGGACAAAACCGGCGAGATCATTCTCATTACAGGAGAGACGGAGTGGAATTATTCCCGTCCGCTCATTTCGTATCTGCTGGAGGGCAAGACCACGCGGGACAAAATGTGGTGCCGGCCGGACAGCTTTTTTACCCGGAACGGTGTGACGGTGAAAGCCGGCGTGCTGGCCACCACGCTGGATGCTGGAGACAGGACCGTGCGGCTCTCTACAGGCGAGCGGCTGGCTTACGACAGGCTGCTGGCGGCCACGGGCAGCCGCCCGTTCGTGCCGCCCATTCCCGGGCTGGAAACGGTGGAGCGTACCTTTTGCTTCCAGACGCTGTCCGACGCCTCGGCTCTGGCTGAGGCGCTGCGGCCGGAGAGCCGCGTGCTCATTCTGGGCGCGGGCCTCACGGGCGTCAAATGCGCCGAGGGCATCCGCGGCCTGTGCGCGCAGATCGCCATTGCGGACCTTGCGCCCCGCGTGCTGCCTGCTGTACTGGATGACACGGCGGCTGCCATGGTGCAGGCCCGTATGGAGGAGAAGGGCGTCCGTTTTTACCTGAACGACAGCGCGGCCGCATTCCGGGGAAACACGGCCCGGCTCCAAAGCGGAACGGAGCTGGAATTCGACGTGCTGGTAACGGCCGTGGGTGTGCGGCCGAACACGCAGCTGGTGGCGGACGCAGGCGGCGCGGTGGACCGGGGCATCCTGGTGGACGGCCGCTGTGCCACCACGCTTCCCGATGTATATGCTGCGGGAGACTGTGCCCAGGGATACGACGCGGTGAGCGGCGAAAAGCGCATGCTGCCCCTGTGGCCCAACGCCGTGCTGCAGGGCGAGACGGCGGGCATTAACATGGCGGGCGGCCGCGCCGATTACACGCAGGGCATTGCCCTCAACGCTTCGGGCGTGTTCGGCCTGCACATGGTTACGGCGGGCAGTTATGAGGGCGAGAGCTTCACGGTGCAGAGGGACGGCAGCTACAAACGCCTTGTCACGGCAGACGGCGTTCTCAAGGGAGTTATCATGGTGGGGGATGTATCCCGCGCCGGTATTTATACAGACCTCATCCGCAAGAAAAAGCCGCTGTCGGAGATCGACTTTGACCTGATCCGGGAATCGCCGCAGCTCATGGCGTTTTCCCAAAAGGACCGCAGGGTACAGCTGGGAGGAGAAGTGTGATGACAAAGCTTGACGCGAAAAACATGCCAGCAAAGGAGCTTTGCGCGCGCATCCGGGAAAGCACGGACACGGCGCTGGCCGTGGAGCATGTGAACGGCCAGCGCTATATTGCGGCGGGCCTTGGAAAGAAAGAGCTGACGCTGACAGGCACGCCCGGAAACGCGCTGGGCGCATATCTGAACGGCACGCGCATCACGGTGCTGGGCAACGCGCAGGACGCCACCGGCGATACCATGAATGACGGCGCGATCTTCGTGCATGGTTCTTCCGGTGATGCCACCGGCTACGCCATGCGCGGCGGGAAAATCTACGTGCGGGGCAACGCGGGCTACCGTGCGGGCATCCATATGAAGGCGTACCGGGAAAAGCAGCCGGTGCTCATCATCGGCGGCGAGGCGGGCAGCTTTCTGGGCGAATACCAGGCCGGCGGCATTATTATCGTGTTGGGGCTGGGCAGCGGCGGCAGAGCGCCGGTGGGCCGTTTTGTGGGCACAGGCATGCATGGGGGCAGAATGCTGCTGCGCTGCGACACGCTGCCCCCGGACCTTCCCGCCCAAGTGGCGGCCCGCAGGGCCGGGAAGGATGACCTGGCGGCCGTGGAGCCGTATCTGGCGGAATACTGCGGCGTGTTCGGGCTGGCGCAGGAGGATATCCTGAGGGAGAATTTCTTCCTGCTGGAGCCCAACACGCAGAACCCATACCGGCAGTTGTACTGCTATTCGTAACAACGCGCGGCGCGCACCGGGCGGGGCTTTGCCCCGCCTGTTGCGGTTCCGGCAACAGCCGGCGCGCAAAAAAGCAAGGCGGCGCACGGCGCGGCCAAACCGGAGGGAAAACAATGGATTCGACGATGCAAGCCGTGCTCCAGTTTGTGGAGGAAAACGACGTAAAGTTCATCCGACTGGCGTTCTGCGATGTGATGGGCACGCTGAAAAATATCGCCATCATGCCCAGCGAGCTTCCGCGCGCGTTCGAAACGGGGGTTTCTTTCGACGCATCGTCCATTTTGGGCTTCGCGCCCGTAGATAAATCGGACCTGTTCCTGTTCCCGGACGCGGCCACGCTCTCGGTGCTTCCGTGGCGGCCGCAGACGGGGCGCGTGGTGCGTTTTTTCTGCAGTGTGCGCACGGCGGACGGAAGCCCCTACGGGGCGGACGGAAGGCATATCCTGCGCAGGACCCTGCGCCGTCTGGCGGATGCAGGCTACGAGTGCCGTGTGGGTGCGGAATGTGAATTTTACCTGTTTGAGCGGGACGCGGAGGGCAGGCCCACCAAGCGTCCCCAGGACAACGGCGGCTATTTTGACGTCGCGCCCCTGGACAGGGGCGAGAACGTCCGGCGTGAGATCTGCCTGACGTTGGAGGAAATGAACATCCGGCCGGAATCCAGCCATCATGAACAGGGCCCCGGCCAGAACGAGGTGGATTTCAAGCACGCCGCACCGCTTACAGCGGCGGACGACGTCATCACGTTTAAAAATGTGGTCAAGACGGTGGCCGCGCGCAACGGGCTGTACGGCTCGTTCAGTCCCAAGCCCCTGGCGGATAAGCCCGGCAGCGGCATGCATGTGAATATTTCGCTGGCACGGGGAGGCCGAAACATCTTCGCTCCAGGGCCGGACGGCGCGTACAGCCCGGCCATGCGTTCGTTCATCGCGGGCGTGCTGGCCTGCGCGGGCGAGATATGCGCCTTTACGAATCCGGTTCCGGGCAGCTATGCCCGGTTCGGCAGCTTCGAGGCGCCGCGCTATGTGGCGTGGAGCCACCAGAACCGCAGCCAGCTCATCCGCATCCCGGCCGCGCCCGCGCCCGAGTATGCGCGCATCGAGGTGCGTATGCCGGACGTCTCGTGCAATCCTTATCTGGCCTTTGCATTGCTGCTGGCAGCGGGCTTCGAGGGTATGGAACGGAAGATGGAGCTTGCCGAGGAGACGCCCTACGACCTGTACACGGCAAACGCCGGCGCGCTGGAGGCGCTGCCCGCCTCGCTGGAGGAGGCCATTGCGCGGGCCGGCGGTTCGGCCTTTGTTGAGAAAGTGCTCTCGGCGGATACGGCGCGCAAATATCTGGCACTCAAGCAGGCGGAGCAGAACCGCTGGTTCGCAGCGCGGGATAAGGAAAAATATCAGGACGAAGCATATTTCGGAGTTTTGTAATATTTAACTTTAGAATTACAGAATGTAATATTTTGGAGCCGCAAGGGGGTGAGGACGTTGCCGGGCGCGCTGATCGTATCCAGCGGAGAAAAGGGCCGCGATATGCTGTGCGGAGTGCTGACGGACATGGGCGCGGGGGACATATCCACCGTGACTTCCGGCGCCGAGGCGCGGCGGGGTTTTGCCGACGCGGACTGGCAGGTCATCCTCATCAACACGCCGCTGTCGGACGAGTTCGGCCACGAGCTGGCCGTGTTTGCGGCCGGGAGCACAGGGGCGGGCGTGGTGCTGCTGGTGAAGGCTGAGATGGCCGACGAGGTAGCGGCCCGCGTGGAGGACGCAGGCGTATTCGTGGTGCCGAAACCGCTGAACCGGGCGCTTTTGTTTGGGGCTGTCAAGCTGGCGCAGGCGGCGAACCGCCGCATCATGGGTTTGCAGCGGCAGAACAACATCCTGCAGCAAAAGATCGACGACATTCGTCTGGTGGACCGGGCGAAATGCGCGCTGATCCAGTACCGTCTGCTGACGGAGCCGGAGGCGCACAAATACATTGAGCGGGAGGCCATGGATTCCCGCCGTACGCGCCGGGAAGTGGCCCAGGCCATCCTGCGCATGTACGAAGGCGGCTGTTGAGCGGGCGCGGCCCGCTGGAATGTATGGGAGATTCGGAACGGGAGGACACTTGCTATGGGAAAACTGGATTTTACAAAAATGCATGGCTGCGGCAACGATTATGTTTACATCGATTGCTTCAAACAGGACGTGGAAGCCCCGGAGCTGCTGGCTCGCACGCTCTCCGACCGGCACAAGGGCGTTGGCGGAGACGGCGTCATCCTCATCTGTCCCTCTGAAACGGCGGATGCAAAGATGCGCATGTTCAACGCGGACGGCAGCGAGGGCAGGATGTGCGGAAACGGCGTACGCTGTGCGGCGGAATATCTGTTCCGCCACGGATATGCCTCGGGCACGGCGGCAGATGTAGAAACGCTTTCGGGCGTGAAGCACATCGTCCGCAGAGAGCCGGGCCTGCTGACCGTAGACATGGGCGCGCCGGAACTTGCACCGGAAAAAATTCCCGTGACAGGCTTTGCAAAACCAGTTGTCAACGAGCTGGTGGAGGTGAACGGCGGCGCGGTGCGTATGACCTGCGTCTCCATGGGCAACCCGCACTGTGTGGTGTATGTGCCGGACACCGCGGGCCTGAATCTGCCTGTGCTGGGCGGCGCAATGGAACACAGCAAATGGTTCCCCGAGGGTGTGAATACGGAATTTATTCAGATTTTGGATGAAACACATTTGAAGATGCGGGTGTGGGAGCGCGGCAGCGGCGAGACCATGGCTTGCGGCACAGGCGCGTGCGCGGCCGTGGTGGCAAGCGTGCTGAACGGCCATTGCAAAAAGGATACGGATGTGGACGTGCTGCTGCTGGGCGGAACGCTTACCATCCGTTACACGGGTGATACCGTGCTGATGACGGGCAATGCCGTCGAGGTGTTCACCGGAACGGTGGAGGCGTAAAAACGCATCAGAAAGCGGCGCGCGATTGAGCGCGCGCCCGGGGGAAGAGAAAAGGGAAAGAGGCAAAAGCGTATGACGAAGTATATTTTTGTGACGGGCGGCGTGGTGTCCGGCCTGGGCAAGGGCATCACGGCGGCCTCGCTTGGCCGCCTTTTGAAAAGCCGCGGTCTGAAGGTGGCGGCCCAGAAGCTGGACCCGTATATCAATGTAGACCCCGGCACCATGAGCCCCTATCAGCACGGCGAGGTATTCGTGACCGAGGACGGCGCGGAGACCGACCTGGACCTGGGGCATTATGAACGCTTTATCGACGAGGATCTGAACAAGTACTCCAACCTCACTACGGGAAAGGTATACTGGAACGTGCTCACCAAAGAACGCCGCGGCGAATATTTGGGCGAGACGGTGCAGGTCATTCCCCATATCACGGGCGAGATCAAAAGCTTTATCTATTCCGTGGGGAAAAAGACGGATGCCGACATTGTTATCACGGAGATCGGCGGCACCACGGGCGACATTGAATCCACCCCGTTTCTGGAGGCCATCCGCCAGGTAAGCATCGAGGCCGGGCGGGAAAACTGTCTGTTCATCCACGTCACGCTGGTGCCGTACATCAAATCCAGCGGCGAGCACAAGACAAAGCCCACACAGCATTCCGTCAAGGAACTGCAGAGCGTGGGCATCATGCCGAATATCATCATCGCCCGCGTGGACGAGCCGCTGGAGGAAGCCAACCGGCAGAAGATCGCACTGTTCTGCAACGTCAAGCCGGACTGCGTCATCGAGAACCTGACGGTGCCCGTGCTGTACGAGGCCCCGCTGATGCTGGAGCGCAGCCACCTGTCCGATATCGTGTGCCGCGAGCTGCATCTGGACTGCCCCCCCTGCGACCTGACCGACTGGAACGAGATGCTGGCCCGCATCGCCGCGCGCAGGCGCAGCGTGAACATCGCCATCGTGGGCAAGTACACCAGGCTGCACGATGCGTATCTTTCGGTGATGGAATCCCTGTATCATGCGGGCTACGAGACGGGCGCGGTGGTGCACATCAAATGGGTGGAGGCCGAGGAGGTGAACCCATACACTGCGGACGATATCCTGCGGGAGTGCGACGGCATTCTGGTTCCCGGCGGCTTTGGGGACCGTGGGATTGAGGGTATGGTCCATGCCGCCCATTATGCCCGCACGCAGGGCAAGCCCTATTTCGGCATCTGTCTGGGCATGCAGATCGCTGTCATCGAGTATGCACGCAGCATGCTGGGCTATGCGGACGCAAACTCCTCTGAATTCGATCCCGTGGGCGCGCATTCAGTCATCGACCTTATGCCCGACCAGAAGGCTCTGGACGAAAAAGGCGGCACCATGCGCCTGGGGCGTTACCCCTGTGTTATCATGCCGGGCACGCGAATGGCGCAGGCTTACGGTGCAGAGGAGGTCAGCGAGCGGCACCGCCACCGCTATGAGTTCAACAATGAGTACCGCACCGCGCTGCGCGAAGCAGGCCTCGTGCTGGCGGGCACCTCGCCGGACGGCCGGCTGGTGGAGGCTGTGGAGGTGCCGGGCAAACGGTTTTATGTAGGCGTGCAGTACCATCCCGAGTTCAAAAGCCGTCCCAACCGCGCCCATCCGCTGTTCCGCGCCTTTGTGGCGGACGCGCTGCGTTACCAGGACGAGGACAAATAAACGCGCTTACCGTGGTAGGCGCGGCGTCGTGCTATAATGCCGCCAAAGCCGCCGCTTGCGCGGCCCTGCGCGCAAAGCGCACCGGCTTCGGGGCATTGAAACACGCAAAAGCGCGGCAGGCGCGCTTTTGTTGTAGCCGCAGGCGCGGTGTCGTGTTATAATACCCTTAGGCGGGCCGCCCGGCGGGCGGCTCTTTCCAGATCAAGAGGCAGGGGGAAATACGAATTGAAGATCAATGAAAACTACAAGAACCTTTCCGAAAGCTATCTGTTTTCCACCATCGCAAAGAAGGTGGCGGTCTATACGCAGCAGCATCCGGAACAGGAGATCATCCGCCTTGGCATCGGCGACGTGACGCTGCCGCTGGCTGCGCCTGTGGTGGATGCGCTGCACGCCGCTGTGGAGGAGATGGGCAAAAAAGAAACCTTTCACGGCTATGGCCCCGAGCAGGGCTACGGCTTTTTGAAGCAGGCTCTGATGCGTTATTACGCCCGGCGCGGCGTTGTGCTGGCGGAGAACGAGATTTTTGTGGGCGACGGTGCGAAAAGCGACATCGGGAATATCCTGGACCTGTTCGATGTAGACAATACCGTCCTTGTGCCCGACCCCGTCTATCCTGTCTATGTGGATACCAATGTGATGGCCGGGCGGCGTATCGTGTATGCGGCGGCCACGCGGGAAAACGGTTTTCTGCCCATGCCGCAGGCAGATGTACAGGCGGACCTGATTTACCTGTGCAGCCCCAACAACCCCACGGGCGCGGCGTACAGCCGGGATCAGCTTCAGGCGTGGGTGGATTATGCGAATGAGCGCGGCGCGGTGCTGCTGTTCGACGCGGCTTATGAGAGCTTCATCACAGACGGGGACGTGCCCCACAGCATCTACGAGGTAAACGGCGCCGAGACCTGCGCCATCGAATTCTGTTCGTTTTCCAAAACGGCGGGCTTTACGGGGACGCGGTGCAGCTATACCGTAGTGCCGCAGGCGCTGGTGCGCGGCAGCCTGCACCTCAATGCCATGTGGCTGCGCCGCCAGACCACGAAATACAACGGCGTACCGTACATTGTGCAGCGGGCGGCTGCGGCCGTGTTCACGGAGGAGGGGCAAAAAGCCACCAGAGCAGCCATCGACTACTACCGGGTCAATGCTGCCGTCATCGCGGCCGCGCTGGACGAGGCCGGCATATGGTACTGCGGAGGCAAAAACAGCCCTTATATCTGGATGCAGTGCCCCGGCGGCATGAAGTCCTGGGATTTCTTCGATCATCTGCTGGAGCATGCGGGCGTTGTGGGTACGCCGGGCGCGGGCTTTGGCGCACAGGGTGAGGGTTACTTCCGCCTGACGGGCTTCGGCGACGCGGAAAAGACCAGGCTGGCAGCGCAGAAGCTGAAAGAGGCAGTGCGGGTGCTGTAAGGCGCGCCGTATCAACAAAAACAGTACGGCAAAAGCAGGCCCCGCAGCGGAGCGTTTCCGCCGCGGGGTCTTTGTTCATACGGGGGGCGGCGCGTCCCGCCGCACATATACCAGCTCCACCACGCCGTTGCACACCGTATGCCTCGTCAGACGCAGAGGCAATGCGGGCCCCTCCGGGGGAAACAGGCGGACGCCTCCGCCCAGGATCACCGGCATGACCGTGAGCTGGTAAACGTCGATGAGGTCAAGCGCCATCATCCGACGGGCGAGCTGCGCGCCGCCGCACACCCAGATATTCCGCCCGGAGCGCGCTTTCAGGCGGCGTACCGCCTCTGCCGGGTCCTCGGACGTAAAAACGGCGTTTGCGTCCGGCGGGGGTGCACCGTGTGTGAACACTTGGCACTCCATTCCCACATACGGCCACGCGCCGGGAGAGAGCTCCTGCGTAATTTGGCGGTAAGTCGTCATGCCCATCAGTACGGTGTCCACTTCGGCGGAAAAGGCGGCATAACCATAGTCCCCTTCAAAGGCTTCGCCGTTGTTGGCGAGGTCCATCCAGCCGACGCCGCCGTTTTTGTCGGCAATGAAGCCGTCAAGACTCATGGCGAGATATAAGATCACCTTTCGTTCCATAAACCGTCCTCCCAAGAATGGATGCTATTTATCATATCATGTGCACGGATACAAGCGCAAGCGGGAAGATATGCGTTGCCTTTCGCGGCATTTCGCGGTAAAATAAAATAACAGAAAGAAAGCGCCCGCCGCGCGCGGGAAAATGTGGGAGGGAACATACGATGTCTATCACGAGCCATTATTATGGCAGGACGCAAAACGGCGAGGAGATTTACCAGTATATTCTGGAAAACGCCGCGGGCATGCGTGTGGCTGTCATCGAGTACGGCTGCGTCATCACCAATATATGGGTAAAGGACAACACCGGCGAGCTGCGTGACGTGGCGCTGGGCTACAGTACGCTGGAGGATTACGAATTGGGCGGCGTATTCGGCGCGTTCATCGGCCGCTATGCCAACCGCATTGAGAAATCGCGCTTCACATTGGATGGCAAAACATATGAATTGGAACCCAACAACGGGCCGAACCATCTGCACGGCACATTTGCCAAGAAAGTGTACAAGGGCAGCATCGTGGACGGCAGCCTGGTGCTGCGGGCAGTGAGTCCCGACGGAGAGGACGGCTTTCCGGGAAACCTGGAGCTTACGGTGCGCTATACGCTTACAGACGAAAACGCGTTGGTGCTGGACTATACGGCAACGACCGACGCTCCCACCATCATCAATCTGACGAATCACAGTTATTTCAACCTGGAGGGGCAATCCAGCGGCAGCATGCTGGAACAGACGTTGTGTCTGAACGCTTCCACGTTTACAGAGGGCAACGCCGAGACCTGCCCCACCGGGCGCATCCTGCCCGTGGCGGGCACCCCCATGGATTTCACCCGGGCCAAGCCCATCGGCCGGGACATTCAGGCGGAGTACAGCCAGCTGCAGATGTGCGGCGGGTACGACCACAACTTCATTCTGGACAAGGAACCGGGGATGCTGGCTCTGGCAGCCGTGGCCCGCTCGGAAAAGACGGGCATCACGATGGAGACTTACACCACACAGCCCGGCGTGCAGCTGTACACGAGCAACTCACTGCAAAACGATACGAGGCCCGGTAAGACGGGCGGTATATATGGCCGGTATCAGGGCTTTTGCCTGGAGACCCAGCATTATCCCTGTACGCCCTCGCACCCCGAATTTCCCTCTGTGGAGCTGCGCCCCGGCGAGGAATATCACGAAACGACGATTTATAAATTCCTGACGGAGTGAAAGAATGGCGGTCCTGCATAAAAAACGCAACGCGAATACAAAAAAACGCGCCCGGCTGATGCTGGGCATGGCAGCCTGTGTGTTTGCGCCCACGGCGCTGGCTGTGTGGTATCTGACAGCTCTGCTGGCAAAGCGGCAGCCTCCTGCCGCGCTGGCCTATGGAGCGCTGGCTGCGGCCGCGGCGGGCGCACTGTGTTTCCGTGTGTTGTACACCCGCAGCGCAGTCCTGAAAAGCGGTATCGACGGCGAGCGGCAGGCCGCGGCTGCGCTGCGCGCGCTGCCGTACGCCTACCATGTGTTGGTGAACCCGGTGTTCCGCGTGCGGGGCAAGGTGATGGAGCTGGATGCGGTGGTCGTGGGCAAAAACGGCGTGTTTATCGTAGAGACAAAAAACCACGCCGGCGTCATCACAGGTAAGACGGACGCGGAGTGGTGGTCGCAGGTCAAGCGCCGAGGCGCAAAAACAATGAAAAATCCACTGCTGCAGGCAGAACGCCAGCACAAGCTGATGGAGCAGCTTCTTGCCGATGCAAAGCAGGCGTGCCCTGTGCACAGCTTTGTATATTTTGCCAACAAGAATGCGCGGGTGGGCGTGCGCGACGCGCGCATCTATACCGATGAGACCTCGTTGCGCCGCGCCATTCAGAGCGCGCCGGAGCCGGGGCGCCCGGTGGACGCGGCACGGCTGGCTGCCCTGCTGGAGCAGGCCTGCGAATAGTATTTTTTGCGCGTTTCCGTATCTTGGTCGCCCCGCGGCTCATTTTGAGC
>OKSH01003006.1_pt1 | contig 11489 bp, 9 predicted proteins | sample 1601231 | NCBI WGS metagenome assembly OKSH01 (sample SAMEA3541596, study PRJEB24748) | human gut metagenome | biome: human gut; feature: human-associated habitat; material: faeces | place: China | collected 2012 | reverse complement strand
TATTATAACATATACGCATTGATTTTATATAGGTATCCGTAAATACTGTAAGAGGTTTTACTCCCATATTTGTCCAGTCTATACAGCCGTCTACCTCATTATGCATAATCCAATGAGCTATGCGCCCGTAGCGATTGTCCGCCGTACAATATCTTTTCGCCAGAAAATCAAATGCTGCCGCATAACAATTTACCGATTCCAGAGTAGTCATATTAGGCATTGTATAAACCCCTCTTTCATAATCCGGATGTTGCAGCAATGCCCCCAAGTCAGGGTCTACGCATTTAGCTGCCGGTTCGACAAGAATGATGGCAGCAACAGCAATATTCCGTTTGGCTGCTTCTAAAAGAGGAACGTCAAGCACAGTCTTGAGGTAACCTTCATCCATATAATAGGTTCTTCCCCCATAAGTATGCGCAATATCTCCCGCTCTTGGCGTCAGATGCATAAACTGAGTGATACAAACATTAATCGTAGCACTACTTATCCCCAACAAAGTAAAATCCGATATATATTGGTTAGGAATAATTCCACCCAACCCTTTCTTTGAAGTCAGTTTGATAGCCGGAAGATTCTGAAACGCATGAATTTCATCCGCTTGATGCGCATGAGAAACCAGCTGGTCTCTTTCTACTCCCTCTTTATAAATAGCCCACTTTGACAAAAGACGGTCATATAATGCTCCATCCCTTTCTACATAGCGCTCTAACTTAATTTCAAAAGATGAATCTTCCAACTTCAACTTATAAGGAGCCTTCTTCACATCTATGATATCCAAATAAGGAGGAATCTCACCTAAAAAGAAATTGCCTTCACCGGTATATTCACCAGTAACGCAAACGGAAGATTCCATTACTGAGACCTGAGAAATTTTACACGAATAGCTTTTTCCCAAATAAGCATTCAGATCTTGTTCGTGTTGAATATCTTCTTCGTCAAAAGGAGATTCAGGTATCTCCTCTTTCTCTTCCTCGTGACAGGAGGAAACAATGAAAGGACAGCAGGACAGAAACAAAAGAATAATAAACGACTCAATATAAGCCTTTCTCATTTTAAAAAAATGACTTTTCAATAGCTCCATAAGTAAACTGTAAAAGGGTTTAGGTTTAATTGTACAAATATAGAGCTATTAATATGAACACATGCAAAATCCTACTTCTTTTTACAATTTTTATACACAGCAAAAAATATTACTACCGAAAAACATCTTAACTGACAATCATCTATTATCACAAATGAATACTAATCAACCAGCAAAGCTTTCATCGGCTTTTTGTCTCCCATATAATAGACGGAAATACAAAAAGCTTCCCAGCCCGCATATCCTCCGAATCGCCAGACATAAGAATCAACCCAACAGGGAAACTCCTCATATCTGAAAGAAACAACACCGTCTTCTGAGTGGAGATAAGTGGTCACTATATCCTGAAATTGCGCATGAGAACGTTTTGCGCATGGAATGACAAATGCCATATGCAAAACGATCGCACTTGCTGCCACAATTGATACACTTCTACACCAAACCGCATTAAATGAAGTCTGTTCACTGATCAGCTTGATTAAAATCACAACAGAAAACAACTCTATTCCAAACAATTGCCGGACATTTCGAAATCCTATAACCAAGCTAAAAACAAGTTCAATTAAGATTACATAAAAATAAAGTTGATTATCATAGAAAAACTTTCTCAGAGTATGATTATTGTTGTTTCTCTTTTCACGAAAAAAAGTATATACCAGCAAAAACAGAAGAACATAAAATGCCCGAAGCTCACCGATTATCAATAAGAAGGTTTCCCAGATGGAAGGATGATCAAACGACGCGCGCCCGCGGGCAGCAGGCGATAAACACAACAACAAGGTCCCAAGCCAAAAGCCGGCAACCAAAGCTATTTCAGGTGATTTAGGCTTCCTCTTATTATATTGTACACAATAAATAATAAACAAAGCCCCAGAAATGCCAATAACCAAAGATTCATGTGTCCAACCAGAAATGACGCCCAGCAAAAAAAGAAGAAAAGCAACTCCCCAATTCACCCTTTCCATTTGCCGCACTTTAGTATAAACAAGCAGAAAAGCCAAGCAAAGAACGGCGCTCCAAGTATAATTGAGAGCACCACTCATCAGCAAAAAGAGATCAACCGGGCAAGGCAGTAAGAACCATATAAAGAAAACTGCAGCAACCCAGTAACCGAATTTTGTCAGATTTCTTTTTCCGGAAATCCATATAACCAACATATTAAGTAACAGAAAAGCGAATACATTGATTAAATTAAAACAATTCTCCCCCCAAAGTCCGGCAAACGACTGCTCCAGAATATGAGGAATGGTACGGCCATTCACATAAAAATAATGATTATATTGCGAAAAAATAACATCGGTAAATGATGATATCTTCTGCTCAAATCCTATCGATGCGCCTTCAAAGAAAGACTTAGCTGCCACAGGAGTCAAATAGAATGAATAAAGATAATCATCTCCACATATCGGAGTGTACATATTCATCAGGTAAAATAAACTTCCTATTATCAACAGAAATGCGCCAATACCAATCCGAACCGTTTTTTTACTCATAATCTTAGTTATTGTTTCACACCATTATATTCTCTTGCAATGTAGGTAGGACGATTCTTTGTTTCATTGAAAATACGTCCTATATACTCCCCTATGACTCCCAAGGACAGCAACTGTATCCCACCTAGAAAAAGAATCACGACCATCAGAGTAGGGAAACCCTGTACTACTTCGCCCCATATCAATGTTTTAAACATGATGAAGCACATGTATATGAAAGCAACCAGGGAAACTATAATTCCAGCAAAAGTAGAAATGCGTAAAGGAGCTACAGTAAAGGAGGTCACCCCTTCCACAGCCAAGCTCAGAAGGCTGAAAAAGTTAAACGAAGATGTACCGGCAACACGATCTTCCTGCTCGAATTTGATCTCTTTCTTACGAAATCCAATCCAGCAATACATACCTTTAGTATATCTTTGGCTCTCACGTAGCTGTTTTAAAGCGTTTATACAACAACGATCTAACAGTCTGAAATCACCGACATTCGGGAGAATCTCCACACGGGTCGTTTTCTGCAATAACTTATAGAATAACAAGGACAGATATTTACGCATCAAACTCTCCTTGCCTCTGGTTATTCGCTTTGCGTATACATCATCATACCCTTCTTCCCAATATTTCAACATTTCAGGGATTAAGTGAGGAGGATGTTGCAAGTCAGCATCCATAATCACCAGACAATCGCCTGTAGCATAATCGAAACCAGCTAACATTGCTACTTCTTTTCCAAAATTGCGCGACAGGTCGACAAAATTAATTCTCTCGTCTTGTGATCTCAAAAATTTAATAACTTCCAATGTTTTATCATGGCTGCCATCATTAACAAACAAAATCTCCCACTCATATTCTGCATAAGAATCCATCATTTCTTTTAGCTTCGAATAGAGCTCCGGAAGAGAGAGTTCCTCGTTGTATGCAGGTATTAAAACACTAACTTTACTCATATTTTTTTAGATTTTAGAACAAAACGAACAAGAAGGAAATTAACCGGTACTACTAATGCAAACACAGGAAGAGGTGCCCATCTCTCGGGAACTCCGATCCATATAAATAGCGACAACAGCCCGATATGCAACAAATAATTGACAAAATGACTGATGCCAAATCCTATTCCTTTCCTAACAGTAGGCTTAGTATTAAAGGTGAATATATTAGACAAGTAAAAATTCAGAATAAAGCTAATAACATAACCAATAGTATATGCAATAGCTGGTAACATCAGTACACATAAAAAGAAATAAATACCATAATGAGTAGCAGTTGCCAGAATACCAACCAATATGAAACGAACAAACTCTCTACGCTTATTAAAAACAGACATCATCCAATACTCTTTTATTGATTTTGATCCAACTACCTACAGAAGACTTATAAAACGGTACAATATTATAAATAATATGTAAGACCAGCAAAGAAAAGTATAACTAAATATACAAAAATAAATAATGTTACTTCTCCATTTGATTAAATCATAGAATGATATCTAAGGTGCAATTTCTCTATTCATCTTCATGAGTTACCACCACACATCACTTTATACATTCAAGAAAAAAGCTCCCTTATTTTGATCACAACATCCATATTCTGCGAATCAAATTTTCGAGCAAACAAATGCTCTGTTTCTAATAAATATTGCAAATCCTCCATTTTCCAAACATAAGGATTCCCCCGTTCCCAATCAATTGCACGAAGTCCGGCATTCAACTGCTCACTACCTGGATAAATATGACTCCGCCTTTCTGAGTTCCACAATATAGATTGAAGAAATATTTCGTCACCACAGCAAACATTTTTAAAACGCCTTAAAATAAAAGACTTTTGAGCTAATATAATTGTTAGCAACTCATGCGTAATACTAACCCAATTGGAACCCTTTTTAAATTCAATTTCTTTAGGTCGGTTATAATGGAAGAAATCCTGCAACTTTAAAAAGTTTATTCGAAGAGATTGTACTTGCTTTTTAAAAATACGAGGTGGAATTTTATAATAACGACAGAACAAATGATATTTAAAAACCTTTCTTTCGAGATCTTTTAAATTAGCCTCACCACAAGAGTAAGGCACAAACTCATACCCCTTATTTTTCTCGAAGAAATGATGGATATAGTCTTGTGACTTTATCGGCAAATCGACTCCTGACAACAAATGATAATAATCATAAGGACCTTTCATACTGGCTGTCTCAAGTAACAACAGTTCAGCCTTTACCACACTAATATCACCCCATCTTACGTCAAGACGTTGCTCAAGTACAAAAAGACGAGCTTTTGCAAGCCGAAATAAATCTTGCTCTAAAGGTCCGAGCACGACTTTCTTATCAATATGCAAATATATATCATTCCTCCCATCATCAAGCATAGAAAGTAGTATCTTCAATATTTGAAATTCATTATGGGCCAGAATTAAAAAAGCATGTCTCATTACCTTTGCATCATTAAATAAGTTCATTATCATGCAAAGATACAACAGATAGAATTCCAATACAACAATAGTTAGATAAATTCCAAACATATATTTTGATAAGTATTGGAATCTATCTATCTTTGTGAAATTTAAGTCTTAAATCATTAAATTGGAGCTGAAACCCGGTTCTTAATGGAGACAAAGACAATAACGTCATTAACCTAAACAACTATTATATAGACCAATAATATCCATAATTACAATGATAGACAAACCTATATATGTGACTTCCCCCCTACTGCCTTCTTTGGAAGATTTTACTTTCTTATTAAAAGAAATATGGGAAAGCAAAATGCTGACAAATAATGGCAACTTCCATCAAAAGCTAGAAGAGGAATTAGCTAAGTATCTTAAAGTTCCCTATCTCAGTTTGTTTACGAACGGCACTCTACCTTTGCAAGCAATGAGAATTACCGGTGAAGTGATAACTACTCCCTTTAGCTTTGTAGCAACAACACATTCTCTTTGGTGGAATGGAATCAAACCTGTTTTTGTAGACATTGAGCCAGAAACCTGTAATCTGGATCCTAGTAAAATAGAAGCGGCCATTACCCCCAGGACTACAGCTATCATGCCTGTACACGTTTACGGGAAGCCTTGTAAAACGAAAGAGATTCAAGAAATTGCCAATAAATATGGATTAAAAGTCATATATGATGCCGCTCATGCTTTTGGAGTAGAAATAAACGGGGAAAGCATTTTAAACTTTGGAGATATGGCTACTCTAAGTTTTCATGCAACGAAAGTTTACAATACTTTGGAAGGTGGAGCATTAGTCGTTCATGACGAGCAGACTAAAAAGCGCATCGACTATCTAAAGAACTTTGGTTTTGCCAGTGAAACTGAAGTTGTAGCCCCCGGTATTAATAGTAAAGTAGATGAGGTACGCGCTGCATACGGATTACTTAACCTTAAGCAAGTAGATCATGCAATCAATTCCCGTCGCAAAGTAGCCATAAGATATAGAGATGAACTTCAAGGTGTTAAAGGGATAACCTTTTTCAATGATATACCAGGAGTACGCCACAATTATTCTTATTTCCCAATTTTCATAAATGCTGAAGAATATGGAATGACGCGTGATGAACTTTATTTTAAGATGAAGGAACATAATGTATTCGGACGCCGTTATTTCTATCCGCTAATCAGTACATTCTCAACATATCGCGGATTAGATTCTGCTAACCCTGACAATCTGCCAATAGCAACCCAAATGTCCAATAACGTCATCTGCTTGCCAATGCACCATGCTTTAAGTGAAAATGAAGTCGAGTATATCCTCCAAATTATAAAGAAATAGTATGATACAATTATCAGAAATAACAAACTCTATATCCCCTTCCTTAACAAGGCGTCTATTTAACTTGGCCCAAAAATATGACAATGTTATAGACTTCACATTGGGAGATCCGGATATACATCCACACGATAAAATAAAAGAAGCTGGCTGTAAAGCGATACTGGAAGGTCGTACAAGATACTCCCCTAATGCCGGATTATTAGAATTAAGAGAAATAATATCTTCCAGATACAAGTTACAATATAATATAGAATACAACCCGACAAATGAGATTATGGTTACAGTTGGGGGAATGGAAGGATTATATTTAACCCTGCTAGCCATTCTAAACAGAGGGGATGAAGTCATTATACCAGCTCCATATTGGATAAACTATGTACAGATGGTATGTATGTGTAGTGGAGAGCCCATTATCACAGCTCCTGTCAGCACCAATGACTTATCGATATCTATAGAAAATATAAGGAAGGCAATCACTCCTAAAACAAAAGCTATTATTTTAAATACGCCCAGCAACCCTTCCGGGCGGATAATTTCTGATGACTCCATCCAACAAATAGCACAGATAGCTATTGAGAATGATTTGATAGTAATAACAGATGAGGTATACAAAACACTACTTTATGATAATGCTCATTTCAAAAGTATTGTTACATGCGACAAGATGAAGGAACGCACTGTTGTTATCAATAGTTTATCAAAAGAATTCTGTATGACCGGATGGCGTTTGGGTTATGTAGCTGCACCTTCAGAATTAATATCAGTCATGACAATGTTTCAAGAGAACATAGCTGCTTGTGCTCCATTGCCGTCTCAGTATGCAGCAATAGAAGCACTAAGAAATTCGGAGAAATATTCGGCTGGTATGATTGAGGAATTCACTCTCCGCCGAAATGTTTTATTGGAAGAAGTTGCCAAAATCAAAACAATAACAGTCGATGCGCCACAAGGAACCTTTTATGCAATGTTAAATATAAAATCTACCGGATTAAAATCTGAGGAGTTCGCATATGCCCTTTTAGAGAAAGAACAGGTAGCAGTGGTTCCTGGAATAACTTACGGTGATTGTTGCGAGGATTTTATCCGGATTGCTTTTACATTAGATATATATAAAATTAAAGAAGGAATTCAAAGACTTAAGCGATTTGTCGAAAGTTTATAAGATGAAAAAAGTTTTAATGCTAGGAGGCTCTTTATATCAGGTCTATGCGATTAAAGAAGCTGTAAAAATGGGATATTATGTAATCACCTGCGATTACTTGCCGAATAACCCAGGACATCAGTATGCCCACGAATATTATAATGTCAGCACAACAGATAAGGAGGCTATTTACGAGTTAGCCAAAAGACTTCAAGTAGATGGCGTCGTTGCATATGCTTCAGATCCCGCAGCTCCTACAGCTGCTTATGTTTGTGAGAAACTAGGATTGCCTACCAGCCCCTATACTTCTGTAGAAATTCTTTCTCAGAAAGACTTATTCAGACGATATCTGGCTGAACATAATTTCAATGTTCCCAAATACGTCGGATGTACTTCATACACGGAGGCTTTGGAAGAAATCAAGAATTTAACCCTTCCTGTTATGATAAAGCCTGTCGATTCATCAGGAAGTAAAGGCATCAATAAACTGACTAACGTAGATCAACTAAAAGACTTTATAGAAGATGCCCTCTCATATTCCCGTGAAAAACGCATTATTATTGAGGAATTCATAGAGAAGGACGGATATCAGATATCAGGAGATGCCTTTTCCGTAGACGGAATTTTAAAATTCCACTGTTTTGGAAACGAATACTACAGTTCTTCAGTTGTCAAAGATTTCGCCCCACTTGGTGAATGCTGGCCTTTCCAAATGAAACCTGAAATTATAACAGAGCTAGAAAAGGACATACAGCGTCTGATTTCTGAACTAAAAATGGGGACAACCGCATATAATGTCGAGGCTATTCTTGGCAAAAACGGGAAATTGTATATACTGGAGTTAGGTGCCCGAAGCGGTGGCAGTTTAATACCTCAGATTACAGAACTGGCAACAGGAGTCAACATGGTTAAATATGTGATAAAAGCAGCTTTGGGAGAAGATTGCTCCGAAATAGAGATGTCACCTGCAAGGGGATATTGGTCTAATTATATGTTACATAGCAAACAGACCGGACGGTTTAAAGAAATATCATTTGATGAAAACTTTGCAAAAAACAATCTGGTAGATTGTGTAACAGAACTGAAAAATGGAGATAATGTTCATGCATTCCGCGATGCTGGTGATGCATTGGGGACACTTATCCTCAAATATTCTTCGAAAGAAGAAATGTTTAATGTTATAGAAAACATGGACCAGTTTGTACATATTATTATTGATTAAAATATGAGCATAATAATCCATACAGAACCTCTAGCATATACCGAATTCAGAGATTTTATCATATCCTCTGCAAACTGGTTTGTTCCTTCTCTGTTACAGATGCCCAACCTGGATGAATGGATATTGAAAATGTACCATAATGGCTCTATATACTATACTATTTCCGGATCTAACATTATATCCTTAATTGTTGGCTATTACAATAGAGAAGAGAGATTTTTATATATACCCTATGTCTGTGTAAACCCTGACCATCAAGGTCATGGGATCTCTAAAAAAACAATTAATTATATCATAGAACATCTTTCTACGGATATTCAGGAGATATTGCTCGAAGTTAGAAAAGACAATAACAATGCACTTCATGCATATCATAAAATGGGATTTTATGAGGCCGAGGATAGGGATGAGAAGTATTTAATGAAGAAAGAGGTACACAAAAGTTAATATTGAATGAAAGATATAGCAAATACTCCATTAGTAAGTATAATTTGTAGCACATATAATCATGGATTATATATATCCCAGTGTCTAGACGGTTTTCTAATGCAAAAGACAAATTTTCCATTTGAAATTCTAATCCATGATGATGCATCCACTGATAATACTCCTGATATCATTCGCGAGTACGAGCATAATCAACCTCAAGTCATAAGACCCATATATCAGAAAGAAAACAAATACTCAAAGAAAGAAGATATCTTTGCCAAATACCAATGCTCACGAGTCAGAGGAAAGTATATTGCAATATGCGAAGGAGACGATTATTGGATTGACCCATTAAAACTTCAGAAACAAATCGATTTTCTAGAAAACAATCCTGATTACGGCATGATATATACTACCAGCAAGGTATATAACCAAAAGGAAGGCAAAATAGAAGAAGATATTATTGGACGGGAATTTAATGGTTATATAGAGTTATTATCCGGAAATTGTATTCCAACTCTTACTACATGTATACGCAGTTCCTTAGTCATGGAATACTTGAAAGAAGTGGAACCCAAGAGCAAAAACTGGCTAATGGGAGACTATCCTATGTGGCTATGGATATCATATTATCACAAAATAAAATTTCTTCCGGAAAGCACTACAGTATACCGTGTCTTAGAAGAGTCAGCAAGTCATTCTAATGATATACAGAAATATGAAAGATTCATATTATCGACCATTGATATAACTGCATTTTATATCCACAAATTTAAGACTCCGTTAACAGAGCCATATTTACGATCCCTAAGTTGCTTTTATTATGATTTATACGATAAGTATATGCATCTGGGCATGTATAAAAAGGCCAGACACTATTCAAAACTCATTAATCCTAGTTATGTCTCCGCACGTATGCGAAGAAGAGTCCGCCGATTCCATCTCAGATTCATGCAATTAAGATTAGAAAAATGGCTCAATATAAAAGGAAACAAAAGGAAGTAAAAAGGAGAAAAATATTTAGTGGGATATTAAGTAAGTATCCCTTTTTTCTATTCCATATTTCTATTTAGTTCCAAGTCTAATGTAATACTAGTATTGAAATATATGTTTTATATTCCATTGAACCATAATCTTCTCTCAAGGTAACTACATCAGAACTTCAATAATCTATTGAGATAGCTCATAGCTGACATACAGTTTCTTCTTGACACTCAACTTATCCTTCTACTCTGGGGCTATATTCAATACTATTTCTTTTTTTTAGAAAGTGAAACACACCTTATTCTAGCTCTACACAAATCCTCTCTGAATGTGACATCCAAATACCAATTTCACTGGGGTTTTAAGACTACACTGCCCCCTCATGCACTCTCTTCTTTCTCATCACTGATGTAATAACGTGTCTTTCCTTGCACCTCACCTCTTACTTCCAAACTAATAATAGTTCCTAGGTTTTTCTATGCCCAGATATTCTCTTCCATCAAATATTCTGTGACTCGAAATATATACTTGTGGATTTCTATATGTCCATAGCCTGCTTCTATGATTTCTCTACTATTCGTTTTGAAAACCCACTATACATCTTTTTTGATTGGCTTTTAGAGTTAATAAATAATGCCTCTCCTCTTCCACGATTTTTCACCAAACTCTCATGGAATCAATAGTAAGAACTCTATCTTTTACATTTATATCATTTAATATAAAAGGAATAGCTATAATCTCATTGGATATTCAACCTCCTATTAAGAAATACAGACTCGCTTACCCAAACCCCTAATACCTTCTGTGGTGGGAGAAACACCGCGCTGCTTTGTCTCATATTAGCTTATTTATCAGAAAAACAAGAATACAAAGAAATATTCATACGTCGGATGTAATGCTTTTAGAAAGTACAGTAAAATTTGGCACGATTACCCTGATTTCTTTCCTTTTTCTTGTATATTTAATATTATCTTTGTACATTGTCATCCAGAACTCTTTTAAACAAATTATTATTTAAGATTAGAGATGTAAATTAATTATTGGGGAGATAAAAAGAATGTTATTTATTGGGCAAAATATAAATTAAATACTTTTATTATGAAAAACAAATTATGCGCTCTTTCCCTTATCTTGTTACTAATTTCTTGTTCAGACGAGATTCAACAATTTGATGATTCTACAAAGCAAACACAAAATGAGAATAAGGAATTAACAACTAGATCACTTGATACAGACGATCATGCTTTGGGTTTTGGATATGATGTTACAGGTGATTATTTAGACAAATATTCAATTAGAAACTCTGTAATTGATATTGTAAAATTGCGTGAGTTTGATAAGAACAGCATCATCACCAGCAATGAAGTTAGCGGAAA
>OKSH01002998.1_pt1 | contig 11537 bp, 9 predicted proteins | sample 1601231 | NCBI WGS metagenome assembly OKSH01 (sample SAMEA3541596, study PRJEB24748) | human gut metagenome | biome: human gut; feature: human-associated habitat; material: faeces | place: China | collected 2012 | reverse complement strand
CGTGAAAGACTACGCAGAGAAAATAAGAAATGACCGAGAACGATAGGAGTTGATTCCATGCCCTATGCAACCAAAGCGCAGATCGAGCGTGCCCGTCAGCCTGACCTGCTGACCTTTCTCCGGCGATACAAGCCGGATGAACTCATTCCCACCGGCCCCGGAGCGTATAAGCTCCGCAGCCACGACAGTCTGAAAATCTCCAACGGAAAATGGTGCTGGTGGTCCCACGATAAAATGGGTGGTGTCAACGCGCTGGAGTATCTGATCAAAGTCGAAAATATGAAATTTCCCGATGCCGTACAGCTTGTCAATGAGCAGTGCGGCTTTTTTGATGCCCGCAAAGTGCAGTCCGCACCTGTCCAAAAGGAAGAAAAGCCAAAGGCGGATTTTCTCCTGCCGGTACGCTTCCAAAACAACAAGCGTGTGACCGCCTATCTGCTTTCACGCGGCATCGACATAGCGATACTCGACTACTGTTTTCAGCATGGCCTACTGTACGAAGCCGCAGACTACCACAATGCCGTGTTTGTCGGCTATGACGGCAAAACACCACGGTACGCTACACTGCGCGGAACGCTCTCCGGCAGCGGCTTCAAGCGGGATGTGACCGGCAGCAGCAAGCAATTCTGCTTTTCCATCACCGGAAAAGGCAATGGAAAACTGAATGTGTTCGAGTGTGCCATTGACGCGCTCTCATATCTCACACAGGTAAAAATGCAGGGTGCAGACTGGCAGCAGGAGTCCGTTCTTTCTCTCGGCGGCGTTTACAAATCCACTCCCAACGAAGTTCCCAAAGTCCCGGTAGCACTGCAAGGCTATCTGAACGCTCATGCCGATGTTTGCGAAATTGTGCTGCGGCTGGATAACGACGCGGTAGGCCGCGGCGCGGCCGGTGCTATCTCGCAGGCAATTACTAACCTGCCCGTATCGGTGGAACTGCCCGCTGAGGGTAAGGACTACAATGAATGGCTCATGCGGCAGAAAGGCATTTCTCCTCGGCAGAGGGCGAGGAACGAGCCGGAACGGTGAGCCGCAGGCGGCTCAAAATTCGGTGTGGCTGCGGCCGCTCCGAATATTTTTGCAAGCATAGCAAAATGACAGCATTTTGCGAAAAGCGCCGTTCGTCACCGAACAGCGCCGCTTGTTAGGGAGTGCCCTAATACCCTAAATTGGAGGAATAACGAATGAAACTCAGAGAACGAAAAATCACCGTCCGTCTAACGGACGCGGAGCGCGATCACCTGTTGGCGCAGGCGGAACTGGCCGGATTGAAAATCGAGCCGTTTGTCCGCAATGTGATCCTCGGCGTGCAGATGCAGCCCCGGCCTAAAGAGGAATGGGCGGAGCTGCTGCGGCAGACCTCCGGCATTGCGAACAACATTAACCAGATCACTAAGCGTGCCAACTCCGGTGAGCCGGTAACGGAGGAAACGCTCCGGCTCATCGCAGATATGCAGGTGCAGATTTGGGACAAACTCAAATCATTCTGATATGGCCATTACCAAAGTTTTTGCGATTCGGATAGACTTTAAGCAAACTGTCCGATATGCCGTCAATGAGCAGAAGACCTCACTGGACGACATGATCGACTACGCTGTAAACCCAGATAAGACCGAGCAGCGATTGTTTGAAAGCTGTCTGAATTGCAGCAGCGTGGAAAACGCCAGCCGTGATATGGAGCGCACTAAACGGCGTTACAACAAGACGGGCGGCGTGCAAGGCTATCACATCATTCAGTCGTTCAAGCCGGGTGAGTTGACCCCAGAGCAGACCCATACCATCGGCGTGGAGTTTGCCAAACGGCTGTTCGGTGAGCGGTTTGAGGTGGTCATCGGCACCCATCTGGATAAACATCACCTGCATAACCACATCGCAGTCAATTCTGTGTCCTTTCTGGACGGCAAAAAGCTGCGCTGCAACATGAAAACCTACTTTCAGGAGATACAGAAAATTTCCGATGAACTGTGCCGGGAGTATGGATTATCCGTCATCGAGCCGAAAGGCAAAGGCAAAAGCCATCAGGAATGGCAGGCGGTCAAATCCAGACAGCCGACCATTCGCGAACAGGTACGACGGGATATTGACGGTATTATCGTCAAGTCGCTAAACTTCACGACTTTTCTGGACGAATTGAGAAAAGTCGGGTATCAAGTTCGCAGCGGCAACCGAAAGCATACCGCTGTCAGGCCGCCCTACGGCAAGAAGTTCATCCGACTGGACAGTCTGGGCGAAAATTACACCGACAGCGCCATTGAGCAGCGGATTTTATCACAGCGTTCATGGAACCGACCCAAACAGTTACCTGTTACACGGCATTACACCTGCAAGGGCAGTTTCAAGAAGTACCCCAAGGTACATGGTTTTCGTGCGCTGTATTTTCACTATGTTTATCTGTTGCGTGGTGCAGCCAAAGGACGCGGTTCCCAAAAGGTCAGCCGGTATCTGCTGGAGGACACGATACAATTTCAAAAAAATCTGGCACAGCACAGGTTTCTGGCAGACTACCGAATCGAAACCGCCGAGGAACTGCAATCTACCAAGAATCTGCTCACCGTGCAGCTTGATACCGCTGTGCGGGAGCGAAAACCACTCTACGAAGAAAGGAGGCACGCCGATGAAGAACAGAAAGAGGTGCTGTCGCTGGAGATCAGCACGCGCACCGCCCAGATTAAACAGCTCCGTCGAGAACTGCGGCTCTGCCAGCAGATCGAAGCGGATGCGGAACGGGTGCAGACCCATGTTTACGATGTACAAAATATCAAGAAGGAGGAGCGATACCATGAGTATCGGCAGCGAAACCGCCGAGCAAATGACGCGCGAGGCTATCCAAATCTCCGAAGCAGCGGCGAAGCTGGCCGCACTGGGAGCCAAGAACCTTGCGGCCCTGTGTCTGGCGCTAGCGAACAAGAATCAGAAGCTGCGGGGCAAGACACACATGAACGCCCTACTGCGCAGCGGTAAGGAACTGCGGGTGTTCGACCTGAAAGAACAGGACTTAGCCGCCTTTCGACGCGAAGCGAAAAAGTACGGTATTCTGTTTAGCGTTATCAAGGACACCGCCAGTGACAGCGGTCATGTGGATATTCTGGCGAAAGCCGAGGATGTTTCCAAGCTGAACCGTGTTTTCGAGCGTCTGCATTATGCCGCGCCGGAAAAAAAGCCGACAGAGGACGAGCCGTTAAAAAAAGCCGAGTCCCGTGTTCCGCAAGAGAACAGATCCGCAGAGCGCGGGACTGGCTGGCCGCAAGAGATGATGGAGAATGAGCCAATCTCCGTCATTGACCGGATACGGCAACACAAACAGCAGTCGCGGCAGACGCCGCCTCGGTCCGGAAAGGATAAAGAGAGATGAAGAAACCCATCACCATTCTGGCGGTGCTGCTGCTTCTCAGCACTACCGCATTTGCGGCGGAATATCCGTCGCAGGTCAGTTACAGTATGAACAACGGTATTTTCGAGGTGCGGAAAACCTACGAACTGCCGGTCGATCAAGAGCCGTCCATGCAGGCAAAGCAGAGCTTTGAGCAGGACGGTTATTCTTTTACGCTGACCGACCTGCTGCGGCAGGAACTGCCCGAACAGCAGTCCAAAGAGTACACCGAAACAGTGACAGTCAGCAGCGAAAGCAAGGAACTGACCGCTATTCTGCCGCTTCTGGCGGATACCAAGGCAGTCACTACCGAGGACGGCTTCACCGGCACGCTGAAGCTGGATACCGGTTCCATCACCGTAGAGCCTGCCGGATACAAAAACAATTCGTGGACGGTATCCGCGACCCGCACCTATCCCAATCTCAGCAGCATGGATTTGGAGTACATTCCTAAAACCACCACCGAGAACGGGCGGACGCTGAATTTCTCCACGGTAGACTGGCAGACCGACAACACAGAAAATGTGGACGATGATGCCATCGGAGATCGTTTCTCTGCTATCGTAACCTACACGGGAACCGCGTCCAGTCGCAATGTGACTGGGTATACCGTCACCGCACAATACAGCGGCGAGGTGGAAAAGGTATCGCTGGATAAGGTGCAGTATGTGGCGGTGTTTCACGGCACACCGCTTGTCGTGCCGGAGGTGGAAGCCCCCGAAGTTCAGACGATGGACTGGCGCTATCTTGCCATTCCGGGCGGACTGATTTTGCTCTGCCTTGCCGGTTTTACTGCCGCAAAAATCAAGAACAGGAAGAAAGGAAAGCACGATGATGAAACAATTCTTGACGCAGATTACACCTCTGTCGAGAACGGCAAAACTGCTGGGACTGACGCTTCTGACAGCGACCGTTCTGACCACTACCCCGGCGTTGGCTCTTGAGTACACCGAAGCGGACGCAGCCGCAGGCAGCTTCGGCAAGCCGACCAGCGTGGAGCCGGTGACGGTAGTCGGCGGCTCGAACATCTACGAAACTGATGTGAGCAAGAACGCCGCCTATATTCCGCCTGCATTTGGCAGTCCGATGGCAGATATGCCCAGTTCTGGTGAGCGGTTGACCCCCAATCTGCTGACCGGTGGGTATCTGGAAAGCGGCACGGCAAGTAGCGGCACTACTGGCCCTGCTACGGTCATGCCGCCTGCCGCAGAAACGCCCTCGAACAGCGGCACTACTTGGAGTAGCGGCTATACCGCTGTGACCAACAGCCTGTATTACAAGGATGGTTCCCTCGGCACGCTCTCCGCGCCTGCCATTGGGCTGAGTGCGAAAATCTATCAGGGCACGGACAATGCCGCCATGCGGAAAGGTGCCGGACATTTTACTGAAACCTCTATCTGGTACGGCAATGTGGCATTCGCCGGACACAATCGCGGCTCCAGCAACTACTTCGGAAAGATCCACACCTTGAAAAACGGCAATACCATCAAACTGACGACCCGACTCGGCACAAGAACCTATTCGGTGTATTCGATGCGAAAAGTATCCGTGAATGATGTGAGCGTGCTGAACCCCACCACCGATAATGTGGTGACGCTGGTGACCTGCGTGATGAACCAGCCGCAGTATCGCTGGTGTGTGCAGGCACGGCAGAAATAACAGTTGATTTCATGATAAAATACTGATAATATAATGATAGGAGTGATATGCATAATTTTATGCGAGGAGGTAGTGTTATGATCAACATCAGACCTGTTTCCGATTTGAGAAACAAATTCCCCGAAATCGAAAAAACGGTCATGGAAACCGGTGAACCTGTTTATCTGACCAAAAACGGTTATGGTTCGATGGTCGTTATGAGCATTGAGCAGTATTCTGCGCTCACGGATGAAGTAGAACTGAAATTGGATGAAGCAGATCGCATGGCAGATTCCACCGATGTTCGCTATTCCGGCGATGAAGTGTTCAAACGAGTAAGAGGTCGTATTCATGGCAGAAAAGCATTATAAATTGCGTATCCTGCCGCTTTTTGAAGATGACCTGAATGAAATTGTTGATTATATCAGCATTCATCTTCAAAACCCAATCGCCGCAGAAAATTTCGTTGATGCGGTTGAAACGGCGATTTACGAGCGGCTTTCCTGTGCAGAAGCATTTGAACCTTATTCATCTGCTAAAGAGCGCAGGTACCCATACTATCGTATTCCCGTGAAGAACTACACTATTTTCTATGTAGTGATTGGCAATACAATGGAAATTCGCCGTATCATATACAGCCGCAGAGATTTAGACAAACAGATATAGCCTAACGATCCGTCCTTAACTTTCAGGGCGGATTTTTTTGCGATCAGGGAAGGGGAGAGGGCCCGAAATCTAATTGATATGTAATAATCTAATAACCACTTCACAGCAGCGCAAGCCTGAACACGGTTTGCGCTGCTGCTGTTTTTCAGGAGGTTTTTATGCGAAAAAGACTGATAGCGATACTTTTGTGTATTTCTACGATGCTGAGCCTTTGCACGGGCTTTGCTTCTGCCGCCAGCGGCACCATCGGCGGTGCGCTAGGCGAGGTGAATATCACCAACGGCGGCTATAAAATGTCCTACCTCAGCATGAACGGCGTTGTCCGTTCCCAGTCCTACACTTACTTCAACTTTAAGTCGGCTAGCGGCGCGATCAAGGAAATCCCGGCCTACTGCATCAATCCTACGACAAAGGGCGTACCGCAATCGGTAAATCCCGGCGAGAGTATCAAGTACATCGCCAACGAAGCCAGCAGCGATCCGAAAATCATGGGTATCATTGCTAACGGCTATCCGCACAAAGGTTTATCTGAACTCAAGCTGGATAATAAGCAGCAAGCCTATTATGCTACAAAAATGGCGCTTTGGTGCTACCTGATAGACGATTGGAGTATTGACCGGCTAACACTTAATCCTTCACTGTCCGGTGCAGAAAAGGAGCGCGGTGAGAAAATCCTCGCGGCTGCAAAGAACATCTATAAAAACGGTATCTGGTGGAACCGCGTTCCCCAGCCTACCATCACCGTAACGGCGGACAAGGACTCCGCCTATCCCGTCACCGTGGATGGCAAAGAATACTTGCAGCAGGTGTTCACGGCGGATTCGGAAACATGGGTATGCGATTACGACATCGACATTGGTTTCACAATGCCCGATGAAGTGCCGGATGGCACCCGTATCGTAGACATGAATAACAACGACATCACTAAGATCAGGACCTCGTCCAACGGGGCCAGCTATGCCGGTCAGTTCAAGGTGCTGTACCCCAAGGACAGCGTAGCCAACCAGACTGGCTCTGTGCAGATGTCGCTGCACGCCAATGTCTACAAATATGCCATTTACTATGCGTTGTGCGCGGAAACCAGCAAATACGGCACCTTGCAGCGGTATATGTGCGACACCGACCCGACTACTGAGATTAGGCAGTCCACTTTCAGCCGGTATTCCGCTACGCCGTCCGATACCCCGGACGAGCCGGAAACTCCTACGGAAACCACGCTTATCATCAACAAGGTGGAGACCGGCACCAATACACCGCTTTCCGGTGCGACTTTTGAGGTAAAGGCCCCGGACGGGACTGTCCTCGGCAGTTTTGTTACGGATACCAGCGGCAAGATCATCATTCCGCTGACTCTTTCCGGCCAGTATGTCATCACGGAAAAAGCGGCGCCCAAGTGGCACATGCTGGGCATGGAAACAACCAAGACCGTTTCCGTAGACTATGGAAATACTGCGACTGTCACCTTTGAAAATGCACCCTACGGCAATCTGCGCGTGGACAAGATCGACGCAGACAGCGGCGCTTCTCTCACGGGGGCAATGGTGGAGATCAAGCATATTGAAAGCGGCGTTACGCAGACCGGCACGACTGACCTCGGCGGCAGCGTGTACTTCGACAAGCTGAAGCCCGGCGCATATCAGGTGCGCGAGGTGTCTGTCCCCGGCGGCTACGTCAAGGACGACCAGACCTACACCGTGAATGTGACTTCCGGCACGGAAACCAGCTTTGTGCTGAAAAATCAGGCAAAGCCGGGTCTCACCATCACCAAGTACGATGAGCAGACCCATGAAGTTCTGCCCGATGTGACCTTTGAAGTTTACCGTGATACTGTCCTCATCGGCTCGTTCTCCACGGATGAGATGGGCCAGATCCGCCTGACCGACCTCCAGCCGGGAACCTATCTGGTAAAAGAGGTTTCCACCAGTGCAGGCTATGTGTTGGACAGCACACCGCAGCAGATCGAGCTGACCGCAGGCGGCGGTATCAAAACACTGACCTTCTTCAATACCGTCAAGCCCGGTATCCACATCATCAAGGCGGACAGCCGCACGATGGAGCCGCTGACCAATGTCAAGTTCCGCATTTCTCTGGTAGGCGGCACCTTCTCCAAGGAATATGTGACCGACAAGAACGGCGAGATCGACCTGACCGCACTGGAGCCGGGCGCGTATACCGTGGAGGAGATCACCGCGCCGAATGGTTATCTGATGGATGATGACAAGCGCGTTATCCAAATCAATGCCGGAGAAAACGCCCGTTTCGTGTTCACCAACACGGAAAAGCCGGTCCTGTCCGTGGTGAAATACGATGCGGAGAACGACAGCTATCTTGCCGGTGCAACTTTCCGTATCGCAAAGATCGAGGACGGCAGCCACTACCTCGACCGTGTGACCGACACCAACGGGCGCATTTCCATCTCCGATTTGGAACCCGGCGTGTACTCAGTCAAGGAGATCGCAGCGCCCAGCGGCTATGTGCTGAACGATACGGAATACCATGTGGAGCTGTTCCCCGGCAAGGACAGCACGCTGGTGGTGAACAACGAGAAGAAGCCCAACCTCAAAATTGTAAAAACCGATGCTGTGACCGGCGCACCGCTCTCTGGTGTAACTTTTACCGTCAACAAGGCGGACAGCATCACGAAAGACCCTATCAAGGGCGCAAAGTTCCACATCACCTATGCCAGCAACAACAGCTTCACCGGAGAACTGAACGACCTCGGCACCTATTTCACCGATGAAAACGGTCAGGTCAAACTCACAAAGCTACGCGACGGCTGGTATCGTGTGACCGAAGTGGAACCGGCAGCGGGCTACGCCATCAAAGACCCGGCTGCACAGGACTGCTTCATTCAGGCAGGCACCGGCAAGACGCTGACCTTTGAGAACACACCGCTCTCGGCACTCATCATCAAAAAGGTAGACGCAGACAGCGGTGCTATGCTGCAAGGTGCAAAGTTCCGTGTGCGCTATCTGGGTGGAACCTCCGGCACCGGCGGCACGGTCATCGGAGAGTACACCACCTCGGCCAACGGCACCATCGTCATTACCGGGCTGAAGGCCGGAACCTATGTCGTTGAGGAAACGAAAGCCCCCACAGGCTATGAGATCGACGACACGCCGCAGACCGTCTATCTCTCCGGTAAGGAGCAGGATGTTGTGACGGTGGAGTTTTCCAACGGCAAACACGGCAATCTTATCATCGACAAGATCGACAGCGTGACCAAGCAGCCGCTTCCCGGCGCACAGTTCAAGATCACGACCTCAGATGGTTCGCTTGTCGGAAACTACGGCGGCACGGTCACTTCTAATGGCATTTACACCACGGATAGCAACGGCCAGATCAAACTGGTGAACCTCAAACCGGATACCTATGTGGTAACAGAGGTCAAAGCGCCGGACGGTTATGTGCTGGACAGCACCTCGCAGACCGTCAAGGTCGACCGCAACGACGCGCAGACGCTGACCTTTACCAACACGCCCATCGGCGGCGGTCAGATCATCAAGGTGGACGCGGACAGCGGCAAGCGTATCAAGGGTGTGCAGTTTGAGATCGCTAAGATGAACGGCGAGCGCATCGGCACCTACACCACCGACAGCAACGGCGTTATCACGCTCCCGCAGCTTGCGGACGGCTGGTACACCGCCACCGAGATCAAAGCTGCAAAGGGCTATCTGCTGGACAGTACGCCCCACAATTTCGAGGTAAAGGCTGGTAGGACGACCTCGCTGACCATCGAGAACACACAGGCCAGCTCCATGCTCATCCACAAGATCGACAGTGTGACCGGCAAGGGCATTTACGGCGTGACTTTCCTCGTTTCGGACAGCAAGGGCAATCCCATCGGCCAGTACACCTCCGACCAGAACGGCTATGTCTATATCGACAAGACGCTGACGGACGGAAAGTACCTGGTGCGGGAAATCCAGGCGGCGGACGGTTATGTGCTGGATACCACAGTTCGCACCTTTTATGTGGAATATGGCGCGACTTCTACGATTACATGGAAGAACACGCCCACGATGGGACAAATCCAAATCACCAAGAAATCCGCAGACGATAACCCATTCAATGCGCTTGCGGCCGGAACTCTTTTGCCCGGTGCGACCTTTGAAATTTATAATCGTGCCGGTGATTTGGTAAATACCGTTGTTACTGATAAGAACGGTGTTGCAAAATCGGATACCCTGCCTTTGGGCCGCTACACCATCCGCGAAACCAAAGCACCCATGTTTTACAGTGCGGCGGCTCAGCCTATCGAAGCAGAAATTGAATTTTCCGGACAGATCGTCCGCATTGAGGTGCTAAATCAGAGCGTATACACCAATGTTTCGGTCAGCAAACGTGGCTACAAACAGGTCACGCCGTCCCAGACCATCCGCTACGACTTCAAGAACATCGCCAACAACTCTACGGTGCCGCTGAACAGCTTCTACTGGCGCGACACACTGCCCACCTCGGCGGTGCGGCTGACGAAAATCGTTACCGGCACTTGGAATCAGCGCTTGAGTTATAAGGTCGTCTACAAGACCAATCTGCACGACTACCGCACACTGGCGGATAACCTCTCCACCATGAAAAACTATTCGCTGGACGCATCTTCCGCCGCGCTCGGACTTGCATCTAACGAGTATGTGACCGATTTCATGTTTGTTTTCGGCACAGTCAAGGCGGGATTTGCTCAGGTCGATGCGCCCTACATCTTCTGTTGGACGAACAGTTGGCTGAACAATGGCTACCAATTCACCAATCGCACCGATGTAGGCGGCCTGCACGGCGGACAGTGGATCATGGCGACAGACCGCTGGGTAACAACGGTCTACAAGCCGGGTGTTACTACTCTGCCTAAGACCGGCTACTAAGCCGTGAAGCGCGATTCCAACGGAAGCGCCGTCCTGCTTTGGGCGGCGCTTGCCGTTTTCGTGGTCTGGCTGGCACTGCTGGGCGGTGGGTGCTGTGGTGAAGGTCTTGGGCTGTTTGAATGGCTGAACGCCTTTTCCGCTGCATGGAAACCCCGTTTTCCATCCATATTACGCCATACACAAAGAAATTTGTGCTGATTGCGCTGGCGTTCTATGGCTTTGCCGTGGCGTGGTACTACTCCGAAAAGGGCAACCGCCGACCGGGTGAGGAACACGGCTCTGCCTACTGGGAGCGTCCGAAAGAGGTGTGCGCCCACTTCCGAACCAAGAAGAACGACCGCTATCTGCTCATTTCCAAGCATATCCGTATCAGCATGAATGTCCGGGCACTGCCGCCACAGCATCAAGTGAACGCAAACATTCTGGTGATTGGCGGCTCCGGCGCAGGCAAGACACGCTTTTTCATCAAGCCTAATCTCATGCAGGCGGAATGTTCCTACATCGTATGTGACCCAAAGGGCGAAACCTACCGCGCTGTGGGCGGTCTGCTTGAGAAGATGGGCTACGAGGTGACGATCTTCAACCTCATCGACATGAAGCAGTCCGACTGCTACAACCCGTTTGCCTACCTGCACACGGATATTGACGCCTTTCGGCTTATCAACACACTGATCCAGAACACCACACCGCAGAAGTCGCAAACCTCTGACCCGTTCTGGGACAAGGCGGAAACAGCGTTCCTTTCGGCGCTGATTTTGTACCTGTTCCACGAAGCACCGGAAAGCGAGCGCAACTTCGGCACACTGATGTACATGGTCATCAACGCCGAGGCTCGTGAGGAGGACGAAAGCTACCGCAGTCCGGTGGATCTGCTGTTCGACGATTTAGAGCGTGTGGACGAGGATCACATCGCAGTGAAGAACTGGAAGGTGTTCAAGCAGGCCGGACCGAAAACCGCAAAATCCATTCTGGTATCTGCATCCACCCGACTGGCGGCGTTC
>OKSH01002989.1_pt1 | contig 11571 bp, 8 predicted proteins | sample 1601231 | NCBI WGS metagenome assembly OKSH01 (sample SAMEA3541596, study PRJEB24748) | human gut metagenome | biome: human gut; feature: human-associated habitat; material: faeces | place: China | collected 2012 | reverse complement strand
CGCCACGGAAAAGTTCATCCCGCGCAGTACCTCCTGCCGTGTCTCGCCGCTTCCAAATCCCTTTTTCAGATCAACAATTTCCAGAAATTTCTTTTCTTCCTCCGACATAATCTCCTCTTTCCGGAACATCCCCATGCAGGAATATTCCTGTTTCCTTTTTGCAGACAGCCGTTAGCTTTAACTAACTTTTTCACATTATATCATAGTCCCGCAAGATTGCAAGAACCAAACCGCAGGGAAGCCTGTACAAAAAATGGAAGCTTTTTCCTGTTTTTTTGACAAAAACTGCATGTTTATCTCTCTTAAATTCTCACATACTATTCCTGAACAAACGCAGATGGCGCAAGTTCAGACGAAGTCTGTGACCAAAAAGTCTAAGACAGACAAAGTGATCATAACAATGATAACAAAGGATCATTAACACACCAAAGGAGGAAACAATCATGGGTTTGTTTCAGCATAAAAAAGAAAAAGGGTCAGCAGAGCTTCCGCCTACACCACCTGTCCTTACCCCCACGGAACCGGATGCTGCCAGCGAGGGCCGCGCAGCCTGCATGAACAGGCTGGAGTCCGTACTGGGCGCCCCTTCGTCCAAGGGAGTGGTTTTAAAGCTGTATCTGGAGAATTTTAAGAGTCTGAATAAGACGTTCGGATATGATTACTGTGAGGAGCTTCTTTCCCAGATAAAAAGCTATCTGAAGGAAGTGGCCGAGGGCAATATCTACCGTTACATAGGTGTGGAATTCATCATTATATTGGAACAGCTTTCAGAAGGGAAGGCCTGCGACCTGGCTGACGAGATTCTGGAACGCTTCGGAAACGTTTGGAAAATCCGCGGCGTGGACTGTCTGTGTTCCGCACAGATAGGTCTCTGCTCCTACCCCGGTCATGCCACCAGCACAGATGAGCTGCTTAAGCGCCTGGACCTGGCCGTGTCTGCTGCCTCTGACTGCGGACCCAACCAGATGGCAGTATATGACAGCAACATGCATACCCAGTTCGTCCGCCGCCAGGCTGTTGCCATGTACCTTCAGACAGCCCTGGAAAAGAATGAGCTGGAGGTCCGCTACCGTCCCACCTATAACCTGAAGGAAGGCCGCTTTACAAGGGCTGATTCCTATATGAGAATATTCATTCAGGGCATCGGGCTGGTGGGCGCAGCTGAGTTTATGCCCATAGCCGAGGATTCAGGCCAGATCAGGGCCATTGGCTACTACGCCCTGGACCATGCCGGCAGATGCATTAGCGAACTGATGAATACGGGAAGGGAATTTGACTCCATCTGTATCCCTGTTTCCCCGGTGCTTCTTGTACAGGAGGATTTTCTGGATCAGGTGACAAAGATCCTTGAGATCTACCAGATACCCAAGGGCAGGCTGGCCCTGGAGGTAGACGACAGCGCTCTGTCCAATGTATATCTGAACGTAAACATCACCATGCAGGAGCTCTCCGACATGGGTGTGGAGCTGGTACTCAACAACTTCGGTTCCGGATGCGCTCCTGTCAGCAGTATCCTGGACCTTCCCATCAATACAGTAAAGCTGGAGCGCATGTTTGTATGGCAGCTGGAGACCAATCCAAAATCAGCCTCCATTGCAGGCGGACTGATTCAGATTGCCAGGGAACTGGGTATCCATATCATCGCTGAGGGTGTGGAGACAGAGAACCAGCTGAACGCACTGAACAACTATCAGTGCGAGTATCAGCAGGGCTTCTACTACGCTCCCACCATGGAGCAGGACGTGCTCATAAAGGTCATGGGAACTACGCTGGATGAGTCCAGGGTTACCATTGAGGAAGAGAAGCTTAAAATGAAGATGTAACAATAATCCTTGCAGGAAATAAATGCAAGAAAACGCAGGTTCCGTTTTAACGGTTCCTGCGTTTTGCGTTGTTATTGTTATCATTATTAGATATTGTATTACGGCTTCCACTGGGCATAAATGGATTCATTGATTCCTGAATGTATGGTCAGCTCACTGTGTCCATCCTTCACCAGCTTAACTCTCCTGTTATTTTTCTACCTCTCCATCGGATAAACCAACCCCCACTGTCTGCGAAGCTCATCCATCCACCCCATCATGCGCAGGGTTTCCTCATGGGGCATTTCCGGGCACTCCAAAGCTCCCTCTTTGATCGCCCGCAGGCATGCCTCCACCTCGTACTCATACCCGCTGATCTGCTTAGGAGTATCGTAGGAGGCAATCATGTTCCTGGAGCGGTCATAGACCCGGATGCCCTCACAGTTGTTGATGTTCTCCACCTCAATAAATCCATTGTCACCGTAGATTATGCCCCGGCGGTCGCTGAGTCCCATTGCGCTGCTGCACAATGCCGCCATCTTTCCATCCTTATAGGTAATGGTGATGCTGTTCTGAGCATCCACTCCGGTCTCTGTCATCACCGCGGTACCGGTAATGGAGTCCACCTCATCCCCAAACACCATGGATGCAAAATTGAGCGGATAGATTCCCACATCCAAAAGGGCTCCTCCTGCCAGCTCAGGGCGCATGATGCGCTCTTTGCCGCTGATAATATAGCCCAGATTGGCTGTGAGCATATAGGGCCGTCCTATGATGCCGCTTGACAGCACGCTGTCCAGGGTTTTCCTCATGGGCATATACCGGGTCCAGATGGCCTCTGTCAGAAGCAGCTTTTTTTCTCTGGCCAGCGCAAGCACTTCCCTGGCCTGGGATTCATTGACTGTAAAGGACTTTTCACACAGCACATGCTTTCCGTGGTTCAGGCATAATTTAATGTGCTCATAGTGGTGTGAATGAGGCGTGGCAATGTATACAAGCTCCACCCCGGCATCCTCCACCAGTTCCTCGTAAGATCCATAGGCTTTTTCAAAACCATACGTTTGCGCAAATTCAGCTGCCCTTCCATAATCCCTGGCAGCCACCGCGTAATTTTGCGCACAGTCCATCTCTCTAATGGTCCCTGCCATGGTTCCTGCAATTGCCCCGGCTCCAATTATACCTACCTTCATCTTAGTAACCCTCCTTTAATGCTTTTTTATTCTTCTATTGTTCCTCTGTTATTCCATTTTGTTCCAATTCTTTCTCTGAGCTTCCGGTAACTACATGGACATGCCTGTATGGAATGGAGATACCCACGGCATCAAAATTCTTCTTAATGAGGCGGCGTATATCGCTGCAGGCAGTAAAATTGTCGTCAATGTTCTTAGTCCAGACCGTGGATTTAAGGATGATTCCGTCATCTCCCAGTTCCTTAACCGCCACATTGACCTTATTTCCCTCCGACGGATCCGGGCGGATGTCAACTACCAGCGGATAAGAGGCAATGGTCTCCCGCATCACCTCGATTGCCTGTTCCAGATTGCTTTCATAGCTGACGGAGACTTCCATGTAATTGCCTATATAATCATTGTTATAATTGCTGTTTTCCACAATTGCCTTATTGATGACGCTGTTGGGAATAATCATGCGGCTGTTATGGTAGGTCCGGATTACGGTATGGCGCACCGTCATATCCTCCACGATTCCGGAAATGCCCAGACTGCTTATGTTCACCTTCTCTCCCAGATTAAAGGGACGGGACCAGCTGAGCATGACGCCGCTTATGACGTCCGCCAGGACCTGCTGGGCAGCAAAACCCACGATGGCTACTAAAAGAGAGGAGCTGGTAAGCAAAGTAGCACTCAGCGCCTTAGTGGTATTGAAAAGTCCGCTGATGCAGATAAAGGCTATGATTGTCAGCACGACCTTGGACATACTCCGTAGGAATTTAATATGAATCTGTTCCTTCCGCTTCAGAATCATCCCGAATATCTTATTGAGCGCAAACATTCCCCCGCTCCAGAATACTACAATCACCGCTATCTTAATCAATAAAATCTGCATTCAAATATATCCTTTCATATTTATGTCGTTCCTATTATGCTGTTCTTTAATACAGTTTCTTTAATACAGTTCCTTTCAGTACCAGTCATGTTATGTACCGCAGGCTGCATTAGTAGTCTACCATACCGGCCCCCTTCTTGCAATCTCCATATTCATACCAGCTCCCGTGTCTGCTCCGTGCCTGCTCCCGTGTCTGCATCCTTTATCCGCAGCCTTTATCCCCCGTCCCTATACGTATTCCTCCTATCATCAAAACTCCCTGATTACCAGCTCCGTAATTCCCTGATTGTCTCCCATCTCAATTCGTTTTACCGCCGGCTCCCTTCCGTAACCGTATTCCTCACGGAGCATGCTCCGAATCCGCGTGCCGCCGTTATATCCGTGTATGACACGAATCCGGTAAATGCTTTTTCCCGCAGAATGTATCTGCATATTGATTGCCTTTTTCGCTTCTTCTGTGTTTTTTCCGTGTACGTCTATCTCTATGATTCCGCCCGTCATCTGTCCTTCATTCCTCGCTTCTTTTGTTGTCAAACATACTGTCCGTATGATAAATACATCACACCATAAATTTTAAATCAAACACGATGGCCCTTGCCAGCTCCTCAGGCACCGCCTCGGCCTCCTCAGCCAATACCTGCTTAATGAAAGCAGCCTGCTTCCTGTCCACCCTTGCATAGAGACTTCTGATTTGCAGCGCACCCAGCAATTTATCCCTGTATTCCTTCAGAGACTCATCCTTCAGCAGGAAAATCAGATAGGGCAGGCGGTCCCAGGAATTCTCCTGTATGAGAAGGAGTATCAGGTATCTTCTGATGTGACAGACAAAATCCTGGGACTTTCCCGCAGTCTCATCTGATTTCCTCCATTTTTCCTGCTCCCTGTAAAGCAGAGCTGCGCCGGGATGTATCCCGTTTTTCCGGATGCACTGATAAGCAGCCTTGGATATACAGGGCCTGGTATCTAAGAGATACTTCCAGTAAATTCCTTCCCCTTCTGCCCCCATCAGCATACCCACGGCTTCCAGAGCGCCCCTGACCACCTTTTCAGATTCGTGCTCCAGATACGGAAGAACAAGGTCCGCCAATCCATGCCTGTCATCCAGCGCCCTTCCCTGTTCCCCGATTCCCAAAATAGCCGGCACCGGGACAGGCTCCTTCAGATGCTTCTCATAAAATGCCAGGATATCCAATTGGCTGTGCTTTTTAAGTATGTAGGCCGCCAGATCCCGTATGCCGCAGTTGGCATCCAGCAGCAAATCCTCCACACCCGGCCAGGCGCATTTCAGAACATGATATTTATACTCCATAGCCTTTCTCCTGACAAAAGAGCTGCGGTGCAGCAAATAACAGTCAGCCATTTCCATGGAGCACGGGTAATATGTAAGCAGCCCTGTCCATATGACGGACTGGCAGTAGCTGTGTTTTTCCTGGTTGAGAAATAGTTCTGCCGTCTCCTGGTCCAGCCTTCTGCCGCTGAACAGGAATCGGTATATGCTCTTTCTCACCTCATAATCCATGGACAGAACGGATGGCACTGACAGGGAACCTGCCTCCTGATCCAGCCGTTCTGCCATGATTGTTCCAATGTGTTCCACGGTCCGGCCGTCCTTTCTCCCGGAGCGCTTTACCTTATCCAGGGCCATCATGGCCGCAAACACTTCATCCAGAGGACATGTCTCCAGACGTTTGGCTGCTGCACGGGCAGCAGCCAAACGCACTTCGCCCACCCAGTCATTGAGGCGGAGCACAAGAAAGGGGAGCGCGCCAGGATAACCAGCCATCTCCTCCAGACAGGCCTGGCGGTAATAGCCATTGGGATGGAAGCTGCCCAGGGCCAATATCCAAAAGTAATCCCTATCTGACCGGAACCAGTCTTTCTTCTGCCTTATATCCACTTTTTTCCAGTCAATATCCCATTCCATAGAGGTATACTGCCGGAAATGTTCGCTGAGCCGTATCACCTGCCTCATGGTCATACCCTCCATGACCATCCCTATGGCCCTTCCCCCGCTTCGTATCAACTCCCGGTCCTCTGTTGCCGCCGCACAGTACACCTGGGAAAGACCGGAAATATCCATTGCTTCCAGTCCGGATATGGCCTGGGACATCCTGGCACGGTATGCCCTTTTCAGCCGTTCCTTCTCAACTTTTGTCCAAAACATGGAAAACCTCCCTTCTGCCTGACAAACCCTTCTTTTTGCTGTATTACCCCTGACTATAAAACCTCCATCTCCTGAGCCTTATCCAGCCATTCCATACAGGCCCTGTGCCATTCCTCCCAGGCCTGTTCCAGACGCAGGCACCGGTCCTCATATTCATTCATCCGATCCCAGGCACCTCCGTTCCAATACGCCTCTGACCCATGCCACATGGCCCGCAGTTCCTTCACCTGCTCTGTCAGATATTCCACTGCATTCCCGGCAGGTTCCAGATATTGGGCGGCCAGGCCCATGTTCCATTCCCGGTATGCCTCATCCTCCGGTATTTCCCTTAGCCGGTGGCGTTCCGCTTTGGGCACGGCGCGCATACCTGCTATCAGCGCCTGCTCCTCAGCCCTGATCTGTGCTGCCATGGAACCGCCATGGTTCTCCCTGGCCTTGCGCTCCAGATAGTGCTCATATCCAAAGGGATAATACATTACGGTTTGATTTTCAAATATCATCACCGCATCTGCCACCTGCCGGATAAAATATCTGTCATGGGACACAAACAGAATCGTCCCTTTATAGGCCCGGAACGCGGATTCCAGTGTTTCCTTGGCCTGGATATCCATATGGTTGGTGGGCTCGTCCAGAACCAGAAAATTGGGACGGCTCTGCAAAAGCTCAGCCAGCACCAGCCTCGCCTTTTCTCCGCCGGACAGAGAACTGACCTTCTTCTGAGCGTCCCTTCCCCCGAACAAATATGCGCCAAGGATACTTCTGGCCTCCTTCTCTGTCAGTGCAGGGAATTGGGCCGTAAAATGCTCCAGCACGGTCTGCTCCGACTGGATGGCCCCGCTGTGCTGGTCAAAATAACCAATGGTGGTCTGATTTCCAAGGGAATAGCTCCCTTCCAGAGAGGGCAGGAAACCGGCAATGGTCTTTAAAAATGTGGTCTTACCCGCTCCGTTTGGTCCCAGTAGCGCAATCTTCTGTCCGCGCCGTATGCGCATGGTGATTTCAAGCAGCGGCTTTTCATATCCGATTTTCAGGTGCTCTGAAGTGAACACCCACTTGCTGCCGGGCAGAAGAGGATTAATCTCACCTGTAAAGATATGAGCATCATCCTCCTGAGGTTTTTCCACACGCTCCATATGCTCCATGGTCTTACGCTTTGCCCTGGCAAATGCAGCCTTATTTGGTTTGTGCTTAAACCGTTCCACCAGATTTTCCAAACGGGCCAGCTCCTCCTGCTGGCGCTCATATGCCTTCTTCTGAAGCCGAATCTGTTTCAGCTTTTCTTCCCTGTAATGGGTATAATTGCCCGGATACCGCCTCAGTCCTTTTCCTGTCAGCTCATACACAACATCCGCGGTCTGGTCCAGAAAAAAACGGTCATGGGATACCATTACCACCGCGTTTTTATAATGTTTCATATACTGTTCCAGCCATCCGGCTGTCTCCATATCCAGATGGTTGGTAGGCTCGTCCAGAAGGAGAATATCCGGTTTGGAAATCAGAAGCTTGCCAAGTGCAACCCGGGTTTTCTGACCTCCGGAAAGGTTCTCAATCTGTTTGCCGTAGTCTTCTTCTTCAAATCCAAGACCTTTTAAAACACCTACGATTTCACTTTTATAAGCGTAGCCGTTTTCCAGCTCAAACTGGTGAGTCAGGCGGGTGTAGCTGTTCATCAGGCTCTCAAGTTTGTCTCCTGCTACGTATTTCATTTCCTGCTCCAGAGAACGGATCTTGTCCTCCATATCCAAAATGTACTGCTTGGTGGTCATCAGTTCTTCGTAAATGGTGTGATGACCGTGGATATCCTGGTACTGGGCCAGATAACCGATCTTCTTATCCTTGGCAATGACCACCTGACCGGAATCCGCGGAAATCTCCTCCATGATAATACGAAGAAGAGTTGTTTTCCCCGCACCGTTATTGCCGATGAGAGCGGCCTTTTCCCGTTCTTCTATGTGAAAAGAAGCATCCTGCAGGATCACCTTTTCCCCAAAAGATTTGCAGATGCTCTGACATGATAAAATCATAAGTTCCTCCTTAAAAAGGCGGTTCTGTATACACAGAAACAGCATTATTAGAATGTTCAATAGTATATTATACTTGAAAAATTTATTTTTTGAAAGAATAATTGTCAAATCACAAAAAAATTTGCAAAAATTTGTAATTCTGCACAACTTTAATTGACAAGAAAATAACATTTCGGTATAATTGACATAGTGTTACGCGGGCTGCCGTTTACAGGTAATGTTCCGCGATGCGTTTTTAGCGGAAAAATACAGGCAGCGGAAACAAGGAGGGGAACATTTTGGATGCAAAAGAGATCTCAAAGGCGGTAATTAAGAGATTGCCAAGATATTATCGCTATCTGGGGGAGCTGATGGAAGAGAAGGTGGAACGTATATCTTCCAACGACCTGAGTAAAAAAATGCATGTGACTGCTTCACAGATCCGACAGGACTTAAATAATTTTGGCGGTTTTGGACAGCAGGGATATGGATATAATGTAGAATATCTTTATACAGAAATTGGTAAAATACTGGGTTTGGACACCATTCATCCCATGATCATCCTGGGCGCAGGTAATCTGGGACAGGCACTTGCCAATTATGGAGACTTCGAAAAACGTGGCTTCCGTCTGGTTGGAATTTTTGATATAAACCCGGTTCTGGAGGGGATTTCTGTTCGCGGGATTGAGATTCGGATGATCAACAGTCTCCCGGAATTTATCAGGGAGAATCAGGTGGAGATTGCTATTTTAACCCTGCCGAAGAATAAGGCCAAGGAGATGGCGAAGGTTCTTATTGACAATGGAATCAAGGCAATCTGGAATTTTGCCCATACAGATCTTGACGCCCCGGAGGATGTGATCGTGGAGAATGTTCATCTGTCCGAGAGCCTGATGGCTCTGTCTTACAACTTAAGCCAGTATCGTAACGAACATAAAGAAAACAAAGAATAAAAGTCAAAGAGGACTGCTGCTTGTCTCGCTGAAGGATTTACAGGAGACCGGGCGGCAGTTTTGCATTAGGAGTGGTCTTATGAAAAAAGTTGTAACCTGCAGTCAGATGAAGCTGCTTGACCATGGCACCATTCATAATATGCATGTTCCCTCTCTGGTTCTCATGGAGAGGGCAGCACTTGCCACAGCAGAAGAGATCCGGAAATATCTGGAAAAGAAAAACGGTTCTGGAAATTTGAAAAAAGAACGGATTCTGACCGTCTGCGGATCTGGCAATAACGGAGGTGACGGCATTGCCATTGCAAGACTTCTGCATCTGGCAGGGATCCGTTCTGAGATTTATCTTGCAGGAAATCCGGATAAAATGACAGAAGAAACCCGACACCAGTGGGACATTGCCATGAGCTACCAGGTACCGGTAATGAATAACCCTGTATGGGATGAATATACTGTTATAGTAGACGGAATTTTCGGCGTTGGACTCTCCAGGGAGATTACCGGGAATTACAAAGAGATAATTGACCATATGAATGAAGCTCCTGCATATAAAGCAGCGGTGGATATTCCGTCTGGCATTCATGGAGATACGGGAGCTGTTCTTGGAACTGCTTTTGAGGCAGATCTTACCGTAACATTTGCGTATAAAAAACGTGGGCTTTGTCTATATCCGGGAAGAGCTTATGCTGGCAGAACTGTGGTGGCGGATATTGGGATTTATGACCGGGACCGTGATGGCAGTGAGCTTGCAAGCAAGGCTGCCTGGCATATAGAAAAATCTGACGTGAAAACTCTTCCGGCAAGAAAACCATGGGGAAATAAAGGAACATTTGGCAAGGTCCTTCATGTAGCGGGTTCGAAGGGAATGTGCGGAGCAGCCTGCCTGAGTGCCAGTGCAGCACTTCATGGAGGTGCCGGGATGGTGAAGATCCAGACTGTGGAAGAGAACCGGATTCCTTTACAGAGCCTTTTGCCTGAGGCAATGCTGACCAGCGAATTTGATGAGGAAGCCAATAGGAAAAATTTAAACTGGTGTGATGTGCTGGTGATCGGTCCAGGACTTGGAACAGAAGGCTCAGGAAAGGAAAGAATGCTTTGGTTCCTGGAAAACGGAGCAAAAGCAGGAAAGCCTGTTATACTGGATGCAGATGGTCTGAATATTCTGGCAATGCATCCACAGTGGATGAAATTAATAGGGGAACAGACCATTCTCACACCCCACATGGGCGAGATGAGCCGTCTTTGCGGCTTGGATGTATCAGAACTAAAGGAAGACCCTGTAGCCCGTGCTTATCAGTATGCAGAGAAAAGTGGCGGTGTTCTGGTACTGAAAGACGCATGTACAGTAGTGACTGACCGGAATGAAAAGCTGTATCTGAATCTTTCTGGTAATTCGGGAATGGCCACAGCAGGAAGCGGAGATGTACTTTCCGGTATTATCGCAGCTGTTCTCTGCATGTATTTAAGCTGTGAGGAAGAACAGGAACTTTCCTATAAAGCTGCCCTGGCAGTGTATATTCACGGTCTTTGCGGTGATATTGCCAGAGAGAAAAAAGGATCTCACGGCATGACGGCGAAGGATATGATCGAAGCCCTGCCGGAAGTTTTGAAACTGGCAGAAGTTCAAAGTAAAGTATGAGAATTGTGACGTACATTTTGCAGAACGCCTTTTGAGGCATGCTCTGATAAATTTAGAAAATCGAGGAAAATGTTATGGAAAAATACAGCAGAATCAAAGCATTGATTTCTCTTGATGCAATCAGATATAATTTTGAACAGATGAAGAAGAACATAAAAGAGGGAACAAAGATCATCGCAGTGATCAAAGCGGATGCATATGGTCACGGTGCAGTACCTATTGCGAGAATGCTTGAGGAATTTGATTATATATGGGGATTTGCTGCGGCTACAGCCCAGGAGGCATTACAGCTTCGAAAAGCCGGGATCACAAGACCGATTCTGATCCTGGGACTGGTATTTGAAGAATATTATAAGGAACTTGCCGAAAATGATGTGCGCATGGCCGTCTGTGATTATGAGACAGCCAGAAAGTTTAACAAAGCTGCTGAAGCAGCGGGCAAAAAAGGTCTGATCCATCTGGCTGCGGATACCGGCATGACCAGGATCGGATTTAAGGACAGCGAAGAGAGTCTGGAGGAAATCCGCAGAATTGCAGCTCTTCCCAATGTGGAAATTGAAGGTTTATTCACTCACTTTGCAAGAGCAGATGAATACGACCGCACCCCGGCAATGGTTCAGCTGAAACGATATCTTGATTTTGCGGATCTTCTGGAAAAAAATGGAATCCATATTCCACTGCATCATTGTTCCAATAGTGCCGGAATAATCCGTGTACCGGAAGCCAACCTGAACATTGTCCGTGCCGGAATTACCATTTATGGAATTTATCCCTCTGAGGAAGTGGAAAAAGACATTGTAATGCTGAAACCTGTAATGTCCCTGAAGAGTCATGTTTCCTACGTGAAAGATGTGGAGCCGGGGGTTCAGGTAAGCTACGGTGGAACCTACACGACAGATCATGTTACAAAGATGGCGACGATTCCTGTTGGATATGCAGATGGATACCC
>OKSH01002988.1_pt1 | contig 11576 bp, 8 predicted proteins | sample 1601231 | NCBI WGS metagenome assembly OKSH01 (sample SAMEA3541596, study PRJEB24748) | human gut metagenome | biome: human gut; feature: human-associated habitat; material: faeces | place: China | collected 2012 | reverse complement strand
TGCGCGAGCTGTTCGCCGCGATCACGGAGGTGCTTTGATATGCCGATGGACGCAGTGTTTCTGCACGGCCTGACGCAGGAGCTGGCGCAGAGCCTGACCGGCGCGCGCATCGACAAGGTGCAGCAGCCGGAGCGGGATCTGCTGCTGCTGTCCGTGCGCACGCAGAGCGGCAATGCCAGGCTGCTCGTGCACGGCGGTGTCGGCAGCGCGCGGGTGCATTTCACGGCCGGCACGTTTGAAAATCCCGCCGAACCGCCGATGTTCTGTATGCTCCTGCGCAAGCACCTCGTCGGTGCGCGCATCACGGGTATTTCCCAGCCGGATTTTGAGCGTATGCTCATTCTCGATCTCGACGGGCGCGACGAACTCGGCACGCCGGTCAGAAAGCAGCTTGTTGTCGAGATGCTCGGCCGCCAGTCGAACGTCATCCTTGTCAGCGGCGACGGGCACATCATTGACTGCATGCGCCGCGTGGATTCCTCCATGAGCGAGACACGGCAGGTGCAGCCGGGGCTGTTTTACCGTACGCCGCTGCGGCAGGATAAGCCGGTGCTGTTTGATACGACGCCGGAGCAGCGCACGCAGGTGCTCTCCGCCCCGATCACGGCGGCGACGGTCGACAAGTGGCTGCTGGGGCTCTTTTCCGGTGTGTCACCGCTGCTGTGCCGGGAGGTGTGCTTCCGCGCGCTCGGCGATGCCAGCCCGCGTTTGGAGCGGCTGGACGATGCGCAGCGTGCACGTCTGGCGCATGAGCTCGATGCGCTTGTGTTTACCGTCGCGACGAACAATCTTTCCCCGACCATGCTGCTCGACAGCGAGCGGCCGAAGGACTTTTCCGCCGTGCCGATCCTGCAGTATCAGTGTGCGCTCTCAAGCCGCGGCTGCGGCTCGTTTTCCGAGCTGCTGGATGCGTTTTATCTCCGCCGCGACAAGGCGGAGGCCATGCGCCGCCGCTCGCAGGAGTTGACGCATCAGGTGCGCACCCTGCGCGACCGCACGGCCAAAAAGCTCGCCATCCAGCAGTCGGATCTGCTGCGCTGTGCTGACCGCGAGGCGCTGCGGCAAAAGGCCGATCTCATCAAGGCCAATCTCTACCGCATCCATAAGGGCGACCGCGCCGTGACGGTGCAGGACTACTATGCCGAGGGCTGTCCGGACGTGATGATCGAGCTTGACCCGCGCAAGAGCCCGCAGGAAAATGCCGCCGCGCTCTATAAGGCCTACCGCAAGGCCAAGACGGCCGAGCAGCACCTGACCGGGCTGATCGCCGAGTCGAGCCGGAATCATGCGTACCTCAACAGCGTGCTCGATGAGCTTGCGCGCGCCGAGAGCGAGCGTGATCTTATGGACATCCGTGCCGAGCTGCGCGCGACCGGCTACCTGCGCCAGCCGCGCAATGCCAAAAGGGAAAAGGCAGCGCCGCGCGCGCCGCTTGCCTTCGTCTCGAGCACCGGGTATGAGATCCTCGTCGGCCGCTCCAACACGCAAAACGATGAGCTTACGCACCGCACTGCCCGCCGCACGGATATCTGGCTGCATGTGCAGAAGGTGCACGGCTCACACGTCATCATCCGCGCACATGATACGACGCCGGACGAGCAGACGATCGCCGAGGCGGCAAGTCTCGCCGTGTACTATTCGCAGGCGCGCGACGGCGGCAAGACGCCCGTGGACTACACCATGGCGCGCTTCGTGCGCAAGCCCTCCGGCGCGCTGCCGGGCATGGTGCTCTATACCGATTATCAGACCTGCATGGCCGAGAGCGATGAGGCGCTTGTCGAGCGCCTGCGGCTGCGATAGGAGGGCAGGGGCATGGGTCAATCCGGCGTTCTGCTCGACCTGCTGGTACTTGCGGCCGCGTATGCTGCATGGCTGCTGCCGAAGTGGCGGCGGCTGGGGAAAAGACCGCTGCTCGTCTATACGCTCATGTATGGCTGCCTCGCCGGGATCGTGCGCTTTACGCTCATGCCGGTGCTCACGGCGCTGCCGTACTGCTTTGACCATCCGTACATCCCGATGCATATGGCTCCGTTTGAGGATGTCATCCTCCACCACGGGGACTATGTGCGGCAGATCGTGCTCAACGTCATCCTATTTGTCCCGTTTGGGGTGCTGCTGCCGCTGTGCGATCGCTGCCGCGGCAGGCGGCCGCGTTTCTGGCGCTGCCTGCTGCTGACACTGGCGCTCAGTGCCGGCATCGAGCTCGTGCAGCCGCTGCTGCACAGTTTTCGCAGCTCGGACATTACGGACGTCATCACGAACACGATCGGCGGCGTGTTCGGCTATGCACTCTGGGCGCTTGGAAACGTCTGCTGCAAAAAACGGCAGGGATAGGCGCTGAGCTGCCGGCGGCTTTTCCGGTTGAAAACAGGCAGAAGTTCCTGTATACTGATGTTGTTACAAAAACGCGAAAACACGGATAACGTAGAAATCAAATTCGGAGGAAAATTATGGATAAGCGGATCTATCGCGAATATGTCGCGATCCTGAAAGAGGAGCTGCAGCCCGCCATGGGCTGTACCGAGCCCATCGCCGTGGCTTACTGTGCGGCGCTTGCGCGCCAGACGCTCGGCGCGCTGCCGGAGACGGTGGAGGTACTCGCAAGTGCGAACATCATCAAAAACGTCAAGAGCGTCATCGTTCCGAATACGAACGGCCTGCGCGGCATCGCGGCCGCGGCCGCGGCGGGAATCGTGGCCGACAACGCGGATGCGCAGCTTCAGGTGCTCGCGGAGCTCACGCCGGAGCAGGTAGAGTCCGTCGGCACCTATCTGCAGCAGGCGGCATTCACCGTCGGGCGTTCGGATAAGGACTATGTGTTTGACATTCAGGTGCGCGTCACAGCGGGAACGGACAGTGCCTTTGTCGAGATCGCGGGCTTCCATACCAACGTGATCCGTGTGGAGAAAAACGGCGTCGTGCTGCAGCACAAGGACTATCAGGAGTCGGCCGGTCAGCACGCGACCGACCGCAGCCTGCTGACGGTCGAGAATATCATCGCCTTTGCAAACGAGGTCGAGATCGCCGATGTGCAGGAGACCCTCCAGCGGCAGATCGACCTGAACTGGGCGATTGCCGAGGAAGGCCTGCGGGGGGACTACGGTGCGAACATCGGCCGCATCCTGCTGCAGTCTTACGGCACGAGCGTCCACAATCGCGCCAAGGCCTACGCCGCTGCAGGGTCGGATGCGCGCATGAACGGCTGCGACCTGCCGGTCGTCATCAATTCCGGCAGCGGCAATCAGGGGCTGACGGCGTCCCTGCCGGTCATTATTTATGCCAAGGAGCTCGATGTCACGCAGGAGATGCTCTACCGCGCGCTTGCGGTGTCGAACCTCGTCACCATCCATCTGAAGACCGGCATCGGCAGCCTGTCCGCCTATTGCGGCGCGACGGCGGCCGGCTGCGGCGCGGCAGCAGGCGTGACGTATCTCTACGGCGGTCAGTTCCGCGAGATCGCGCACACGGTCGTCAATGCCGTTGCCATCGCCTCCGGCATGATCTGCGACGGCGCGAAGGCAAGCTGCGCGGCCAAGATCGCCTCGGCGGTCGAGGCGGGACTGCTGGGGATGCAGATGCAGATGCACGAGAGCCAGTTCTACGGCGGCGACGGTATCGTCGTCAAGGGCGTGGAGAACACGATCCGCAACATCGGCACGCTTGCCAGCGAGGGCATGCGTGAAACCGACCGCACGATTATCCGCATGATGATCCAGGAGCACTGACACATATGGAATTTGCCGGCTGCCGCATGGCGGCCGGCATTTTTTTTGCGCGCAGCGGCGCGTGCCGCTTGCATTTCGGGCGCACGGCGCGTATAATAACTCATATTTTTTGATCCGCGATCTGCGGCCTGTTTTGCATCCAAGGAGGCGTATTATGCGTTTATTTGATATTCTCGGGCCCGTGATGGTCGGCCCGTCCAGCAGTCACACGGCCGGCGCTGTGCGCATTGGCCTGACGGCGCGCAAGCTGCTCGGCGACCGGCCGGTGCATGCCGACATCTCGCTGCACGGCAGCTTTGCCCTGACCGGCCACGGCCACGGTACGGACTGCGCGCTGATTGCGGGCCTGCTCGGCATGCAGCCGGACGACCTGCGCATCCCGGAAAGCTTCGCCGTCGCGGCGGAGCAGGGGTTGACGTTCACATTTCAAAATGTGCAGATGCGCAATGCGCACCCGAATACCGCGCGCCTGAAGCTCACGGGAGCAAACGGCCGCGCGCTCGATATCGTGGCCGAGAGCGTCGGCGGCGGGCGCATCCGTATCCGCTCCATCGACGGTATTGAGACAAACTTTTCCGGTGAGCATAACACGCTCATCGTCCATAATCAGGACACGCCCGGCCATGTCGCGGCCGTGACGGCGGCGCTCATGCAGCGGCATGTCAACATCGCCACCATGCAGCTCTACCGTGATGAGCAGGGGGGCTATGCGGTCATGATCCTCGAATGTGACCAGCCGATCCCGAAGGACATCGAGCAGTGGCTGTCGCACATCGAGGGCATTCAGAAGATCACGATCTTTAATCAGGAGGAACCGGTATGAGCTTTTCGAGCATTGCGGACATGCTTTCGGCGGCGCAGGAGCGCACCCAGCCGCTCTACGCCGTCATTCGCGACGCAGACTGTCTGGAAAACGGCTATGACGCCGCGGCCTCCCACCGACAGATCGCGGCGCTCTGGGCGGCCATGCAGGCCTCCAGCCGGCAGTATTGTGCGGACGACCGCTCCAACAGCGGGCTCATCGGCGGCGACGCGGAAAAGCTCCGCGCGGCGGCGGAAAAGGGCTTGCTGCTCGGCGGGACATATTTTCAGCGCGTGACGGAGCAGGCGCTCAAAGTCGCCGAGTGCAACGCCTGCATGAAGCGCATCGTTGCCGCACCCACGGCGGGCAGCTGCGGCGTGCTTCCGGCGGTACTGATCCCGCTCACCGACGAGCGGGACGTTCCGGAGGAGACGATCCTGCAGGCACTGTACATCGCGGCGGGCTTCGGTCAGGTCACGGCGCTGCGCGCGAGCGTTGCCGGGGCGCAGGGCGGCTGTCAGGCGGAGATCGGCACAGCCAGCGCCATGGCTGCCGCCGCGCTGGTGCAGATGCTCGGAGGTACGCCCGAGCAGGCACTCGATGCCAGCTCCATCGCCCTGAGTAATCTGCTGGGCCTCGTTTGTGACCCCGTCGGTGGCCTCGTGGAGGTGCCCTGCCAAAACCGCAACGCCATCGGCGTGGCAGCCGCCTTTAGCTCCGCACAGCTTGCCCTCGCCGGCATTAAGAGCCTGGTGCCGTTTGACCAGATGGCGCACGTCATGCTCTCGGTGGGCCACGCGTTGCCGGCCACGCTGCGCGAGACGGCAAAGGGCGGCATCGCGCAGGCTCCGGCCGCACTTTCGGCCTGTGCAAAATGCGGTGTGTGCGGATAGCGACAAAGAACGACTCGAAGGTGGGACAAATGTCCCACCTCTTTTGAATGCCACCGTTTCCATACCACAATCAACTAGGTAATCGCTATAATGCAAGCCCAGTAAAAACACGATGAGCCGCAAGGCGAAATTCGAAGGATATGCATACGATGTCGCAAAACGATCGAACTCAACTGATTCCCGATCCGCAGCAGCCGAGCAGGCACACCGGCGGCGTTCAGTCGCCGCGTCCTATCGCGCCGAGTCACGGTCAGCAGCGTGGTGCAGCAAACACTTCGCACCGCCCGAACCAGCAGCGCCAGCAACGTCAGCAGCGCCAGGCAAACGGCAATACGCCCAAGCAGCCCCCCACGCACGGTCGAAGCGATCGCGGCCCCGCGCGCAAACCCACCGGGAACAATAAGTCGGGCAAAAAGACGACGCTCTTTGTCCTCCTGGGTCTTATCGGCATTGTCTATATCGTAGGCGTCGTAGCGTTTTCGCAGGTAGCCTACCCCAACACCACCATCGTCGGCGTCGACGTCTCGTTCTCCAACGCTTCGTCTGCCGCCACCAAGGTCAACTCAGCGTGGAAGCACTATAAGCTCACCGTGGCGGGCGATGACTTTAGCTGGACCTATCAGCCCGAGTCCGATGAGCCCATCGTCGACGGCGAAGCTGCCGCAAAAGAGATCATCAACCACAACGAAGCCTTTGTATGGCCGGTCCGCCTTGTAGAATCCTTAAGCGGCAAGACCAAAACAACCGCTACCTCCAACGAAGTAGATCTTGATCAAGACGTCGACCTGTCCATGCTCTCCGATACCTTTGACCAAAAGCAGTTTGAGAAGGATCTGGGCACCGCCATCGATGAGTTTAACGAGGGCCGTTCGGGCACGTTCGAGGCCAATAGCTCCTATGATGAGCAGGCCGGCAAGTTTACCGTCGAGAAGGCGCGCTCCAACGAAAAACTCAACCGCGAGCATGTCATTAAGTATGCCGAGCTCGAGCTTGCCTCGCTGGCCGAGACCGTAGATCTTTCCAAGCTCGGCAACGATGCCTATGAACCGCTCAATGGAACGCTGACCGATGATCAGATTCAGACCGCATGCGATGCCGCCAACAACTTCCTGGGCGTCAACGTGACCCTCAAGCTCAACGGCGAGGATGCCGGCAAGGTTGATGGCAGCTCCGTGTTGCAGTGGATAAGCTTTGCCGATCCGGCCAACCCCACACTCGATACGTCGCAGATCAGCAGCTGGGCAGCCGAGCTCGCCAACGGCTTTAATACCGTGGGCTCCACTCGCTGGTGGACGCGCGCCGATGGCAAGCAGTGCGCCGTCGAAGGCGGCGACTTTGGTTGGTGCATCGACAGCAGCTCGCTCGCCAAGCAGGTCGAGGACGCCATTAACAACAAACAGACCGGCGAAATCGAGATCAAGTACTCCCAGAAGGCCGACACCTTTACCGCAAAGGGAGAGCCCGACTGGAAGGCATACGTCGATGTCGATCTGTCCGAGCAGCACGCGCGCTACTACGACGAGAGCGGCAATATCGCGTGGGAGGCCAACTTTATCTCGGGAAAGCCGGGTGAGGACGCCACGCCCGAAGGCGTTTGGCAGATCAACAGCAACAATGGCGCCAGCAAGCTCATCGGTGCCAAGGACCCCGAGAACGGCAAGCCCAAATACGAGAGCCCGGTCAGCTATTGGATGCCGTTTGAGGGAAACATGGTCGGTTTCCACGATGCAACGTGGCAAAACGACAAGAGTTTCGACGATCCCAACTCCTACAAGTGGTGCGGCAGCCACGGATGCATCAACCTTCGCCTGGCCGACGCCAAGGCGCTGCACGATTGCATCAAAGTCGGCCTGTGCGTGGTTGTCCACTCGTAGTGCAACGCGCACATTCATACAACGTGGAGCCGCTGCGACCAATCTAACAGTTCCGAAAGAATCCGCCATATGCGCCCGCCTTACGCGACGGGCGCATATACTTATTGAGGAACTTTCTATAAAGGAGACGCTATGCCGAATGTCCCCACCATCACCCCAGGCCCGGATGATGCCGAGTACACGCCCGAAGGTGCCACCGAAACGATTCCTTTGATTACAAACGTACATGCCGAAAAGCAGAGCGGACGCACGAACGATACCGCCGAGATTTCCGATGAAGAAGCCTATGCAAAGCTCAAGGCAAAGCGTGCCGAGCGTCGGCGCAAAAAGCTCATCCGACGCGGTATCGCCGTCGGTGTCGTTGTTGCCATCGCGCTCATTGCCATCATCGCAACGCTGGTCATCAACGCGCAACCCGCAGGCACCAACGGACCGGTGACCGACATGGTCACCGAAGGCACGTTTACCACCACAGTCGAAGCCAAGGGACAGCTCAAGCCTATTTCAGCCTCGGTCGTCTCCCCTTCCGTCGATGGTACGGTGGCGCAGATCAACGTGCAGGCCGGACAGAGCGTCAACGAGGGCGACGTGCTCATGACTATTAAGAACGACGCGCTCGATAACGCTGTTTCCGAGGCGCAGCGCGCGGTCGCGGCCGCCCAGGAAGACCTGAACAATGCAAAGGCGACGCTCGCGGCCGCACAGGCCGCACCGGCAACGGACGGTGACGGATCGACCGGCCCATCGGACGCAAGCACCAACGCAAATGCCGTCTCGACCGCCCAGCGCAACCTCGCCTCGGCCCAGGCAACGCTGGAGCAGGCAACTGCAAAGGCGGCCGAGCGCACCGTAAAGGCCCCCAGCTCGGGCAACATCGTCGAGCTCAACGCCAAAGTCGGTGCCACGGTGACCGGAGGCACGATCATGGGCGAAGGCGACACGAGCGGCGGCAAGCAGTGCATGCAAATCGCCGACCTGTCCAAGATGAAGGTGACGGTTCAGGTGGGCGAAAAGGATATCGCCAAAATTGCCGTGGGCCAAAGCGCCAACGTGACCTATCCCGCGTTTCCCGATATCGTGAGTCAGGGCACCGTCACGGCTATCGCCTCGGTGGCAAACTCTGACTCCGGCTCCGGTAGCGGCGGCAGCGTGACCTTTAACGTCGACATCCTCATCGAAGCACCCGACAGTCGCCTCAAGCCGGGTATGACTGCCGAGGTCTCGGTAGTGACCGAGAAGCTCGACGACGTGGTTATGGTGCCGACGATGGCGCTCATGACCGAAGATGGCGAGCACTATTACGTCAATTTGGCCACCGATTCGGAGGGTAAAAAGACGCGCCGCGTGAAGGTGACCGTCGTGACGCAAAACGACAACGAGGCTGTAGTCGGCAAGACGCAGGTCAAGCGCGACGACCAGGGCAACGAAATCAACCCAGACGTCCCGGTTACCAAGCTACGCGACGGCGACACGATCGTGACGGATACCGGCACAGGCATGACGGCAGACGGCGGCGACAATACGTCTGCCGACGAGGGCATGTAATGCGTCCCGTCATCGACATCCGCAACGTGCACCGCATCTTCGAGAGCGAGGCCGGCTGCGCCCACATCCTGCACAACGTGAGCCTGGCGGTTGATCCCGGCGAGTTCGTCGCCATCACCGGCCCCTCGGGCTCAGGCAAGTCGACGCTCATGAATATCCTGGGCTGCCTGGACAAACCAACGGCGGGCGACTATTACCTGCAAGGGCTCAACGTCGCCGAACTCGACGATGATGAGCTCACCGAGGTGCGCGCGCTGAGCATTGGCTTTGTCTTTCAGAGCTTCAACCTGCTGCCGCGCCTGTCGGTTATCGAAAACGTCATGCTGCCGCTGTCCTACACCAATGTGCCGCGTAGCCAGCGCGAGATGCGCGCCGTGCACGCGCTGCAAGCCGTCACACTGCCGGTCGACCATTGGGACCACCGAATATCGGAACTCTCGGGCGGACAGATGCAGCGCGTCGCCATCGCGCGCGCCCTCGTCAACGACCCGCCCATCATTTTGGCCGACGAGCCAACGGGAAATCTAGACTCGACAACCGGGGCGCTCGTCATGGAAACCTTCCACAAGCTCCAGAAACGCGGCAAGACCATCGTACTCATCACGCATGACCCCGGCATCGCCGCCGAGGCCGATCGAGCCGTAACCATCCGTGACGGGCGAATCCATGACGGCGCATATGTCGCGCATACACCGAATACGTTACGAGGGGCCGTCAACAACCTGCCCGCGATTTCTGCAACCACCAATCAGCCGAAAGGAGCGAAGGCATGAGCACCCGCGATCTTGTCCAAGAAGCCCTTCACTCGCTCGAGGCCAACAAGGGACGCAGCCTGCTCACCATCCTTGGCATCGTCATTGGCATCGCCTCGGTCATCGCCATGACTTCGCTCATCGGCGGTATCCAAAACAGCCTGGTCAACAGCCTGGGCCTCAATGCAGCCCGCATGGTAGAGATCTATTCGTCCCAAGAACTCACCGATTCGGATGTGGAAAAGCTTCGCAAACTGGTGCCGCAGATTGAGCAGATCGGCATCGTCGATAGCGCCTATTCCGAGTACAAGGTCGGGGATAAAAGCTATACCGTCATGGCACACGGCGTCGATAGCGACATGCTCGATGCCGTGGGCGCCAGCAAGCTCGTTGCGGGACGTGTCTATTCACAGGCAGAGTCTCAATCAGGCTCGCGCGTGGCGCTCATCAGCCGCGGCGGCGCCGATCAGCTTTACGGCAACGAACAGGACGCACTGGGGAAAACCATCAAGGTGTCCAACGGCGAGGTGCAGATTGTAGGCGTGATTGATGGCGGCAGCGACTCCATGGGCTCGCTCACGCTGTATATGCCACGCGAAACCATCTCCGGCCTGTTTGGCGACGAGAATCCTTCATTTCCCAGCGTGACGGCACTTGCCGCCGAGGGCACAGACATGGACGAGCTCTGCAAGACCATCGAGTCTAAGGTGCGCACGATGAAGGGCATCTCGGAGGATGATGAGTACGACAGCGTATCGGCGACCTCCATGAAAAGCGCCATCGATGCACTCAACTCGTTTATGGGCGCCTTCTCGCTCATCATGGGCGCTGTCGCCAGTATCTCACTGCTTGTCGGCGGAATCGGCATTATGAATATGATGCTTACCAACGTGACTGAGCGCATCCGCGAGATCGGTATTCGCCGTGCCTTGGGCGCCAGTCGCCGCGATATCACCGCGCAGTTTTTGGCCGAATCCTCGGCACTGTGCGTCACCGGTGGCCTGCTGGGTGTCCTGATTGGCTATCTGCTGGCCTGGGGCCTCGCGATGTTTGCAGCAGGATCAGGGGTTCTCAGCGAGCTCGGCGCCAGCGGGCAAATCACACCGAGCTTTTCAATCGCCACGGTGCTGCTGGCCTTCGCCGTCTCCGTCGGCATCGGCGTAATCTTTGGCTTCTACCCCGCTCGCCGCGCGGCAAAGCTCAACCCGGTGGAGTGCCTACGCTACCAGTAAGCCACCACCAGCTACCAGTAAGCCACCACCAACAAGTTGCGGTGAATTAGGGGCTGAATATGCTATCTAGCAGCAAAAACAGACACTATTTCACCGCAACTTATTGAAGGGCTGTTTGCGCCAGTTCTGGGCGTCGTCCTCGAGCTATTGATGGATGACGGGCTTGTACGGGTCGAGCTTGCTCGGGACGCTCCTCCTCGCGGGCGGGAGGGCGCGCAGGCGCGGCAAGCGCCTAGCGCGCGAACTCCCGTAAGAGCGCGTCTTCCACTTCCCGAAGCGAAAGGGCCCCGCTTCCCTCGGCGGGACGGGTGACCACGATGCAGCGCGCTCCCACGTCGCGCGCGGCGGCGAGCTTCTCGGCCGTGCCGCCTACGGTTCCCGAGTCCTTAGTCACAAGCCACTGGGCGCCCACCTGCCGAAGCATCGCCTCGTTGAGCTCGCGGGTGAAGGGCCCCTGCATGCCGATGACGTGCGACGGCGAAAACCCCGCGTCGATGCACTTCGTTATAGCACCGGGCAGCGGGAGCACACGCACGAAGAAGCGCTCCGCGAAATCGGCGACGCTCGTGTAGGGAGCAAGCTCCTTGCTCCCCGTCGTGAGAAGCGCGCGACCCGGGTTCTCGGAGAGAAAGCGCGCCGCGCAGGCGATCGACGCGACCGGCACGACGCCTTTGGGCAGCGCCTCGACCGGGCGCGCAAGGCGCAGGCATCGTGCACCCACGGCGAGCGAAGCGGCCCGGATGTTGCCGCTTG
>OKSH01002984.1_pt1 | contig 11593 bp, 9 predicted proteins | sample 1601231 | NCBI WGS metagenome assembly OKSH01 (sample SAMEA3541596, study PRJEB24748) | human gut metagenome | biome: human gut; feature: human-associated habitat; material: faeces | place: China | collected 2012 | reverse complement strand
GAGCGAGGCGGTGGTGGCGGTGCAGGGGCGTTCCCTGACGCTGCCGAGCGGCGCAGGGCATGATGCTATCGCCATCGCCGAGCGCTGGCCATCGGCGATGCTGTTTGTGCGTTGCCTGGGGGGCGTCAGCCATCACCCGGCGGAGTCGGTCACCGCCGCCGACGTCGGGCTGGCTATCGACGCTTTCTCCCGGGCGGTAGAGAAGGTGGCCGACGCCTGATCGCGCCGGTCACCGTGCCCCGGCTGGCGGCTTTACACCGCCAGCTGGTTGACCACCTCGGCGACGGAGGTGATGGCATGGATGTTGCCGATCCCCGCGCCCACCGAGATATATCCCTCATCGGTATTCCCCTCCAGCATGCCCAGCCGCATCCCGCGCAGACCACCCATCGCCTGGGCCAGCTCGGTCCTGGAGGCGCCGGCCCGGTCCATGGCCACCAGTGTGTCGCTCAGTTTGCCGGGCAGCGCGCGGTAGTAGTCCGGCAGAGTACGGAACAGGCGCAGATCCAGACCGTTGGCGGCCACAATTTTCGCTTTCACCGAGTCGGGAACCCGGCTTTCGATGGTGCTGATAAATACCGAACCGGCGAAGACGCCCTCCGCCCCCAGGGCATGAACGGCGCGCGCGCCCCGGGCGTCGGTGATCCCTCCGGCGGCCATCACCGGAACCCGCTGTACCGCGTCAACGATCAGCGGGACGATGGTGAAGGTCCCGAGGGCGGTACCCGGCAGCGTGCCGCCTTCGTCAAAGCCGGTGGCGACAATAATATCCGCTCCGGCCTGCTCCGCGCGGCGGCTGTTCTCCGGCGTCGGGTTGATGTCACGATAGATAATGGTGATCCCGGCGGCTTTCAGTTCGTCGAACAGCGCCGGTTTTAACGAACCGTCGCCGTAGCCGGTGTAGACCACCACCTTAACCCCTTCCTCTTTGATCACCGGGAGGATCGCCGGCGTCCAGATGTCATTTTCCGCCGTCGGGATCAGGTTGACGCCAAAGGGTTTCTCCGTCAGCTGTTTGGTTTTGCGGATCTCTTCGCGCATTTTCTCGGCGGTGGCCTCCGGGGTGGAGACGGCGGTTGCCGCCGTCAGTCCGGCGTTCGGGCCCAGCACGCCAAGCCCACCGGCGTTGCCGACGGCCGCCACCAGACGAGCATCGGTTAGCCAGGAGAGGGGCCCCTGGACCACCGGTTTTTCAATACCCAGAATGCGGGCGACGCGGTTAGGTTGCATGCTATTTTTCCTTTTATGTTAATAAGTTATAAATGTGTTCGCCCCAGCGATGCGGCAATGAGGGCAGTGTAGGCGTCTTTATTGTTTTAAAAAATGAGCAAAAACTTTCATCACTATTATTAAATTAGTAATAATGTGAACTGATGAAGAGGTGGGAGGCGGGTCATCATGCAAATGAATCTGTTTGAAAATATTAAAATTTTTATTGAAATCGTCGATGCCGGCAGCTTTGCCCAGGCGGCGGAAAATTTGCAGATCCACCGACCGGCGGTGACCAAAGCACTGCAGCAGCTGGAGCAGGAGAGCGGGGTCCGGCTGCTGCAGCGCACCACCCGGCGTCTGTATCTTACGCCGGAGGGGGAAGAGTTTTATCGTCGCAGCAAACCGTTGCTCTCCCAGGCCGACGATCTGCTGGAGTCGTTCGCGCCGGACCGGCCGATCCGCGGTCAGCTGCGCGTTGATATGCCGATCGCCTTTGCCCGGCTGCTGGTGATCCCGCATCTGCCGGATTTTTATCAGGCCCATCCGGAGGTGGAGATTGTCCTCAGCAGCTCCGACGTACGCCGGGATATGCTGCGCGATGGTCTGGATTGCCTGCTGCGGGTGGGGGATCTTGAGGATGGCGACTATGTGGCGCGTTCACTGGGGGAGGTGGCGTTAACCACCTGCGCCAGTCCGGGCTATCTGGCGCGCTATGGGGCGCCCGCGACGCTGGAGGACCTGCAGTCGCATCTGGCGGTGAACTGGGTGAACAGCAGCAGCCGGCAGATTATGCCCTGGCGATTCCAGACCCCGGAGGGCATCAGGCAGATCGCCATTCCCGGTAAACTGGTGCTGGACAACTCTGAAGTCTTTACTGCTGCCGGGCTGGCGGGGCTGGGGATGCTGCAGGGGATGCGTTTCTTTTTGCAACCTTATATCGACAGCGGGCAACTGGTGGAAGTTTTGCCGGACTTTCCGGCGCCGCGTCGACCGTTGTCGCTGCTCTATCCGCACCGGCATCTCTCGCATAAGGTTCGGGTCTTTGCCGACTGGCTGCAGGGGCTGGTGGCGACCCTGGACTGACAATCGGCGCTGTCGCCTTGACTCTATCGGCTGAGCGTTTATATATAAAATGTGAATGCTATTAATGCAACGAATCACAAAGCTGGATAACGACTTAACCTGTAAGGGAATGCTGATGAAACTCTGGAATAAAACACTACTCGCTTCCGCCCTGTGCCTGACCCTGTTTGGCTGCGACGATGCGTCGAAAGTTGATAACAAACTGGATAAGGCTAAAGATAATGCGGAGCAGATGAAGGATGCCGCGGCGGATAAAGCGCAGGCAATTAAACAGGATGCGGATAAGCAAATCGATACGCTGAAAAGCCAGGCTGACGCCGAGGCCGATCGCCTGAAGGATCAGGCCAGCGCCATCAAGGCCGAGGCGGACAAGAAGGCGGACGCCATCGCCCAGCAGGCGAAAGCCCAGGCCGATGCGGTGAAGCAGAACGCAAAGCAGGAAAGTGACCGCATAGTCAAAGAGGCGGGTCAGATCAAAGACAACGCCATCGGTGACGCCAATCAGCTCTCGGCTGAAGCGGCGAGCAAAACCAAAGCCATCCAGGACAGTATCGCGAAGGATAAACAGAACGCCGCGCCGCCTGCCGCACAGCAGTAACTCGCGGTGTTTGTCTGACCCGCCGCCCGGAAATATAGGGAGCGGAGCCTGATAGATTGCCCGGCGGCGCTGCGCTTGCGCGGCCTACGTAGGGGGCGGGTTGGCTGCGCAATGACCGGGTATCACCCTTTTGTAGGCCGGGCAAGGCGTCGCCGCCGCCCGGCACATGGACCGCAATAACATCCTGCTCAGGGGTATCTTACGATACCCCTTTTTTATGCCCGCCGTGGGTTCAACGGTTTGGCAGCAGGGTGCCTTTCAGGCCGTGCGGCTCCGAGCGCAAATACTGCGACGGCACACGGACCTGGGCGCCAAGGCTGGCCGCTGCGTGCCACGGCCAGTGCGGATCGTAGAGTACCGCGCGGGCGAGGGCGATCAGGTCGGCATCGCCATTCTCCAGCGCCGCTTCCGCCTGCTGCGGGTCGGTGATCAGCCCCACGCCAATCACCGGGATGGCTACCTGCTGGCGAATATCGCGGGCGAAAGGCAACTGGTATCCCGGCCCAACGGTGATCGCCTGCTGCGGCGACAAACCGCCGCTGGAGACGTGAATATAGTCACTGCCCAGCGTTTCCAGCTGCTGGCTAAACTTAATGGACTGCTCGCAGTCCCAGCCGCCTTCGACCCAGTCGGTAGCCGACAGCCTGACGCCCACCGCCATGGTGTTGCCCACTGCCTCGCGGATCGCCTTAAAGACTTCCAGCGGATAGCGCATTCGGTTCTCCAGCGAACCGCCGTACTCGTCGCGGCGCTGGTTGCTGAGCGGCGAGAGAAACTGGTGCAGCAGATAGCCGTGGGCGGCGTGCAGTTCAATCAGCTCAAAGCCCAGCCGCTGGGCGCGCAGCGCGCTGGCGACGAAGGCCGCTTTGATGCGCGCCATATCGGCATGGCTCAGTTCAGCGGGGGCGCGATCGCCATCGTGAAACGCCACGGCGGAAGGGGCGACGGTCTGCCAGCCACCATCGTTGAGCGCCAGCTGATGGCCTCCCTGCCACGGGGCGGCGCAGGATGCTTTGCGTCCGGCATGACCCAGCTGGATCCCCAGACGGATCGGCGACCAGGCCCGAATATCTTCGACTACGCCGCGCAGGGCGTTTTCGGTTTCATCATCCCACAGCCCCAGATCCCCCGGGGAGATACGCCCCGCAGGCTCTACCGCCGTGGCTTCCAGAATTAACAGGCCGGCGCCGGAGAAAGCCAGTTGGCCAAGATGGATCCGGTGCCAGGAGGTCGCCTTACCCTCGTCGGCGGAGTACTGACACATCGGGGCGATAACGATACGGTTATCAAGGGTGAGTTGACCAATTCGCGTCGCGCTAAAAAGATGACTCATGAATACCTCGTAAATGTTAAACGTGGTCGTGCAGGGGACGGACAGTTGCTGTTTATAGCACGCCTGTTCACCCCCCCAGTATTCGGATATTGCGCTTAAGCGCTCCGCTATTCGATATACCAGAGACGGCGCCGTCGGCCGGCGGCCTGCTGCGACACGGCGCGGGCCATAGCGCTGCCAATCTCGGCGCTGGCCGTCAGCCCCTGCACAAAGGGGCGATCGTGCATCAGCCAGGGAAGGGCGCCGAAGGCGACCCGGCCGCGCACTGTCTCCGGCGCCTGCAGCGTGTAGTCATCACCGACGTCCGGAATGTCGTCGCCGCAGGCCAGCAGCTGCTGGCGCAGTGAAGGGAAGGGCAGATCCCGGGTTTTCAGCGCTTTTTGTCCGCGGGCATCGATAAAGACATCGAATTCGCAGCGCTGACGATGATGAACAATCAGCGTCCGGTCAGGCTCCCGCTGCAGCTCATAATCTTCGCCCAGCGTCAGGATCCGCAGAATGCCAGCCCGGTGCAGGGCAAGCAGCCGACGTATGGACTCTGGCGGAATGGCGGCGTAGTTATCGATAAATACCCGGGCGAGGCCCTGGCGGAAGCGACGGCTGTCCGCGTCGTTGAACTGCGGCACCACGGTTTCAATCGCCTCATGCAGGCGCAGAATGGCATAGCGCCAGGGCACCGTGTGGTGTTCGCGCTTATTGCGCTCCACCTCCTGCAGATTGCGCTGCGCCCACTGAAAGGGGTCATGGGTGAGGCGGTCGGCAAACCAGGCGTCGGCGATACTGTCAGGCGTCAGCTGACGAAGCCCGATCGCCTCGCTCCAGTCGGGGGCGGCATATTCCAGCTCTTTAACGATCAGCTCAAAAATCCGATCTAACAGAGCGTCGCTACCCTCCGCAATGGCCGCTTCGAGGGCGGCGGGAGTGGCAATCTCCAGCGGCTCCCACGGGATCGGGCAGTAAAAATCGGCCTCCGGCAGCACGCCGTGGCGTGACATCAGGGTGATCTCCAGCGCTTCGCTGCCTGGATGGAGGGAAAAATGGGTCGTTTTGTCGTCCTCGGTATGGAAAACGCCGTGGCGGGCCACTACCGCCACGGCGGCATCAATCGCGCTTAATGAAGTCCCAAGGATCCCCACCCGGCAGGGGGCAATGCGGGCCTCCATCAGGCCGGTCCACGGGCTGGGGAAGTACTGTCGGCTGGCGCGCTCTTCTTCAGGCCACAGATGGCCGGTGGCAATCGCCACCAGGTCGACAATTACCGGGTCTGCTGCACTATCGGTGTGGATGGCGATCCCGGTGGGCTGAACCGCAATATCCGTGACTTCACAGGATTCACAAACGCTAATCACAAAGCCGACGTCCCGGGCCCGCTCAACGAGGTACAGAAAACGGTCGCGATAGTATTCGCCGAGGATCACCCGCGGCAGAAACTGGCGCTCATGCAGGGCGTGCCATTCAAGCCCGCGCGCTGACAGCCAGTCATCGCTTTGCTGCTGCAGCCATTGCAGGTAGGTCAGGTCGATGGGGGGGATCTCAATGCTGGCAATATTGGCCAGCATTTGCGCCGCGGTATTATCGTCACTGTAGGGCATACCCACCCCGGCCTGCGCCTCTTTTTCAAACAAGGTGATGGCCAGCGGCTCACCGCGCTTCACCAGTTCATAAAAGGTGTAAATCCCCGTCGGCCCCACGCCGACGATGGCAATTCTCTTCATGATTCTCTCCCTTCCTGTGGGCAGATGCGGCATTGATGACGCTTCGCTTAAGCGAACCTGGTTTTAATTCTGGTCGAAAATTACCGAACCGGTGAGGGGAACACGCAATTTGAAACAAATTAGCATGCTAATAAACTTGCCGATTGTCGTAAAAGGGGTGTAATTAACAAAAGAGCAACTTTCTATACAAACAATTTACACAGGCGGTGACCCCAGCTCGCTCTGCTGGACGCCGCGCACACTCCCGGCAATGCCGTCGGGATAGGGATGACAAGATGCACGGCTGGACCTCACGACAGCGTAATGCGGCGATAGCCAGTTTTTTAAGCTGGACGCTCGATGCTTTCGACTTTTTCCTGTTAGTTTTTTTACTGAGCGATATCGCCCACTCGTTTCATGTCGACCTTGAGGAGGTCACCCTGGCGATTCTGCTGACTCTGGCCGTGCGGCCCGTCGGCGCGCTAATTTTCGGCAGGGCGGCGGAGAAGTTTGGTCGCAAACCAATCCTGATGCTCAACATTGTGTTCTTCTCGGCTTTTGAGCTGCTCTCCGCCGCCGCGCCGTCGTTGATGCTGTTTTTCCTGCTGCGGGTGCTGTACGGCGTGGCGATGGGCGGGATCTGGGGCGTGGCCTCTTCGCTGGCGATGGAGACGATCCCCGACCGCTCGCGCGGCCTGATGTCCGGCCTGTTCCAGGCGGGATACCCCTTCGGCTATTTGCTGGCGGCCGTCGCCTATGGGCTGCTGTTTGAACAACTCGGCTGGCGCGGGATGTTTGTCATTGGCGCCGCGCCGGTGCTGCTGCTGCCGTTTATCTATTTCTGCGTCGAGGAGTCTCCGGTTTGGCAGGCGGCCAGGCAGAATAAAGAGAGTACGGCCCTGCTGCCGGTACTGCGTAGCCACTGGAAGCTGTGCCTGTACCTGGTGGTGCTGATGGCGGCTTTCAACTTCTTCTCTCACGGGACGCAGGATCTTTACCCGGTCTTTTTGAAAGTTCAGCACGGCTTCGAGCCTAAAACGGTCAGCATCATCGCGGTCTGCTATAACATCGCCTCGATCATTGGTGGAGTGTTCTTCGGTTCGCTGTCGGAGAAGATTGGCCGACGCAAAGCGATTATGATCGCCGCCCTGCTGGCGCTGCCGGTCATTCCACTGTGGGCTTTCGCCAGCGGCTCGCTGGCGCTGGGGGCGGGGGCGTTCCTGATGCAGTTTATGGTCCAGGGGGCCTGGGGGGTGATCCCCACCTGGCTCAATGAACTGGTCCCGGCCAACACCCGGGCGGTGCTGCCCGGCTTCGTCTACCAGCTGGGTAATTTGCTGGCTTCGGTGAATGCCACTCTCCAGGCATCAATCGCCCAGCATCATGGGCATAACTACGGCCTGGCAATGGCCCTGGTGGCCGGGACGGTGGCGATTGTCATTACCGTCCTGACCTTTTTTGGTCGCGAAGGCCGGGTGATCCAATCCGCAGGAGCGGGACATCACCAGCCGCTCTCCACCAGCCGTTAACTTTTGTGACCGGGCGTGGCCAGGCGCCCGGTCGCATACATTAGTCACGCAGACGAATAGACGCCGCCTGGCGTTTCTCCAGCGAGCAGATCCCAATCCCCACCATGATGAACAGCGCGCTAAACAGATGCCAGGCCTGCGGTTGAGTATGCAGGAACAGGATGCTCAACACCCCGCCGGAGAGGGGGATGATGTGGGTGTAAATTTCGCCCCGCGTGGCGCCAATGGTGGCGATACCTTTGTTCCAGAACAAATAGGCCAGCCACGATGGGAAAATTACCAGATACGCCAGGCCGCTGAGGAAAAACGGCTCGCGCCAGGCTGCCCAGTCCTGCGCCGGGTGGCGCATCAGCCAGAAGATGACGATTGGCACCAGGATCAGGGCGCCGAGCAGCGAGCTGACGGCGACAAAGCCATTCGCCGGGATTCGGCGGTCCTTCAGACGTAACAGCGAACAGTAGAGCGCCCAGCTCAGCGCCGACCCCATCGCCCATAGGTCGCCGATGGCAAAGGTGTGCAGAGAGGCGGCGTGCAGCGGATTTCCCTGAAATAAGAGGATCATCACGCCGAGGGTGCTAAAAGCCACTCCGAGCCAGTTACGCCCTGATACCGGATCGCGGAAAAATAGTCGGTTAATCAACAGTACCATGCTCGGCGTGGCGGACATATAGATGGCGGCGTTGAGCGCGGAGGTGGTTTGCAGGCCAATATAGAGCGTGAGCGGGAAGCTGACCTGGCCGCAGAGGGTTAGCACCACCACCGCTGGCGCGTTTGCCCGCAGCAGGTGGCGACTGCCGGCGATTTGCCGTCGGTAGAGCAGGCCCAGCAGCAGCGCCGTCAGCGCCCAGCGCGCTTCGGTCATCAGGATCGGATCCACGCCCTGCACCAGCACGTGCCCGACAACATAATTCCCGCCCCAGAACAGAGCCGCCAGCGTCAGTAACAGATAAGGCATGATGATTCCTTGTGTCGTTTGTCACTGTACTGAATGGTAATGTTATTGTTTTTATAATATCAATAATATTTTAGTGGTTTTTATTGTATTCATTTAAATTCTTTAATAAACAGTAAATTGAAAGCGCGTGTGAAATTTACGTTGCCGCATCATGGACGGTACTATACCGTATAGTAGCCATGTATTTCACAGGGATAAATCATGCGTAACACAGATAATGGGGTGATTGGAAGCGACCAGACCGCGGTGATGGCCAGGCTGGCGCTGGATGAGTTAATTGACCAGCTTCTGCACAGCAACGCGCTGTCGCTGAAGCTGACGGCCAACCCGCTGGTGGCCGACAGAGCCTGGCATCTCACTGAGAATACCTGCATCCGCGCCTTCTCCGCTGACGATCCACAGGCCAAAAAGCGTGCGCACCACGCGCTGTTCATTCTCTATCAGTCCTGGCTTGCCGACCCGCTCTCGCCAGCGGCTGCCAATCAGTTTCATCCGCTGCTTTCCGGGATCAGAAATTACATCGAGTCTGAGTGGCTGCGGGCGGAAAGCAAACGCTTCCACCACCAGAGACCAATGCTTAACGCCGGCAATATCGTCGACGAACTGCGCGCCTTATGCCAGCAGCACCCGGCGTCTCATCATCCGCTGTTCGATTTCCTTGCCAGCGAGGCCTCTGCGGCGCAAATCGACTATTTCTTCAAAAGCGACAGCGTCCTCAATCTGCTTTTCTTCGATCTGGTGGCGATGGGGCTGGTGGGCTCGCTGCCGGAAACCCGCGCTGAGATTGCGCAAAATCTGTGGGATGAGATAGGCCAGGGCAGCACCGAGATCACCCACGTTAATCTGTATAAGGATTTACTGAAGCGGCGGAATATCGCGTTGCCGGACAATCATTTTGCCCATTTGTACGAGTGGCAGGGGCTGGCCGGGTATAACGCCTTTATGCTGGGCGGCGTAAACCGTCAGCATTATTACAAATCGCTGGGGGTCATGGCGATGACCGAGCTGCTCGACCCGCCGCAGTATGAAAAACTGGTGGCTGGCTGTCGGCGGATTGGGCTTTCCGAGCGCGACGTGCATTACTATGCCGAACATATCACGGTCGACATCGGTCATGCGGATGGCTGGCTGAACAATGTGATTGTGCCGATTGGCAAAAAACATCCGGCGGCGATGGAGGAGGTCTTCTTTGGCGCCGCGCTGCGTCTGCAAACCTGCAACGATTACTATGATGGTCTGCTGGCGGCCCTGCAGTCGCTGGGCGGCAGCTTATCATCTCACAGCGTACCGCCTTCTGAGTAAATAAGCGCTTTGGCCGCGCTCCAGGCGGTCACCCCTGGCGGGATCTCCCGGCATTCGGCGGACTCGGCCTGCTGGGCGGCGATGGCGCCATCGATGAGCATCACCATCATCATGGCCACCCGCTCGGCAGGTTCCGGTTTTAACACCTGCAGGAGGATATCGCGGAAGAACTGCCAGAGGAGCGACTTAAATCGGGAGCATTGCTCCCGGATCGCCGGCGAAGACGCGCCATATTCAAACAGCGCGCGGGTAAACATGCAGCCGTGGAACGTTTCGCAGGTAAACCAGCGATGGTAGTAGTCGAACACGGCGAACAGCTTTTCCCGCGCGCTGGCTTTATCCGCGGTGATCTGCGCCAGATCCTGCATAAATTCGCTCTCTTTCTGCTTGAGGATAGCCAGAATGAGCGCCTCTTTATCGGCGTAATAGCGGTAGAAGGTCATTTTGGAGATGCCAGCATGTTCAGCAATCCGCTCGATGCTGGGCGACTGATATCCTTCGCGATTAAACAGCGTGCTGGCGTGGCGGAGAATGTCCGCTTGTTTTGGCTTCATGCGTTTTCCTGTCGAATGGTTCGCTGTCACGATTGCCGGTGACACGGCCGTCCTGCGACAGCGGTGCATTATGCCGGATCTTGCCGCCAGACGGGCAAAAAGTAAATCAGCCGCGGTTTATGCGGCGTCGGTTCCCTCAATAAAAATAAGATTGCGTAGACATGCACAAGTCACCATACTTGTCTGCGATAAATCGCTTTGCATAAGTACGGAGGAGTCGCGTTAATAATCAGTATTCTGACCAGGAAATACCATCTTTCATAGTCAGCGATTGACTCAGGGCTTGCTCATGAAGAGCGATGACAACACCTGGAAAAATAAATAATTAACAAGGAATGGTTATGTACTACAAGAATGAAATTGTCCGTTATTTACAGGCTAACAATATTCTTGCGTTAAAACTCGAACATGCCGTAGCGGGTGCAGAAAAGGCCGTAGCAAACCAAATTGAAACCATAGGCGCAGGTGCAAAGCGTGCGCTTTATTATACGTCCTGTTTTACCGATGAGTACCAGGATGTGTGCCTGCAACAAAAAACCGAAGACATACGATTTAAAAACGGTGTGATTTATCTCCTTAAACATGGAAATATTGCATACGATATGCTCAAGCTATATTTTGAACAAATATTCAAAGACAAAGCTTCAGAGGAACTGGAGCGTATAAAGCGAATACTTATGGCTGTTAACATTCATATTGCCGCAAGCTCACTGACCAACGCTGGATTTGCTTTGGCAACAGCCTCATTTGTCGCTACAGGTATAAACCTCAATCTTGAACTTAGTGCATTGGCTGGACGCCGGGCAGGGGGAGTGGTAGGCGCTATCGGAATATATGGTATTGTGCAGAAAGCAGCAGAGAGTGCACATCGTCTTTGCGTTTCCGAACCTGCGTATTATTCGGTACTTTACGCACATGAGCTGGAAATGATGTACTTTCTGATAGAACCATTGTTTCTAAAATCTGAGGCGTTTACAGCACAACAGGCCTCGAATGAGGGTATTGCAGACATCATTACCAGGATGATCCGATAACTATGATGAATCTTATTAAAAGATTGCTGCGAAGAATATTCAGGTCGTTAATTTCATCTTATGGCCCAGCTGTACTGACCATCCTCTTCGCCGTGGCGCAAGGGCTCTTTTTTCCAGAGACGCCTCTCTGGCTTGTTCCCCTGTTTTTCGTATTTGTTATTGTAATGTTTTATCGGTTTGTGAAATTTTAATATCGAAATTTAACTTTATATTAAATTGACAAGGAAGTGCGATGGCTGGGTTGAGGCTGCGCAGGTTAAGATGGCCCCGCCATTGCCCGTCTCATTGAGAAGAAGAGA
>OKSH01002980.1_pt1 | contig 11609 bp, 13 predicted proteins | sample 1601231 | NCBI WGS metagenome assembly OKSH01 (sample SAMEA3541596, study PRJEB24748) | human gut metagenome | biome: human gut; feature: human-associated habitat; material: faeces | place: China | collected 2012 | reverse complement strand
CGGATATGCAGGTACAGGAGAGTGTGACAATAGAGGAAGCGAATGAAGGGGAAAAGGAGTAAGATAGTTGGTTTTTTTGTGATAAAATAAAGAAAAAACGGGAAGGTATCAAAAATTATGAAAAAGGATTCAAGAATGACAGAGGGAAGTATCTCCAGAAAGATTATTTTTTTTGCCATTCCACTGTTTCTCGGAAATCTGTTTCAGCAGTTGTATAATACAGCAGATTCCCTGATCGTAGGCAATTTTCTTGGAAGTAATGCGTTGGCTGCAGTCAGTTCTTCCGGAAATCTGATTTTTTTGATGGTGGGATTTATCAATGGAATTGCCATGGGAGCCGGAGTTGTTGTTGCCAGATATTATGGGGCAAAAATAAAGGACTGCCTGCAGAAAGCAATCCATACAACCGTAGCGTTTGGACTTATGGCTGGTGTAGTGCTGACGGTTATGGGAATGTTTCTGGCTCCCAAAATTCTGGTACTGATGGGAACACCTGCTGATGTGCTGCCGGAGTCCATCGTGTATTTCCGAACATATTTTGCAGGATCCATAGGGGTTGTTATGTACAATATTTTTGTTGGAATCCTGCAGTCTGTCGGAGATAGTCATCACCCCCTGATTTATCTGATCATCTCTTCATGCATCAATGTTGTACTGGATATTTTTTTTATTGCAGGTCTTGGTATGGGTGTTGGTTCAGTTGCACTGGCAACAGCTATTTCTCAGTTTGTCAGCGCCATTCTTTGTATGATCCACCTGATGCGTGTGGAAGAAGAATATCGGTTAGAGTTGAGAATGATCCGTTTTGACAGACATATGCTAAAACAGATTATTCAGAATGGCGTGCCGTCCGGGTTCCAGAATTCAGTGATCGCTATTGCAAATGTTTTTGTGCAGTCAAATATCAATGCATTTGGGAAAATGGCAATGGCAGGCTGTGGTTCCTATTCAAAGGTAGAGGGATTTGCTTTTTTGCCGGTAACATGTTTTACAATGGCCCTGACAACTTTTGTCAGCCAGAATCTTGGTGCCAGACAGTATGAACGTGCGAAAAAAGGTGCAAGATTTGGAGTTATTTGTTCGGTGATCATTGCAGAATTGATCGGTATTATCATATATGCGGCGGCACCGGTACTGATTGCTGCTTTTAACAGAGATCCAAGTGTAATACATTATGGTGTGATGCAGGCAAGAATAATTGCGTTGTTTTATTGTCTGCTGGCATTTTCGCATTGTATCGCAGCAGTACTACGTGGATCCGGTCATGCGGCAGTCCCCATGATAGTCATGCTTTGTGACTGGTGTCTGTTTCGTGTGAGCTATATCACGGTAGCAGTCCGCCTTATCTCAGATATCCGGGTGATATTCTGGGCATATCCCCTGACTTGGAGCATCAGCTCTGTGATTTTCCTGTATCTGTTTTTGAGGGGAAAATGGGTATACGGATTTGAGAAAGAGAAATAGATAGAATCGGAAACAGCAGCTATATACAAGGCTGCTGTTTTTGAGTATAATAGTAGAAATAAGCAGTGCAAATTGAGGAAGGATCATTCAAATGATAGTTAACAAGTGTTCGGAAAATTTACTTAAAAAATCAAAAAAATTATATGAGAATTACAGGGACAACTGTACAGTTGTCCAGAGAATGCTGGAAAAATATAAAAAGATATATCCCAATATTTCTGATTATTCTATTATGCATTTTATAGATATTGCAGAATTTTGCGATTTAATAATGGATAGAAAGAAACTGGAAAGCTTGAATGAAGATGAGTGTTACTGTCTTTTGCTGGCAGCCCTGTTTGCGCATACCGGATTTGGTTTAAATCAGGAAATCATGAACAGATATATAAACAGACTGGGAATTCAAAAGCAGACTCAATCGCTTACATTCCTGCAGATCATGAGCAAATATCATGTTTTGTTCAGTGCGTGTCTGATAGAAGAATATGGAGATATATTTGAATTTCCGTCAGAGAAACATAAACATGCCATAACCAGTATGCTGTATTTTATTGGCGGAAACAGCGATGATATAAATCAGCTGGAAGAAATTTTGGTATTAGACAATAAAAATACTGTCAGATTGAAGGATCTGGCAGCAGTTCTTGTGGTTGGAAATCAGCTTGCAGAATTGAAAAATATAAATCCTGATCTGGATTATGAGGATTTTGATAAATATAATTCTGAAGAGATTGTTGGATTTGTTGAAAGAAATGTCGTAAGAAGCATTTCCGTTAAAGGTGATAAACTTGTGATAGAAGCAGGTGGATCAGATTCAGCATATGCACTGATTGAAAGAAAAGTCAATATAATTATCAATAATTTTAATAAGATTCTCAGAAGTCTCACTCATGAGTCGGGTGACAATACCAGTCTTTTTTGCATTGATTCGATAGAGCTCAAGTGTGTTCTGTCTGCTGAAAATTCAGAGAAGATCTATCTTAATAAAGAAATTGAAGAATCATGGACAGAAGAGGATATTGAACTTTTTCATAAACTTTCTTTTGAAGAAAGAGTATTTTATGCGGATTATCTGTCTACAGAGTTTGAGATCACCAAATTTCTTATGGACTTTGCAAAAATAAATAAAGCAGTACTTGCGGGATTAGAGTATAGAGTAAAATCACCAAAGTCCTTATATAATAAGCTTTATCAGAGAATAGAGAAGTCTTTTTTTGATTCAATAGCGGATGTTATTCGTTATACAGTGATATTGGAACCGAAAAATTATGTTGAACAGATACGCTCTGTGACAGATGCTCTGTATGAGAAAAACTGGAAGATATATTCATTGAAAAATTACTGGGTCAATGATAGTTTTCCGTATAATGGCGTAAATGCAAAGTTTAAAAACTCACGCAACTATCGTATTGAAATCCAGTTCCATACTCAGGAAAGCTTTGATGTGAAAATGAGTGAGGAAGATCATAAACTGTATGAACAAAAAAGAGTTTTAGAACCGGGCTGTGATGAATATAACAGAATATTACAGTTACAGCTGAAATTATATTCAGATATGGAATATCCTGAAAATATTGCAGATTTAGAAAAAATTTAACTGAATCAAGCGGATATTCGCAATCCGCTTCGCTACTTGCTCATAACCGAATAACTGCTCCGCAGTTTATCAGAAGGAGCTTGCACTCCTCCTGATACAAGCAAGTCCCCACCCACTGCTTATTGCTTTTCGCAATTGAGGCAGGGGACTTGCTTGATTCGGTTAAAACCTGACAACAGCAGATGGCAGTTCTCCATATTAGTATATGTTCTGCATAGAAGCCTGTGAATGGTTGTAAGAGAGAAGATTTATGAAAATAGTGAAAAATAAACAATCCAACAGATAAACTCTTGAAGATAATGTGGTGTTATGTTGTATTATGTGGATTTTTGTGAGATTTCAGTAGAAAATAGCTTGTGATTATAATGAAAACAAGGTATACTAGTATAAAAGACAGCAGTCGGGAGAACCATTTTCCCGTCTCGTAAGGAGGATAAAATGGCAAAAAACTATGATGGCATGGCAGTTGGGGCATTTGAACTGGATAACCTGGTAGCTTGCTTTGTCGCTCTCGATGCAGCATCCAAGGCTGCAAATGTAACGATTCAAAGCGTCGAACGAAACCGACTGAAAAGCGGAGCATGTGTAAAAATACGCGGCAGTGTTTCTGATGTGAATGCAGCAATGGAAGTGGCCTTAGAGACAGCCAAATCCCTTGGCAAGATTGTTTCTCACACAGTGATCGCATCACCTTCCGCAGATACTGAAGTGGCACTTAAGATGACCATTAACAAATAGAACATGTCAGGAGGAAATGAGAAGATGTCATATGGAGCATTAGGATTAGTAGAGGTTGTGGGAAGCTGTAATGCAGTAGTTGTCCTTGACCAGATGCTGAAAACATCAGATGTGGAATTCCGTACCTGGCATACCAAGTGCGGAGGTCACGCAACTATATTCTTAAGTGGCGATATAGCAGCAGTAAAGGCAGCAGTAGATGCTGTAAAGGGAAACCCGCCCTGTGAAATTATAGCAGCAGCTGTAATCTCAGCATCGTCTGAAGAAACATCAAGACTGGTGAAAGAAGAGGAAGAAAAACACCATAGATAATAGCTAAGAGGACTTTCTGTAAATCAGCAAATGAAATGCAGAAAGTCTTTTTGGAATATGTATAAAGATTCTGCAGTAAAGAAGTGTCAGGGTATTGAAAATGATGTGAAGGTAGTATTAAATCAAGAAGGCAGGTATTTCGGAAGATGGATTATAAGAGTGTAAAAATATCAGAAGATGCAAAAATTGCAAGGCAGTCAGTGGTTATTGGAGATGTAACTATCGGGCGTGACAGTTGTGTTCTTCATTATGCTGTGATACGTGGCGATGATGCTCCGATCGTGATCGGTGAGGAATCTAATGTTCAGGAAAACTGTACGATTCATGTAAGCCGTAATATGCCGGTACATATTGGGAATAATGTGACAGTTGGACATAATGCAGTGCTTCATGGATGTATGATCGGTGACCGTACATTGATCGGAATGGGAGCGGTTGTTCTTGATGGTGCCAGAATAGGTAAGGATTGTATCATAGGAGCAGGAAGTCTTGTGACAAAGAATACAGTGATACCGGACGGTTCTCTGGTGATGGGAAGTCCTGCAAAGATTAAACGAAACCTTACATGGGAAGAAAAGCTGGGAAATCTTGAAAACAGTAAAGAGTATGTTTCTGTGTCTGCCGAAATGCAGAAGCAGGGTGTATTGTAAAAATCAGACAATAAAAATATATCCCCGGAACTTTATGTAAAAACAGTGGAGTTCCGGGGATATTTATGTATATCAGACAGTAATCTTAAACCAGTCTTTTTCTTCAAAATCTACTACTGTGCAGTCATTTGCATAAGTGCATTCCGGAAGAATGATCATGGCATGGAGTACTTCATTGTTTAAAGGAAGAGGACATAAATGCCAGATAGCAGCATTGATCTTCACCATAGTTCCTTTTGGAACTATGAATGCTCTGGTAAGTTCTGGAACAGGTGCGCCTGCAGAAGCCGGTGCTACATGTATGATCATGTCATCATCCAGTGCAACAATTCCTTCCCAGGTAGTTGTGTGATATTCAGCAGCTTTAACGATGCGTTCATCTTTATGTACTGCAATAGGTGAAAAACCAATGGATCCCATACAGGTACCGGAAATACGGTCTGGATAAAATTTATGTATTTCACCCTGTAATGGATAGCCTTCTGGCTCTGTCATGCTGAAAAATGTACCAAATGGTGCAAAATCTGCAGCATTGATTTTTGTTGCTTTTAGTTCTCTCATGATATAATACCCCCTTATATAGTATTTTATGAAAAGTTTTGATTATTTTTTGTGTATGACTGGTGGAAGATCACAGTGATAAGCGATACCCAGTGGGGTTACCAGCAGAGGATGTACCGGACGATAAACAGGTAGCCCAAGCTTTTTTTCAAATACGCCTGTGAAATCTTCAAAACTTGCGGAACCGCCTACAACATATACAGCGGGTACCTGGTAGCCTGTGAGAAATTTCTGAGTGATCGTGGCCATTTTTTCTACAGTTGCTTTGATTACAGGGAAAATTTCAGCTTCTTTTGAACGATCTGTTTTTAAAATTTCAGCTTCTTCGTATGGGATGTTATAGTGCCCTGCTACAGTCATGGTCATGTGACTGCCGCCGGTAGCTTCATCGTCTGTGTAGATTACTTTGCCGTTTTTGAGAATACTGATTCCTGTAGTGCCTCCACCTACATCCACTACAGCGCCGTCTGAAATCTTAAGTACAGCAGCTGCAGCGGTGGGTTCGTCTACGATATTGGAAACCTCAAAACCTGCACCCTCCAGCACATATTGAATACTTTTTGAACTTCCTTCGGAAACTCCGGGTGGGATTGCAGCTGCAGCGTAAGGAAGTTCAGTTTTCAGTTTTTCTTCAAGTTCAGCCTTCAGCCGTGTAACAAGCTGAACAGATTCATAATAATTGACGATCACGCCGTCTCTGATAGCCTGGGAGGGAGCGGATATGCCGGCAATCGGACGGTTGGTAGTGTCTACAACTGCCAGAACTGTATTAGCTGTACCCAAATCCACACCTACCTTCAGGCGGCCTTTGAATTTTTTGCATTCACCGGTTTGAACAAGATCGGCGAAATTTGATAAAGTTCTGTTTTTCAATTCCATATCTGTATACTCCTGATATTTTATTTTATAGATGAGATCGTTTGACATTGCTACTGCTCATTCCGTTCTTAGCAACATGTTTTTCGATTTTTGCTGTTTCAGAAAAAACAACAAAAAATTGCAAACAGATATTATATATTATAGAATAATCAGTATGGAAAAGCAACAAAATATGCCGTCAGGTTATGAAAAGGATAGAAAAATTATTGGTAAATATCAAAGTTTTCATTAAATATTTTTTCATTGTGTGATAAAATATTTAATGAACTTAAATACTTCTTGAATTCTTAAATAAAGAAAGGATGCGGAGAAAAATGAAAAAAAATTAATGGTTTGGATAATGGCTTTATGTATATGTGCAGGGCTGACCGGCAATACAGGAGTGATTAATGTATTTGCCTCTGAGTATACTGAGGGTCTGACCATCTAACTAACCGATAAATAAAATAATGAATTAGTAAAAAGTTGATGAAAAGTCTGTAAATGTAATGTGCCATTGGAGTTTAGCGCAATAGAGTTTGAATATTGTGAATCGCTTGAATTGTTGGAAGAATTCTTTCATAAATATATTAATATTAGAAGTTGTCAGTTATTAAGGATTAATCCTGAAACGAAGAAGTGGAATTGCTCTATGGCAACAAGGGCGAATCGCAGGGAAACCAGGTATTTGCCGATTTTCTGCCTCATCTGATCAGGGTAATAGAAAATGCCGGAATGCTGATCATTGATGAATTTGGCAATAGTCTTCATAATAAATTGGCTGAAAAAATTATTGAATTCTTTATGGAGAATGTTGCTTTACGCTAAAATGGTTTCATGCTATCATTATTTTAGTTGAAAATTTTGATGGCATGAAGCTATTTTTGATTGGAGGCATGGAAGATTTGAACTTTAACTATTGCTATAAAATTACTTATGAATCAGGGGAAACTTATGACAGACGAAGAAATGAGCTGTCAGTAGAAATTTCAAAAGAAGACTATAAGAAAATTATAACAGGAGTATTACAGGAAAGACCGATTGAGCAGATTGAAGGGATTTCGGATGTAATTGATAAAATGACGGAAAATGTTGAATTTGCGGATCGTTTTATGAATAAAAATGGTTCATTAAGAAAAACACCATTAAAGAAAAAAAGAGCTATTTCAAAACTTGAATTTTTTATTCCGGAATATGAGTATCGGCGATTAAAAAAGATGAAGGATCCAATAGAGACATTGGAACGCCCAGTGGAACATATGACTGTTTATCGGAATGATGGTTCCAGTGTGACTTTGACAGCGGAGAATGGACGTGTGAGTATTGTTGACTCCAGGGAGAAGAATGTAAGGCATATTATTGAGGCAGATCATTTTGTTTCGAAAATTTTGTAATGATTTATTACAAATACCATTGATGGTGTCCGTATGTATGCCAACAGATATTTAAAGATATTTGATGTGGATAGTAAACTATTAGACGAAAGAAAAAAACGAAAGGACATAAAAAAATATATGATTAGTTTTTATAAGAGTATTGTTGACCAGGACAGGGCTTCGATTGTTATATGTAATCTTAAGCATGAGATTATCTACATGAATCCGGCAGCTGTTAACAGCTATGCGAAGCGAGGCGGTGATAAACTTATTGGAAGAAGTCTGTTAGATTGTCATAATCAGGAATCCAGGGATAAAATACAGAAGGTAGTGGACTGGTTTGCGGCAGATGAGAGCCATAACCTTGTCTATACTTTCCATAATGAGAAGCAGAATAAAGATGTTTATATGGTTGCACTCAGAGAAGAGGGAAGACTGATAGGATATTATGAAAAACATGAATATCGAAATTCAGAAACTATGAAACAATATGATTTGTGGTGATGTTATGGTACAGGACGAATGGTGCAGGTAGTTATTCAAGAATGAGGAAATACGACAGGAACTTACCCGTGTGGTAAGAAGAAAAAATGGAATGAGGTAAGTAACAATATGGAATCAAAACAGAAAAGAACAGCTCTTGTCACCGGCGGAAGTTCCGGAATCGGACGATGTATTGCAGTAGCATTGAGTAAGGCTGGCTATTTAGTCTATGAGTTCAGCCAACGGAGGCTGTTGGTACATATATTGCGCGGATTGCACAGAAAAAGAATTGTGCTCCAATTTGTGTGGTTGGTGTGAAGTATAAGATTCTGAGATTCTTATGTAAAATTCTGCCGTGTACATTACGGGGAAAGATTGTTGGTTCTATTTACGCAAAATAACTGTGATTATTTTATAGAATCCCGATATAGCTCAGGTGTCTGGATATATAACAGTTTTTTCAGCTTTACGCTAAAATGGTTTCATGTTATCATTATTTTACTTGGAATAATTGATAGCCTGGAGCCATTTTTGATTGAGAGGTGTAAGGAATGGGTAGATTTGTAAATCCTGATAACAGTGCATTTCAGGTGGCACTGAATTCTCCGATATATGTGGATAAAACCGGATTGTTGGAATATACAAACAGCGTACTTAATACAACAGAAGCTTATATCTGTAACAGCAGACCACGCAGGTTTGGAAAATCATATGCTGCAAATATGCTTGCTGCTTATTATAGTAAGGGCTGTGATTCTGAAGAAATGTTTTCGGGGCTGGATATAAGCAGGGAATCTGATTTTAAGACACATCTTAATAAATATGATGTGATTCATCTTGATATTCAGTGGTTCCTGGCAAATTGTGATAATGTGGATAATGTTGTAGCGTTTATTACGAAATCTGTACAGGCTGAATTGAGAGAGATGTACCCTGGCGTGCTGCCTGAAGAAGAGATAAGTTTGTCGGAAAGTCTTTCACGTATTAAACATATTGTTGGACAGAAATTTATTATAATTATTGATGAGTGGGATGTTCTGATCAGAGATGAAGCGGCGAATAAAAAAGTACAGGAAAAGTACATTAATTTTTTGCGGGCAATGTTTAAGGGAACGGAACCGACAAAATATATTCAGCTGGCGTATCTTACAGGTATTTTGCCGATAAAGAAAGAAAAAACGCAGTCTGCATTAAATAATTTTGATGAATTTACAATGCTTGATGCAGGAGTGATGGCACCATATATTGGATTCACAGAAGCTGAAGTGAAGGATCTTTGCGAAAGATATCACAGAGATTTTGAGAAAGTAAAATATTGGTATGATGGTTATTTGCTGGAGGACTATCAGGTATATAATCCTAAAGCAGTAGTAAGTGTTTGTGTGCGGGGCAAGTTTAGAAGTTACTGGTCTGAGACTGCTTCTTATGAAGCAATTGTTCCTTTTATCAATATGAATTATGATGGTTTGAAAAACGCTATAATTGAAATACTTTCTGGTGCTTCGATTAAAGTAAATACAGCTGCTTTCAAAAATGATACGGTGAATATACAAAGCAAAGATGATGTACTTACGTATTTGATCCATCTTGGTTATTTGGGATATAACCAGAACAGAAGAACTGCATTTGTTCCAAATGAAGAAATACGACAGGAACTTACTCATGCAGTAAAAAGAAAATCTTCAGATTGGAGGAGACCTGATGGATACATTTGTCCGGAATTCTTATATGGGGAGCTTCTCGGGGAATGATGTATATTGGGAAAAGCCATTTTTTGATTATGAGGTGTAAAGAATGGGGAGATTTGTGAATCCGGATAACAGTGCTTTTCAAAAAGCGGTGAATTCGGAAATATATGTGGATAAAACGGGATTTTTATCGTATACCAATAAAGTTATTGATACCAAACAGGCATTTATATGCAACAGCCGTCCAAGACGTTTTGGAAAATCTACTACGGCAGATATGCTGGCTGCCTATTATAGTAAGGGATGTGATTCAGAAAATCTGTTTGCGGATTTAGCTGTGAGTGATACGGAAGATTTTCATAAATATCTGAATAAGTATGATGTGATACATTTTGATGTTCAATGGTTTATTACAGAGAATAATATCAGCGAAATAGTGAATACGATTCAGAATAATATAGTAGAGGAATTAAAAAAGGAATACCCGGATATCTTAGATTCTGATGTGACGGGACTTCCGGATGCGATGTCTATTATAAATCAGGAAACAGGAAACAGATTCATTGTGATCATTGATGAGTGGGATGTTCTGATACGTGATGAGGCACAGAATCAGAATATTCAGGAAGCATATATTGGACTTTTACGGAGAATGTTTAAGGGAATTGAACCTACGAAATATATGGCGCTGGCATTTTTGACAGGTATTCTTCCGATTAAAAAGTTGAAAACGCAGTCGGCACTCAATAATTTTGATGAATTTACAATGTTGGGATCTGGAAATATGGCGCCGTATATTGGATTTACAGAAGAAGAAGTAAAGGCACTTGCCGGAAAATATCATCAGAATTATGATAAGGTAAAAAGATGGTATGATGGTTATCTTTTAAATAATTATCAAACATACAATCCGCAGGCAGTTGTAAGTGTAATGCTTAGAGGGGAATTTAAAAGTTACTGGTCAGAAACGGCATCTTACGAGGCTGTTGTACCATTGCTTAACATGGACTTTGATGGTTTAAAGTCATCTATTATTGAAATGTTGTCAGGAGATTCTGTAGAGGTTGATGTGACAACTTTTCAAAATGATATGGTAAGTTTTTCCAGTCGTGATGATGTTCTGACATATTTGATACATCTGGGATATCTGGCCTATGATCAGAATCGGAGACGGGCATTTGTCCCAAATGAGGAAATTCGTCAGGAATTGTCAAAGGCAGTGCGTAGAAAACATTGGAATGAAATGGCCGCTTTTTCACGCGATTCCGAAGAATTGCTGGAAGCTACGCTGGATCTGGATGCGCAGGCGGTAGCAGAAGGTATTGAAAAAATCCATAGGGAATATGCTTCTGTTATTCAATATAACAATGAAAATTCTCTTAGTAGTGTTCTTACGATTGGCTATTTAAGTACGATACAGTATTATTTTAAGCCGGTTAGGGAACTTCCGACAGGACGTGGTTTTGCGGATTTTGTTTATATTCCCAAACCGGAATATAGGTCTGATTATCCGGCTCTTATTGTAGAATTGAAATGGAATCAGAAGGCTCAGACAGCATTGCAACAGATTAAAGAAAAGCAATATCCGGATTCAGTTCTGGATTATACCGGAGATATTTTGCTGGTTGGGATAAACTATGACAAGAAGACAAAAGAACATCAGTGTCTGATTGAAAGATATGAGAAAAAATGAATATCTATATTTGATAAAAAAATGGTTTTTCGTTATTACTGTCTCAATTAAGAGAATTGATAACGGAAAACCATTTTTTTATTTCTGAATCTGGTATTGACAGGCCTGAGGATTATTCTGAGAATTTTGTATTGCAAGAACAAGAGCTGATAAGATGCACAAAAAATGACAGATGGATTTATATAATAT
>OKSH01002976.1_pt1 | contig 11622 bp, 8 predicted proteins | sample 1601231 | NCBI WGS metagenome assembly OKSH01 (sample SAMEA3541596, study PRJEB24748) | human gut metagenome | biome: human gut; feature: human-associated habitat; material: faeces | place: China | collected 2012 | reverse complement strand
GTCCTTCAGACGGCATCCATATGCAGCGGGTACCTGTGGTTTCGCGAATATTTACCTTCAGACGGAACAGAGGACTGGGCCTGGAAGGAACTGGAACGTCAGATTGGGCTTCAGGTGCTGGATGACGGAGCCCACTGGGAGCAGTCCATGATGTATCATGTGGAGGTGCTTCTGGCCTGTATGAAGCTGCTGGCCTCCTGCCGGGCCATCGGCCGGATTGGAAGCAGGAATGATAAGGCCGGCGCGGGATATGGCTGGGGTGAACCTGGCGGGGATGGAGATAGCCGGAAAGAATTTTGGCGCAGTACAGACTGGCTGGAGAAGGCAGTTGACAGGATGAGCCGTTACGTGCTTTTTGCCACGGGACCGGATCATGTTCAGATAGCCCAATGTGACAGCGATGTTACCGATGTGAGGGATGTGATGGTGAAGGCCGCTGTTCTCACTGGTGACGGCAGGTATAAGTATGCAGGATATGATACCGTGGACCTGGACAGCGCCTGGCTGCTAGGAAGTGCGGGAATCGCCGGATACCGCGCTATGGAAGGCAGAATGCCGGAGAGCCGGTCCCTGGAAGCAGCGGATGCCGGGCATATTTTTTTCAGAAGCAGCTGGGAGGAGGACAGCCATTTTACCTACCTGAAATGCGGTCCCCTTGGAAGCGGGCACGGACATGCGGATCTGACCCATATATCGCTCTATTACAGAGGCCGTTCCGTACTGGCGGACAGCGGCAGGTACTCCTATGTGGAGGAAGAACCGCTGCGCCCGTTTCTAAAGAGCGCCCAGGCCCACAATGTATGCGTTATAGACGGAGAGTCCCATGGAAGGCCCAGGGGTTCATGGGGGTATGACAGCTTTGGACAGAGCTTTAAAAATTATTACCGGGAACAGGGGCCGGTCCATTACGGGGAAATGGCTTATCACGGATGTCTCATGTCCGGCGAACACTATCTGGTTATCCGCAAGGTGATGGCGGTGGACCAGGGAATCTGGATGATTGTCAATGATATACGCTGCGACGGCAGCCATGAGGTAAAGGAGTATTATCACCTGGACAGTGCCGTGCAGGCTGCCCGAACAGGACCGGGCACGGACAGGACCGGGGAATACTGGAGACTGTGCTGTGGCGGGGATGTGTCAATGACGGTGCTGGGATCACGCCCCTTTGAGTCAGAGCCCTGCATCTTATCCAAACAATATAACCAGAAAGAAAAAAGCACTTGTCTGGTCAGGAAAACCGGCTTTACAGACCGTATCACAGACTGGGCCTGTCTGTTGGGTGAAGGAACAGAGGCTAAGAAAATCCCTGTTTTCCAGTATGGAAGCAGCCGGCCTGAGCCGGAGGAACAGGTGACGGCCATGAGCTTTTGCATCTCGCCGGATGAATCCTGGGATTTCCTGGTCTGGAATCAGGAGACATGGCAGGGCGGTAAAATCCACTATTGCAAAGGGGTGCCGGTTTATGCAAAGGCAGCAGCCATTCACACCATAAATGGGAACACGACACTTTACCGATTAAGGATTTAATGGTATATTTATAAGAGCGATGCAGGATGAGGCGGGTGGAGGTCAGAATGAAGAAGTTGACAATTAATGAGATTGCTGAACGGGCGGGTGTTTCAAAGACAACGGTGTCCTTCTATCTCAACGGCAAGATTAATAAAATGTCTGAGGAGACCAAACAGAGAATACAGCATATCATTGATGAGACCGGATATGAGCCAAGTGCTGCAGCCAGGGCCATGAAGGCCAAGAGCAGCGGCGTGGCGGGAGTCATTCTGGCGGACACGTCGGAGGGATACTGCGCCAGGGCTCTCAAAGGAATTGAGGAGGCGGCCAGTGCCCTGGAGTACCAGATTGTGGTTGGAAACAGCGGTCTCGCTTTCCAGCATGAGAAGGATTATGTGGAGCGCATGCTCAGGCTTGGGGTTGACGGTTTTATAGTCCAGTCCACCTACCGTTTCGGTATGCTGGCCTCAGACCTGGAAAAAAAGAAAAAGCCCATCGTATACCTGGATGCCAAGCCCTATGATTTCAAGGGGCGGTATGTAAAAAGCAATAATTATGACTGCGTGTATCAGGTGATTTCGGAATGCATCAAGAAGGGATATGAGAACTTTCTCATGATTTCCGACGGCGACTCCAATATCAGCGCGGGTTTTGAGAATACCCAGGGATATAAGGATGCCATACAGGACGCCTGGAAGGAGGGCGCCACCCAGTATCTCCAGGAGGGCGTGAAGTCCGATCAGGTGTATGAAATGCTGAAGGACCAGATTGACCTGGAAAAAAAGACGCTGATTTATGTTGCCAGTCCGGGACTTTTGCAGGTGGTGTATCAGGCGATCCGCAGGTACCCGGATTATATGAGGCTGTTTCCTGACACGCTGGGCCTTATCGGCTTTGACGCGGAGGGATGGACCAGAATGACGACCCCAACCATTTCCGCCATCATCACGCCCGCTTATCAGGAAGGGGTCAGGGCCATGGAAGAGCTGGCCGACATCCTGGACGGCAAGAAAACAGACGGGGAAGTGGTGTTTAAGAATATAGTCAAGTGGAGGGAAACCACACTTTGACCTTTTGATTTTCGACTTCTGTTTTTTGCCGGGGCGGAATCGTCTATGATGGAATTTCGTTAATTCTGTTCTTTCAATTGTAATCTTATTTTGTATGTAATATAATAAATCAGTAGATACATTTAAACGATAGAAAGAGGATATTGCATATGAAGGCAAGCGAACGTTTAGAGATTATCATAGATGAAGTGCAGACCAACGGAATTGTCAAGGTCGCGGAAATAAGCGGACGTCTGGGGTGTTCCGAGGTGACCATAAGGAATGACATAAGAAAGCTGGACCAGCAGGGGGTTCTTAAGAAAACATACGGGGGAGCGGTCCGCAAGGAAAACGGACTGTCAGTGGAATTCATTCCCGGAGAATATTTCCTAAACAGTGACAAAAAATACAGGATTGCCAAAAGGGCCTATGAGTATATGAAAGGCGGGGACTCAATCATCATTGATGATTCCACTACGGGATACTATCTGGCCAAATATATAAAGGAACATGCAGAGAAACATCTGGCTGTGGTGACGAATTCTGTTCTATCCGGAGCGGAGCTGACTTCAGCCAGGCATGTGGATCTTTTTATTGTGGGAGGCCATGTTATTGGCAATCCGCCGGCTGCCCTGGATAATATAACGGTAGGGGCCATGGGGCAGTTTCATGTTGACAAGGCCTTTGTGGGGGTCAATGGAATCAATCTCAAAACGGGCCTGACTTCCATGGGAACCCCTCAGATGGATGTGAAGCGTGAAATGATACGGGTGGCGGACGAGGTCTATGTTATTGCCGACAGCTCAAAGTTCGGCAGCAGAAATCTCTTTACCGTGTGTCCCATGTCTGAGGTGGACAGGGTGATTACTGATACAGAAATAAAAAAAGAATATGTTCAGACTGCCAGGAATCTTGGTATCGAGTTGGATCTTGTCTGATGGGTGGTTAGAATCAGAGGTTTGTTAAAATATAAAATCCTTAAGTGGGAGCTTTTGTGCTTTGTGCATGAAGGCTCTTTTATTTGGTTTCTTTTATTATCCGGCATAAATACGGATTATAAGAAATGCACAAAGAATAGTGGATATATTCTTATAAAAATAACAATTGACATTCTATTATTTTCGATTGATAATAATATATGTAAATATCGAAAAAATGTAGAAATAAAAAATATCAATCAAAAGGAGAGACCCATGAAAGAGCAATACAAACCGATTGTAGGAATTACAATCGGAGACCCGGCAGGAATTGGGCCAGAGATCATCCTGAAGGCCTTGGGAGAGAAACATATTTATGATGAATGCAGGCCCCTTGTTATTGGCTGCGTGAATGTACTCGAAAGAGCAAAGGCAATCCTTCCCCAATGCAGTCTGGAATTTAACAGGATTGAATCTGTGTCTGATGCCTGCTTCCGGTTTGGCACCATAGATGTCCTTGAAACAGGACACTATGATATCTCGAAGCTGGTGTGGGGGAAGGAGCAGGCGGCTGCCGGACAGATAGCAATGGATTCCATTCGTACATCTATTGAATTAGGGCTGGCGGGAGAGATTGATGCGGTGACCACGGCCCCCATTAACAAGGTGGCTATTAAGATGGTGGGGGTAAAACAGGCCGGTCATACCGAGATTTATATGGACGGAACAAAAGCGCCGTATGTTCTGACCATGTTTGACTGCTTTAAGATGAGGGTATTCCATCTCAGCAGACATATATCACTGATGAATGCCATCCGGTATGCTACGAAGGAACATGTGCTCAACGATATATGCCGCATTGATAAAGAGTTAAAGGGGCTTGGGATGGAAACGCCGTACATTGCGGTGGCGGGCATTAATCCCCACAGCGGGGAAGGCGGGCTGTTCGGTGATGAAGAGGTGAAGGAAATCATTCCTGCCATTGAGGAAGCCAGGAAACGGGGAATCAACGCAATCGGACCGGTTCCGCCGGATACATTATTTTCCAGGGGAAAAAATGGGGAATTTGATGCTATACTGGCAATGTATCAGGACCACGCCATATGCCATGTAAGACACTGGATTTGGAGAGGACAGTTTCGGTTACACTGGGACTTCCGTTTTTACGCTGCTCCGTGGACCATGGAACTGCATTTGATATTGCTGGGAAGGGGATTGCCACCAATGTCAGCATGACGGCAGCCATTGACTCCACTGTCAAATATGCAAAAGCTCTTCATGGTGTAAAGCAGGATGAAAGCATGGGAAATTATGATGCAAAATAGCTGAAGCAGGGGGAAGATACGATGATAGGAGCTGTTACCGACGACTTTACGGGCGCAGCAAGTGCAGGCGTGCTGATTGCAAGGTCACAGGCAAGGACCGGTTTGTTTTTAGACGCTGAGGCTCTGGAGGATTCTGATGAGGCAAGATGTCTGGATGCGGTTTTTGTAAGCAGCAACAGCAGGCATCTGAAGCCTGAGGATGCATACAGAGAGGTGTGCAGGGCAACGAAGGCCCTAAAGTCCGCAGGTGTTACCTGTTTCTCTAAAAAAATAGATACAACGCTGCGCGGCAGAATTGGAAATGAAATAGACGCCATGATGGATACTCTTGGCGGAGATATGGTTGCGGTGATGGTGCCCGCAATGCCGCAATCCAGAAGAATCTGTTTAAACGGTATATCAATCATTGACGGGACCGTGCTGACGGAAACTCCCATTGCCCAGGATATAAAAACCCCGGTAAAGGATGCATTCGTTCCAAGGTTGATTCAGGGACAGAGCAGACGAAAAGTCGAGCTGATTTCCATAGAAAATGTGGACAGAGGGAAGGGCACTCTTAAATGTGCCATGATAGATGCCCGGGAGCGAGGCGGGCAGATACTGGTAATGGATGCCGTCACTATGGAGCATATAGACCTGATCGCACAGGCCTGTGTGGAATTGGGATGGAATGTACTGGCCGTGGACCCGGGTACGTTTACCATGAAACTGAATTACCGCAGGGGGATGATAAAGGAGGAGGCTTCAACGGGGGCTGAGGACAGTACGGGACCGGAGGACGAAGCGGGGCCGGAGGACGAAGCGGGAACTGAGAATGAAGCGAAGCCGGAGGAGGAAATAAAGCCGGGGGAAAAGGTGGCATTATTTGTGGTGGGCAGCGCAAATCCGCTGACTAAAGCACAGATGAAGTATTTGTGCAGCAGTGAGGCTAATGTACCTGTCCACGTATCTGCGTACATGCTGATAAGCGGGCAGGTACAATTTGAGGAGGAAGTGAACCGGGCTGTTGGAATGGTAGTAAATTTGTTCCGGCAGAAACCAAGGCCTCAGTCCATTATCATAGGGACAGCCCTGCAGGACTGCGTGGTGGATCTGAATGATGAGGACCTTAGGCGCGGATATGATTCCGGTACCTGTTCAAGACTTATTAATGAAGGACTTGCAGAGATTACGGGGAGAGTGATGGAGCTTGCGGGCCGGGAGCAGGTGGCAGGACTTTTGCTGACCGGAGGGGATACCATGGAGAGCGTGTGCCGCAGGCTTCATGTTTCCTACATAGAAGCCATTGATCATATAGTTGCCCAGGTTGATGTGGGACGTATTATGGGGAACTATACCGGATTGCCGGTTGTGGTAAAAGGCGGATTCTGCGGCAGCAGGGAGATAGGAATGGCTGTTGTGAGACGGTTATTGTCTGAGTCGGCCGGATGTCGGGAAGAAAACGGGATAGTTTAGGGCAATCGGTCCCAGGTTTAATAAAAAAGAAAGGTGAAGGTAAAATCCATATGAAAAAGGTTATTATAGAAGCCCGTGTAAACGAATATGCAATGAGGGACATGAATCCTAATGTGCCGTGGACCGTGCAGGAACTTGTGGACGAAGCGCAGCGTGTAAGGGAGGCTGGCGCATCCATCATGCATTTTCACGCAAGGACAGCTGCCGGGGAGCCTAATAATCACGCGGAAGTGTATGCTGAAATCATAGAAAAGGTGCGGGAGAAGACAGACATTTTACTATTGCCAACACTGGGTTTTAACAGCAATGATAAGGACAGCTCGCGTATCAAAATCATATCCGAACTGGCAAAGAAGGAATCCACGAAGCCGGATATCATTCCTCTGGATACAGGAAGCGTGAACCTGGACCAATATGACGAGGAAAAGGGCTGCTTCACGGAGTCTGATTCCATCTATACGAATTCAACCAGGACACTGGAGTTTTGCGCCAGGGAGATGCTTAATTATAAAATAAAAGTAAAAATGACCTGCTGGGATGTGGGATTTGTGAGAAGAGGAAGAAAGCTGATTGATATGGGCCTTATCACAAAGCCGGGATATTTCCTGTTTCATCTGACAGAGGGCAAGTACATAACAGGACATCCCTGTACGGTCAGCGGCGTGGATGCTATGCGAAGCGTGCTTCCCGATGAACCATGTTACTGGAGTGCAAACTGTCTGGGAGGGAATCTTCTGAATGTGGCCCCGCATGTACTGAAAAATGGCGGAGGCCTGGCAATTGGTATTGGGGATTACCACTATAAGGAACTGGGCGCTCCGAAAAACGAAGAATTAATTAAGCGTGCGGCTGAGATGGTCCGCGAAGTTGACAGGGAGATTGCAAGTCCGGACGAAGTAAAGGCATTTTTTAATATGATTTAATGGCGGAGGGGAAAATGGAAACATATATAAGTCTTGTGGGGATAGTAATAGCATTTTGTACACTGATATTCTTGATGATGCGGGGAGTCAACCTGTTCATAACGGTAATGATTGCATCCCTGATAGCGATTGTATCCGGTAACATGAACATATATAAGACGCTCACAGAAAATTACATGACTGGTTTTGCCGACTATTACCGTTCCTATTACCTGGTGTTTTTCTGCGGAACTTTATTAGGAACCACAATGGAATTGTCCGGAGCAGCCACTTCCATTGCCAAATGGGTAACTGGGAAATTTAAGAGCATGGCATATCTGGCCATACCCTTAGCCACAGGTATTATCTGCTATGGAGGCGTTACAGCCATTATTTCGATTTTTGCCACATTTCCCATTGCGCTGGCAATTTTCAGGGAAAATAACATACCGCGGCGGTTAATGCCCGCAGCATTATATTTTGGCTCCTGTACATTTGCCATGATTGCTCCAGGGGCGCCGCAGGTGCAGAACATTATTCCAACCCAGGGTTTTGGGGTGGATTTGATGGCCGGGACAGTTGTTGGCTTTATTTCGAGTATTTTAATGCTGCTGATAGGAAGCTTCTGGCTTTCAGTGATGATAAAAAACGCGAGAAAGGCCGGAGAAATATTTACGTCCAGGGATGATGACAAAGATGAGAAGAGCGGAAGTCTTCCCAGTCCTCTTATATCTTTTATACCCATGCTGGTGACTGTAATAGCAATAAACCTGAAAAACAAGGCGGGAGAAAATATAATACCTATTGAATATGCCCTGCTCATGGGTATAGCCACAACCATCATACTCATGTACCGGAGGTTTGACAGGGCAGAATTAACAGAGGCTGTATTCCAGAGTGTGCCCAAGGCAGCGGTGGCGATCTTCAATATATGTACCATAGTCGGATTCGGAACAGTCATAAAGTCCACCCCGGCCTTTGAATTGCTTGTAGATGCAGTCATACATATCCCTGGTAATTACCTGGTAGGTGTTTCTGTCGGGACAGCACTGCTTGCAGGATTCTGCGGTTCCGCGTCAGGCGGTCTGGGAATCATCACCCCCATATTTTATGATATATTCGGGGCCATGCAGGGGGTATCCTATGCCGCCATTGCAAGAGTCATGGCCATAGCGTCCTCCTCCCTGGATTCGCTTCCCCACAGCGGTTCGGTTAATACATCCATCGGGTTGTGCGGTGAATCCCATAAGAGTGCTTACATTCCGATTTTCTGCCTTTCGGTGGTGACACCGGCTATCTGTACAGCAGTGGCAGTTATTCTGTTTACGTTATTTCCAGGGTGGCCGTAAAATATTTATCAATTGTTTAGAAAGAAGTCAGAGTTTTTTAAATATAAATGTTACACAGTCTGCTATACTTGTAGAAAACAAAAGAAACGGACTGGACAAAGAATGAAATTCTGGGCTTACTTTTTAATTCCCGTATACACGGTTTTATTTACAAGAGGATATAATTGGTTTACCACCAATTTTTCGGTTATCGGCAATTTTTTTGACAGGAAAAAGTCATTTTTCCTGTGGGGAGTTCTGGTGGGAAGTTATTTTTATATGATACACCGGAATATAAAATCCCGTGCAGCGCTGCACCCAATCTGCGCCAGATTAATTCCGGCTGCACTGGTACTGTTGTTCTGCGCCATTACGACGCCCTACCTTCCGGAGGAATTGCCCCTCAAATCTGTACTGCATATCGTATTTGCATTTTTATCCGCGGTGCTGGTGCTTTTGTACCTGCTTTGGATAATCCGGACCAGGTATCAGACAGAGCCAGGAGCATACAGGCCTTTTCTGTATGGATGGGGAGCCATTGTGGGGGTGTCCGTAATCCTTTTGGCGGTGGCCGGAATCATCAGCAGCGCCCTGGAGATTTATGTGACTCTGACATCCGTTGCCATGGCGCAGCGTCTGGCTTGCAGGGTTGCCGTACAGGAGGAAATGCCGGACAGCGGGGAAAACACATCCGCAGAAGGTTCCCGGGGGAAATCCCTGGGAAAACGCCGCAATCATCTATTGACATAAAAAAGGGATTTACATATAATAAGGCTAGAAAAAACGTGCTTTTCCAGTGGATATACACGAATTCAGCCACAAAGAGAGAGTATATGGCACAGAGGTGTTATGACTCTCTCTTTCAATATCAGGGAGGATTTTTATGCCAGTATTTGATTTTAGCGACACACCCAAAAAGGAAGAAGAGCCACAGTGCACTTACACGGTATATTGCTCCAATGAGCCGGCGGCTTCTCCGGAGAAGCCCATGCTTGTTCTGGATAACAGCAGCCGGGACTGGAGACACCATTCCTGCGGCGTTTTCACCAACCAGGCCAAGCGGACCGCTTTCGAGTTCAAGGAGGAGGACGGGACTGTCAGCGCGGATATCCTGCAGGTTGACGCCCGCTTCACCAGCCTGCTGCGCTGGCTGGGGGAAAACCATATCAGTGTCCGATTGTCCGGTCAGAACCGCGGGGACGGATACGCGGTCTATAAGATTCGGGAGGTGGCCTTTGGAGGAGGGACCAAGCTGTCTGCGGAGGACGGTTTTCTCCAGTTTATGATTGAAAGGCTGCTGGCAAGCAGCGCGCCGGAGACAGAACTGGCAGAGGAGGACCAGGAGGAAATCGGGGACGACATGAAGCTGACCAGTATTCAGAGCCTTACTGATTTCATGAACTGCGCCGGCAGGACGCTGCCGGACAATATACGGATTTGGGCCCGCAGGAACCTGGCGGTGGCCCGCTCCCATGAAGTGACTCCGGAGGAGAGGCGCCATGCCCAGCGCGCCCTTTCCATCATGATGAACATTCAGTGGAAGAATCACTATTTTGAATCCATTGATCCCGTGGAGGCCCGCAGGATTCTGGATGAGGAACTGTACGGCATGGAACGGGTCAAGCAGAGAATCATAGAGACCATCATACAGATTAACCGCACCCATACGCTTCCTGCATACGGCATGCTGCTGGTTGGCCCGGCAGGTACCGGAAAGTCACAGATTGCCTATGCGGTAGCCAGGATATTAAAGCTTCCGTGGACAACCCTGGATATGAGCTCTATCAATGACTCGGAACAGCTCACCGGCAGTTCCCGTATCTATTCAAATGCCAAACCGGGCATCATTATGGAAGCCTTCTCCATGGCGGGAGAATCCAACCTTGTCTTTATTATCAACGAACTGGACAAGGCGTCATCGGGAAAAGGAAACGGCAATCCCGCCGATGTGCTGCTGACCCTCCTGGACAATCTGGGATTTACGGACAATTACATAGAGTGTATGATACCCACCGGCGGCGTGTATCCCATTGCCACTGCCAACGATAAGAGCCAAATCAGCGCGCCTCTCATGTCGCGTTTTGCGGTGATTGATATTCCGGATTATACGCCGGAGGAGAAGAAAATTATATTTTCAAAGTACGCCATGCCAAAGGTTTTAAAGCGCATGGGGCTGCATGAAAATGAGTGTGTGGTGACAGAAGATGCACTTGACGCTGTCATTGAAAAATACGCGGACACCACAGGCATCCGGGATCTGGAACAGGCCGCGGAGCATATGGCCGCCAATGCCCTTTACCAGATAGAAGTGGACAATGTGGCTGCGGTGGTGTTTGACGGGGATATGGTGAGAGGGCTGCTGGGGTAAAGGTGTGTTCCTGCTCAGAGCAGAACAGGGAGGAGCGTATCCAGATTCGCTGTGCAATCAAAAGATTGGGGAGGGAAATAGTATGTATTATACAACAGATTATGTATCGCCGGTTGGCCGGATTAAGCTGGCTGCCGACGGCGAAAGACTGGTTGGGCTGTGGCTGGAAGGACAGAAATATTTTGCCGGTACTGTTAAAGAAGAGATGACGGAGGCTCCGGAACTTGGGATTTTTAAAAATACAAAGGACTGGCTGGACCGCTATTTTGCGGGAAAGAGGCCTGAGTCCTCAGAGCTTTTGCTGGCTCCCCTGGGAGGAGAATTCCGGCAGGGTGTATGGGAAATCCTCTGTCAGATCCCCTATGGACAGCTCACTACGTACGGCGATATTGCAAAGAAGATGGCGGAGAGGATGAACAGGGTAACCATGTCAGCCCAGGCAGTGGGCGGAGCAGTGGGCCATAATCCTATTTCCATTATCATACCGTGCCACAGGGTGGTGGGCGCGGCCGGCAGTCTGACCGGATATGCCGGGGGCATTGATAAAAAGATATGGCTGCTGAAGCATGAAGGGGTGGACATGGAAGGCCTGTTTATACCTGAGAAGGGGACTGCGCTTTGAAGGTAAAGAAATGTTGCTGAAAAGCCCTGTTATGGGATTGGGCTGGGGACGATGACGGGGTGGGTGGTGGTGAGAAAGCAGGTTTGGTAACACAAACGGGCCGGCAGTTTCCTGCCGGCCAATTTTGTATGAGAAAAGTTGTAT
>OKSH01002970.1_pt1 | contig 11643 bp, 10 predicted proteins | sample 1601231 | NCBI WGS metagenome assembly OKSH01 (sample SAMEA3541596, study PRJEB24748) | human gut metagenome | biome: human gut; feature: human-associated habitat; material: faeces | place: China | collected 2012 | reverse complement strand
CTGTTGCTGTTCCAGCTTGCGCGCTTTGGCACGGGCAATAGCGGCTTCGACGGCGGCTTTGCGCGGATCGACCTGTTCTTCTGGTTCCGCATTAGCCTGTTGCTGTTCCAGCTTGCGCGCTTTGGCGCGGGCGATAGCTGCTTCAACGGCAGTTTTACGTGGATCAGCAACGGTTGCTGCGTCGTTAGTTTGCTGCAGTTCTGCCTGTTTCGCTCTGGCTTGCGCTTTACGGGCTTCCCGTGCTGCAATAATTGCACTGTTATCCGGGCGTTCGCCCGCTTTAATCACAATAGGCTGTGTAGCCTGGGCCTGTTTCTCTTTCACCCGCGCCAGAGCGGCAGCAATCGCATCTTTATCTTTGGCTGCAGGTTGAACGGCTGCGCTCTTATGTCGTTCAAGGCGAGCCGCTTTTTCGCGCTCCAGACGAGCCTGGCGCGCTTCGAAACGCGCTTTGGCTTCTGCGGCGCGCTTTTCTTCCTGACGAATAGCCGCAATTTCAGCTTTTTCCTGACGGAAATATTGCACCAGGGGAATATTGCTCGGGCAAACCCACGCGCAAGCCCCACATTCAATGCAATCAGCAATGTTATGCATGGTAGCTTTATCGTGTTGCTGACCTTTGCTGAACCAGTACAACTGTTGCGGCAAAAGATCCGCAGGGCAGGCGTCAGCACAGGCGCTACACCGGATGCAGCTTTGTTCTTCCTGTGGTTCGCCAAGTTCATTGGCAGAGGGAGCCAACAGACAGTTGGTAATCTTTACGACCGGGACATCCAGCCATGGCAAGGTAAAGCCCATTAGCGGGCCACCCATAATCACCATTTGATCGGCAGAGGGGCAGAATCCGGCATCATTCAATAAATGACGCACTGGCGTCCCCAGCCGTGCCCAGACGTTGCCCGGGCGAGCGATTGCTTCGCCAGTCAGGGTTACAACACGCTCGGTAATCGGCTCGCCATCAATAACGGCACGTTTCACTGCATAAGCAGTGCCGACGTTTTGCATTAATACGCCGATATCGGATGAACGCCCGCCATGTGGAACCTGCTTCCCGGTCAGAATGTAGGTTAATTGTTTAGCACCGCCAGAAGGATATTTGGTTGGAATCACCCGCAGAGAAATATCGTTAGAGTCCGCCAGCACCGCGCGCAGCATGGAAATCGCCTGCGGTTTGTTATCTTCAATGCCGATAAGAATTTCGCGTGGCTGCAGAATATGCGCAAGAATGCGAATACCCTCTACGACCTGAGCCGCGCAATCCTGCATCAAACGGTCATCGGCGGTAATGTACGGCTCGCACTCAGCCGCGTTGATAATCAACGTTTCAATCTTATCTCCGCCACCCTGCAATTTAACGCCTGTCGGGAATCCTGCACCGCCCAGCCCGGCAACACCAAACTGATGAATGCGCTCGATTAACTCTTCGCGACTGCGAGAGCGATAATCGGCCCAGCCGTCTCGCGGGATCCAGCAGTCTTCACCATCGGCATCAATAATCACGCTTAATTCAGCTAAAGCTGAAGGATGAGCCGTAGAGTGGGGCGCAATAGCCGTAACGGTACCCGAGGTGGGCGCGTGAACAGGCAGCATTTTGCCGCGACCACGGGTAAGCGGCTGGCCGCGCAATACTTTATCGCCGACGCTAACGCACAACTCACCTTCAGCGCCAATATGCTGTTTCAGTGGAATAACAAAACGCTGCGCCAGTGGTACCTGGCGCAGTGGTGTACCGTTGGACTGGGTTTTCATCTCCGGTGGATGGATGCCGCCGTTGAAATCCCAGATTTTATTTTTTCTGAATGCAGAGAATAACTTAAGCATGGTGTTCCACGGGAATGATACGCACGGGAATGGTGTTCAGATCCCATTTCCAGGAGTCAGGTGTTTCTGCGACCGGTTGCAACGAGATGCAGTGCGTCGGGCACGGATCAACACATAAATTGCAGCCCGTACAGAGTTCACTCATTACCGTATGCATGGCACGGGTAGCGCCAACGATGGCGTCTACCGGACAAGCCTGAATACATTTAGTGCAGCCAATACAGTTATTTTCATCAATAACCGCCACCATCCGCGCAGGCGTTAGCTCTTGCGCTTCGCCATCCAGCGACTGCGGCTCGACATTAAGCAACTCGGCAATTTTTAGCATCACAGCTTCGCCACCTGGGGCGCAACGGTTGATTTTTTCACCGTTACAGCTGATGGCTTCCGCGTAGGGGCGACAGCCGGGATAACCGCACTGACCACACTGGCTCTGCGGTAAGATTTCGTCAATTTTCTCAACGACCGGATCGTCTTCCACCGCAAAACGGCGGGAGGCATAACCCAGAATGGCGCCAAACGCCAGGCCCAGCAGGCTCACGGCGGCAACGGCAATCCAGATAGCATTCATTACAACTTCACCAAACCACTAAAGCCCATAAAGGCCAGAGACATAAGACCTGCGGTAATTAACGCAATGGCATTACCGCGAAAAGGTGCCGGGACATCAGCCACAGCAAGGCGTTCGCGGATGGCGGCGAAGAGCACCATCACCAGCGAGAAACCGACAGCGGCGGAAAAACCGTACAGCGCCGACTGCAAGAAATTGTGCCCGAGATTGATATTCAGCAACGCCACGCCGAGCACTGCACAGTTGGTGGTGATAAGCGGCAAAAAAATCCCCAGCAGACGGTAAAGCACCGGGCTGGTTTTGCGCACCACCATCTCGGTGAACTGCACGACCACAGCAATCACCAGAATAAATGCCAGGGTGCGCAGGTAAATCAGATTAAGTGGGATCAAAATCCACGTATCGATAAGCCAGGCGCAAATAGACGCCAGCGTCATCACAAACGTTGTTGCCAGCCCCATGCCCATCGCGGTTTCCAGTTTTTTGGAAACCCCCATAAACGGACAGAGACCGAGAAACTTGACCAGTACAAAGTTATTGACCAGTACAGTTCCGACAAACAGTAACAAGTAGTCAGTCATTTTTCGGCCTGAAATAAAAAAGCCGCCTATTATCCGTTAATCCAGAGCAGGCGACAACAGGTTAACTGTAAGGTTATTACGGATTCACAAACGTCGCTTTTACCCGCGACGAGCGTTTGAAATAGGGGACGATCAATGCGGTTGCCAACAAAGTAAACAGCAACTGGCGAACGGCTATGCCATCTTCCACGGGTGAAAAAGCGAATGCTTTTACTGCCAGCAATACGGAAATAAGCAGCCAGATAATATAGTGTTTAGGAACACAACGCCGACGTTTAAAGAAAGCGATGGTCAACCACAGTGTGTAATACCACATGGCGATAGCGGTAATAAAAGAAACGCCCCATAAGATTTGTGTCGTCAGTGCTTGTGCGCCGAGCGTTTGAAATGTTTGCGGAGAAGATAACGCAGCGGTATACAGCAACAACGCCAGCGTCGTACTTAACAGAGCGACTAAAAGCCAGGCCAACGGGCCAAGCAACCAGCCTCCAATACGTTGTGGCGTTGTGGTGGTCATAGGTTCTCCAGAATAGCGACGCAAACAGGCAAATCTAATTTTAGGGGCGTTATTATAAGGCTTTTATAACCGATCGCTACTTTCTTTATTGGACATAGTGCCAGACGGACTTCGGTACCTGGCCGAGGTCAAACAAACGCCCGCCAGAAACCAGCTCTGCGCGACGGTGATCGGCAGCACGATACATATTGATCAGTTCCTGATCGTCCGTCAGGGTGTAATTAAGATGGTCGTAGAGTTTTTCCAGACTTTCGAGTGAACTGATTTTGCGAAATTTTAATAAGTAGTCCTGAACAGTCATAAAAGGTCCATAAAATAATTAATACCAAAGGGGTAGGTATTATTAGTGATGATAAAATTTCACCAAAAGTGAACGCTTGTGTTATTACAATAATAAGAATGCGCTGATGGCAAATATTCAGGGATGAAAAACTGCTATGAAAAGAGTAACGCGCTTTACTATCCCTGACAATCACCAACAACATCGAACAAGATAATAAATTCCTGGTTTAATATCCGACAAGTGAAAACATGCACCCGGACGGGCAGCATGGCGCTCTACAAGCGCAGAGCTTACTTGTGTTGTACCGTAGTACTCTGTTCAGGTGGCTGATAGTTGTCAATGTGACTCGCCACGCCAAGAAGAATGACTGAAACGACAAGAACGATCCAACCTGTTAATTCAATAAGACGATTCATTACAGCCCACATCTCTGTTGATTGATCCATTAACTTCAGGGGGTAAATGTTACTTAGCAATAATAGCTCCAGCAAGATTTTTACTGAGGTTTTTGCGATATTTAGCTTTTGTCGTTGGAAAATTCGCTATTTTTTTGACTTAAGTTAAACAACATCCCTTATTGCTGGCAGGTTATTAAACTGTTGAGCGTGGGTAAAGGATAGTGTCAAATAGCCATCATACTTCAATGAGAGGCAATGACATGAGCGACAACATCCGTGTTGGGTTGATTGGGTATGGTTATGCGAGCAAAACCTTCCATGCGCCCCTGATTGCGGGCACGCCCGGGCTGGAACTGGCGGTAATCTCCAGCAGTGATGAAACAAAAGTAAAAGCCGACTGGCCAACGGTTACGGTTGTCTCTGAGCCGAAGCATCTGTTTAACGATCCCAACATAGACCTGATTGTCATTCCTACACCCAACGATACCCATTTCCCGTTAGCCAAAGCGGCGCTTGAGGCGGGTAAACATGTGGTCGTTGATAAACCCTTTACCGTGACACTGTCACAAGCGCGAGAGCTGGATGCGCTGGCAAAAAGCCTGGGGCGTGTGCTGTCTGTATTCCATAACCGTCGTTGGGATAGCGATTTCTTGACGCTAAAAGGTTTGCTCGCGGAAGGCGTGCTGGGTGAAGTTGCTTACTTTGAGTCTCATTTTGACCGCTTCCGTCCGCAGGTGCGCGATCGTTGGCGTGAACAGGGCGGCCCAGGCAGCGGTATCTGGTACGATTTAGCACCGCATCTTCTTGATCAGGCCATTACGCTATTTGGTTTACCGGTCAGCATGACGGTAGATTTGGCACAGTTACGGCCCGGAGCGCAGTCGACCGATTATTTCCACGCCATCTTGTCCTATCCACAGCGGCGAGTCATTTTACACGGTACCATGCTGGCAGCCGCTGAGTCAGCACGGTATATCGTGCATGGATCCCGAGGCAGTTATGTGAAATATGGCCTCGATCCACAGGAAGAACGTCTGAAAAATGGCGAGCGTCTGCCGCAGGAAGACTGGGGCTACGATATGCGTGATGGCGTACTTACCCGCGTGGAAGGTGAGGAACGTGTCGAAGAAACGCTGTTGACGGTGCCTGGGAATTATCCGGCTTACTATGCGGCTATTCGTGATGCGTTAAATGGCGATGGTGAAAATCCGGTTCCGGCAAGCCAGGCAATCCAGGTAATGGAGTTGATTGAGCTGGGCATCGAATCCGCCAAACATCGCGCGACTTTGTGCCTTGCATGAAAAATGGATGGTGCAATTTGCACCATCCATTTTGTTACTTCGCGGCGACTTTTTCTCGCAGTGCGCGTTTTTCCTCAGCGCTGAGGAAAGCCATTTCCAGACCATTAATCTGTGCCTGGCGGATTTGCTCGCGGGATAACCCAGCAGCTGGCGCGGCAACGGTATATTCGTGAATGATATCCACTCCCTGTACGCCGGGATCGTCAGTGTTAATGCTGGCACGAATGCCATGCTCAAGGAACGTTTTCAGCGGATGTGCAGCCAGCTCTGCTACGGTGCTGGTCTGAATATTGGAGGTCAGACAGGATTCAATACCAATTTGTTGCTCGGCGAGAAAATCCATCAGCGCCCGATCTTCAATGGCTTTTACGCCATGTCCAATACGCTCCGCACCCAGTTCACGAATCGCCTGCCAGATGCTTTCCGGCCCGGCAGCTTCGCCTGCATGGACGGTAATATGCCAGCCCGCATCACGCGCGCGGTTGAAGTGAGAAAGGAACAGACTTCCCGGGAAACCAAGTTCATCACCGGCTAAATCAAGTGCGGTAATCTGGTCACGGTGGGCTAAAAAGGCCTCCAGCTCTTGCTGACAGGCGGCTTCGCCGAAGGTCCGGCTCATAATGCCGATAAGCTTCGCCTGCACACCAAAGGTGCGGCAACCTTCACGTACGCCATCGATCACCGCTTCGACAACACCCGCTACAGGCAGCTGATGTGCCATTGCCATGTAGCCTGGTGAAAAACGCAGCTCGACATAGTGCAGGCCGTGACGGGCTGCATCTTCAATGTTTTCAAATGCCACGCGGCGACAGGCATCAAGAGAGGCGAGAACTTTAACGCCCCAGTCAAGTTTGGTCAGAAAGCTCACCAGATCGGGTTCGTTGGCAATGACCTGAACGTGGGGAATCAGTGTTTCCAGGGATTGTGCAGGAAGCGAGATATTATACTGGCGGCCAAGTTCAAGAATGGTCTGGGGACGAATGTTGCCATCAAGGTGGCGATGGATATCAGTTAATGGCAGGGTGGTATCAATCATGGTCGCACTCTTTTTCTGGATATAAAAGTGCGCACCATTATAAAAACAAAGCAGGGTAAAAATCCACGATTGCGCAACGATTTTTTACGTTGCGCAATTGGGGTTAACGAACAGCGCGGATGGCGTTAATTAATCCAGCCACACCTTTTTCCAGTTTCGAACGTGGGCAGCCGGCATTGAGACGGACAAAACCACGACCTTCTTCACCGTAGGTATACCCCGGCATGATCGCGACTTTTTCTTGTTCGATAAGTGCTTTTTGCAACGCGTTGTCGTCAATATTCAACGGACGTAAATCAAGCCATGCCAGATAAGTGGATTGTGGGATCTGCCAGTTGAGTTCAGGAAACGCGGCGTTCATTTTATCTGCGATATACGTCAGGTTATCTTTCAGATAGATGCGTAAGGCATCCAGCCACGGCGCGCCTTGCTGATAGGCGGCGATATGGGCAGTTAACGCCAGTACCGAAGGGGAAGAAAGCCCATCACGGCCTTTCAGTGCCGATAAATAGGCATCGCGGCTACTGCTATTTTCTATAATCCCGTAAGCACCGGTCAGGGCGGGAATATTGAAACTTTTCGAGCCCGACGTTAGCAACGCCCAGTCTCCGCGAGCCACATTACTCCAGGGAATATGCGGCTGCTCGCCCCAAACCATATCCATATGGATTTCATCGGAAATAACCCGCACACCATGACGCTCGCACAGGTCAGCCATGATCTCCAGCTCATCGCACGTCCACACTTTCCCGGTAGGATTCTGTGGGCTACACAGGAGCATAATTTTACATTCTGGTTTCGCCAACACGGCTTCCAACTTGCCCATATCGCAAAACCAACCATCAGCCTGCTTCTCTAAAGCAACGGGCATTACTGTGCGCAGGTTACCTTCAATGGCCTTGTAAAATGCGTCATAGGCGGGTGTGTGGATCACCACGCCTTCACCTGTTTCAGACCACTGACGAATCAGTTCTGAAACCATATAGATGACAGAAGGGCCATACACCACCGTCTGAGAATCGATGGCGGTGTAATGCTGGGTGGAAAACCAGTGGGCAATAGCCGCGAGAAACTCATCGTTTTTCCAGCGGCTGTAGCCAAATACGCCGTGCATCAGGCGCTGATTCAGCGCCTCGATAATGCAGGGGGCAGTGGCAAAATCCATGTCTGAAATCGTGAACGGTAACAGGTCAGCAGTGCCGAAACGGTCAGCGACATAATCCCACTGTGTACACCATGTGCCATGACGATCCACGACCTTTGAAAAATCGAACATATCTTATCCTTATGCCTGGACAGTATGCATCAGACCGGCCATTTCATCTTTTACTGACTGAACTTGTGGCCCGATAACAACCTGCAGGTTATGTTGATTAAGTTGTACTACGCCAATTGCCCGATTGTCCTTCAGTGCCTGCACGTTAACAAGCGACATATCTTTCACAGACAAACGCAGACGGGTAATGCAGTTATCGAGGCTGACAATATTGTCGGCACCGCCTAATGCTTCGAGGATTGCAGGAACGTTGTAACCTGATTTACCCGGCGCACCGGCAACGGCTTTTTCGATTGAGCTGGCAACTTCGCTATCGCGCCCCGGGGTTTTCAGATTGAAGCGGGTGATAGCGAAACGGAAGATGACGTAGTAAACGACAAACCAGATTGCCGCCACCACTGGCACCATGTACCACTTGGTTGACAGACCATGCAAAATACCGAACACCACGAAGTCGATGATATTGCCGTCGGTATTACCGATGGTGACGCCGAGCACAGACATGACGGTGAAGCCGAGGCCGGTTAACAGCGCGTGGATGACATACAGAACTGGCGCTACGAACAGGAACAGGAATTCCAGCGGTTCGGTAGTGCCGCCAACGACGCAGGCGATCAGGCCAGAAATCAGCAGACCTTTAATTTTATGGCGATTTTCCGGGCGCGCGCAGTGATACATAGCTAACGCTGCACCTGGCAGACCGCCGAGAAACGCAGGCATTTTACCTTGCGAAAGGAAACGCGTGGCGCTTTCAGAAAAACCGTGAGTGGTCGGGCAATTCAATTGCGCCTGGAATATGGTCAGTGCGCCGCTGACGGTTTGACCGCAGACTTCCTGCGTGCCGCCTGCGTCGGTAAAGCGAATTAATGCCACCAGAATGTGATGCAGACCAAACGGCAACAGCAGACGTTCACCGGTACCAAACAGCATCGGTCCGAAATCACCCGCGCTGTTTATCATATGGCCCAAGCCGCTAATACCCATGGCGAAAATCGGCCAGACTAATGGAATCACCAGGCCGACAAGGCCCATCACCAGCGAGGAGATAATTGGTACGAAGCGCGTACCGCCGAAGAATGCCAGCGCATCCGGCAGGCGGATATTATGGAAACGCTCATGCAGCATCCAGACGATAATACCGGCGATCACCGCACCGAGGATCCCGGTATCGATCGACTGGATCCCAAGAATGCTCTGGATGTTATTGGCTTTCAGAACCGCGGCATCCGTGGTTGGCAGAATGCCTTTATTGGTCAACCAGAAGTTTACCGCGAGGTTCATTACCGCATAACCGACGAAGCCAGCGAATGCCGCTACGCCTTTATTTTCGCGTGCCAGGCCCAGCGGGATGGCGATACAGAACATGACAGGCAGGAAACTAAAAGCAAACGAGCCAATCTTACTCATCCAGGTAAAGATAGCCTGCAACACGGGGTTGCCCAGGACCGGGATCAGGGTTATGACATCATGGCTGCTAAGAGAACTACCAATGCCGAGCATAATGCCGCAGAACGACAATAATGCCACGGGTAACATGAAGGTTTTCCTAACTGCTGGAAGAACTCCCACAGCGTGACTTTCGGTGCTGTTTTCGCCGTCATAAAACGACTCCTCGTAGAGAACAATCTGGATTCAGTAAATTGCGCGAGAAGATAAAACGTTTTATCAAATTTTAGTGAGGCATAAATCACATTACGCAACGATAATAGCGGGTATAAGATAAATAAAAGGTAAAACGTTTTATCTGTCACATAATCAGGGAGTAGGTCATCTGCATGGCTACCGCCAAAAAAATAACCATTCATGATGTTGCGCTGGCTGCGGGCGTGTCGGTAAGTACCGTTTCGCTGGTGCTTAGTGGCAAAGGACGAATCTCTACCGCCACAGGAGAACGCGTTAACGCCGCCATTGAAGAGCTGGGATTTGTGCGCAATCGCCAGGCGTCGGCGCTGCGCGGCGGGCAAAGCGGCGTCATTGGTTTGATCGTCCGTGATTTATCTGCGCCGTTTTACGCCGAATTGACGGCCGGATTGACGGAAGCTCTGGAAGCGCAGGGACGGATGGTTTTTTTGCTTCACGGCGGTAAAGACGGCGAGCAGCTGGCACAGCGGTTTTCACTGTTACTGAATCAGGGTGTCGATGGTGTGGTAATTGCCGGGGCTGCAGGAAGCAGCGATGACCTGCGACGGATGGCAGAAGAAAAAGCTATCCCGGTGATTTTCGCTTCCCGTGCCAGTTATCTTGATGATGTTGATACGGTTCGCCCGGACAACATGCAGGCTGCACAGTTGTTGACGGAGCATCTCATTCGCAATGGGCATCAGCGGATCGCCTGGCTGGGAGGGCTAAGTTCCTCATTAACCCGTGCAGAACGGGTGGGGGGCTATTGTGCAACTCTACTAAAATTTGGCCTGCCGTTTCACAGCGATTGGGTGTTGGAGTGCACTTCCAGCCAGAAGCAAGCCGCGGAAGCTATCACGGCGCTTTTACGTCATAACCCGACCATCAGTGCCGTGGTTTGCTATAACGAAACTATTGCGATGGGGGCATGGTTTGGTTTGCTGAAAGCAGGGCGGCAAAGCGGGGAAAGCGGAGTCGATCGTTACTTTGAGCAACAGGTTTCGCTGGCGGCATTTACCGATGCGACACCAACCACACTTGATGATATACCCGTTACCTGGGCCAGCACGCCAGCGCGGGAACTTGGTATCACACTTGCGGATCGCATGATGCAAAAAATCACCCATGAAGAGACGCATTCACGCAATCTTATTATTCCCGCCCGGCTCATTGCGGCGAAATAATCCTCTCTTTATCTGCTATACCTGGTAGTGTCCTTTCCTCAAGGTTAATGATAAAAAATGTGGCACACAGGCGGTGCCTTTTATTTTTACTGAAGTTCACAGGAGGTTTATGTGTTTAATTCTGACAACCTGAGACTCGACGGAAAATGCGCCATCATCACAGGTGCGGGTGCAGGTATTGGTAAAGAAATCGCCATTACATTCGCGACAGCTGGCGCATCTGTGGTGGTCAGTGATATTAACGCCGACGCAGCTAACCATGTTGTAGACGAAATTCAACAACTGGGTGGTCAGGCATTTGCCTGGCGTTGTGATATTACTTCCGAACAGGAACTCTCTGCACTGGCAGACTTTGCCGTCAGTAAGCTGGGTAAAGTTGATATCCTGGTTAACAACGCCGGTGGCGGTGGTCCTAAACCGTTTGATATGCCAATGGCAGATTTTCGCCGTGCTTATGAACTGAATGTGTTTTCTTTTTTCCATCTGTCACAACTTGTTGCGCCAGAAATGGAAAAAAATGGCGGTGGCGTTATTCTGACCATCACTTCTATGGCGGCAGAAAATAAAAATATAAACATGACTTCCTATGCGTCATCTAAAGCTGCGGCCAGTCATCTGGTCAGAAATATGGCATTTGACCTGGGTGAAAAAAATATTCGGGTGAATGGCATTGCGCCGGGGGCAATATTAACCGATGCCCTGAAATCCGTTATTACACCAGAAATTGAACAAAAAATGTTACAGCACACGCCGATCAGACGTCTGGGCCAACCGCAAGATATTGCTAACGCGGCGCTGTTCCTTTGCTCGCCTGCAGCCAGCTGGGTAAGCGGACAAATTCTCACCGTCTCCGGTGGTGGGGTACAGGAGCTCAATTAATACACTAACGGACCGGTAAACAGCCGTACGTGTTGTTTACCGGGATAGCGTGAGCAACTCATCAACGTCTCTGCTAAACAACTGGCAGCCAAATCACGGCTATTGGTTAACCAATTGCTGGGTGAAAAGTATACGAATAGAGTGTGCCTTCGCACTATTCAACAGCAATGATAGGC
>OKSH01002961.1_pt1 | contig 11678 bp, 9 predicted proteins | sample 1601231 | NCBI WGS metagenome assembly OKSH01 (sample SAMEA3541596, study PRJEB24748) | human gut metagenome | biome: human gut; feature: human-associated habitat; material: faeces | place: China | collected 2012 | reverse complement strand
CCATACGGAGCGGCGTGACGATGAATTGCTCATAATTTATTTTTTTAAGGTTAAGAAATTAGACTGACGGATCAGGAGTCACTCCACCGCCGCCCGGGTTGGGATTCGGCGTATTACCGGAACCACCTCCTTCGGTAGTCGGCTTCTGATACTCCGCTTGCTGCTTCAGTTGACTGTCGAGTTTCAGGTTGGTAGTCGACAAATTACCGGTGGCACGAGCTTTCAGGCGCATACCAGTGATGTTTTTCTCTAACGAAAAATCTTCCAGTGTTTCAGCCGCCTTACTTCGGATGCCTACCCCAAAGATGGCAAGGTCGTCGATTTTCACGCATTTGCCGTCGAGCAGCAATTCTTTGATGCAGTCTACCATGTCAGAAAGTACACCTTTGATGACACCACCGGAATACGGTGAATTGTGTTTCGACATGTGTTCGGCAAGCTTGGCCAAATCAAACGTCTCGTCGCTTACCGCACGGGCGAACCACTTGCCTGCATTCAGGCCTTTCTGCTGTTGGTTTTGATAAATTTTGTAACGAATCATAAAACAATAAATTAAAGGGTTAAACATATTGTCCGGGGATTCTTTTCCCTTCTGACAATACAAAGATACTACCCTGAAACATCGATAAATCAATTGTTTGCGATTGCACACGATTGTTGTCAATTATATGTCGTAATGGTCGTTTATTCAATGGAAAAGCGTTGGTTATGTGGTACTATTTTGTTATTTTTGTAACTGTAAATCAAAATTTTATCCATTATGACCGAATTCAAAATACGTGCCTATGGGCGCATGGAACTGGCGCAACTTTATTCTCCGACACTTACCGACATTGCTGCTTATCGAAAAATGAAGAAATGGATCTCTTTATGTCCCGGACTTCTGCAACGTCTGTACGACTTGGGGTACGAATCAAAGCGTCGCTCATTCACACCGTTGGAGGTGAGAGTGATTGTGGACGCTTTGGGAGAACCTTGAAGAAGTTGAGAATTGAGAGTTGAGAGTTGAAAAATGAAAGTGGGAGATGGAGAGAGGAATAGAGGCGGTTTGTGTGGGATAAAGCGGCGCTTTATGGTTGCTAAACCTATGCTTTACGAACGCTAAAGCGATGCTTTATTAAAATACAAGAAATACACTTTTACCCCCCTCTCCCTAACACACGCACACGTGCGTGCGCGTATAGATGCCTTTATCGTCTGCGTTGGTAAACAATCCTTTTTTAATCAGACGATTTAGCCAGCCGAAAGCGGTATTAGGTTTGATTTTCATGATTGTAGCCTGCTCCAACAACTGTGCACGCGTGAATTGGTTGCCCATTGCTTCGAAAAGTGCATCCCGGTCGGCATTGGCTCTATGCTTGACTTCTGTGGAGGGAAGAAAAGACAAGATATGCGTGGCATGACGATAAAGCGGAGTTACGAGCTCCAGGACCGCTTTAAAATCTTCAGCGGTGATCGTTACATCCCAACGGGTGATAATGCCGTCTTTGATATTATCAGTGGCAATCTCCTTATCAGGAGTAAGCAGATGGATAGAAGAATTTTTGAATTGGTAAGGTTGATCACATTCCAATGCACGTATCATAGCTACTTCTGCCATGATACGGCACGTGTTGACAGCCAGTCGGGCGATGGAACTGCTCATTTCGTTGTCGTTGGCAAGTCCCGAACGGAAGAACAAATCGGAAAAGAGAGTGTTGAACTCTTGCTTTTGCTCGTCGGTGAGCCGGAGCGTATGGACTCCATGTGTTTTCATCAGGTCGAGTTGCTTTTTCCATTCCAGGCCTATGTCTGTGAAGATAGCTTCCAGATCGGCTTCACCACTTTCAAACTGATTGATCCATGCCCATATGCCATGCATGTAATAAAACAGTTGGCGCGAGAACAAACCGTTCTCTGTCGAGGGAATAAGTGGTTTCACTTGTGCGGGCGTACCGGAAAGCAGGACGGACAGATAGCTTTTCTTTACTTCCCGGTATTCCTGGTCGGTACGCCGGTTGTACGACAAACGGTCATGGTCGAACGCTTTGCGGAGCGTGTCGCTCCAGTGTCCGTATTCCGAGCCGATGGCAGCAGAAATAGTATCTGCTTCCGTTTCGCAGATAAGTCCCGTGCCGTTGGCATCCATGATATTTTGCAGAATACCTGTTCCGGTGTTATTGCCCGAGATGAGAAACATTCTGTTTTTGGGCATTTGGGGAGCTTCCACTTTGCTACGCTCTTTTCCCATGACGTCGTAGGCGGCTTTCTCTTTTTTGTAAGCCTTGACCTCTGTCGCTACTTGTTGGCGGATCTCGTCATGGATAGGTTCGACGAGCAGACGGATAAGCGAAAGAATTCCCTTACCCGAGGCAGAAGGAGCCACGATAAAACTTTGCAGGCAAGGAGACTGGAGTTTGCCGGCGTATGGACATCTCACATATCGTTCCATGCTGGCACCTATGGCAGTCAATGCTCCAATCAGCATGACGTCACGCTGGGTAGGGCTGGTGGCATAGCTCATGATGAGCAAGAGGATTTTCGGCCAGTCTGCTTCGGGGAAAGTGGGCAATGGCTGGTTCGGGTCACTACCGTTCAGCAGCTCTTCGGATTCGTCCGGTTCGTCATTCTCCACCTTATTATATACGTGTGCGTGTGTGAGAACTTTGGACGGTGTATTTTCCGTATTTTCTGTATTTCTACGGTTGTTCATAACTTCCGTATTACAGAGTTTCACATTGGCCATCTCGGCAAGATGGAAAGCCGTGCCCAGGTGCACTTCCCCATGCCGGGTAGTGAGAGCATTGGAGAATATCCGTTCGGCATGTTCGCGTTGGTACTTGGCGGACGTCCGGCACAAACGGTGGAAAAACTCGCGTCCCGCTTCTCCGCAATCTGTTGCGATGGCAAACGCCAGTTGTACATATTCAGCATAGGTAGGAGCAATATCCGCTCCTGCAGTTTCAACCGCTTCAGTGAGGCGGTGTAAAGATTCAATATCAGTCATTATTTTGATTTATGATTTATGGTTATTCGTTGGTGGCTCTAAATAATGCTCCCGGGTCATGGCAAAGGAAGCAGGATCTCACAATGTCTTTACCGGAAAAGTCCACGCCTTTTTTCTTTTCTCCGAAAGGAGGAGGTGTTCCTGTACCATAGATTATCACAGTGTATAACATTGCTAACTTCATTTTTTCCGTAATACAGTTTGCGTCATCGGCCATGGGTAAATGATTATAGGGTATGAAGGCTTTTACGCCTCGTCCGCTAGGACTGATAAACGTGAGCACAGGGTGGAGAAGAGGATCATTGAACAACGTCTTACGCATCTCCACTGCTTCCTGATAGGAGGTGAGATAGTCTATATCTACTACTGTTAGGAGGGAAGGATCTATGAGGCATTTGCTGCTGCGACGCGAGAATGTACCACAGGGAGTCACGTATGGTAATAGTGATGCTTTTGCCGTCCGTATATCTTCGGAGTTGCGTACTTGTTCGGTCAGAACTTTGAGATTCTCGTTGCAGGTAATCATTTGAAAGACTTGCTCTACGGAGACTTCGCAGCAGGGAATAAGCGTAGGAGGAGTAACTAGTTGTCCGTGTTCGTCTTTAATGGGCGCAATGGGAGGCATGAAATAAGACATTCTAAAATCGTTTGTCATAACGTATCTAATTATTTGATTATCGCCTTGAATTTTCAAAACGCGGGGCGAAGGTAGGAATAGCTTTTAAATCAACTGTTCTGACATATCAGAACAGTTATAGGTAGAATCATGTATTATTTAATAACTTTAACAATTAACAGAATTACAAAAATGAAAAAGTACTCTCATGTAGCACTCGGCCTTTTCATCGCTGAGCAGTTTAAGAAAGCAGGTGTGAAGATAGCTCCCATGTGCGCTGAAATAGGCTTGGGCAAAGCTGTCTACTATGCAAAGGTTATAAAAGGGGAGACGTTCGTTTAAGCCATTTCACCCGTCTTTTGGCTTACTTCTATGACTGTCATACCAAAGAGGAATTTCGAGCCAAAGCAATTGAATGGGTCGACCGTTATATTGATTATCGTGAGAAACACGGGTGATGGGAAAGAAATTTAATCAATTGATAATAAAATAATGCAGGAAGTCCAACGTTTCAATAAAGTCCTAAAATCTTTTGTCCTTCTAGGGGACATCATCTTATTGAACTTGCTGTTATGGATGTTTACTTCGATCTGGGAAAACCGGTCTCTATTTGAGTATTCAATGCCTCTTCTCCAGAACATGGCTCTGATGACTTTATGTTATCTGGTTTGCAACATCCGTTCAGGAGTGATCCTTCATCGTCCGGTGGTCCGCCCGGAACAAATTATGCTTCGGGTGGCCCGGAATATGATTCCTTTTGTATTGATAGTCTTTGGGCTTTCATACATATTCCATTTTGAATGTGTCAATCTGCGTCAGTTGGGGGTATTTTATATAGTTCTCATTATCGTTATCATTTCCTATCGTCTGACGTTCCGATCTATTCTGGAGCTTTATCGCAAAAGTGGGGAAAATGTCCGAAAGGTAGTGTTGGTGGGTAGCCATGAAAATATGCAGGAACTTTATCATTCCATGACGGATGATCCGACATCCGGGTATCGTGTATTGGGATATTTTGAAGATTTTCCGTCAGACCGCTATCCTACGAACATAGCTTATTTGGGACAGCCGTGTGAAGCTGTTGATTATTTGACTCGTAATGCGGGAAAGGTAGACCAGCTTTATTGTAGCCTTCCTTCCGCCCGTAGTGCTGAAATAGTGCCGATTATCAACTATTGTGAGAATCATCTGATTCGTTTCTTTAGCGTTCCCAATGTCCGGAACTATCTGAAACGGAGAATGTATTTTGAAATGTTAGGTAATGTCCCGGTACTTTCTATCCGTCGTGAGCCACTTGAGTTATTGGAAAACCGTATTATGAAACGTGGCTTTGATATTATTTGCTCGCTACTGTTTCTTTGTACCCTTTTCCCGATTATATACATCATTGTGGGACTGGCTATAAAGATAAGTTCACCTGGGCCTGTCTTTTTCAAACAGAAACGAAGTGGGGAGGATGGTCGTGAATTCTGGTGTTATAAGTTTCGTTCAATGCGGGTAAATGCTCAATGTGATACATTACAAGCTACAGAACATGATCCTCGTAAAACCCGAATCGGTGATCTGATTCGTAAGACGAATGTGGATGAACTTCCTCAATTTATTAATGTCCTGAAAGGGGATATGTCTTTAGTGGGTCCCCGTCCGCACATGTTGAAGCACACAGAAGAATATTCTCATTTAATAAATAAATATATGGTTCGTCATTTTGTAAAGCCTGGTATTACAGGTTGGGCACAAGTGACAGGTTTCCGTGGAGAAACGAAGGAGCTTTGGCAGATGGAAGGACGTGTGCAACGTGACATCTGGTATATTGAGCATTGGACGTTTCTTTTGGATTTATATATCATGTATAAGACTGTGTATAACGTAATCCGCGGGGATAAAGAGGCTTATTAGGCAAAGAGTTGGAATTTGAATAAAAATTAAATCAATAGTTGTAATTTACATGAGTAGGTGGTTATGAGAAAATTGAAACGATTGACTTTGGGTGCGTTACTTGCTTTTTTGCTGGTATCCTGCCAATCATATAAGAAAGTGCCTTATTTGCAGGATACGGCTTTTGTGAATGATACAGAACAGAGTGTTCGTCAGACAGGTGTGAAGGTTATGCCCAAGGATTTGTTGACGATTGCCGTATCTTGTTCTACTCCGGAACTGGCTGCACCTTTCAATCTGGTAAATTCGGGTACTGCTAGTGGAACGGAGGGAAAGACGGTAGGACAAGGAACTGCATCATCTGCTCTACAGCAATATTTGGTAGATAATCAGGGGAATATCAACTTTCCAGTATTGGGTGAGATTCATGTAGGTGGATTGACTAAACCGGAAATAGAAAATCTGATTATAGATAAGTTGAAGGTTTATTTGAAAGAAGCGCCGCTTGTAACTGTGCGTATTGTTAATTATCGGATTTCGGTATTGGGAGAGGTCGCTAGTCCGGGTAGTTTTGTGGTTTCTAACGAGAAGATTAATTTGCTGGAAGCACTCGCCATGGCAGGTGATTTGACTATTTATGGTATGCGTGATAATGTGAAATTAATCCGGACAGGGCAAGATAACAAGCAGGAAATTATTACTATGGACTTGAATAAGGCTGAAACGGTACTGTCTCCTTATTATCAGTTACAGCAGAATGATATAATTTATGTGACACCTAATAAGACTAAGGCTAAGAATTCGGATATAGGAACTAATACGGGATTATGGCTTTCTGCCACTTCTATCTTGGTTTCACTTGCAAACATATTGGTAATTTTATTAAATAAGTAATTAGTAATGAAAGAGAATTCGTATGACAATAATATGAGTGAATTAGACGAAGAGAAAGTTAATTATCAGGAACTTCTCTTTAAGTATATAATTCATTGGCCTTGGTTTGTTGCTTCGGTTTTAGCTTGTTTTATTGGTGCTTGGACGTATTTGCATTTTCAAACTCCCGTGTATCAGGTTTCTGCTTCTATCATGATAAAGAATGATAAAAAGAATGGTGGTGGAAATACTGCACGCTATTTTGTATCTTTCAGTTATTTGGACGAACAGGGTATGTATAACACGGATAGCTCGTTAAAAGGAGATTATAACACGAACGCTGATTATCGCCGTTATAATTATCGCATGAACACAGATATTGATATTACAAAAAGTACACTTCTCAAGTTAGGAGTTTCCGGTTATTTATCCAAAAGAAATAGTCCGGGATTGGGAGATTCTGATGTATGGGGAGAACTTTTTGGATATACTCCAATAAGAACTCCGGTATTATATTCTAATGGCTATGTACCTGCCGTCGGTACGGGTAATAAGACTAACCCATGGGTAGCGGCTACCCAAACAGGTTTTAATGAGAATTGGAAAAATACTATTCAAACTAATGTAACATTGGAGCAGAAACTAGACTTCATTACTAAAAATCTGAAATTTGTAGGACGTTTTGGATATGACACATATAATGATAATACTATCAAACGTCATAAATGGCCGGAACAATGGCTTGCGGAACGAGCTCGCAATGAAGAGGGTGAATTAGTATTTAAAAAGATTTCCGGTGCAGGAAATATGGCACAAGAGAGTAGTTCAAGTGGAAATCGTCGTGAATTCTTAGATTTGACGTTAAATTGGAACAGAGCGTTTAAAGCACATCATCCTAGCGCGACATTGAAATATACCCAAGATGCTTTTGTTAAAACGGTTGCTTTGGGAGATGATTTAAAAGAGGGAGTGAGTAGACGAAATCAGGCTTTGGCAGGGCGCTTTGCTTATAATTATAACTATCGATATTTTGTTGACTTCAATTTTGGTTACAACGGTTCGGAAAATTTTGCGAAAGGACATCGTTTTGGCTTTTTTCCCGCATATTCTCTGGCATGGAATATTGCAGAAGAGAAAATAATAAAAAAGCATCTGAAATGGATGAATATGTTTAAGGTTCGTTATTCTTATGGTAAGGTCGGTAATGATAATGTAGGAACCCGTTTCCCATATCTTTATTCAATTGCCGATAACTATAAAGAAAATGATCAGACGAAATATTATGCAGGTTACAACTGGGCCACTTATGGAAGTAATAAATCTTATAATGGTTTACGCTATACAAAACTTGCTTCTAATGATATAACATGGGAAATAGCAACCAAAAGCGACCTTGGTATAGATATGGCTTTATTTAATGACAAATTCACAGCTACGATCGACTATTTTGATGAAAGTCGTAGTGGTATTTATATGGAGCGTGCATTCTTACCAGGAATGGTTGGTCTGGATGGCAATAAACCTTATGCTAATGTGGGTGAAGTAAATTCAAAAGGGTTTGATGGAAACTTTAGTTATAAACAAAAAATTAGTGATGTTAAGTTCACTGTACGTGGTAATATCACATATAGTAAGAATGAAATCATAGAACGCGATGAAGAGAACAATGTTTATGCTTATCAAATGAAAAAAGGGTATCGGGTTAATCAAAATAGAGGCTTGATAGCTTTAGGATTATTTAAGGACTATGATGACATTCGTAACAGTCCTACACAGAAATATGGTCCTGTAATGCCCGGTGATATTAAATATAAAGATGTAAATGGTGATGGTGTTGTCAATGATGGCGATATCGTAGCTATTGGTTCAACTAGTAAACCAAATCTAATTTATGGTTTAGGTCTTTCTGCTACCTGGAAGGGATTGGATGTAAGCTTACATTTCCAAGGTGCCGGTAAATCTCAGTTCTTTACTTATGGCAAATGTATATGGGCTTTTACAGAAGGACAATGGGGTAATATTCTTAAAGGAACGCTGGATAATCGTTGGGTGGATGCGGAGACTGCACAAAAGCTTGGCATCCCTGCTAATGAGAATCCGAATGCATCATACCCTCGTTTGAGTTATACGGATAATGGTAATGGTAATACAACGATCTATGAATATAAAAATAATTACCGTAATTCGACATATTGGTTGCGTAATGGTTCATATGTCCGTCTGAAAACGATTGATGTCGGTTATACTCTTCCGAAGAAGATCGTGAATAAGATACATTTTAATAATGTACGTATTTTTATGACAGGAACTAATTTACTGACATGGTCCAGTTTTAAACTTTGGGATCCTGAAATGGGGGCTTCACGTGGTGAGCAATATCCATTAGCTAAGTCTATAACACTCGGTTTAAGCGTTAACTTATAAAATTCAGAACAATAAAATGAAAAAATATATATTATTGATAATTATAATCGGTTTCGGGACTACATCATGTTCTGACTATTTGGATTCAGAATACATTTTTAAAGATCGTGAATCTTTGGAGAAGATATTTACAGATTATGATAAGACCGAACAGTGGTTGGCACGTGCATATTCATTCCTTACCGGGCAATGCTGCGATGTAGGCAGTAAACGCAATACTCCGTTTGTGTTTGACGACTGTATGTACTATGGTGATGATGATGTTACCATAGACGCATCCAAAGGTGGAAACATGTCATATAATAAGTTTCATGAAGGAGGGTATGACGAAGGTGCTTTCCAGGATACTTGGGATCGCTGTTATAATGGTATTCGTCAGGCTACGATTTTCATGCAGAATGTGGATATGAACGATAAATATAAACCTGAAGAGATTGTTGATCTTAAAGCGCAAGCGCGTTTTGTTAGAGCTTATTTTTATTGGATTCTTCTTCGTAAATATGGGCCGATACCTCTAGTTCCGGAAAATGGTTTTAACTACAATGACTCTTATGATGATGTCGCTACACCACGCAGTTCTTATGATGTTTGTGCCAATTATATTGCAAGTGAAATGGTAATAGCAGCTAAAGATTTGCCATTGACGAGAGAGCAACTTAGTATAAACCGTCCGACGCGGGGAGCGGCTTTGGCTACCCGTGCATTAGCTCTATTGTATGCTGCCAGTCCGTTAACGAATGGTAATAATGATGAATATGCACAACAATTGCTGGATGATAAAGGTAATCGTTTGCTTTCTCCTGAATATGATGAAAGTAAATGGGCAAAAGCAGCTGCTGCCTGCAAAGATGTAATGGAATTGAATGTATATAAGCTTTATACCACAGGTATCAATACCGTGAATACAGGTGCTTTTCCGGCAACTATAGCGCCTCCACATCACGATGTATATTCAAATGAAGATTTTCCGAATGGATGGGCGAATATTGATCCATACGAATCATATCGTGCATTGTTTAATGGAACTGTGTCATCAGTAGATAATCCTGAACTGATTTTTACTAGAGGGCAGAACATCGGTGGTGAACGCATTAAGGATATGGTAATTCACCAACTGCCTTCCGTTGCTAAAGGATGGAATACCCATGGAATGACTCAAAAACAAGTAGATGCTTATTATATGAATACTGGAGACGATTGTCCTGGAATGAATTCTCAGTACGCAGGATACCAAGCATATAAGGATCGTGTAGACAATCGCCCGCGACCAGTCGGCTATACTTCAAACGCACAGGACTATAAACCGCTTTCTGCAAATGTTTCTTTGCAATATGCAAATCGGGAACCACGTTTTTATGCTTCTGTTGCTTTTAACGGTGCCAGATGGTATTTAGGAAATGAATCTCAGCAAGCAAATCAGAATAAACAAGTATTCTACTATCGAGGTGGAGGTAATGGTTATTCCAATAATATGTTTTGGCTGCGTACAGGTATTGGAGTGATGAAATACGTGAACCCAAGCGATACTTATGAAAATAGCGACGGAGCCAAAATTATTGATAAAGATGAACCAGCTATTCGTTATGCCGATATTCTGTTGATGTATGCAGAGGCATTAAACGAATTGACTACATCTTATGAGGTTTCCTCATGGGACGGAATTAAAGCTTATACCATTAACCGTGATCCGGAAGAAATGAGAAAAGGAATAAAACCTGTGCGTATGCGTGCCGGTGTACCGGATTATGATACTCCTATATATGATAACCCTGCAAAATTCCGTATTAAACTGAAACGTGAACGACAGATTGAGCTCTTTGCTGAAGGGAAACGTTACTATGATCTTCGTCGTTGGAAAGATGCAGAATTGGAAGAGTCAGTGCCTGTTTATGGTTGTTATACTTTTATGACTGAAAGTCAGAAAGATCTTTTCCATACACCGGTACCCATATCTAATCTTTCAGCAACTTTTTCATCCAAAATGTATTTCTGGCCTATAAAACATGATGAATTGAAACGCAACAAACGTTTAACTCAGAATCCTGGTTGGACTTATAATGATTAATTAAAAAAGAAAAGATATGAAAAAGATATATACTTATTTGATGATGCTAACTGTTAGCGCATTAATTATCTCCTGTAATGAAGAGTGGAGTGGTGAACAATATGAACATTATATTTCTTTTAAAGCTCCAATAAACAGTGATGGGGTATCACGAATTAACGTACGCTATAAGGCGAACGAAGCAACTACTTATCAGGTGCCTTTGATAGTTAGCGGTACGACTTTAAATGATAAAAACTATACAGTACGTATTGGTTTGGACCCAGATACTTTAGTGGTTCTTAATAAAGAACGTTATAGTACGCGTATAGATCTTTATTATCAGGTATTACCAGCTACTTTCTATTCATTGCCGGAGACCGTTGAAATAAAAGCAGGGGAGAATACAGCACTTTTACCTATAGATTTTAAGTTGAATAATATTGATTTGTCAGAGAAATGGGTGCTGCCTTTAACTGTTGAAGAATCTTCAGATGGTAGCTATACCCCTAATTATCGTAAGCATTATCGCAAAGCATTACTCCGTGTTATGCCTTTTAATGATTATTCGGGCAATTATAGTGCAGTAAATTATAAGTGTTATATCAAAGGAGCGGAAAGTGAGGCCCCATTTGTCAAAAACTATGTAATGACTTATGTGGTGGACGATCAAAGCCTTTTTTTCTATGCTGGCATTATTGATGAAACCCGTGTCGATAGGAAAGGATATAGGATTCTTGCTAAATTTATAAATAATGATAATGGAGAAATCGGCAATGTGGAATTATCTCCTGCAGATTCTGACAATAAAATGAAATTTCAAATAGGTAAAGATGACTATGGGAAAGAGGTAACCC
>OKSH01002956.1_pt1 | contig 11689 bp, 10 predicted proteins | sample 1601231 | NCBI WGS metagenome assembly OKSH01 (sample SAMEA3541596, study PRJEB24748) | human gut metagenome | biome: human gut; feature: human-associated habitat; material: faeces | place: China | collected 2012 | reverse complement strand
AAATTTTAAATCGCAAGAGGGGTATGCAGTATGATCGTTATTTTTAAAAACAACGCGAACCCGGAGCAGGTGAAGCAGCTCTGCGCCGGTTTTGAAGCCCAGGGCCTCAAAATTCACAATTCCGAGGGCGAGCACACGCACCTTATCGGCCTCATCGGCGACACATCCAGCGTGGACATCGACCTTGTGCGCGCCAATGATTTTGTCGAGGATGTGAAGCGGGTCAGCGAGCCCTATAAAAAGGCCAACCGGAAATTCCATCCGGCGGACACCGCTGTGGACGTGGCGGGACATACGATCGGCGGCGGACATTTCTCCGTGATGGCCGGGCCGTGCAGCGTGGAGAGCGAGAGCCAGATCGTGGAAGTCGCCCGCGACGTACAGCGCAGCGGCGCGGGCATCCTGCGCGGCGGCGCGTTCAAGCCCCGCACCTCCCCTTACGCGTTCCAGGGCATGCGCGCCGAGGGCCTGGAGCTTCTGCGCGAGGCCCGCGCCGCCACCGGGCTGCCCATCGTCACCGAGATCATGAACACCGAGCACGTTCCCCTCTTTGCCGACGTTGATATGATCCAGGTGGGCGCGCGCAACATGCAGAATTTTGAATTGCTGAAGGAACTGGGCAAGCTGCAAACGCCCGTTCTGCTCAAACGCGGCCTTGCCAACACCATCGAAGAATTTCTGATGAGCGCCGAATATATCATGGCCGGCGGCAATGAAAACGTCGTACTGTGCGAACGCGGCATCCGCACGTTTGAAACGAGCATGCGCAACACACTGGACATTTCCGCGGTGCCCATGCTCAAAAGCAAGACCCATCTGCCCGTGGTCATTGACCCCAGCCACGCCGCGGGCATTGCCTGGATGGTGGAACCGCTTGCCATGGCCGCCATTGCCGCGGGCGCGGACGGATTGATGATCGAAGTCCACAACGACCCGCCCCACGCCAAAAGCGACGGCGCCCAAAGCCTGACGCCCGCACAGTTCGACGCGCTGATGGGCAAGGTCAAGGCCGCCAGCGCCTTCTTCGGCAAGGCCATCAACTAGGGGACGCTTAAAAAATCGAAAAAGCTGTTTTCTCCAACAGGAATCGGTGTTTGCTTCGTTAAAAGTTCTCAGAACACAGCATTTTCTCTATTTTTTAAACATCGCTAAGCGCGCCGTTCCGGCGCATCCCGCAATAAGGCCCGGAGCCGCGCTGCTTTCCGCACGGCTCCGGGCCTTATTGCCGCACGAAGCGCATCAAAGCTCGGCGCGCCAATCCACGTCGAATTTCCGGTCTTTAAAATAATAATCCGCGTCCGCTTCGGTGATGGCGCGCAGCACGCGGCAGGGGTTGCCCGCCGCAACAACATTTGCCGGGATGTCCCGGGTGACGACGCTGCCCGCACCCACCACCACGTTGTCCCCGATGGTCACGCCGGGCGTGACCACTGTATTGCCGCCCAACCAGACGTTATTCCCGATGGCGACGGGCTGGCCGTACTCGTAGCCCGAATTGCGCGCGGCCGGGTGTACCGGATGGCCCGCCGCATAAATGGCGACGTTGGGCGCAAACATCACATTGTCGCCAATGGTCACCCTGCAAACGTCCAGGATCACACAGTTGTAATTGGCATAGAACCACTCGCCTACCTCAATGTTGTAGCCGAGGTCGCAGTGGAACGGCTCCTCGATGTGCAGATGCTCGCCCGTTCTGCCGAACAGGCCGCGCAGCAGCGCCGTGCGCTCTGCACGCGCATCCGGCGGCAGACGGTTGAATTCCCAGCAGGCGCGCTGCGCCCGGGCGCGTTCCTCCGGCAGGCCGTCCATCCACGCCTTATAGGGCAGGCCCGCCAGCATGCGTTCCTTTTGCGTCATACTCCGCTTTCCTCCTTTGCTTTGCGCGGCCGGAGCCTTACAGCACGAACTGAAACAGGCACATGGCGTCCATATAATCCACACAGGTGAAGCGCAGCGTTTTTTCGTCCACCTGTTCCACGCCCGGGTAGAAGCTGCAGCGGTAGGCCGCCCGGTGTTCCTTATAGCGGATGATGATCTCAAACTTCGGAGGCATGGGCACGATGCAGGTACGGTACGCGCCGCTCTCCAGCTGGGCGCGCAGCGTTTCCTCGATGCGCTTGACGGCCAGCGCCGGATGCAGGCTGGTGGCAGAGTTTCCGTCCCCCTTATTGACGGGCACCGTGGCGATATCGGGTATCATGCGCCGTGCACTGTCGCACAGCGCCGCGTCGCCGGAAACAAAGCACACCGGCACGCCGTGATAGCCCGCCATATAGGCGTTGAGCGTGAATTCGCTGGCACGCACGCCGTTGATCTCCACATAATCCACACTGGTGTTCATGGTGTGGGAAAGCGGGTTGCCGTCGCAGCAGGCGGCCGCATGATAACCGGTAAAGACTGCCGCGTCCCAATCGCCGTGCTGGATGCCGCTCATCATGCTGTAAACATCGCCCGCCCAGCCCCGGTTGATCTGCACCTCTTCGGGCAGAACAGAGGGGTCGATGTTGCGGGCGGAATCATGAGCGTCCTTTACCAGAATGCGCTCGCCGCCTGCCGCCAGAGCGCCGCGGCAGGCCGCGGCCACCTCCCGGCTCATCTGCTGCTTAAAATAGGCGTAATCCCCGTCCGGCCTGCCCGGCTCGGTCTCGCTCCATGCGGCGATGCCGCAGGTGCCTTCGATATCGCTGGAAATGAACAGATTCATGGCGTTTCTCCTTTTCTTCCTCTTTGGCGTCCGGCGCGCCGCCGGGGGGCGTTTTTTTCATCATAGCACAAAACCGCGGCCGTGCAAATACACGGCCGCTTTGCCTGTTGAAAAATCGTTTGTCCGCCCGGATATGCGGCGGGCGGGCAACCCTCTCTCCGTATTTTCCGCGCGCGGCCTTTACCGCGTGACGTTGCGGATCCAGTTGCCGCCCGCGATGCGGCGCAGACAGAAAAATGCCTTCAGCGGCATGTCGCATTTCAGCACGGCCAGCACCAGCACCGGCGGCGCGCCCAGCCAGAATGCCGCTGCCGCGCCCAGGGGGACCATCGCCCAGATACAGCCTACATCCGTGACAGCCGCGAAACGGGTATCCCCCGCGCCGCGCAGCACACCGCTGATCAGCGGGCAGGTGAACGCCATAAAGAAAATGGCCGCCGCATATACATACATCAATTGGTCGGTCAGTACGCGGGTGCTTTCCTTGATGTCATAAATGCCGATGACCGGCCCCTTCACCGCCAGCAGCAGCGCCGCGCACACCACGCCGATGACGGCGTAGATCTGGATGAGCTTGTTGACACAGGCCCGGGCGTACGGATAATCCCCCCGGCCCACCAGCATGCCCACCAGAACGGCCGAGGCATTGGACACCCCCAGGATGATGCTCGTTGCCATCTGGAACATCACATTGCAAATGCTGTTGGCCGCCACGATATCGCTGCTCATATGCCCCAGGATGACAGAGTGCATGGAAATGGCGACGCTCCACAGCAGTTCGTTGAGCATCACGGGCAAACCGTAGCGCACCAGGTCCCGGGCGAGGCCGCCCGACGGCCACAGCAGCATATGCAGGCGGAAGCGGATCTTCTTTTCCCACACGAGCATATAGGCGATGATCATCACGAACTCCGCCACGCGCGCCAGCACAGTGCCGACGGCGGCACCCGCCACGCCCATGCGCGGCGCGCCGAACTTGCCGAAGATGAACACGTAGTTGAAAAACACGTTCACCGCAAACGACACGCCGTAGATCGCCACCGAGACGTTGACGGTCTCCACGCTGCGCAGCACCACCAGGAATGTGGACGTGACGCCGTAGAAGAAATACGACAGCGACACGATGCGCAGATAGGATGCGCCGGCCTCGATAACGGCGGGCTCGGCGGTGAATATCTGCATCACCGGGCGCGGGAACAAAAACAGCACCAGTGTGAACAGCAGCCCCGCCGCAGCCGAAATGCGCAGCGCCAGGCTGGCGACGCGGCAGATGGAATCCACGTCCTTTTTGCCCCAGTACTGGCTGCACAGCACGATGGCACCGCCCGCCACGCCGAATATGGCTACGGTATAAATAAAGAACACCTGGTTGGCCAGACTGGTGGCAGAGAGCGCCACCTCGCCCAGCCCGCCCAGCATCAGGGTATCCATCAGGTTGACACTGTACGAAATGACATTCTGCAGCGCCACAGGCAGTGTGAGCGCCAGCAGGCTGCGGTAAAACGAGCGCTCTACATGAATTTTCGGATTTTTGGCTTGCACGGGTCTCCTCCTGCCTCTCCCGTGCAAAAGGGCCGCCCGGCAGGGCGGCCCTTTTGCTTTTGGGAGGTAATGAGTGTTTGAGTGCTTGAAGACTCTTTGAACACCGGAAATACCGGCGTATCTATTGTATAACGGTAAGCGCTAATTACCGTTGTACACGTCCGGAACCGTCGCCGCCCGCCAGCTTTTCCACTTCGGGCACGGTGACGAAGTTGTAATCGCCCTCGATGGAGTGCTTCAGGGCGGAAGCCGCCACCGCAAACTCCACCGCGGCCTGGGTGTCCTTGCCGGACAGCAGGGCGTAGATCAGGCCGCCGCCGAAGCTGTCGCCGCCGCCGATACGGTCGATGATGTGCAGATGATACAGCTTGGAGAAGCAGTACTCATCCTTGGCCACGTTGTAAAGCATGGCGCTCCAGTCGTTGTCAAAGGCAGATTTGCTCTCGCGCAGCGTGATGGCGACCATCTCGAAATTGAATTTGTCCGCCAGCTGTTTGGCCACGCTCTTATAGCCTTCCTTGTTCAGCTCGCCGCCGGTGATGTCGGTGTTCTCGGCCTCGATGCCAAATACGTCTTTGGCATCCTCCTCGTTGGAGATGCACACGTCTACATACTGGCACAGCTCCGTCATGGCGGCGCGGGCTTCGTCGCGCGTCCACAGCTTGCCGCGGTAGTTCAGGTCGCAGCTGATCTTCACGCCATGAGCTTTCGCGGCCTTGCAGGCCTCCTTGCAGATCTCCACCACATTGGCGCCCAGCGCCGGGGTGATGCCGGTGAAGTGGAACCACTCCACGCCCTCAAAAATGGCATCCCAGTCGAAATCAGCCGTAGTCGCCTCGGAAATGGCGGAATGGGCGCGGTCATAAATGCACACGCTGGGACGCTGGGAAGCGCCCTTCTCGTTGAAGTAGATGCCCACACGGTCGCCGCCGCGGGTGATCTTGCTGGTGTCCACACCGTAGCGGCGCAGGCTGTTCACCGCCGCCTGGCCGATGGCGTGGGCGGGCAGCTTGGTGACGTAAGCGGCGTCCAGGCCATAGTTGGCCAGGCTGACGGCCACGTTGGCCTCGCCGCCGCCGAAAGTGAATTCCAGGTGGTCGGCCTGGACGAAGCGCTCGTAGTTATAGGGCTGCAGGCGGATCATCAGCTCGCCGAAGGTAACAACTTTCTTTGCCATGAAAAAATACTCTCCTGTCTTTTATATATCTTATCTGCAATTATAAAAACATTGAACCGCAAATGCCGCAGCTCAGGCCGCTTTTTACAGCCTTGCTGTGCAAAGCTGTAAAAAATTACTTCTGCACGAGGTGGACGGCGAAACCGGCGATCTCGTCTTTGAAGTAAATGGCCTTGGGGCTGGCGGTCTCCTCGTTGAACTCGAAGCCGCGGCTCTTGAAATAGGCGATAGCGCGGGGCAGCGTGTTGGTGCCGATGGCGATGTGGCCGTTCTTTCCCAGATACTGCTTTTTCATGATCTCAATGGCCCGGCTGCCGCAGAAGATGCTGCTGTTGCCCTCGGAAACGTCGAAGCCGAACATCAGCTCGAACAGCTTGGCGGCCTTCATGGCTTCCTCGGCGTTCTCGGTGTTGATGCCGATGTGCTTGACCTCGAAGCCCAGCATGGTGTTGACGGCCTCGCGCGTCAGACGCTCGATCTCGTCCCAGTTTTCGGCCTCGATGAGGTCTTTCTTCACCATCCAGGTGCCGCCGCAGGCAATGATCTTGTTAAAGGACAGGTAGTCCAGCAGGTTTTTGGCGTTGACGCCGCCCGTGGGCATCCAGCGCAGGTTTGTGTAAGGGCCGGCCACGGCTTTCAGCTTGGCGACGCCGCCGTTCTGTTCGGCCGGGAAGAATTTCACAACGTCCAGGCCCATGCTCATGGCCTGCTCCATCTCGCCCGGAGTAGCGGTGCCGGGCATCATCAGCATGCCCTTGTCGATGACATATTTGGTGATCTCGGGGTTAAAGCCCGGGCTGACGATGAACTTGACGCCGGCGGCGATGGCTCGGTCCGCCTGCTCCTTCGTCAGCACGGTGCCCGCGCCCACCAGCATTTCAGGCACTTCGGCCACGATGCGCTTGATGGCCTCCTCGGCCGCTGCGGTGCGGAACGTGACCTCAGCCGCGGGCAGGCCGCCTTTGACCAGGGCCTTTGCCAGAGGCACAGCCTTGTCTGCGTCGTCGATGGCGATGACGGGCACGATGCCGATGTCGTAGATTTTCTGAATCACGTCGTTCATAGCAATCTTCTCCTTTTATTCCCGGTGGGGGTGTGTTCCATATTGTGGAACGCCGTTCCACTTTCTTTCTGGCTTCATTATAAACGAACAGGTTTTATTGTCAATGCGATTCTTGCGTTTTTTGCCCAAAAGCGGATATTTCTTGCATCCAAGCGGGGCCGGGGGCTTGCGCTTTGGCGCAAAACAAGTTACAATACAGACGGAAAACCGTTTCGCATTGTGGAACGCAACAAAGAAAAGGGGGTGCTCTTGTGGAAAACAGCAACGGCGGCGTGCAGAGCGTGGCACGCATCTTCGCACTGATCGAAGTCCTGTGCGCACACCCCAAGGGCGCGTCCCTGCAGACCATCAGCGCCGAGAGCGGCCTGCCCAAAAGCACGGCGCACCGGCTGCTCTCCAGCCTTGTATCGCTGGGCTACGCGGTGCAGGACAGTTTCTCCACGCACTATCGGCTGACGATGAAGATGTTCGAGCTGTCCAGCGGCATCGTCAACGATATGGATATCATGTCCGTTGCAAAGCCGCATCTGGACAAGCTTTCCCGCCATACGGGCGAGGCGGTGCATCTGGTTATCCAGGACGGCGTGGACATCGTATACATCTATAAGGCGGAGGCCGGCGCCGGGCTGGGCGGCATGCGCATGTCCAGCCATGTGGGGCTTCGCATCCCCATGTACTGCACAGGCGTGGGCAAGGCCATTTTGGCCACCCAGAGCTACGGCGAGGCCGAACGCGTGTGGCGCAAAAGTAGCATCCGGGCGCTGACAGCGCATACCATCACGGATTTCGACGCATTCATCGAGCAGCTCAAGCGCGTGCGCATGGCGGGCTATGCCATCGACGACGAGGAAAACGAGCTGGGCATCCGCTGTGTGGCGCTGGCAGTGCCGGGCATGAACGGCCGTGCGGAGGCGGCGTTCAGCATCTCGGGCCTTGCCGCGCAGATGACGGACGACCGCATCGAGCATCTGGCGCGTATGGGCCTTGCCGCGCGGCAGGATATTCTGCGCGACCTCGGCTGGAAGTAGATCGCGGCATACAGGCACAAACGGGTGCGGCGCAGAATAAAATTATCATAAACAATCGGCGCAGGGAAAATACCAAAAAAGAAAAAACACGTTCTGAGGCAGCATTCCGCTTCGCTTCAGGGCGTGTTTTTTGTTGTTTATGCTTTTTGCGCGCGGTTTTGCACCGCGCCCGCTTTCTATGCTACTGCGCCAGCCGTGTGAGCACTGCGCCGGGCTGCGTCATCACCAGGTCTCCGCTGTGCATCAGCAGCGTGTCGGCGTCCTGCGCGAAGAAAACATAGGTCTCCTCCGCGCTGGGGCGCGTCAGAGTCAGAACGCCGCTCTCATAGCTCCACGTTCCCAGATACGTCGTCATCCCCTGATACACATTGCACATGAACATAAACGTGTCGTCGGCGTATAGCTCCAAATAGGGATCCTGCTCCCCCTCCGCGCGATCCTGTACGCTGGTAAAATGCCCCGGCCCCAGCGTTTCCGGCGCATCCTCCGGCGGTTCGGACGGCAGGCAGGAGGAGGACGCACTGTTCTGTTCCGCCGCGGAGCTGCCCGCACCGCCGGCACAGCCCGCCAAAAGCGCAAGCGCAAGATACGCCGCCAGCAGCGCCGGCGCGCGCCGGGCCCTTCGTTTTCCCTTTTCCTGTATCATATCTTCAGGCCTCCTGTTCCGCCCTGCCCTTCCCGGGCCTTTTCTGTCCGGCCCATTCCGGAGCCGGGTCCTTTACCGGGCGTTCAGCGCGGCGTCCTGCGCCGCGATCCACGCGCCCACTTCTTTGCCCAGCTTCGCCAGCGTTCCGGGAGCAAACGGGCTGTCCAGCCCGGCCGCCGCCACGAGACCCGGATACGTCTTGCCGCCGGCCTCGCCCACCAGAGCCAGGTACCGCCGCCAGGCGTCCTTTTTGTCGTGCAGAAACGCGGTGAAGAACTGCAGCGCCACCGTTTGGGCCAGGCAGTAGTCGATATAGTAGAACGGCACCTCGTAGATGTGCAGCTGGCGCTGCCAGCCCGCGCCGCATCCGTAGAAGGGCAGGCCCGCGAAGTCCAGCCAGGGGCGGTATTCGCTTTCCAGCTTTGCCCATACCGCGTTGCGCTCCCCGGGCGTCAGGTCCGGCTCGGCGTACATGATGTGCTGGAATTCGTCCACCATGGTCCCGTATGGCAAAAAGTACATCGCGTCCTCGGCGTGGGCCAGTTCATACCGGGGCGTGTCCGTGCCGAAGAATTTTTCGTGATGCTCCGCCGTAAGGAACTCCATGGACATGGAGTGGATCTCGCAGCTCTCCATGCCGGGCTCCTCCAGGATCATGGGAAGGTCTTTCCGCGCGGCCACCCACGCGGCAAAGGCATGGCCCGCTTCATGCGTCAGTACGTCCACGTCGTCGGACGTGCCGTTGAAGTTGGAGAAAATGAAAGGCGCTTTGTAATCCGCCAGGTAGGTGCAGTAGCCGCCCGGGGCCTTGCCCTCCTTGGAGAGCACGTCGAACAGGCCTCCGTCGAACATTTCGTCAATAAATTCCGCCGTCTCGGGGCTGAGGGCATGGTACATTTCGCGGCCCGCGGCCAGTATTTCCTCCGGCGTGCCGTGGGGCGCGGGGTTTCCGTCCGCAAAGCAGAACGCGTCGTCGTAGAATTTCGGGTCCGCCACGCCGGTGCGGGCATACTGCAGCTTCTTCAGTTCCGCCACCACGGGCACGAAATCTTTTTTGATCTGCGCACGGTAGGCGGCCATGTCCTCCAGCGTGTAGCCGATGCGCCGCATGCGGATGGCGCCCAGGGGGATGAAATTCTCATAACCCAGCTTTCGTGCCTGGGCCGTGCGGTTTTTCACCAGCTTATCGTACAATTCGTCCAGCTCGGCCCGGTGCGCATCAAACCATGCTCCCTCGGCTTCGTAGGCGGCTTTGCGCACGGCTCGGTCCGGATTTTGCTTGTAAAGGCTCATCTGGCTGACGGTATTTTTTCTGCCGTCAAATTCGATCAGCGCCGAGGCGTACAACTTTTCATAAGCCGTGGTGAGGGCGTTTTCCTCCGCCATCAGCTCCAGAATGGCCGGGTCGGAGGACTTGACGTCCACCTCCATTTTTTCAAAAGTGAGCCTGCCCAGCGCCTGCTCCAGCTGTGTGCGGAACGGCGAGGCCAGCAGCGCGCGGTACACGTCCAGCTGGGCTTCGCCCAGCGCCGGGCTGTTTGCGTCAAAAAATTCCCGCTCGGCTTCGTAAAACGCATCCCGCGTATCCACGGTGTGGCGGATCTCAGCCAGGGTGGACATGGTGGAGATATGGCGGCTCAGCGTCTCAAATTCCCGGAACGCCTCCAGCTGCGCCTGCGCGTCCGGCGCGGCGGCGATGCGCGCGCGCAGCGACGCAAAGGTTTCCCGTGCCGCGTCAAAGTCCGGGCGAGCGTACTGCATCTGTTCAAATTTCATCCAAACAACTCCTTTTTCGCGGCGCACGGGCCGCGCCTTGCATTACAATTGTATCTTATCATAGAGCGGCGGGAAAGAGAATATGCAAAACGCCCAGCGCCCTCCAAAAGAACCTGGGCCGGGCCGTCTGCATTTTACGGCTGCGCCGCGGCTCCGGTGCGCGCTTTTTCCATGCGCGCGGCGGGGAGCAGCGGCAAAAGCGCCAGCAGCGTCACCAGCCCCGAAATCAGAAACAGACTGTTGCCGGGCACCATGCCCGCCACGCCGTTGACAATTTTTTCAACGCCGAAAGCATTGATAACAGGGGTGGCAATGGCCGGGCCGACGATCATGGGCACGCACACAAAGAACAGCTGCTTCACACCCTCGAACTGGCCGCGCTGGTCCTCCGGATACAGGTTTTTGATCCACGCTGTCAGCGACTGCAGCACCAGGATATACCCCGCGCCGGCGCCGAACACACCGATAAGCAGCGGAACGAACGCCGTGGAAAAGCTGACGCCCAGAAGGCCCAGCAGATTACAGCCCACGGCCGCCGCGATGACCGGCCCGCACTTGCCGCGGTCAATGAAGCGGGCGGCGGGAATGGTGAGCACCGATGCGGCCAGCAGGCCCGCGCCCTGCACCACGCCCGTGAGCGTGTAGTCCATACCCAGGTTGTCGGTAAAGTAAACCGTGATGTACGGGAAATATACGTTGAAGCCGATGAAATACACCATCATCACCAGAAACACCCAGAACAGCTCCCGGTTGCGGCCCACGATCTTATAATCGAACACAGCGGCGAACTGGTGCCAAAAGCCCCGTGGGTCCCGGTTGGGGGCGAGGCCCGGCGCATCCCGCAGCGTGAACAGGCACAGCACGCCCACAGCAATGACCATGCCGCCCATGATGGTGAAAAACGCGAAGAAGTCCAGCGCGTCAATGATAATGCCCGACACAATGGCCCCGAAAATGGTGGCGAACACCGGCATCACGGCCAGCGCGCCGCCCACCTTGCCGCGGTTGCCTGCGCTGGAGATATCGGTCGTCCAGGGGTTGAACGCGCCGTCATTGCCCATGCTGCCGAAAAAGCTCATCACCGCGTCCGCCAGCACCACGCAGGTGGCCGCGAGCCACAGCGGATCTTTCGGCAGGAACTCCGTGACGCCGAAGCCGATGGTGAACACGCCCCACAGGATGTACCCGAACGCGATGAACGGGCGGCGCCTGCCCAGCCTGTCGCTTGCGGTGCCGATGAGGAACGTGCAGAAGGTGGACACCACGGCGGAAACGCCCACCATCCACGCCACGATGGACGGGTCCGGCGCGATCTTCCGGTATACAAAGGTATTGAACCAAGAGTTTTCGATGTTCCAGCAGATCTGCCCCGCCATTCCCAGCACCCAGATGAGCGCCCAGTTTTTGCGCGATATCTTTTCCATGCGACTGCCCCGCTTTCCGCAGACAGCGCGGCCGCAAGCGGCCCGCCGCCCAAAATATTTTTCATTCTGCCTGTATTGTATCATGGGGCGCGGCGCTTTGAAAGAAAAAACACGCGGATACTTGCAATTTTCCTTCCGCCGTCCTATAATAACCCTATCGCAGAGTAGAAGCCTGCGCGTTGGCCCCCAAAAAGGGCCGCAGTGCCGTTCCGACGGGGAGTTGCGGAACGGACGAAAAGCACCGCTTGCGGTGCAGGCTTCGCATCCCGCTGCTGCATGACGAATGCAACACGGGCCTGCCAGGGCCGCCCGGAGCCGCGCGCAAGCGC
>OKSH01002953.1_pt1 | contig 11705 bp, 9 predicted proteins | sample 1601231 | NCBI WGS metagenome assembly OKSH01 (sample SAMEA3541596, study PRJEB24748) | human gut metagenome | biome: human gut; feature: human-associated habitat; material: faeces | place: China | collected 2012 | reverse complement strand
GGCGAAATGAAAAACGGCGAAGCGAAGTAATTCCTGTTTTATTCAATGAGGGTTGCCCGGCAACCCTCATTGCTCATTGATTCTTATCTGTGTATCACCGTCATCATTCTCATCTGAGAACCTATCGAAATTAGCGACAGACATCTTCTGTATGCAGCAAGGAAAAAAGTTCTGTAACTCCATTGTTATTAACCGCACTGGTTACTAACACGTTGTGCGCTCCAGCTTCCCGTAACCAACATTTCACCAAAGATATGTGTTCCATGCTGGCTAAATCTGCTTTGGTTACTACTCCAATGACCGGGTGATTCATGGCCCGGTAGGGCGTTTTTACCTCTAATTCCTGCCTCAGCGCTGAGATTCCTGCTTGTTGCCGGAAAAGCATATAGATTTGCATAAGTATGCTCTTTCGTATAGCCAGAATGTGTCGGATTCTGGTTGAACAGATAACGTACCCGTTGACTTCTTTCGGAAGTGAGATTGTAATATCTGACATACATGGTTGCCCCTGTTTGCCAAGTGTCAACGACGGATGAAAAGTGATCCACTTATATCTCCACCAACGGCCCAATATTGATCCACCGTTTTACTCAGGATTAGCTTCAGCTATAACCCCGGCCTTTCGTTTCTGTCTGAGTCGATAGCTTTCTCCTTTGATTTGAACGACATGTGAGTGGTGTAAGATACGGTCCAGCATCGCTGAGGTCAGTGCTGCATCACCGGCGAACGTTTGATCCCACTGCCCGAACGGCAGATTGGATGTCAGGATCATTGCGCTCTTTTCGTAACGTTTAGCGATGACCTGGAAGAACAGTTTTGCTTCTTCCTGACTGAACGGCAGATAGCCTATTTCATCAATGATAAGCAGGCGGGGGGCCATTACTCCACGCTGAAGCGTCGTTTTATAACGGCCCTGACGTTGTGCCGTAGATAACTGAAGTAACAGATCTGCTGCTGTTGTGAAGCGAACCTTGATACCTACACGGACTGCTTCATAGCCCATCGCTATTGCCAGATGGGTTTTCCCCACACCTGATGGCCCCAGTAATACGATATTTTCATTACGTTCTATGAAGCTGAGTGAGCGTAACGACTGGAGTTGCTTCTGCGGTGCTCCGGTGGCGAATGTGAAGTCATACTCTTCGAACGTTTTCACCGCCGGGAAGGCTGCCATTCGGGTATACATCGCCTGTTTACGTTGATGACGTGCCAGTTTTTCTTCATGAAGCAGATGCTCCAGGAAGTCCATATAACTCCATTCCTGGTCTACTGCCTGTTGTGACAGCGCAGGCGCTGCGCTTATAAGGCTTTCCAGTTGCAACTGCCCGGCGAGCGCCATCAGTCGTTGATGTTGCAGTTCCATCATCACGCCACTCCTCTGCAGAATGAGTCGTAGATGGAGAGTGGATGATGCAGGGGGTGTTTATCGAAGTTCACCAGATTTTCACCAGGATGCACGCCATACTCTTTTTTCTCCGGAGGCAGTGCCAGCATGGACTGCTGCTCTTCGAGCCAGCGATCGCAGGGACGGGCCTGGATTGTTTCATGCTTTCGTTGGTTAGCGACATCGTGCAGCCAGCGCAGACCGTGGCGGTTGGCTGTTTCAACATCGACAGTGATCCCCATCGGGCGCAGGCGAGTCATTAGTGGGATGTAAAAACTGTTACGGGTGTACTGCACCATCCGTTCCACCTTACCTTTAGTCTGTGCCCTGAAGGGGCGACACAGTCGGGGAGAGAAGCCCATCTCCTTGCCGAACTGCCACAGCGAAGGATGGAACCGGTGCTGACCGGTCTGATATGCGTCACGTTGCAGAACCACAGTTTTCATATTGTCATACAACACTTCGCGCGGCACACCACCAAAGAAGCGGAACGCATTACGGTGGCAGGTCTCCAGCGTGTCATAACGCATATTGTCAGTGAATTCGATGTACAACATTCGGCTGTATCCGAGAACAGCAACGAACACGTGAAGCGGTGAGCGACCATTACGCATAGTGCCCCAGTCAACCTGCATCTGTCGTCCGGGTTCAGTTTCGAACCGAACGGCAGGCTCCTGCTCCTGAGGAACCGAGAGAGAACGAATGAACGCCCTGAGAATGGTCATTCCGCCACGATATCCCTGGTCTCTGATCTCGCGAGCGATTACCGTTGCCGGGATTTTGTAAGGATGAGCATCGGCGATGCGTTGACGAATATAATCCCGGTATTCATCCAGGAGTGAAGCAACAGCAGGTCGCGGCGTATATTTTGGCGGCTCAGATTTTGCCTGCAAATAACGTTTAACGGTATTGCGGGAGATCCCCAGTTCTCTGGCAATCGCCCGGCTACTCATTCCCTGCTTGTGCAGGATTTTAATTTCCATAACTGTCTCAAAAGTGACCATAAGCTCTCCTGAATCAGGAGAGCAGATTACCCCCTGGATCTGATTTCAGGCGTTGGGTGTGGATCACTATTGCACCGTTCGTGACACCAAGTCCCCGTGTCAAAAAGTCATCTGTGTAAGATTCCAATCATACATATGGACTCAGATTGGCCTGTGTCCGTGCTTCCTAAAGGAATTCACAGATTCAGTCCTAATCATGATGACACATTAGCGAAGCTATGCCATGTCAGATACAGGTTCACTTAGTCGCGGTCTTACCAGTCTGGCCTTTAATACTCGTTAATCCTTAGCAATCAGTAGGTTGGTTTTATTTTTCAACAGACAGAAGTAGTTTCATTTACATATATGCAGCTCCCATCACTTCTTCTGGTGAAATCTCTTTATCGTTGGTTAGCAATACCCAGAGCACTCTGGCATTTTTGTTGTTCAGCGCTACGGTGGCAACATTTTTATTCCGCCGCGAGACTGGTCTGCCCAGCCAGCTTTCCTGGACCTGTCTGCCCTTTCTGGCGTTTGACACTGTCTTCGCACCATGGAACAGTAGCGTTCTGATATAGACATCGTCCCGTTTACTGATAGACCCCAGCGTGTTTTTACCTACGCTGAAGCACTGTCGGGGAACCAGTCCAAGCCATGCAGCAAGCTGACGCCGGTTTTTGAAGCCGATACTACCCGGTGCTGACAATTGCAGTGGTGGTAAGAATAGCAATCCCCGAAATGGTGGCAATTTTCCTGCACAGTTCGTCGTTCCCGACGTGTTCGTTGCTAACGGCTTCTATGGTTTCAATGTGTACGCTCAGTTGTTTCACATTTTCATTAGAGATAGGACGACAGCTGTCTGAACGGCATTGTTAAACAGTTTTCCGCGTCTTCAAGCAGGGCAGGGACATGACGACTGATCGCTACAGTGTCGGGCGGGAGAACCCACCGGTTACTACTGCCGCAAGACTTCCTTCAGTGTTCCGGGTAAGCCGCTGGTTGATGCCCTGGAGAATAATCAGGGGCGAAGAAAATTATGCATCCCGATTTATTAGTCTGATGTGTGAAAAAGAACCGGAGTTGAAAATAGCACAGCAACTGGTACTCGAGTTCTACCGTATTCTGAAAACCTAAAATAAATCACAGCTAAGCAGCTGGTTCACTCGAGTCCACGAAAGCGGCTCAGCAGAACTTCGGTGCGTAGCTGCGGGGATGGAAGCTGATGCTGCGGCTATATGTGAGGCAATCAGCAGTCGCTGGAGTAATGGTGTTGTCGAAGGTCATGTAAATCGCCTGAAGGTGCTGATACGCCAGATGTATGGTCGAGCCGGATTTGAACTACTTAGGCGGAGGGTAATGAGTCCACTGGCATGAAAATCTTCACCTAGGTTGCGGAAGAGCCACTTTTGCACTGTTCGTGACAGTATGGCCTTTATGTACTCACTTTGTTACCGGTAGCTGAATCATCACTACCGTGCTGCAAATGGTGGTGAACAGCATCAATTGTGGAATGAATGTTGCCGAAGCGACCAATGCGCCTCGTTTCCACCATCAGTGGTTGCCGGACGAGCTGCGTGTTGAAAAGGGTTTAGTCCGGATACGCTCAAGCTGCTGGAAGCAAAAGGTCAGAAAGTGGCGCTGAATGAGGCGATGGGCAGCACGCAAAGCATTATGGTTGGGTCGGATGGTGAGTTGTACGGCGCATCCGACTCGCGCTTGGTGGATGATTTAACGGCGGGGTATTAATTGACATCCCCCGGCGCAGTGTGCCGGGGGATAATGGTTTTATGCGGTCAATAATCGTCCGGGATTATCGATACAGAGTTTTTTGAGGATCGTTTTATCGACGCCGCGCTCCGCCAGATAGGCCAGAAAAACATCTGGAACAAATCCCCAGCCATTACCGCCATTTTTAGCCCACATTTGTTTAAGGAAGACATCGTGGCTGAGAACAAGCTGATCGGCGTATCCCAACTCAATGAGATGAGCGACGGCATCGGCAGTCTCCTGCACCCCTGGCGCTATTCCCTCTTTCGGGAAGGTAATGTCTAGGCCAATCATGTCGAATTCCAGCCAGACACCCTTATCAAGCATTTTCCGCTGATACGCCACGTCTTTTCCTGACGGATCCGAGTGTGCGAGAGAGACTTTATTTGGCGAGACGCCCATTTCACCTAACACAATGTCGAGTACTTCATCACCGCGACGAAGCCAGCCCGGCATGTGAATATTCATCGCCACATGAGGATTGTTAATCTGTGCCAGCGAGGCAGCCCGCAAGCTGTTATGCTCGGCTTCGGTAAATGTCGGTGAGACACCTATTTCACCGATCATTCCGGCACGAATATCCGTATCGCCAATCCCTTGATTCAATTCTTTATCAATCGTTGCCGCCAGTTCATCAACCGTTTTATGAATTCTCTGGCTTTCAAATTTTTCCAGGTAGGGACCGGAGGAAGCAACAATATTCAGACCTGTTTTTAATGCGACTTCTCGTAATGCCTGCGCATCTCGTCCGATAGACTCAGACCCTGTGGCATCAACAATGGTGCGACCACCGAGCGAGATAAAGTTATTAATTTCGAAGATCACATCTTCAATAGGTTTGCGGTCCATATTATCAGCGCAGCAATAAGGATCGTGTTTTAATGCCCACTGGATTTCTGCCGTGACTTTTTTATCAACAAGCTGTTGTGAAAAAGGATAGCAAGGAGCATCCACAACAGAGGAAAGATCGTTGAACAGATGTTCATGAGGAAGTGTTAGCCCCATATCTTCACGGGCGACGGGGCCCGTCACAGTTTGTAGATAATCTTTCATGATTATACCTCCATTTTCTTCATTGTTTTCGAGGCTCTGTATTCCGGAATAGTGGTAACAATTGCACCGACCAGTGCAAACAGTGTTCCGATGATCGTGACCAGATAAACGGTATTGCCCAGCGATGGAATTAATACGTCAATCAATACTGATCCCAGTAACTGGCCCGCCGTTGAAGCAACCCCCAGCATCAGTAACCCCAGACCCCTGACCAAAATGGCCATTAAACCGATAGACATTAGTCCAAGCGGGCCGCCAAGATACATCCACCAGACATCTGGTAATTGAACAGTGACGTGCCCTAATGCGACACGAATAGCTAGCGCTGTGCCTAAAACACAAAATCCAAAGATGAAATTCCAGGTGATTGAAACCAGCATGGATCCCGTAGCTTCAGCTACTTTTGCATTTCCAGCGGGCTGCCATCCTGCAAGCAAACCAGCTAAGAACGGAAGAATGGCAAGTAAAATGAAAGAGGTAGAATGCCACTGCGGTGACACAACAAAAATCGTAGCAATAACCGCAAATAATGCACCGATGATGCGATAAGGGGTAAAGTATTTTTTCTCGTCGACACCGATACCAAAGCGATCGCAAAGTAAACCAGACAGCAATAGCGCGGAGATCAGTGCGGTCTGAAACGTTGCGACCCCGAGTGCGCTGGCTGATGCGCCTTCAGAAAATACCACCATCGCTCCACAGAGACCGGCAAACCAGTTCCAGAGAGGAACTTTTCGGTTTTTAATTAGAGAAGGAATTGCCGCAAATTGTTGCCGGATTTCTTTTCGCGCCATAATAATAAAAAACATCACGACTAAACCACTGGCAAAGGAGATAACTGCGCATGCATTACCGTCCTGTAACCAGTGACCTAATTGACCATTCACCGCTGATTGCATAGGGGAGAGCATACCCGCAAGAATCGTGGCAAGCACCCATAAGGGAGTTGAGTACTTATTCTTTTTCATACATCAATCCTTCTATTATAGTAAATGGAGTAACTGGTGTTACCCCATTATTATTATTATCTTGCAATATGAGTCAGTATATTTACCCACAACGCGGTATAGAACGGCCAGGACATAAACTGCTGTGTACCCCAGTGCGGTGAACAGTCACTCATAAAGCAGGCTATTTTCCCGTTGTGATAGTTACCAAAGACCAGTAATGGATCGTTGTTTATTGTTAATACCACCTCAGCATTTTCTTTAGCGATCGCCCGGTTATAACCTAGGAAAAAAGGATATTCAGAGAACCCTTTAATAACCGGATGGTCAGGTTGTGATGGCTGTGCAATAACACCCTCTGGTTTTTCGACACGATCGTCACCATCTAACATCGTAACCGGGAGCACATCAGCCAGAACTGTATTTTTATAATTGGCTTTTGCTTCAATTCCCATGAATGAGAGATAGCCGCCAATCATCAATAACCCACCACCGTTATTCACATATTCTTTAATCAGTTCGAGAGCGTTTGGTTTTATGCGAAGCTGATAAAAAGTATCATTTTGTAGCAGGAAAGTATTACTACCAATATCACTAATAACGATGGCATCATATTGTTCTAACTGTGCCACATCTTCAGGGAAGGCAATTTGTACCGTATGTGCCGGCATATAGGTGACATCTACCTGACTATTTTTCAGACATTGGAGTAACCAGGTCGCACCTTCTTCATATTTACTTGAGGTAAAACTGTCATATCCTTTTGAATGAATCATATGAATATGCCAGGATTCTCCAATAAAGAGCACCTTTAGTGATTTTTTAGTGTTATTCATTCTCTGTCCCTTCTTAATGCGTAAAAATAGTTTGCTGATAATGTATACTCTGAATTCGATGTATCACAGATTCATGTTCAGGCATGTCGGAAGCATTGCTTGTCTCCACCGCCAGGGATGCAAAGGCGCTGGCATAACACAGTGCTGATTCCAGTGATTTTCCTTTCGCAAGTCCTGATGCCAGAGCGCCGTTAAAAGCATCCCCGGCTCCTGCCGTATTTTTAACGACCGCTGGAAACGCTGGCGAATGAATGAATTTTTTGCCATCAAATGCGAGCGAGCCCTTGCTACCGAGCGTGATAACGGTGTTTTTTACCCCTTTATTGTGGATAGCTTCTGCAGCTCGTTTAGCTGATTCAAGATCGTGTACGTCTATGCCGGACAGTAAACCAGCTTCTGTTTCATTGGGGGTGATATAATCAACATCCTGAATAAGTTCGTTGACGATATCATTATAGGGTGCCGGGTTAATAATGACCGGGATACTGTTTTTTTGCGCCAATGTGATCGCTTGTTGCAGAGCGGTATAATTTGTTTCGAGCTGCAGAAGTATGACATCAGAATTAATAATCGCTTCTTTCTGAATAGTTATTTCATCGGACGACATTGTCATGTTGGCACCGGGATAGATCGCAATAACATTATCGCCAGTACCTTCATTAACAAGGATCGTGGCAGTTCCGGTTTGCGTTTCTTTCGTTTGATAAATTATACTTTTATAAATCTTAGACGAATTCATAAAGTTGATCGCATAATCACTAAAGTGATCTGTACCTACTTTTGTTATGAAATAAACATCAGTATCGGCAAAGCTTGCTGCCAGCGCCTGGTTACAACCTTTTCCCCCCGGTGAAAATATAAAATTACTTGCCAGAAGCGATTCTCCGATAGTGGGAAGCCTCGGCAAATAACTGATGATATCAACATTAAACGAACCAATAACGCATACTTGACTTTTCATAGTTGAGTGGCCTTTTTTTATTCCCTAGGCTGTATCATAATTTTCAAGCGCATAAGCGATTTCATTTTTCGCAATAGTATCAAGCGAGTCTAGGACGATAAAAGCACCGCCATGATATCGAGTCAGATAGCCAAGTCTGGCAAGTTCATTAAGATCTGATCGAATAGTTTCTTTCGTTACATTGAGGCTATTGGACAGATCGGATACTTTTACAGAACCGAATTTACTGAGTCGTTTCAATATTTCATGATGGCGTTCAAATTTCATGCTTCACCTCACTTCAGTTACGTTAATATCTATCGATGTATATTGATGTGATAATCACCATAAAGAGGCGGGGAAAAGCAAAAAAAATCAAAAATAGCCGGAGAAAAGGTAAGCGTTAATGGAGAATCATATTGATGCTTATTTATTGGTGAGAACTACGTTCCATGGCAGGAGTTCATCAATACGGTTGGAAGGTTATTCCGGCAGTACGCTCAGGATATGGCGCAGATACTCTTCCGGATCAATGTCGTTCAGAAGGCAAGTGCCGATAAGCCCATACAACAGTGCACTGCGCTCGCCGTCGAAGAACATAAAGTTTTTATTTCCGAGACAGATGGCACAAAGGGCTTTTTCCGCGGCATTATGTCTGCCTCCGCCTGACCGTCAACACTGTAATAACAGAGTGCGCCCCACTGATTCAGTACACAGCTGAACCATTCTCCCAGTCTGGATTTTTGGACAGCGTGGCATTTTTCTCCACCATCCACGCATGCAGTGAGTCCAGTAACAGTTTGCTCTTCCTCTGCCTGACCACAAGATGTTCTGGTTCTGGCATACTGAATTTGGCCACCTGAGCATAGGTAATATGCTCACCTTAGAACAACACAGATGCTCCAATGAAAAAAGGAAATTTCAGCGCAGAGTTTAAACGCGAATCCACTCAACTAGTTGTTAACCAGAACTTTACGGTGGCAGGTACCATCCAAAGCTATGGATGTCGGTCTTTCCACAATGACAAGATAAGTCAAACAACTGCGTAATGAGCATCAGAGCAAAACACCAAAAGCCTCTCTGATGACACCAGAACAAATCGAAATACGTGAGCTGAGGAAAAAGCGGCAACGTATTGAAATAGAGAATGAAATATTAGAAAAGGCTACGGCGCTCTTGATGTCAGACTCCCTAAACAGTTCTCGATAATCGAGAAGCTCAGAGCGCATTATCTGGTGATAGCACTCTGCCATGTGTGCAGGATTCATCGAAGCAGCTACAGAGATTGGAAAAACCGTCCTGAAAAAAAGACGGTAGACGGGCTGTATTACGTAGTCAGGTAATTGAGCTTAATGGCGGAGCAAGGAACATCGCCACAATTGCAACCCGGAGAGACTACCAGATGGGACGCAAGCTTGCTGGCAGTCTCATGAAAGAACAGGGGCTGGTCAGCTGTCAGCCGTTGACCCTCCGGTACAGGCATGGCAGTCATGAACTTGTAGCTATCCTAAGAACTTGAAGGGCGCTTAGCTGTGACACAGCTAAATCAAGTATGGTGACGTGACCTATATCTGGACTGGTAAACGATGGGGATACCCGCTTACGCGAGAGCAATAAGTGGCTGGCCACCATTCTCGATACAAAACTCTGCTGAATAGCAGCGATTTTCCCAGCGTGGTGCGTCTTTTGCATTTTACTGGTTCTGAGTTATCAATTATCTGTTCACTAATGACTACTCTAAAAAGTTGTATCAATTTAAGTGATATAGGGAGTCCGGAGATTCACCCTTTTTGGTGATGAAGTTAACAATACCGCCAATTGCCTGTGAACCGTACAGTACGGAATATGGACCTTTCACTACCTCAACACGCTCCAGCGCAGACTCATCTATCAACAGTCCCACACCATAATTATCTCCGGCGCGCTGATAAGTTACCTCCTGACCATCAATGAGAATTAAAACACGGGAGGATGCTTCGCCACGAATGCGGATTTGTTTACGGCCTGCCAAGGAGTTGTCTGTTATCTCTACTCCGGGGATGTCCTGCAAATTATCGGCTATGGAGGCATTGGTGGAGTTCTGCAATGTTTGTTGGTCAATAACCTGTATAGTCGCCGGGCTTTCCCAAAGGTTGCTTGCCGAACGATTCGCGGTCACGACGAGCGTCTCTTCGTTGCTGATTTTTGTTTCTGAAGAAGTTGCGGTTGCAGTAGAAACTATCCCAGAAATGCATAATGACAGAGTGGAAAGGATATAAATTCGACAAGGTATATTATATAACATTTCATCCCTCATTAATACAAAGTACAAATGATTGCTGTAATGATAATTATTTTCATTTATGTTCTCATATATCTATAATTATTGTCATCTTCATAAATTGTAAATATCAAACATTTTTGACCTTAATCATGTTTTTTGATAGATATTTTACGACTGAACATATCCGTCGTTTCCTCTGACTCGTGTCAGTCGGTCTCTGGTTGTATCCACGGACCGCACTCTTGACATAAGAGTGCGGTCCGTGGAAAACGGAGTTGAAAAAATGGTGTCTGAAAGAAGGTACCATCATTGTGATGACAAATACTTTGGCGTGGATAATGTAATTAATTGCTGAAATTGACCGTATATGCGGTAAGACTCATATCAGTATCAGGTCCGGTTAATTGCTGATACTGACATAAACTTTTTACAAAAGGATGAATGCAGAAGGTTACTCTAATGGCCAGAGTGATGACAATGATGGTCAGACGTTGACCTGCAGAAACTGCATTTTAATTGGTCTATAAAGTCTGCAAGAGGAATCAGGGCCAGATCAGTGAGTCTTATCGCGGCCCGAAGCTATGACTGAAAGAAGGCTGGATACAGAATTGCAACAATTTGGCAATGTCAGAACACAGAAGCTTTGCAAGCAGGTGAAAGGTTATGTCTAGCAAAAGGAGTATATCAGAATACATCTACTGATGTACAAAACACAACAATAGCTTCATGATATATAAATACGTGATGACGAGTGGTACTCCGCATGGTTATTTAACTTCTCAGCACCACTAATGATCCTGAGCAACTTCGTATTTGGGCCATTGCCATGGAGTAGAAAGCTGTGTCTGAGAATGCAGAATTTGAGAAAAGAATTCGCTTTCTTGGAGAGCTTCTGAAAATGGCACGCTAACAACGTTTTGTTAAAAAATGTGAATCACTTGCCGAGGCTGCATTTTCTATTCGAGGAGAATGTTGACGTAGATATTACAGAAATCTCAGCGCATCAGGATAAACTGCTACCTTAGGTCAACCACCAAAAGAAAATACAATACGTCCAGTTTGTATGCCTTTAATAACACATCTTTTAAATGTTGAAGAATTATCCCGCCTGCTGAAGAACGTTGCTCTGAGTGTGATAAACCTTTTTATTCTTGATGATGTCAGCGAGAAGATGGAATATATCCCCGACTGGGTCGTGGTTACCCGGTTAAACATCTGGTGGCGCTAATAAATCTGGCAAGTCACATTCTGTTGAATGCTGTGACAGTGCCTTACCGAGAGAGCGAAATTGTGGTGTTCTAGTGCATAGTCGCCACCATTCCGGATAATTCTATTGCGTTGTTTTACAAGTTCTTTTACAGCGCAGATCTGTCGTTGACGTTGAATCAATAGCCTGGATTTCAGAACACAATGCCCGTTTGCTGGTTGGTCCGGCAGTAGCATTAATTCATTATCTGAATGAAATGTGTCAATCCACAGAAACCGCTGTCAATGACGCATTTTGTCGGACGTTAACACGAGGAAGTCTGGCT
>OKSH01002931.1_pt1 | contig 11788 bp, 13 predicted proteins | sample 1601231 | NCBI WGS metagenome assembly OKSH01 (sample SAMEA3541596, study PRJEB24748) | human gut metagenome | biome: human gut; feature: human-associated habitat; material: faeces | place: China | collected 2012 | reverse complement strand
TCTCTTCCTTCTTTCTTTTCATTTATACATAAATATAAAATATATTACATTCACATTTAAGTGATAAAAAATAATATTTTTGCTCTACATAAGTATCTCATATTCAAAATATTTCTCCTGAAAATGCACGGATTTTTCTATTTCCCGGCGGCTGAATTTCATGCCTTTGGGAGCTGCCACCCATTTATCTTCCACATCATTTTTCCGATGAATAACAGCAATTATAATGCCTTCTGCGCGCTTAACCGGCTTGTCTATTCCCAGAAAATACACATCCTGTTCCTCCTGATCACCGCCTAGAATCCCTTCCACATAGCCGTAATTAACCGGATAATATAAATCTTTATGTTCGGGATGAAAACTGCCCATCGGTCTGTCTATGACCACTTCGACAGGCTTATGCAGAATATCTTTTTTATTATTTTCCATATTTAAATACCACCTCTTTACCGCTATGATATTCTTATGGTTCCGGGATATTATTATACTCTTTTCTCATGTTTTATTATGTCCATGTTTTTTATATCTCTTTAATTGTATCCTAATAATATCTCTTTAACTGCATCTGAATATAATTCTTTAATTGCATCTGTTTAGTATATCTTTTATATATCTTTATTAATATCTGTGTAATGTATCTCTTTAATTACGTCTATATAATAAGTCCCTTTGATCGCGTCTATATAACAGGTCTCTTTAATCACATCTATAATAACAAGTCTCTTTAATCACATCTATAATAGCAAGTCTCTTTAGTCATGTCTATATAACAAGTCTCTTTAGTCATATCTATATAACAAGTCTCTTTAATCAGGTCTATATAACAAGTCTTTTTAATCACATCTATATAGTTCTAAAGTACCATTTTTTTGCGTATAATGATAATATTCATCATTTGTCATATCTGTAAAATACGACCGGATCACCCGGCAAATTCCACCGTGGCTGGCAAGCAGAACTGTCTTATCTTTGTCCCTTTTTCTTATCTCATCTAGCAGGTTATATACACGACAGGCGGTCTGCATCATGGATTCCCCGCCTGGATACCGGAATGCAAAATTCTTCTTGACATTCAAAAAATCCTCATTCTTTCTGTTAATCCCTTCAAAAATTCCATAGTCCTGTTCTATCAGCCGGTCCTCTGCGTAATAAGGAACCCCTGTCCGCTCAGAAATGACTCTGCTGGTTTCCATTGCCCGGCGAAGCGGCGATGAATAGATTCTCTGAATCCCGCACTCTAAGATGCTGTCTGCCAGCATCTCAGCCTGTCTGTACCCTTCCTGTGTCAGATTTATATCCGTTCTGCCGCATACCTTGTCCAGAGCGTTCCACTCTGTCTGTCCGTGTCTGGCTGCGTATATTTTCATCTTCTCCCACCCCACTCCTTATGACGTACCGCTTTTATCTCTACACTCAACATTATATACGAATTCGACTTTGAAGTATAGCGTTCTTTCTTTGTTTAATGCAAGTATTTTCCCTTGGCTTTTTTATCATATTCCGTCAAATATCACATATGTCTATTATCCACTTAGTAAATTTCGTATAATTATTTTATTTTTTTCTTAATTTTTTTGTATAACTATGCTACTATAACTGCAACTTAGGTATGCTTTAAGTATGCTTTAAATATTTCCTGCTTCATCACGGTATAACCTCCAACCGTGTTTGATCCAGAAAGGAGTAGAGACTTATGGAAAAAGAAGTAAAGACGCAGATTGCGGAATCTGTCCAAAAACACTTAAAACAAGCGGTCAAGCTCAGTGAGGAGCTGGCAGCGCACCCGGAACTTCCCTATGAAGAATTTGAATCCAGCCAAAAGATGGCCGAGCTTTTATCCGAGGAAGGCTTTGAGGTTACCTATCCCTATGCAGGATATGACACAGCATTCTGTGCCTGTTTTGACAATGGGCCTGGGGTATCTGTTGCGATTTTGGCAGAATATGATGCACTTCCGGAAATCGGACATGGCTGTGGACATAATCTGCACGGCGCTCTCTCTGTACTCACCGGACTTGTGCTCCGTGACCTAAAACATCTGTTTCAGGGAAAAGTTTATGTGATCGGCACACCTGCAGAAGAAGAAAACGGAGCCAAGGTGGGTATGGCCGATCAGGGGATTTTTGACCATATGTCCCTGGCAATCATGATGCATAGCTGGGCCGGCGGGTATTCTCTGCCTGATATGGATGTTCTGAGCCTGCGCTGCTATGTTGTAGAATTCCACGGACAGGCTGCACATGCTGTAGCTGCTCCCTGGCAGGGCAGAAGTGCTCTTGCCGCAGCAAGAAAATTCCTGGATCTGATCGATGCCAGACGAGAATGTTTCACCCCTGATATCCACGTAAATGCTGTGATCCAGGACGGCGGAAAAGCCCCTAATATCATCCCTGACTATGCAAAGATTCGGATGGAATTCCGTACAGACTCAATGGCAAAGCTGCTTCAGGTAGATGAAATGATCAAAAAATGTGCCAACGCGGCAGCTATGGCATTAGATTGTACTGTTTCTTTGGAGTTTGGCCTGTCAGATTTTGCGGATATGGTCCGTGTGGAGCCTTTGGAAAAAAGTATCTCAGAATATCTGTCAGATTTCGGTCATAAGGTGGGTGATGTTTCCCCGGCAACCGGTTCTTCTGACATGGGAAATGTCAGCTACCGCTGCCCTGCCATACAGCCACTTTTATCCATCACGGACGACAACCTTGCCCTGCATACCACTGCATTCCGAGACGCTACTTTAAAGCCGCAGGCACATGAATCAATCGCCTGCGGAGCCGCCTCTATGACTGCCCTTGCGCTTAAAATATTAAATGATGCCGATTACCGCAGTAATGTTCATCATTCCTGGGAAACTTCTTTGAAAAAGAAAGAAAATATGTAAATCAGGGGGGATTTGTTATGAATAAAAAAACATCCACAGAAAAGAAAAAATTTGAACTGCCTCATATATTTGTACTTTTGTGTCTTATAATCGTTGTCTGTGCTGTCGCAACTTGGATCCTCCCTGCCGGAGAATTTGACCGTACAGTAAACGAAGCCGGAACTGAAGTGGTTGTGCCCGGCACTTACCACACCGTAGAAGCCTCTCCTGTAGGTCCTTTTGAAACGGTTAAATCCATCTATTTTGGCATGCTCAACGGCGGCGGTGTTATTTTCTTTGTATTTATCGCTTATGCCTCCATCGGACTTATGATCTCAACAGGAGCTTTCAACGGTCTTGTTGCCGGCCTTCTGAAGATTCTCAAAGGAAAAACGCGTGCCATTATCATCCCTATCTTCATCACTGTACTGGGTATCGCCTCATCTACCATAGGAGTATTCGAGGAAGCTTTCCCCTTTATTCCCATCTTTGTAGGCATCTCCATTGCCATGGGATATGATGCCATTGTGGGGCTGGCTATTGTGGCTCTGGGGACAGGTCTTGGATACAGCGGCGCTGTTATGAATCCGTTTACGGTCGGCACAGCCCAGAGCATCGCTGGACTTCCGCAGATGTCCGGTGCGGGATTCCGTATTGTCAGTCACGTTCTCATGATAATCGTAGCTTCTATTTTCACCATTCGATATGCCTTGAAGATTCAGGCAGACCCATCCAAAAGCCTTGTCCGCGGCGACGACTTCAGCCATATGACCATGAATCCGGAGGACATTGAAAAACATCCTTTTGGTATCCGCGAAAAACTGGTCCTGGGTGTTCTTGGCGTAGGAATTGTTGTTATTGTGTGGGGCACAAAATACAAAGGCTGGTATTTTGAAGATTTAAGCGGTGTATTTCTGATCATGGGTATTATTAGCTCCATCATCATGGGCTGGGGGCCTAACACCATTGCAAAGAAAATTGCCCAAAGCTTCTCTGATATTGCTGTGGCCTGTATGATGATCGGAATTGCAAGAGGTATTCTGGTGGTAATGCAGGACGGTCATATCATAGATACTGTAGTTTACGGGCTCTCCATCCCTCTGTCCAAGCTCCCGGGATGGCTGTCAGGTGAAGCTATGCTATTAGTACAAAGTCTCCTGAACTTCCTGATTCCATCAGGTTCCGGGCAGGCAGTGACCAGTATTCCCATCATGGCTCCCCTTGCAGATCTGTGCGGCATCTCCCGTCAGGTGGCTGTTCTTGCCTTCCAGTTCGGCGACGGCTTGTCAAATATTCTGTGGCCAACTGCCATGGCCCCTATCATGTGCGGGATTGCGGGAGTCAAAATGGAAAAATGGTGGAAGTTCCTGGTTCCAGTCTTCTTGGTTCTGCTTCTTACACAGGCAGTTCTCATTGCCGCTGCTACTTTTATCATGTAGCAGGATAAAAAGAAACATTTTAAAAGGCAATCGGCTTTTTGTGTGCGGGAATAATGGATTATTTGTGAATCATTCGTTTTAAAAATACATAAGAAATGCAGGTGTGGTGCTGTCTGTTCTGCGGTTCTATCTTGCATTTGGATAACAACACATCATAGTTATTTATAAAATATCTGGGTAATCTTTATATAAAAAAGAATACCCAGATGTTTTTATAAGGCAAGTTTGATTGATCTGCTCATGATTCTGAAAGATTTCTGCATGTATATATGCATTACTGTGATTCTGTATTTCCATATATTACATTGCTGCATACCCATATTTTATGGTTACTGCATTTTTGTATTTTGTATCGCCGACTTTCTGTATTTTGTATTACTACATTTCCATATTTTGTATTGGTACATTTCCGTATTTTGCATTGCTACATTTCCGTATTTTACATTGCTACATTTCCGTATTTTGCATTGCTACATTACTGTATTTGCATTGCTACATTTCTGTATTTGCATTGCTACATTTCTGTATTTGCATTTCCGCATATCACTACTGGACTATATGTATTTCAATAATCCAACTTCAGATGATAAACATTTACCGGCCTTCCTTTATTCCCATTACGTTTCTGCTGAATGATAGCGGCAAATCCGTATTTTTCCAGATTAGAAAGAAATTTGTTGGCAGTTCTGAGGGAAATCTGCAGGGAATCCATCAAATCCTGAGAAGTAATCTCATTGGTTCCTAAAAACTGCATCACACCGATAATTTTTAAGATAGTCTCTGAAGACAGTTTCACCTGATTGGCAATTTGATTGACATATCCCTCCTGAACACTGATCACTTTTCCCGCTCCCTGTGTATTTAAAATGGTCAGTGTATCCTTTTCATCCACAAGAAAACTACCGTCGCCCATCTCTTTTACATTTCTCCCATAATGGCTGGCATCGATGGCATTTAATCTGGCCTGATAAATACTGCTTCCAATACCATATCCGATATAACCGGAAAAACCCATCTCTTTTTTAAGCCTGCTCTGTAACGGACAGCAGGTAAAACCCTTTGTCAGGGTCTTTAAAAATTCATAGTCTGTAAAAAACTCTACATCCATATAATTTTCTTTCAGGATCATCTTGTTGTAGTATTGTCCGTTGAACTGCTGTGCTGCCTCCATGACTTTCTTCTGAAACTCTCCAAATTCCTCACCCTTTTGTTTTCTCATCTCTTCCATATCGATATGTATCACTGCTGCCAGATTATTTTTCATATGGTTCAGTGAAATGTTATTCTTGATTCCGTCTATAATCTGACAAAAAGCCTGGGCGTTTGGATATACATAAAAGCATTCCACATCAAAATTTTTCAGAGACTCTACCACGCTGTAAAAATATGTGATAATAATATCAAACTTATTCTTCTTACACTGTTCCAGATAGAATTTGTTGATATCTGCCTCTTCTTTATTAATCTGAGAAATGCTCTCCCTGCTCTCCCAGCGGGCCTCGTAGATATGAACCGCGTCAGCGAACCGGTCGGTCATGATCAATTCTTCCAGATTCTCTTCACTTTTCAAAAAATCCATCCCAACTCTGGATAACTGCTGGTTTTTTACTGACACCATTTTCTGGATAAGGATCCTGTATGTATTCTCTATGTCTATTGGTGAATAACCGATCACCGCATCTCTGCCCTTTTCACCAAGGGTCTGAATCGCATGATACGGGATAATTCCACTCACATAAAAGCCGTCGTAATCTCCTTTTACTGTGAGAAAAATGTCTTTCATTTCATCCAGTGTCTTATACGGTAAAAAAGTCAGACTGGTGTCTGCAGGCATGAATTTTTCCCATTGTTTCACATATTTTCGGTAATGCTCCTTTAGCAGCAGCGCGATTTTGTATTCCATGAAACCTCCTGTCCCTGCTGCTTTTTGGGTATGCAGGGCGTTTTGTTAGTTTTATTATACAGGTGAGAAGGGGGTTCGTAAAGGTGTTGTCTTGAGATTCTGTAAACTGTCATTCAGCTTGTTAGTAAACGCCAAATAGTGAGTACCTTGACATTTTTAGGCGGCTGCTTTGCAGCCACCTATATTAAAGGGGATGTTGGAAAAGATGGCGGCAGTATCGGCACAGTCAAATAAGCATTTTCTGTATTTTCGTATGCAGCCTGTGGTATGAAAGGGACTGCCATATGCACATTATACACAGGGATTCTGTCCCACCGCTGCCACAACACCTGTCGTTATTAATGAATACAGAATTTGCGATTGTGAGATGATGATTATATGAGAAAAGAATTGATTACAGAGGCCGCCCGTTCCCTGTGGGGAACTTACCGGGAACGCAATCCTCACCGCCTCTGTGAATATCTGGAAATCTCTGTCGAGGCACTTCCCATAGAGCTTAAAGAGAACAGTATCAAGGCTCTGGTTGTCAGGAGCAGCCGCTGTTACAGTATTGTTGTAAACTCGGACTTAAGCTGTGTCCAGCAGGACTCCGCCATTTTCAATGAGATTGGCCATGTTGTGTTAGGACACGCAAAACTGGCACCCTGTACCTGCAGAAGCCTGTTTTCCACCCGGAAAATATCGATGCAGGAAATCGAGGCAAACGAGTTCATCGCAGAATACTTGATGGACACAGAAGATACCATGTCCACACTCTTTGAAACCGGAAATTTTTTTGACTCCGCCCGAATCCTGCGTGTTCCCCCGGCAATCATGGATTTCAAATGGAGGATGCTTGCATGATTATTCCGGGGCTCATTGAGCCATCTGTCCGGACTTTGAGAGCCACTATTCCGCAGAATGGGAGCCATGTATTCCGGTAATTCAGAGCCATTCCAGGCTCTATTACATATATTTCCTTTATACTGTAGATACACACTTTTGGTGTGAATACAGATAAAGGAGGGTCACCATTATGACCAAATATCGTGAAATCCTTCGCTTAAAAAGCTTAGGATTTAGTGAACGGAACATTGCACACAGCTGTGGCGTGTCCCGAAACACTGTTGCAAAAGTTACCCAGAAAGCAATGGAAATGAATCTTTCCTGGCCATTGGATTTTGACATGACCGACAGTGCACTTGCGGAACTATTGTTTCCTAAAAGTAAATCTGCCACCAACCGGCGGATGCCTGATTTCGATTACATCCGTAAAGAACTTTTACGGAATGGAGTCAACAAAAAACTTCTCTGGGTGGAATACTGCGAGGAATGTCGTCTAAACGGCGAAGATCCACTCATGTATTCTCAATTCTGCTATTACATCCAAAAGGAAGAAGAAAAACGCAGAGCAACCATGCATATCCCAAGAAAACCAGGACAACAGATTGAAGTTGACTGGGCGGGAGCTCCGGCTCATATCATTGATCCGGATACTGGTGAAATCACAGATGCATCTCTTCTATCTGAAGACCGTCCGGTATCTCATATAAAACAGTTCTTCCAAATACGCCGGCCTTATAAAAATCCGGGTCATTTCCCAAATATGTAGTAAAGTCATGAAACGTCTTCCTGAGAAAACGGCAGGGTTCCACAAGCCCCTCTGCCACAATATCCCTATAGGTTTCTTCTGTCTTTTTCAGCTCTTCTTTTACGGGGGTAAAGATAATTTCAAGTGTATTTTTTCCCGGTTTCACCAGTGGGGAAATATCCATTTTGCAGGGCAGATAGCAGTCATGATGTCTGCCTGCTGTTTTCTGATTTACCTTGATTTCAGCAAACGTATCCAACCCTTCCAGCAGCAAAACATACTTCCCACAGTCTAAGCTTTTCGCATCCGGCCTCTGAGGTTCTATTTCAAAATCTGTTCCGTATATCCAGGTCTTATTATTGACCCATCTGCAGTCCTCCGTTTTTCCCCACTGATAGGAATCTCCTATTTTTCCATAATGATATAAAATATCGTGAACCTGCATGGGCATCTGGGGGATTTTCATAACCTCTGTACTTTCCGATTCCCGGAGAAACCAGTTATCTGTGAGTATTCTTTCTTTTTTCATATCACGGCTCACCCCTTTACACTGCCAGCCACCAGTCCCCGGATCAAATGCTTTGATCCAAAGGAAAACAGGATCAAAATGGGGATGGTGCCCATGGATAATGCCAGTATTCTAGCCGCATAATCTGTCCTGTACTCACTGCTGATCAGGGCAATGGACAGAGGAATGGTATAATACTTCTGGTCACTTATCATAACAAGAGGTGTCATATAATTATTCCAGGACCATAAAAAGAACAGAAGGAATATGGTGATCAGGGCAGGTTTTATGATAGGCATGATCAGGCGGAAGAAAATACCAAACTCTTTACATCCGTCCACTCTTCCGCTCTCAATGATCTCATCCGGAACCGAACTCTCTATAAACTGCCGCATCCAAAACACACCGAAGGCATTTGCCATTCCTTATATCTAACGCCATTCTTTTTCCATGTATCAATCACTCCTTGATATTTTTCTGCTTTTCCCAGAACAAAAGGGAAAATCCCAAATCGAAAAATAATAAAATGCTTTATTGATTGATACTTTGGCTTTCTATGCTTTGATAAATCTCTATAAAAATTATCCATTCTGCTAGTTACATAATCTTTGATTTTCTTATCTTTTAATGGATTAACCGAAAAAGTATTTTTGATAATCAATGAGCGGCAGAGTATAGCTCCAGAGTATGAAAGTAGTTTATTTAATATTTTAGAAGTATCTTTACCCCCGTAATTTTCGTATGTCACTACACTCATTGCATATTTCTGATAGAGTAATTGCTCCATTACAAAATGTCCTCTATCAATAATAGTTTTTAACTGTCCAGAAATGTTACTTGCATAAGTTGGTGTACCAATGATAATTCCGTCAGCATTTTCTATTTTTCTTGATAATTTTTCTATGTCATCTATATAAATACATTTTCCAATTTCATAACATTTACAACACCCTATACAATATTGCAAATTTAAATCTGAAACATGGACAATACTTGTTTCTAAGCCCTGTCTTTTAAGCTGTTCAGAAATATATTGTAAAATGGTTGCTGTCGCACCATGCTTTCTTGGGCTTCCGTTTAATAAAATAATCATGCTATCACTTCCAAACTTATATTTACAGCACAATTATAATGTTGTATAGTGATATTGAAAAGTACGCACTTTTTTGTGTGATACACACCAAAAGGAGAGTGTAACTGTGAAAAAGGATAATTGCTATCTTCAAGAATTTGGTTATGAGCGTTTTGAGCGAGTGGTGGAAATGATTGGTGGAAAATGGAAATTACGCATTATTTATATGCTTGCTTTACACGAGGTTCTACGATATGGAGAACTTAAAAAACTATTATCGCCAATCACTCATAAAATGCTAACAACTCAACTCAAAGAACTGGAAAAAGACAAGTTGGTTAATCGCAAAGAATATCAACAAATACCGCCTAAAGTAGAATATTCTTTAACAGAGATAGGGAAAGACTTAGAACCTCTCGTGCAAGAAATGTATCAATGGATTATCAAACACAATTTATGATACAGGCTTAGCAAAAACTCATGACACTACACCTTATTTCCTCTTGTCCACCATAAACAGAAAAGAAAAAGCCCTGTCAAGAGCCTGCCACTTCCTAAGAAGTGGTGCTTTGCACTCTTGATCTGGGCTTTTTGTTTGCTGTATCTTCTTTGCAAGAGGAAAAAGAACCTTATCGTTTCTTTCTCATTTCTTCCATGTACTCGTTATAATCAAGCTCGTCAAAATCATTCTGCGGTAGCATATCGGGGATATTCTGTCCGTTATCCTCGTCCGCTAAGTCTGCAAGTTTTATGTCGTCATACGGGGCAACGAAAGCATAACTGGTCGGCATTTCTCCATATCGGTCAATGCTGTGCAACAGCTTGTATTGTTTCGTCAGCCGTTCTATCTTCTGACGCTGTACCAACTGCTTTATCTCGAAAAGTTCATCAAGAGAGGGCTTGATGTCGTTCAGATAATTGCTGATGTATTCTGTCAGCTTGACTTTCATGTAATACTGCCATTCCTCGTTACTGCAAAAGAAGTCATTGTTTGGCAGGTTTTCCAGCGATACGTTGAAATCTTCTTCCCGTCCTATCACTTCCATGATGAACTGTTCCGTATGGGACGTATTCTTAAATTCCCCCGACAACAATTCATTAGGCGTTACGCCCAGAACGTCCATTATCTTTTCCAGCGTGTCAAAGGTCGGATAATTTACCCCTCGTTCAATCTTGGAAAGGCTCTGCATATTGATACCGATAGCGTCCGCAAGCTCCTGCTGTTTCATTTTCCTGTGTTTTCTTATGGTCTGTATGTTCTCTCCCAAAAAATTTATTTTCTTTCTATAATGCTCCATAACTTATTATAACTTCTCCTTTCCCGTCTTTTTTGTTCCTTTATAAGCCTATCATACTTATTTTGGTTGAAAAAGTCAAGAAAAATATCTTGACAAGTAATTCTAATGACGTTATTATCATATCAGATAGAGTGATTAAGCACGCTAGGGTCAATCACACGCTTGAGTAAGCATTGAAAAGAGTTGTTTTTGCCTTGATAGCATGAATAGGCATGGACTATCAGACCGAAAACTATGTTTCTGACTGGGGCTGTCCCGTTTAGCCACGAGCCTTACAAGGCTCGTGAGCGTTAAAAACGGAGCAGGCACAGGCAGAAAGGGAACGCCGTAGGCGTTCGTACAGGGCGTATAGGTAACACCGCCCTGCGCATACATGTCATAGTACCTAGAAACTGTGATAAATAAAGGGAAAAACACAATTTTTACCCCGCAAAAAAACGGGAAGTACGAAAGGAGTAATGCACTATCGCAACACATGAAAATTTATCCGTAAAGATTGATTACATCAGTATCGTATTTGATACAGCAACGGCAAAAGAGGTTATCCAGTACGTTTTACATCTGCCGACAGATATTTTTAATGTATATCCCGCAACGGTCAAATTCAAGACGTATCAGACACGTTGGGAAATCGGGGACATTTATGTATCGGGAAACGCAAAAAAGACAGAGGACAACCCACAGGGGCTAGGCTGTTATCTCGTGATGACAGGCAGAGGGTGTGATGATATTTTCTATATCCTTGACGAAAACGGCTTGACCTTTGGGGATATGTTTGAACGCTGTGAAAGCAGATACGGGACAGGCAACTATCATTTCACAAGGCTGGACGTTGCCATTGACGACAGGAACGAAACGCCGTTCTTTACCATAGAGCAGATAAAGAAGAAATGCGAAAAAGAGGAGTTTGTTTCCAACAGTGAGGACTATCATTTTGACGAAAGCAGGTTTGATGATTTTGACACCGCAAAGACCGTCTATATCGGAGCTGGAAAATCGGGGCTTTCCTACCGCTTTTATGACAAGGACAAGGAAGTGTGTTCAAAGTATAACAAGACGCTTGATGAAGTGGGGAGCTGGAAACGGACGGAAATGCAACTGCGTGATGAAAAGGCTCATGCCTTTGCCATGACCT
>OKSH01002927.1_pt1 | contig 11795 bp, 10 predicted proteins | sample 1601231 | NCBI WGS metagenome assembly OKSH01 (sample SAMEA3541596, study PRJEB24748) | human gut metagenome | biome: human gut; feature: human-associated habitat; material: faeces | place: China | collected 2012 | reverse complement strand
GAGGCGCAGCGTGTCGATGATATTCTTGTCAAATTCTCCGATTTCATCCAAAAACAGCACGCCTTTATCCGCCAGTGTGATTTCACCCGGCCGCGGAATCGCGCCTCCGCCCAAAAGCCCTGCTGCTGTAATTCGATAATGCGGCTGCCTGAAAGGCCGCACACAGATATAGGGCTGACCCTCACTCAACAAACCAGCTACTGAATAAATCATCGTCGTCTCAATGATCTCATTGCGGTTCATCTTCGGCATGATGGAAGGAATTCTTTCTGAAATCATCGTTTTCCCGGTTGAAGGGCTGCCTACCATTAAAATACTGTGGCCGCCTGCCACAGCGACAGTAATCGCTCGCTTTATGTTCTCCTGTCCTTTGACGTCAGAAAAGTCTAAAAGTGTGTCTGTCGTTGACGGCAGATCAAAAGCTAAGGGGTCGTGAGAATAAGGTGCAATCGCACAGCTTAAATTAAAATGGTTCATGACCTCTGTTATGGATTCAACTGGCAGAAGACGGATGCCGCTCACTAGCGATGCTTCTTCTCTGTTGGCCTTAGGCAGAATAACGTTTTTTAAGCCCTTCTTTCTCAGGGCCGTGACCATGGGCAAAATGCCGTTACATTGCTTTACACAGCCGTCTAAAGACAGTTCCCCGATAAAGCCATATTCCTCTATATCACGATCAAAAAACTGTTTGGATGATGCCAGTATGCCCATGGTCATGGCCAGGTCAAAATGACTTCCCCGCTTGCGTATTCCGGCTGGCGACATGTTGATTGTAATTCTCCCTCCTGGATACTCCAGTCCTGAATTACATATTGCAGAACGAATTCTCTCTCTGGCCTCTTTTACGGTCAAGTCCCCCAGTCCAACAATGTTCATCGCCGGCATCCCTTTGGCAATATCTGTTTCGACAGTAATAGGTACCGCATCGATGCCGTGCACTGCCGCTGAAATAATTTTTGACAACATCTTTTACTCCTCTCAAAATGCGTTTTCTATCTGATTGACCAGAAGCTCAATCACTTGGAAGGAAACGGAATTACGACTTCTCCCATGTGACTCCAAATAATAGGCCGCAGTCCTTCTTATATGCCTTTGCTTTTCACGTGTCACCGATTCGGCTGGCATTCCAAAGCGGACAGTCTGCCTGGTCTTTACTTCGACAAAAAATAGCTTGTCGCTTTTCTCTGCGATGATATCAATTTCTCCAACTTTGCATCTATATTTTCGTTCTAATATCCGATAACCTTTCAGCATCAGAAGTTTGGCAGCAAAGTCTTCCCCTGCGTCTCCGAGGAAATTATTATTACACATCGTCTTCTCCTTTTTTACTTTTATGTAATTTATTGTAATTTATACATTTAATTTACTACATTTTACATTATATGTCAAGATAGTGGCGAACAAAAAACCAGGGACCATTCAAATAGGTCCCTGGTTCAAACTCTTCTTATTTGGCTTACAGCACAAAATTTTCTATCGCTTTTGCCACGCCGTCGTTATCATTCGTATCCGTAACATAGTCGGCCAGTGACTTCATCTCCTCCGACGCGTTACCAACTACAACTCCGATTTCAGCAAGCTTGATCATCTCAATGTCGTTAGGACTATCCCCACAGGCCATCAGCTCACGAGGCTCAACATCCAATCTTCTCATGAGAAACCGCAAAGCCTCTGCCTTGCTGGTATTGGCTCCTCCAATTTCAAAATTATGTTTAAAAGAGGAAGTCAGGGTAATGTCGTCAATTCTTTCTAAAATTCTCTGCCATTTTTCTTTGTCTTCTGCGAACTCAAAATTGATACTGATATTTTCAATTTGGTGTTTATTCTGAATCATATAATCCCAGATATGGGGAATTGGGTTGCGAGTATTTATGATGTAATCTGCATCACGATAAGTGGAGCCGTTAGCAACTACGTCTTCATATTCAGCACTGTCGATATACGCCTTACCGCCTACAAAAGTTTCAATAGAAAAACTAGTATTACGCAGTACCCTTACCACCTCTTCAACGGCATGAGGGGGCAGGTAATTCTCATAAATCGTCTTCCTCGTAGCAAGCTCTGTTATGTGAGCGCCATTAGAAGTCACAATATATTCTAGTCCCTCAATGCCAAAGAGCTGTGCGGGCAGCGACCGAAAAGTACGTCCGGTGGATACGACGATATGTGTCCCCTTTCTCATGGCGTTTTGAAATGCCGCAATGGTTCTCGGTGATATTTCCTTTTGACTGTTTAAGGTGGTTCCATCCAAATCCAGCGCCACCATTTTTATCTTTTTATCTTCCATTTCCATCCCTCAACGCTATAAATTCCGCATTATAAATTCTCACTTTTTTCATCGTACAGCCGTTATCATGACCGGGGTAAATCACAATATCATTTTCCCATTTGTTTACCACATCGCAGATAGAGTATTTCATGTCTGCCTCTGAACCGCCGGCCAAATCCGTCCTTCCCAAATCGGTGTCAAATATGGTATCTCCTGTAAAGCAAACTCGACTTTTTGCTGCCATAATGCATATGCTGCCTCTGGTATGTCCCGGTGTATGCAAAACCTCAAGGCTCTCGCCGTCCAGTTCAAAGGTGTCGCCCTCTTTTAAGGTCTGATCCACCACGCCTTTATATACAAAAGCGTCTTCCTCATGCATAAAAATGGGACACGCTAAAGCATCTCTGATCGCTTCTGCTGCGCCGACATGATCGTGATGCAGATGCGTCAGCAGGATACCTTTGGGCGCTAACGCATTCTCTTTTATAAAATCGATAAACTTTCTTGGCTGGTACCCAGGGTCTATAATATAGCAATTTCCGCCTGTCTGGCCGTACAATACATATCCGTTGCTCTGCAGGCTTCCGCCTATAAATCTTTTAATTTTCAAAAATATTTCCTCCTTTAGAATCCTAGCGGCAACATGAATCACTTAATTCAATGAACGCTTCCTTGCAGCAACGTATTGCTTCGCAATACTCCTACGCTCGCCCAGCTCGCTTCGCTGTCCGTTTTGCCTTGCCGGCTAAAGCCGGGGCAAAAAGGCAACGCCGTAGAATCATTTGCGTTCATTATACCATGACGATACCTTTGAAACACAGTCGAATGTCATGATTCAATGGTTCCTTCCTCTCGGCAACGCCGTCTGATTCTGGAACCATTATACCATGTGCATCCCTTTGAGAATATAGTCGTGGCACATGATTCAATGAACGCTTCCTTGCAGCAACGCTGTAGGATCATTTGCGTTCATTATACCAAATACCAAAACCTCTTGCAAATTCAAATGTTTTGAATTAGAATAGTGTAAGTGCTTATACGAAAATTTTGAAATTATAAAGAGGATATAAAGATGAATGTAGCTATTGTTGGCGCCGGCAAACTGGGTTTTAAGGTTGCGGAAGCCTTGCTGGGTGGGGATTATGCTATCACAATTATCGATAAAAATGAGGACGTGCTACATAAGCTGTCCCAGCATTTGGACGTGATGACAATCAATGCGGATGCGAAGGATATTTCTGTGCTCAAAAACATTAACATCAATACCTTTCATTATCTGCTTGCAGTAACCGATAATGACGAGACCAACATCGTAATTTCTGCTTTTGCTAAAAAGCTGGGCTGCAGACATGTCATTGCCAGAGTCAGAGAACCGGAATACATGAATCAATTTGATTTCATAAAAGAAACCATGCACATCGATTCTATCATCAATCCTGATTTGGCTATTACTGTTGAAATATACAAATATCTTGCCGAAAAGTATACCCTGAGCAACGGGATTTTTACTAGCGGAAAGATATCTCTGATAGAATTTCCATCCAAACGGTTTCCAAAATTAGTGGGCTGCAGCATTCCTGAAATCAAAGACTATCTGCCGAATATGCTGATCGCTGCAATTTCAAGAAATGGAAAAGTCATTATTCCCCATGGCGGCGACCACATACAGAATGGCGACTTTCTTTATGTCGTGGGAGAAAAGGATCAGATCATCAACTTAAATAAAAAAGTACACGAAAGAGGCAGATATACCAACCTCCAAAAGGTGATGATCATCGGCGGCGGTAAGACCGGATTTTATCTGGCAGAGAAGTTATCTGAATTCGGAGCTGCCGTGAAACTAGTGGAAAAGAGTAAGGCTCGCTGCCATTATCTTTCTACCCACTTAAATAACGTCATGGTTCTTCACAGCGATGGAACTGACATCTCCCTGCTGGAAGAAGAAAATATGAACGAAATGGATGCCTTTGTCACCGCTACAGGTTACGATGAAGAAAATCTGCTTCTGGCCTTAACTGCCAAACAACATGGGATTGCAGACGTTATCTCCAAGGTCAGTCACGAAAGTTACAAAGGCCTCATCGAACGCATGGGCGTAGATGTCGTACTGAATCCTTTAGATATTACCGCGAGCAATATCCTTCGGTTCATTCAGGGATCAAAGAAAATCATTTCTTCCCTTTTGATTCAGGGACAAGCAGAAATTATGGAAATCATCGCTCATTCTCATATGACCATGATTGGCGTCCCACTTGCAGAACTGGAACTTCCAGATGGCGTACTTATCGCTGCCATTCACAGAGGACAAGACGTGATCATTCCATCTGGAAAAACAAAAATCGAACTGCACGACAAAGTCATCATACTCAGCTTGCTCAGCGAAATTGGCGACTTGGAAAAACTATTAAAGAATAAAAACTAGGAGTTTGAAATGACAGTAAACTTTAATGGTGTCATAAGGATGATGGGAATTTTGTTTCTGGTACTGGGATTCTGCCTGATACCCTCCCTTATCGTAGCATTAGTCTTTCACGAAATGCTGGCGTTTAAATGCTTCGTGTTTACAATCTTACCTTGCTTTGCCATAGGTTTTATATTGATAAAATTATTTCGCCCTTCTCTGATTAAACTAAAGGCCAGAGATGGGTTTCTTATTGTGTCCTTATGCTGGCTGGTAGCCTCTTTGATTGGCGCATTTCCACTTTGGTTCTCTGGCGCGATACCAAATTATATCGATGCCTTTTTTGAGACCTGTTCGGGATTTTCTACCACAGGCTCCTCCATTCTCGCTGATATTGAGGCGCTGCCAAAATCCATGTTGTTTTGGCGTTCCTTCACCCATTGGCTGGGCGGCATGGGGATTATTGTCTTTGCCATGGCCCTGCTGCCGTCCATCGGAGTCGGCGGTCAGCTCATCGCCAGCGCAGAGACTCCCGGCCCAACCTTGGACAAAGTTGCCCCCCGCTTTTCTGATACGGCCAGGCGCTTGTATTTAGTATATCTGTTTTTTACTATTTTGGAGACACTGCTCTTACTTCTAGGCGGCATGAACCTATATGACTCTCTGGTACATACCTTCGGTACAGTTGGAACTGGCGGCTTTTCCTCCTACGGAGACAGCGTCGCCCACTTTTCCAGTCCGTATCTGCAATGGGTGATCACCATCTTCATGTTGCTCTGCGGCATCAACTTCAATTTGTACTTTGTGCTGGCAAGAAGAGGGTTAAAGTCCATGATAAGAGACTCAGAATTAAAGCTGTATCTTCTGATAATACTTTCTGTCTCCGCTTTGATCGCAATAAACCTTTTCGCCACAGGCGTTTTTCACGATTTAGAAGAAGGAATTCGTACCGCAGTGTTCCAAGTGGTTTCTATTATCACGACTACAGGCTATGCTACTGCTGATTACGATATTTGGCCCACCTTCAGCAAAATGCTGATTTTCCTGTTAATGCTGGTCGGCGCATGCTCTTCCTCCACTGGCGGCGGAGTAAAAGTAATCCGGGTTTTGATATCGCTCAAACTGATCAGGCGTGGCGTATCTTTGAAACTGCATCCCAGACGAGTAGTTACCGTAACGTTGGGAAGGAAAGAAGTCCCGCAGGAAGTTTCCACCAATATCGCTAACTTTGTGTTTTTCTATATATTCGTGGTATTTATGGGCTCCTTTATCATCTCCTTTAACGGCTTTGATCTGATGACCACCATTTCATCTGTCATCACTTGTCTAGGGAATATAGGACCCGGATTTTCACTAATTGGACCGGTTATGAACTTCAGCGAATTCTCAGGTTTTTCAAAGCTGATCTTATCGCTGCTGATGATTGCAGGCAGGCTGGAACTATTCACATTTTTTATGTTGTTCTCACCGCACTATTGGAACTCCAATAAATCATGATAGAAATTAGAAGGAATCGGAAATGACATATAATCATCGAGTAATATTACGAACCATATCGGTCATCATGCTGTTTGAAGGGTGCGCAATGCTGATACCCCTAGTTTGTGCTGTCTACTATCAGGAGTGGGGTGCAGCGTCGGCATTTTTCTTCACTGCCATATGCTGTATTTGTTTTGGCATGACCGTATTTAAGCATTTGAGATACTATACATTGAAGATCAAAACCAGAGAGGGCTTTTTCGTCGCCTTCATCTGTTGGTTTTTAGTATGTCTGGTAGGAACAATGCCCTTCGCCTTATCCGAATGCGGTTATTCTTATATTGACTGTATTTTTGAATCCGTATCCGGCTGGACAACCACTGGCGCCTGGGTAATCAATATCGACACCATGCCGCGCTCTTTAGTTCTTTGGAAGGCAATCAGCAACTGGCTGGGTGGCATGGGACTGCTTCTTCTGACGATCTCATTTTTTCCTATCCTTGGCGTACAGGGACAGAAAATGGCGGCGGCGGAAGTGCCTGGTCCTGATCTGGAAAAGATGTCTGCCAGAATCAGCGATACGGCAAAGCTCTCGTACAAAATTTATATCGCTATGACAGTGTTAGAATTATGCCTGCTGCTTCCCAGCGGTTTGACGCCCTTTGAGGCTGCCATCAATACGATGTCGACAATCAGCACCGCGGGGCTTTATAACCTAAACAATGACGTGGTCATTAATTTCACCCCTTATGTGAAAGCAGTATTCACCTTTTTTTCTATTGCCGGTTCCGTAAACTTTATGATGTACTTCTTTATTTCTGTCGGTAAATGGAAACGTGTCGTCAAAAATGTGGAACTGCGAACATATCTGGGGCTCTTGACCGGAGGCTCCGTCATCATGGCAATTGTGCTGACTGCAAGCGGAACCTATCACTCTTTTTTCAGCGCCCTTGGAGATTCCTTTGTTCAAGCCGTAGCATTCGGCTCTACTTCTGGTTTTGAAATAGCAGATATCAATGTATGGCCGACAGCCTGCAAAATTATATTGCTGGTCCTGCTTCTCATCGGCGGCTGTGGCAATTCAACCAGCGGCTCCATCAAGGTCATACGTTTTATTGTATATTTTAAGCTGATCATAAGAGGTATTTATAAGAGAATACACCCCCACGCCATTAGGCCGATCATGATTCAAAACAAACCGGTCAGTGCAGAAAGCGCTTCTTCCATTACCGTGTTTTTGATGTTATTTTTCTCCATCTATATTTTTTCTTCACTGGTGCTGTCTGTAGAAAATCAAGACATGGAGACGACGTTAGCTGCTGCATTGGGGGCGATTACCAACAACGGTACCGGTTTTGGCAATATTGCTGGCGGAAATTTCGGTATTTTTTCCGCATTTGGCAAACTCTTTTCTGCAATCTTAATGCTTGCAGGGAGATTAGAGCTCTATGCCATCATTCTGCTCTTCTCCAGGTCTTTCTGGAATTCTGACAGAGCAAGATCCTAGCGGACTTTGTCTATCAATTTTTTAATCGTTTTATTATCAATCAACGCATAATTAAAATCCTCCTGCAAAACATATGGAAACAGGAGGATTATTTTATGACTGTAAAAGAACTGATGACTACAAGCGTATGCTTTTTAAAATCCGACGCTACAATTCCTGATGCTGCTGCTCTGATGAAAAAAAACAATATTGGCGTTGTTCCTGTCTGTGACAACAGAGGCTGCCTCCTTGGACTGATAACAGATCGAGATATATTAATTCGGGCCCTGGCTTTAGGCACCGGCAGTTTGGAACAAATAAAAGTTTCTGATATCATGACTGCCAGTGTTGTGACCGTCTCTCCAGAAATGAATATACATGACGCAGCCTGCATGTTCTCCAAGAGAAAAGTCCATCGCCTTCCCGTACTGGAAAATGATAGACTGGTCGGTATGCTCTCGCTGACTGACCTAGCTAAGAAAAAAATATTCTTAGCCGAAGTCGGCGATATCATGGGTGCCATCGCATCCAAAAAATAATAGTCCAAAAAGAGCGAAGAGCCGGAATAAAATTCCGGCTAATCTCTCATCTCCATACCCCTATTGATTTTAGTTTCCCCTGTTAATCATGACGATTGCCCCGATTATGGCAATAATCAAAAGAAAGAATGCAATTAAAGACACTGTTATAGTTCTTGTTATCATCTCTACTCCTTTTCAAGTTCATATATTATAGCTTCCCCTTTTGTACCTACATAATATTACTAATAGTAGACAGGGTCAATACCCTTAGACCAAAATTAAGAATTCTTAAGAATTGCATTCCAGTCTATTTCACTGACAATGGAAAAAAATTCACAAATCTGTCACGTAATATAGTTAAATACTTATTGCTTTGTTGTTTGAGATGTTTTAATATATCAATAGAAAGGAATGATGCAATATGACACAAAGAAGTAAAAACAAAAGTAATTTTAAGAAAGGGTCAGTAGAAATGCTGTTGCTTCATCTGCTGAAAACAGAAGGGGACTGTTATGGATATCAGCTGTCACAGCTGATTAATCAGAGATCAAGCGGCGTTTTGGTAATCCCAGAGGGATCCATGTACCCAACATTGTACAAGCTAATCGACAACAACTTTATCACCGATTACAAAAAAACCGTTGGCAAAAGAATGACTCGTGTATACTATCATCTCGAGGAGGCTGGTGAAAAGCGTTTAGAGGAACTTGTAGAAGACTATTTAGAAGTAACAGAAGCAATCCATAAAATTATGGACTTCCCAGTTGAGGAAGCAAAGAACTAAACAAAGAGATCAAATTACATGACAAAGGACTGCCTGTTGGCAGTCCTTTGTTTTCATTCTATTCTTTTACCATTGCAAAATCAATCTGACGATCTTCTGGACTGGCTCCAAGGACAACAATCTTTACCCTGTCGCCCAGAGCGTAGATTTTATGTGACTGTCTGCCAATGACACGATACTTACCTTCTTCATAATCATAAAAATCGTCTTTCAGGCTATCCAGTCTGACCATACCTTCTATGGTATCCGGCAGCTGTACGTAAATGCCGAAATTGGTCACACCACTGATAATGCCCTCGTAAATTTCTCCCACTTTGCTCTGCATATACTGGGCCTTCTTCATCTTCTCTACTTCTCGTTCCATCTCCTGAGCCGTCCGTTCTGTCAGGGAGGCAGTTTCTGAAGCGATTTCCGCGTCCTTTTTAAACTTTTTCAGAAGCTTTTCTGTGGTCTCGCCATTGATTGACGCCTTAATAATTCTGTGAATCATCAAATCTGGATATCGTCTGATCGGCGAGGTAAAGTGGCAGTAATAGGAGAAAGCTAAACCGAAATGTCCTGCACATTCAGTGCTGTAAAAAGCTTTCTTCATGGATCTGAGCATTACTGTACTGACAATATTCTCGTATGATTTTCCTTCTACCTGCTGTAAAATCTCATTGAGCAGCCGTGGGTGAATATTGTCAGGATTTCCGGCCAGATTAATTCCAAAGCCGGCTAAAAAAGCCTTCAGTTCTACAATTCTCTCTGTATCAGGTTTCTCGTGCACACGATAGACAAAAGGATATTCCATCCAGTAAAAATGCTCTGCGACCGTCTGATTGGCAGCCAGCATGAATTCTTCAATCAGTCTGTTTGCCGTACGGCGTTCTTCAATGCCAATTTCCACGGGGATTTCATCACGGTCTAAGAGAATTTCGGCTTCATCAAAATCAAAATCGAGGCTCCCCTTCTCTTTTCGTTTATTTCTGAGAATCTCTGCTAATTTTTCCATCAAAAGCAATTCCTCGTAAATAGAGGAGTACTTATCTATCAATTTCTGATCTTCTTTTTCTAAAATATCAGAAACATCGTCATAGACCATTCTCGCTTTGGAGTTAATGATACTTTCAAATATTTCGTGCTTGACTACGTTCCCTTCCTTGTCGATTTCCATCTCACAAGTTAAGGTCAGCCTGTCTACTTGCGGATTTAAGCTGCAAATGCCATTGGATAACACCTTAGGCAGCATAGGCACTACCCGAGAAATCAGATAGACACTGTTGCCGCGCTTGAGCGCTTCTTTGTCCAAATAACCATCTGCCTTGACGTAATGGCTGACATCGGCTATATGGACGCCCAACAGGAAATTTCCATTCTGTAATTGTTCTACTGATACGCCGTCGTCCAAATCTTTGGCAGTAGCACCGTCGATGGTGATGATCGTCTTGTTGCGAAGATCCCTGCGCCTTTCAATTTCTTCTCCAGTTATCGGTTCTTTTGAACGGGCCTTTGCCTCTGCATTTACCCTGCTGGGGAATGTTTCAAAGAGACCGTGGGCACGGATCAAAGACTTAATCTCCCCCCCGCTTTCTCCAAAACGAGAAATGACCTCTGTAATTTTACCCTCAGCACTGACGTTTTTTTCCGGATACTTGGTAATCTTTGCGACGACCTTATCGCCGTTTTGAGCATTTCTAAAATCCGATTTTCGCACGAATACATCGTCCGTATTTCTTTTGTCGTCAGGAACCACGAATCCAAATCGCTTATTTCTTTGAAAAGTGCCGACTACTTCTGTATTTGCTCTTTCGATTACCTTGTCAATAATACCTTCCTTGTTTCTAACCCAAAGGTACTTTGGCAGCAGATCAACCTCTACAGTGTCGCCATGCATGGCGCCTCCAAGGTTGCTCCTTCCAATAAATATATCTCCCCCTTCTTCCTGCCTTACAAAGCCAAATCCTGCTTTATTCTTATCCAATACACCGATTGCTTTTTCAATTTTTATCTTTGTTGTTTTCTTTCTCATACCTCTATTGTAAACCAAAATAGCCAAATTTACCACTAAATTCGCAAATGAAAAAACGCAGACAAGATCTGTCTGCGCTTTACACTGTCTTCGCATCTGAGACAGCCCCATGAAATTATTACTATAAAGTTGTCTTAGTTCCATTATCGGCAGTGTTTTTGCTGACGTCTCCATTGTTGTTGACGTTGTTCTTGACGTTATTGTCGTTTCTGTTGTTGTCGACACCGTCTTTGATGTCATCAGCAGCATCGCGGGCACCATCTTTGATGTCGTCGCCAAGATCCTCAGCACCCTTTTTCACATCATCTGCGCCGTTTTCTAATCCCTGTTCAACACTGTTCTGTTTGTCGTCAGGAATGCCATCATTGTTAGCATCTTTACTTCCGCAGCTTGTGAACACTAAAACTGTCACTAGTAATAAAGCCATTAGAAAAAATCTGGTCTTTTTCATTTTTAAGCTCCTTTCTTTTTTCTAATATTATTATCTAATTCTGCGCAAAAAATATGAAAGGTATTAATCGGTAATTTTAATTTAATAATGTTTTTTTACAATAATTTTTACGATTAGGATTTATGATTAATATAGTATCGTCCATAATATTCAAAAGTGTTTCTGCATCATTGTCCATCTTGTACGCCATCTCTTCATTGTATAGAGGAATTGCCTGATAAAAGTTTACTTCACTGCCATCTGGCATGCTGCAGATATTGGCAGTTTCTTCAAAATTTGCCGGATTAATCAGCATACAGCCACACATCTGCGTGCTCTCATCAAATGATTCCCCATTGTCCACAGTATGACCCCATCCCAGCCAGGTATCTTCAGATATAGGCAGACGCGCTA